>OHFP01000004.1_pt1 | contig 149282 bp, 113 predicted proteins | sample 1567591 | NCBI WGS metagenome assembly OHFP01 (sample SAMEA3879547, study PRJEB24766) | human gut metagenome | biome: human-associated habitat; feature: feces | place: USA | collected 1985/1987 | reverse complement strand
ACTTTGATATGCACTTTAATTCTTGTTTCTCTGCTCAGCGGTTGTGCCGGCAATAACGCCTCCCAACCGGTTTCATCGCCGGATACCTCTGTTACACCATCTGCATCGGAATCAACAACCGAAAGTAAGGTTGAAACTCCGTCAGAAACTGAGGATCCCGGAGATGTGAGCCAAAGTGAAACTTCTTCCGAAAATGAAGCTCCAAAGGTCTTTGAACCTCAGATGTATCAGGATAAAAGCTTCTGGCAACAGTTCGGAGATGTTTCCTATGACGATAAGACAATTTCCTTTAAAAATGACTTTGACAGTTTAAGGCTCTGCAATGACGAGAGCATAGGAGATGAGATCGGCAAACGCATAGTAAAGCAGTGGAGATTCTCCAATATAGTTGATTTTCCAAGCGGTTATTTTGCTATAAAAGATGCCGACAAGATATCAAACTCAAAGGATTTTGAAGAATTTGAAAAGAACTATCTGATTGAAGGCAAATATTATCCCACCAATCCCGATTATTTCGGCTTTACTGATATGAAAGGCTTTTACGACAAGGCTTGCGAGCTTTATACAGGCTTTGATTATGACAACTTTACTTCATTCATACCGGAGTATTATGCTGAGGTTGACGGAAAGCTGTGTGTTACAAGTGACAGGCTCGGTGAAAGAGGCAGCGACGCAAGATCGATTGATCCTTTACAAGCAAAATTATTACTGATATATGACGGTGATAATGACGACAGCATAATTTGTATAGCTGCTAACCCGGTATACGATGAAGTTACTTTCAAAGAAATTATTGATTATAAGTTTTGTGCTTACCGTTATGTGAAAACCGATGACGGTCTAAGATGCAAGGTAAAGTCCACAATTGCAAAATTCGGCACAGAGGACAGCTTTAATTGCTCAAATCTTTATGAATTGTGAGAATATATAAATAAACGACAGAAAGCCCGATACGGAAAAATCCGTACCGGGCTGATCTTATTCTGTTGTGCTCGGAATTAATACATTCCGCCCATACCGCCCATGCCGCCTGCGGGCATTGCGGGAGCAGGATTTTCTTCCTTCTTGTCGGCAACAAGGCTCTCTGTTGTAAGAACCATAGCTGCAACTGAAGCGGCGTTCTGTAAAGCTGAACGTGTTACCTTTGCGGGATCTACGATACCTGCGGCAATCATATCACCGTATACTTCGTTCTGAGCGTCAAAGCCGTAGCCTACCTTGCCTTCACGGCGGATAGTGTCGATAATAACAGAGCCTTCAAGACCTGCGTTAGCGGCAATCTGACGAACAGGCTCTTCAAGAGCACGGAGAACTATCTTAGCACCTGTCTTTTCGTCACCCTCAAGGGTTGCGATAAGAGCTTCTACAGCGGGCATAGCGTTGATAAGCGCTGTACCGCCGCCTGCTACGATACCTTCCTCTGCGCCTGCCTTAGCGGCTGCAAGAGCATCTTCGATACGGAGCTTCTTTTCCTTCATTTCGATTTCTGTAGCGGCACCGACCTTGATAACAGCAACACCGCCTGCAAGCTTTGCAAGTCTTTCCTGGAGCTTTTCCTTGTCAAATTCGCTTGTTGTGTTTTCGATAGCGGCTCTTATCTGAGCGATTCTTGCCTGAATCTGCTCTGTTGAACCTGCGCCGTTTACAATCGTTGTGTTTTCCTTCGAAACTGTTACGCTCTTAGCACGGCCAAGCTGGTCGATAGTTGTATCCTTAAGCTCAAGACCGAGTTCTGATGTGATAACAGTACCGCCTGTAAGAATTGCGATATCCTGTAACATTTCCTTACGTCTGTCGCCAAAGCCGGGAGCCTTTACACCTACGCATACGAATGTACCACGCAGCTTGTTGAGGATAAGTGTTGTAAGAGCCTCGCCCTCGATGTCCTCAGCGATGATAAGCAGCTTCTTACCTGCCTGTACGACCTGTTCAAGTAAGGGCAGAACGTCCTGAATGTTGCTTATCTTCTTGTCTGTGATAAGGATGTAAGCATCGTCAAGGTTAGCTGTCATCTTATCTGTATCTGTTGCAAAGTAAGGTGAAATGTAGCCTCTGTCGAACTGCATACCTTCAACGACTTCGCTGTATGTTTCTGCAGTCTTGCCTTCTTCAAGAGTAACAACGCCGTCTGTTGTAACCTTTTCCATAGCCTCTGCAATCAGCTTACCTACTGTTTCGTCACCGGATGAAACTGTAGCTACACGGGCAATGCCATCGCTGTTCTCGATAGCCTTTGAATTCTTCTTTATCTCTGCTACTGCCGAGTCAACTGCCTTTGAGATACCACGCTTAACATCCATAGGGTTAGCGCCTGCGGCAATGTTCTTCATACCCTCTCTGATAAGAGCCTGAGCGAGCAGAGTAGCTGTTGTTGTACCGTCGCCTGCGGCATCGTTTGTCTTTGTAGAAACTTCCTTAACAAGCTGTGCGCCCATGTTTTCGAAAGGATCATCAAGCTCAATTTCCTTGGCGATAGTAACACCGTCGTTTGTAATCAGCGGAGCGCCGAACTTCTTGTCAAGCACTACGTTTCTGCCCTTAGGGCCGAGTGTAATCTTTACTGTGTTTGCGAGCTGGTCGATACCTGCCTGTAAAGCCTTGCGGGCTTCTTCACCGTATATAATCTGTTTAGCCATTGTGAATGTTCCTCACTTTCAATTATTCTACAACTGCGAGGATGTCTTCCTCACGGAGTATTGTGTATTCTTCGCCGTCAACCTTGACTTCTGTTCCTGAGTATTTGCTCATAAGAACCTTGTCGCCGACTTTAAGCTGTACGGGAACGAGCTTTCCGTCAACTGTCTTGCCGGGGCCTACCGCTACAACTTCTGCTACCTGGGGCTTTTCCTGTGCGGCACTTGTAAGAATTATACCGCCCTTTGTTGTTTCTTCTGCTTCGAGCATCTTGATAACTACTCTGTCCGATAACGGTTTGATCGTCATTTTGAATGACCTCCTTGTTATATTTGCTGTCACTTTTTTAACTGTGACGGTGCTTTTTATTTCCAAGTTGTTAGCACTCTTTATGTTTGAGTGCTAACCGCTGATTATTATTGTAATCACTTTACGCATAAAAATCAAGGGGTAAAATGTGAAAAGTGATAATTTTGTTACATTAATATAAAAGTCGTTCAGCAGATTGATAATTATTTATGCAGATTTACACATAAAATTGACGGAATTTTTGAAAAAGGTGTTGAAAAAAGGCGTGAGGGGCTGTATAATATAAATAGAAACAGGGTGATAAGGATTTATCGCTTCAGATTGTAGAATAAGTTTATTTTTAAAAAATTGAGCAAATTCTCTATCCCTAACCCCAAACCCCTTCCCCGTGGGAAGGGGCTGAGTGTGGGGCTGCCGCCCTCACCCCGCTTGGGGCTACGCCCCAAACCCCATTTTCAAAAATTATATAGGTTTATCGACAGTCTGGGGTGATAAGGATTTATCGCTTTAATATTTAATATTGTGTACTTTACGGAGGCACTGAAATGTCAAAGAAGATTATAATAGCTTGTGACAACGAGCATATATGTGATTTTATTGAGAACTATGCCGAAAAAGAGGGCTTTACGGTAAAAACGATATGCGATATAAGCGAGGATACACAGCACGTTGTGCGTGAATGTCTTATTCTTCACCCCGATATTATAATACTCGGCGGCTGCTATCTTGATGCAGAGCAGGAATGCCGCCACACCTCTCTTATGGCTGATATATATACGCTGAAAAATGACGGAGGCGAGCATACTTTATCGCTGCCGCTTGATATAGGACAGCTGTCGGAAGTGTTCGACAAATATGACGGGAAGCTGCGTGGCGAGTATGACACGCTGTCTATAGATAATGAACATAACTGTGCGAAGGTAGGCGACAAGGAGTATCCGCTGGGGCTTAACGAGCTTGAGATACTCCGCTCGTTTATAGCGAATCCGAACCGTGTGTTCAGCAAGGAACAGCTTGCTTATGAAGTATTCGGTCCTGACGCAAAGGGCAGTGACGCACTGGTCGAAGAATCGGTCAGCCTGCTGAAATCCAAACTTGACGGCCTATCTTCAAAGTGGAGCATAAGGCTTATATGGGGAGTAGGGTATAAGTTTGAGGTAAACGTACAGTAGCCGAGTCATTAAAGGGGAAAAGCTATATGATGTTTGCATCTATGATGTTAGTCACCGCAGCATTTCTTGCTATCGGCACTCTTGTTCTCATTATTATTCCGCTGGCTGTCGGACTGCCGTTGCTGATCACAGGGATAGTACACAGAGAAAGAAGCATTGCAAGGGGTGTACAGCCACCGAAGGCAGGTGTCATTGCAGGAAGTATATTATGTGCAATACCGAAAATCGTAATATTATCAATCGCCGCCATGTTTACAATCGGTACTGCCAAACTCATAATAGAAGATATGCAGTACGACAACGTGGTGGAATACTGGAAATCGGGCAGTGATAACTATTCGATAAAATGGAGCGGTTGCGATATTCGTGAAGAATATCTTACAGCCGCCGAAAACGGCGACAGAAATGCACTTGTGGCGTTGTACAGTGACAACGCTAAGGCGCAGCCCGGTTTTGATGAACAGATAGATGAATTTATGTCGGCTTATCGCAAAGGCTTTCTTAAAATACTGAAAAACGGCGGATCGGAACGTTCAAATATACAGAGCTATGAATATCCGATCAATGATAACACAGTTTATCAATATGACGATATCCTTTGCCTTGGCAGCGGCGGAAAGATATACGGCATGCTGTTTCTTTCGTGCAGGAGCGATGCTAATGATGCAGGAAATATCGGTATGCACAGTGTGCGTATCTACAGTGCCGATATTGCCGCCGATGAACTGTTGACAGGAGAAAGAAAACCTCTGACTGCCGCATCTTTTGAAGTGAACGATGATCTTCCGGACGATCTGCGGATCATAGGCAATGAGATATCTCATACCGACAGCGACAGTCTTGTTATAGATCTTGATACAGCCTTGAATGCGATAAAGGAAAACGGCACGATAGACGGCTTTACAAAGGCAGTCGGAAAACCGTTTACTGTGTGGAAAGATCCGGATACCTCCGTGTGGAGGATAAACAGTGTTGCTGATTGCCCGGATAACGATATGTCTGGATATCTGATAGTGATTTATAACGATGACGGATCGATCAAAGCCTCTGACAGCTATATAGCCTATGAGAATGATAACAGGGTCTATCTTTCGGCATTTGACTACTATTCTCCCGACAGCTGCGAGCTGTATCAGTAGGATATATAAACAAATACGGCACGACTTTCATTACGATTGTCGTGCCGTGTTGTTATTTATCAAATTCGTTTTTCACCGCTTCAAGTGCCGCCGCTATGACCTTGTCCATGTCATAGTATCTGTACTGTCCGAGTCTGCCGCCGAAAATCACATCGCTGCGGCTTTCGGCAAGCGTTCTGTATTTTTCGTAAAGAGCATTGTTTTTGTCATTGTTGACGGGATAGTAGGGTTCAACACCGGGTTTCCATTCGGCAGAATATTCACGGCTGATAACCGTCTTTTCCTGCTTTCCGAATTCAAAATGTTTGTGTTCGATTATGCGGGTGTACGGAACTTCACGGTCGGTGTAGTTTACAACCGCATTTCCCTGATAGTTTTCTTCATCAAGGACTTCGGTTTCAAAACGCACCGAGCGGTATTCAAGAGCACCGTACTTATAGCCGAAAAATTCATCAATCTGACCGGTATACACCGTTTTATCGGCAATATCCGGACATTCCTTTATAAGATCGGCATAATCTGTATCGGTTCTGATATCAGAGCCTTCAAGCATTTTTTCGATTATCTGTGTATATCCGCCTATCGGTATGCCTTGATAACGGTCGTTGAAATAGTTGTTGTCATATATAAATCTCAGAGGAAGACGTCTTATTATGAATGACGGGAGCTCTGTGCATGGTCTGCCCCATTGCTTTTCGGTATAGCCTTTTATCAGCTTTTCGTAAACATCGGTTCCGACTAATTTCAGTGCTTGTTCTTCAAGATTTTTCGGCTCATCTATTTTGAGGGATTCAATCTGTTTTGCTATGATCGCCTTAGCCTCTGCGGGCGTCTTTATGCCCCACATTCTGCTGAATGTATTCATGTTGAACGGCAGGTTGTATAACTCGTCCTTGTATGAAGCGACAGGGGAGTTTATATAGTTGTTGAATTCAGCAAAGCTGTTCACATATTCCCATATCGCCTTGTCGGACGTATGGAATATATGCGCACCGTATCTGTGAACATTTATGCCTTCTGTATTTTCGGTATAGATGTTTCCGGCGATATGCTTACGCCTGTCAATAACAAGGCACTTTCTGCCCCGTTTTGTTGCCTCGTGCGCAAAAACTGAACCGTACAGTCCCGCACCGACAATAAGATAATCATAATGTGACATATTTTTATCCTTTTAAGAACGTCAAGCCGTACAAATGTTACTTGTTTTCGGTGAAGAGCTGTTCAAATTCAGCTACGCATTCCTGATTGTAAGCCTCATAATCAACGTTTATCGGTTTGATTTCACCGTTGTATAACATCTGTAATCCCTTGTATACACCCTCGTCGGAATTCTCTATAAGAGTACCGCCGTATTTCTTCATGAATGTTCTCGGACCCGTGATATCGGTCGATACTATCGGAAGACCGAGGATATCAGCTTCTGCAAGTACAAGACCGAAGCCTTCATACAGCGAGCTTAATATAAATCCGTCGCACGCCTTGATTATAGGATAAGGGTTGCTTACGGCAAGCAGAAGTATAACGTTATCGGCAAGTCCCATTTCGTTTACTTTTTCAATAAGCGCTTCGTACTTCTTTGCTCTTGAGTTGCCGCCCATTATTATAAGATATATGCTGTTATCCTTCTGCCAGAGCTTATAGAAAGCGTCTATAAGTCTGTCGTGACCCTTTTCGGGCGAATAACGGCCGACATTTATGAACTTCTTTGCGTCCGACTGCATGATCTCGTAGAACTTTTCGGGTTCTACCGAGCACTTTGTTGTTTCGTCAAGTGCTATCGGGAGTTCTCCGTTTGCACGGATTGTCTTGTAGTCGATAGTGTTTTTTACTATGTTGATCTTCTTGTCCTTACCTGCAAGTATCTGCGTAGGTGCGACAATATCTTCGGTTACCGCAACAACGTTGTCGTAAGTGTGGTAAGCATATTCAAGAAGGTCTTTTCTCTGGTTGCTTCTTGTCTTGATTTCGGCGAGCATATCATTATGCACCCATATCGTCTTTTGACCTTTGAACTGACTGTAGAGCAGAATCATCTCGTCCTCATATCCGCAGAACTGGATAACCCTGTCAAACTTTGCATTGCCGTATGAACGCAGGAAGTTCTGTTCGATACGCTTTCCGAGTGATTTGATATACTGATTCGTAGAAACAAGGTGTTCCTTGTACAGCTTGTTTACGGTCTTGTTTGCAGCTGTAAGGTTGAAGTATTCCGCTACTGCGAAGAAGTTTACCTTATCACTGAATGTTGCAAGCTGTTCGCCGTGTCTTTTTGCTTTTCCCTGACAGAATGAAATGTAGTAGTTTCGCTTGTCAAGGTCAATGTTTTTCATAAGGGATCTGAGCGATGTGGTTATGCCGTTCTTGTCAAGGTTGCCGGCATATATCAGCACGTTTTCCTTGCCGTTTCCGGTTACAGGTCCTACAGTAAGTCCTGTGTCGATACCTAGGATCGTTCTGTCGCAAAGCTGAGCTGTAGCGTTACTGTTGTCCCACGTGCAGTATGTCTTTACGAACTCTTCATCATCGTAGTTCTTTTCGCTTCTCAGCTCGTTAACAAGAGCGTCAAGGTCAAATACCTGAGGGAAGGGCAGGTCGTCCATATCCATGTACATACCTCTGTCGCAGAGATATTCGTCTTTATCATACGGGAAAAGCACCACTTTTTTGCGTGTGCAGGCGTAATCGAAGAATACGCTTGAATAGTCTGTAACAAGAACGTCTGCAATGTTAAGAAAGTCGTATGTTTCATACTCTGCAGGGAAGTTCTTTATATGTTTGAGTTTGCTGACTTCCGCCGTATTCTTGGCGTGCATTGCCATAGGGTGAATGTTGATATAGAATATCTCGTCATCGGTAAGTCGTTTGTCAAGCTCGCAAAGGTAATACATAAGATATGCGTCGTTTTTGGATACGCCGACCTTATCGACAGTACCTCTCCATGTCGGCATATATGCGTATATCTTCTTATCGGTGATCTCAAGCTCTTCTCTTATCTTTTGCTCTGCGTCCCTGTCGAAGAATACCGTGTTTCTCGGATAACCGCAGAGTATATAGGAATTCGAAGAAATATTCTCAAGCATATAGTCCCTTATCATTACGTCTTTCGTAAAGATGTTGGGATAAAGCAGATAGTCGGCATTTACAAGGTTCTTCTGAACGTTTCCGAAGAATACATCGTTATGCACCTTGCGTCCCATGGCTTTGAGCGGAGTGCCGTGCCATGTGTTTATATATACCTGTCCCTCTTTCTTTATCCAGTAGTTAGGAAAGGTAGCGTCGTTTATCAGATATTTTGCGCTTGCAAGCAGACGCATATAATCGTCGGAAGCATAAACAACAATGTTTACGTTTTCAAATCCGTAGTGTTCAAGGATAGCCGTAATGCTTTTTACATATCTTCCCCATGATGAAAGGTAAACCGTATATCCGGCGTATTTTTCATCTGTCAGAAGATATTTCAGAATATAGAACAGGTTACCGCTGATCTTTGTAGCGGTCTGCGATTCAAGCAGTATCACTTTCTCGTCTATCGGTAACTGCTCATAGTAGGTTATATACTTGTTTTTTGCTACCCAGTAAGGATCCTTGAATTTTTTGCGTACCTTATTGGCGTAGGTAAAGGGGTTGCTCATTTTAGTTCCTCCGTGAAATCATGCGACTGTCTGTTTATCTTTATATTACTTGTCGCTCAGGTCGTGCTTTATCTGCGTAGTTGAAATTTCGGGTGTTCTGGGCAGATAAACTACCTCGCAGTATTCCTTGAGAAAATCAAACTTTCCCTTCCAGTCGTCGCCCATTACGAATGTGTCAACGTGGTATTCTTTTACGTCGCTTATCTTCTGATCCCAGCAGGTCTCGGGGATAACAAGATCGACGTAGCGGATAGCTTCAAGAAGCTGCTTTCTTATCTCATAGCTGAAATAGCACTTCTTCTGCTTTTCGTTCCAGTTGAATTCATCTGTCGAAAGCACTACGATAAGATAATCTCCGAGTGCCTTTGCTCTCTTGAGCAGCTCAATGTGTCCGTAGTGGAGCAGGTCAAATGTTCCGTAGGTAATTACTCTTTTCATTCTTTTTGTCCTTTCATATAGATCCTTATTCTGATACTTATTTGTCACTTTCAACGCTTGTGAAGTGACCGCTTTTTTCATCATCTTCCGGCGGCTTCATATAATCGCCGTACATATTGGTAAGAAGGCTGTCATACCCTTTGGGTGCGGGATATTCGCCGCTTTCAAACGGGAGCATAATCTTCTCCTCAAACCATTCGCTTTTATATGTTTCTCTGGGGAAGCCGTGCGCACCACTTACGGTACACAGCTTTTTGCCCGAACAGAATACATTGAAGATACCGACAACAAAGTCACGCATCGCAATAACAAAGCCTCTCGGCATCTTTATCATAAAGTGATAAAGCATACGGGCTGACTTTTTGGTATAGTCAAAGTCAAAATCCTTGTTCTGCTTTGCTATAAGAGCGTAGGATGTCGTGCTTACCCATTTGAACATGAATTGTGCCAGTTTATTGTTTTCGGGACACTTGTCCACAGGGAAAACATCTATATAAATACCCTTGTGCATATTTACGCCTTCAAGGAACGGGTCGATGACCTCAGTGTTGTCAAGTCTTATCTTGTCAAAGTGGAACGGGTAACCCTTGTCATTCTTCTTGTCCTGCAGAAAAAGTCCTTCGGGTAATGCCTTACTGCAGACACGGTTCAATCTGTTGAAATCCTTTCTGAGCATTACAACGTCAATATCATCGTCCCACGGGATAAAGCCCTTGTGCCTTACCGCGCCGAGAAGCGTTCCTGCTGTAATAAAATAGCGTAAATTGTTCTCCTTGCACATCCTGTCGAATTTTACGAGTATGTCAAGTTCTTTTGCTTTAAGGTCGGCAAGTTCTTTTTCTGAAAGCTGTTCTTCCAAGTTTTCACCACCGTGATAATTATTAGCCGTAAAAACGGATACGCATTGAATCGGGTAAAGAAAAAATAATGATAAAAATTTCTGTAAAGAAATTTTGTAGATTGTAGAAAAAGTCTGTTTTTGAAATTAACTTCTGATTTATTATCCCTATCCCCCTGCCCCCTTTCCCCGTGAAAGGCTGTGTATGCTTGGTTGGCTCTGCATCGTGCAGAGCCTTTGGGCATACACGCCCGGCGTCCGTGCCGGGGCTGAGTGTGGGGCTGCCGCCCTCACCAAGCAAGGATGCTTGCAGTCAGTCGCACACAGTCGCTGCACGGCGCAGCGACACCAACGACTGACAACCCGCATTGGGGCTACGCCCCAAACCCCGTATTATTAAAAATATAGGTTTATCGACAGACTGAAAAATTTCTGTAAAGAAATTTTATTCAAAGCGTAAAGCAAACTCATATTATTATACAACGAAAGCGGCTGTTTGTCAAGAATTTAAGCCGTTTTACGCATTAGTAGTAATGCACAATAAAGCAGGTTAAATGCCTGTGATTTTACGTTAATATTTGCGTTTTGTAATGCCGGATAAACCGGTCGCAAAAAAAGCTGTCGCAAGAGCCTTCTAAGCTTCTGCGGCAGCCGGTAAAGGTCAGCGGTCAGACACCCATTTTTTTGTTATATGCGGCACATACTTCTTTTGCCGTACCCTGCATTACGGGTAATCCGTGGTCGAGCCACAGTGCCTTGTCGCAAAGCTGTTCGATAGACTTCATATTGTGCGAAACATATAGCAGGGTAGTGCCGTTTGACAGCATATTCTGCATACGCTCCGAGCATTTCCTCTTGAAGCGGACATCGCCTACCGAGAGAATTTCGTCTGCGATAAGTATATCGGGCTGTACCGATGTTGCTATCGAGAAGCCGAGCCTTGCTTTCATACCCGATGAGAAATTCTTTACGGGCGAATCAAGGAAGTCCTGAAGCTCGGAGAACTCAACTATTTCATCGAACTTTTCCTGTATAAAATCCTTTTTGTAGCCGAGAAGCGTTCCGTTGAGGAAAATATTCTCCCTTGCGGTCATATTGGGATCAATACCTGCGCCAAGTTCAATAAGTGCGGCAACAGAACCCTTTACATCTACAGTTCCCTTGTAGGGCTTGAGAATACGGCTGATTACTTTAAGAAGTGTGGATTTTCCTGCGCCGTTTGTGCCGACAAGCCCCCACGCCTCGCCTTTTTTTACCTGAAGGTTGATATCCTTCAGTGCAATGAATTCCTGAAACATCAGTTCACGGCGGAGTAATCTCACTACATATTCTTTTATATTGTCAACTTTCATGTTCGCCTTATTGAAGCGGACTGTTACGTTGTTTACGTCTATGATATAATCTTCCAAACCGATACCTCCGTCAGATATACAGAATAAACTTGTCCTGCTTATCTCTGAAGATAACAGTACCAAGTACAAAGAAGAGTGCGGCATATGCAACACCGAGGATAATTGTTTTCATATCAGAGATGCAGCCTGTATAAGCGATATCTCTGAACTGCTTGATGTAGATATAAAGCGGATTGAGATTCTCAACTATGAACTTCAGCCAGTTCGGAAGAATGTCAACCGGATAGAATATCGCCGATGCATACATCCACGCCGTCGTAAACGCATTGTATATATATCTTGTGTCACGGAAGAAAACGTGCATCTGAGCGAGGAAGAATCCCATTCCGCAAGCGAATATATACGCTTCGAGCGTTATAAGAGGGAATAAAAGCATCGTCCAGTAGAAAGGCGAGCCTGTGAAGATAAGGACTATCAGCAGTGCGCCGAGCGACAGGACATAATCGACCATACAGCTTGTGACCTTTGCAAGCGGGAACATATATTTTGAAACATATGTCTTTTTCAGCAGAGCGGCGTTCGAGGTTATACCGTCCATCGCCTTGTTTGTTGCGCCGACGACGAAATCATACATAGTTCTGCCGACAAGCAGATAAACAGGGAAGTTGGGTATGTTTCTGTCGAACAGTTTCGAGAATACAACGTACATTACGAGCATTATAAGCAACGGATTGAGTACGCTCCAGACGTATCCCAGTACACTACGTCTGTATTTCAGCTTCAGATCTCGTGAAACGAGCTGGATGAGCAGATCCTTGTAGTGCCTTACTTCAAGAAATCCGCCTGTTTTATCCTTGCGAACAAGTGTCATTTATACCTCCGTCAATCAAAGCTCTTGTTGTGTCTTACTTTGTTATAGAGCTTTGAGTTAAGAATTTTGTTATATCCTGTAAGACCTATATGCAATCTGTTGAGCGTTTTCAGTATCCTGCAGTGCTTTTTGCTCATCTCATAAACTTCGTGGTATTCCTTATCCATAAAGTCCATCATTTCATCGGCTCTTTTTCTGCCTGCTTTTCTGTTTTTGTCGCACAAAAGCGAGGTAACAAGGAAGCTCAGCAGCAGAAGGTGTGTTTTCTTTGCACAGTAAAGCGCCGCCGCACCCGTAAAGCTCTTGCCCTCTGCGGTCATACGCTTAAGCACGGTTTCGGTATGACCTATACGCTTAAGCTGATTTTCGGCAGAAACACTTTGCGTCACATCGCCTATGCGGTATTCATATATGAAAAGATCGAGCGGAAGTATGCTCTTTGCCTTACTGCAAGGGAAAGTGGCGTATTCGTGGTCTTCGTAGAACACCTTTTCGCTGAGCTTTATTCCTTCCGTTTTATAAAAATCGGTGCGGTAGGTTATGCCGTGGAATGTAAGGCTGCGGTCGAAGTTTTTCCACTGTGACATTACCTCGTCCATTGTGTATATTCTGTCAAACTGCGGCGGAAAGCAACGCCAGCTTTTTACTTCGCCGTTTGAAATGTTTATCGTATGATGTGGCGTCAGCACAACATCGGCATCCGTATTTTCAAGCGCCTTTATAAACTGCGGAATATTCTCGGTAAGAAACCAGTCGTCAGCGTCAAGAACTTTAAGATATTTGCCGACAGCCTTTTCACTGCCGACATTTATACCGGAACCGTGACCGCCGTTGACTTTATTTATAAGGCTTATCGAGGCGGGATATTTTGCAATATATTCTTCTGCGATTTGTTCGCAACCGTCTGTAGAGCCGTCATTTACAACTATTATATCAAGCCTGTCCGTACATTCGCACAGGAGCGAATCAAGGCATTTTGCCAGAAACGGCTTGCTGTTGTAAGACGGGATAATTATACTCAGTATCTTTTCCATTAATTGTTACCTTTTTTCAGTTTATTAAGTCTGTTTTCCTTTATTCCTGCGAGCGTATATGAAAACGCCTTGAACATACTTATGTCCGTCAGCTGTTTTCTTTTGGCGAAAGCGTAATATGCGGCATAGAGAACGGACAAGGGAAGCCCCATTATATATCTTGTCGTATTTCCTCGGTTCACAAAGAATTCCCTGTCGAAGCCCTTGAACCAAGTAGATTGCGTCTGAGCCACCGTTGCCAGCTCATAGGGGTAGTGATATATTTTCAGCCCTGCCTTACGGCACTGCGTCAGAAATCTGAATTCTTCCTCCGCACCGTTGCCTGAGCCTGCACCCATGTTTTCGTCAAAACGAATGCCTTTTGCGAGGAGTTTTTCACGTCTGAACGTTATCTGCCACGAGCTTACGCTCATAATATCCCTGTAGCCGAGTTTTTTTATGCTGTCACCCCATTTATGAGGTCTTTCTGCCATATCGAATATGATAATATCCGCTTGCGGAAGACTGCTGTAAGCGTTCTGTACCGCTTCTTCGTACCCTTGCGAGAACACCTCGTCATCATCACAGATAATGCACACGTCGGCAACGGATTTTGATATGGCGAGGTTACGGCTTTTAGTCAGCCCTCTCTCCTTTACCGAAAAAGTACGGACAAATGCATCGCCGATATGCTCTTCCTTATATCCGTCCTCATCGCACTGATTTATTATAATCGTGTCTGAGGTGATATGAGAACGCTTTATCATTTCTTCACTGTCGTTCAGGAACATACACGACAGAAGTATTTCGGTCTTGTTCAAAAGTTCAGCTCCTTAATTTCAAAATGCCATATCATACTTTTGCTGTAAGCCACATTTATTTTATTATACAACTGTTGCATAAAAAAGTCAATCGACATAATTTTATAGTATTTTGCCGCACAAACGCCTGATTATATGCGTTTTACATAAAAAGACCGCCGGAAAGGCGGTCTTGCTGTTTTATGTTATTCGTCGGTCTGGGGTTTATCCTTGCTGTAGTCATGCAGCATTCTTGTTCTTTTATGCGATTCCTTTTCAACGTACATCTTCGAGTCGGCTTTATTTATATAATAGTCTATATGGAGATTTGAACCTTTCGGCACAATACATCCGCCGAAGCTGCCGTGTACATTGTACGGCTTTTCGCTTGTCAGGTTGTATTCCGAAAGATATTCGTTGACCTTGTCGATATACGCATTCATCTCGTATTCGCCCTTTCCCTTGCCGAATACGACATATTCATCGCCGCCGAAGCGTGCGCATATATCGTTCTCGTCTGCGGCGGACTTAAGTGCGTTTGCCATAGTGAGAATAGCGTTGTCGCCCTCGTTGTGTCCGAAGTTGTCGTTTATCAGCTTCAGATTGTCAAGATCCACCGAAATGACCATGCAGTCATCCTTAACTCCGCCCTCGGCATAATCGTTGTATATTCTGAAAAAGCCTCTGCGGTTGTACAGCGAGGTGAGCGGATCGGTGATATAGAGCATATCGATCTTCTTTGCGTATGCGTACAGCTCGTTCTGCCTGCGTACCGATTCTAAAAGCTGTGACATTGCCATAGTGAGATAGTTCAGCAAATAGTTCATGCTGCTCCACGGATAGAAATTGAACGCAAGGTATCCCAGCGTATTATCCCTTATGTGAATAGGAGTGTACAAAATGACCTTGCTTTTGTCGGACATTTCGTAGAAGTCGGGGAGCATTTCAGAAGTGGGAAATTCGGTTTCGCTCTGCGGCTTTCTATCTGCGTATCTTGCTATGCACTTCATAGTATCGCAGTAGCCGTGTATGTGTACGGGACAGTTGTCTTCGATATCGTCAATCGAATCGTTTACAAGCGAACTTTCCATAAAGTCCTTGCAGATACATATCCAGGAATTGTTGCACCATATTCTCGAAAGCGTCGCCGAAATACTCCTGCTTGCATCGTCAAATGTAGAGCAGTTTGCAAGCTCCTGTGCAATAGCCGCCGTTCTTATCGAAAAACGCCTTGCGTCATATAGTTCTTCGAACAGATCGTGCCTTTGCTTCGGCAGAATATCAAGGGCGTTCTGCGTATTCGTACAGCGGCAGGATATACCGTAAATTATGTTGGGCGGAATTATGCCGAGCTTTGCAGGCTTCTTGCCTCTGAGAAGAAGATTAACCACGATATTGGCGGCCTCCTCGCCGGATTTGTCGGCGAGTATCTTTGCGGTCGTGATATATCCGTTGGCCTCGTCTGTACCGTCCATTCCGGTGACGGCAATTTCGCCCGGCATATCAAAGCCCAGCTCAGACAGCTTTATCATAACAGCAGATGCCATTGTATCGTTTGCACACACAATTGCTCCGCAGTCAAGATTTCCGTCCTCGTTCATCTTTTCCACCTGCTGAATTGCAGGGGTGCTCCACAGATTGCCGTAATATATTCTTGACGGCTCTATCGGTATGTTATGGCTTTTGAGTGCATCAAGGAAGCCTGCAAGACGTTCGTCACTGGTAAAGTGGTTCTTGAATCCTCCCAGAAAATTCAGCTTTCTTATGCCGTGTCTTTCTATAAGATGATTTGTTATCATCTCTATCTGGCGACGGTAGTCGGGCATTATGCAGTAGCAGTTGGGGTAATCGTATTGCTTTCCGATTGTCAGCACGGGTACGTTCTTTTCTACCGCACGTTCGATAGTATGCCGTATCACTTCTTCGCTGCTGCTCAGATAAAAAGGAGCAATGACAAGCATATCAATAATATCATAGTTAGGGAGAGTGAAGATGTTGGTCTGACCTATATTATGCGGCGCTCCATCGTAGTAGCAGGTACAGCAGTTGAAGATATGTACATTTATAAGATTATCGCCGAGTACTTTACAAAAGCCTTGTAAAAGCATTTTTCCGCCTTCAAGATCGCCGATACAGAAGGCAACATTTTTTCTGCCGCTTTTATTTTCCACAGATACGTCCTCCTATAAATCAAATTAAAAATATTGAAATTTCTTCAAATTAAAACGTGTTGCACAATGTTTTAGCGGGGATATAATATAAACTCGGTATACCACATTTGTATGCAAAAATCAAGAAGATTCGATGAAAAATGAGCATATCCGACACAGTTTTCTCGGTTTTGAGCCTTGCTTGTCCGTACTTGATTTTCATAGCACAACGAATTTCGGCGGTACGCCTAAAATCGCACAAATTTATTGCATTTTCCGCTGATATGTGATACAATAAGTTCTATCAAATTGTATAAACTTCATCGAGGAGTGTTGAAATTGGAAAACAGCAACAAAAATAACAATAATTATAAAAGCAACAAGCCGTCAAAGGATAACAGACCGTCCTTCCCGAAAAGAGCGGTGATAACAGGCGGTATGCCTTACGGTAATAAACAGCTTCATTTCGGTCATGTCGGCGGTGTGTTCGTATTTGCAGATACTTATGCAAGATTCCTGCGTGACCGTATCGGTAAGGATAATGTAATTTTCGTATCGGGTACAGACTGCTACGGCTCGCCTATCGCAGAAAGCTACAGAAAGCTGAAGGAAAGCGGAGAGTTTGACGGTACTATTGAGGATTTTGTAAGGAAAAATCACGAGAGCCAGGAAAAAACGCTCAGAGATTACGATATAAGCCTCGACCTGTTCGGTGCATCCGCACTGGATGAGCCTGCAAAGATACACAACGTAGTATCCGACAAATTTATCAGAAGGCTGTACGAAAACGGTCAGCTTGAAAAAATCACCACCTCGCAGTTCTATGACGAAAAGGCGGGCGTATTCTTAAACGGCAGACAGGTAATAGGCAAATGTCCCGTTCTCGGCTGTCAGTCGGAAAAGGGCTATGCGGACGAGTGCGATCTCGGACATCAGTATATGCCGTCAAGCCTTATCGACCCCAAAAGTACGCTGACAGGCGAAACACCGGTAATGCGTGACGTTGTGAACTGGTACTTCCGCCTTACCGAGTACACAAAGCTGCTCGGCGAATATGTTGACAGAATAAAGAAGATGCCGAATGTCCGTTCTCTTGTTTCAAAGACTATCGGTGAGTTTCTTGAACCGCCCGTTGTTCATATCAAGAAAGAACTGCGTGAGGATTATGAGAAGATAAAGGATCTGCTTGCGCATCATACGCTGACGGACGACCCGAAAAAGCCTTCGTTCACGATATGCTTCGACACGCTTGACGAGCGTGATGCGGCAACGGAGATCATGGCGCATCACGGTCTGCGTTTCAGAACAGGCAAGACGCTTGTTCCGTTCAGACTTACAGGTAATATCGAGTGGGGCGTAAAGGCTCCCGACCTTGAGGATGAAAAGGGACTTACCGTATGGGTATGGCCCGAGTCGCTCTGGGCACCTATCTCATTTACCTGCGCTTATCTCAAGAGCAAGGGTATTGATATGGAGCATTACAAGGATTACTGGTGCTCAAAGGATTCACAGGTATATCAGTTTATCGGCTCGGATAACATCTACTTCTACGGCGTTGCGGAAATGGCAATGTTCATGGCGCTGAAAAAGGGTGAGATAACCTCCGACCCAGAGGACGGCGAAATGCAGCTTCCTATCCTCGTTGCAAACAACCACATTCTGTTCCTTGACAAGAAAGCAAGCAGCAGCGGCTCTATAAAGCCTCCTATGGCGGCGGATCTGCTGAACTACTATACAGCCGAACAGCTCCGTATGCACTGGCTCGGACTCGGACTCGGCACAAGGAGCGTCAGCTTCCAGCCAAAGCCCTATAACCCCGATGCAAAGCCTGAGGACAACGACCCTGTTGTAAAGGAAGGCTTCCTGCTTTCAAACGTGTTCAACAGAGCTATACGTTCCTGCTTCTATTACGCTCAGAAGTATTTTGACGGCAAGATGCCCGTAGGCACACCCGATGCGGACGTTATCGCAGAGTGCGAAAAGGCTATTCTTGAATATGAGCGTTATATGTATAAGTTTGAGTTCCACCAGGTGACCTATGTGCTTGACTCGCTTGTAAGAAAGTCAAGCAAGGTATGGTCAAAGCTCAGCCGTGAGGCTGATGCGGCAGATGATAACGAGCTTCGTAAAAAGACGCTTATCAACGTGTTCCACTATATAAGAACAGCCGCACTCCTTCTGCACCCCCTCGCTCCCGAGGGTACGGAGATGCTCAGAGAGTATCTCGGATTCGGCGAGGACTTCTGGAGTTGGGATCATGTGTTTGAAGGAATGGACTACTTCTGCAAGGGCGAAAGCGAGCATCAGCTTAAGTTCCTTGAGCCGAGAGTTGACTTCTTCAAAAAGCATCCCTCACAGCTTGCAGGCAGTGAAGAAAACTAAATTATTGCATCAGCACCGCCGCCGTGAAAACACAGCGGCGGTACTTTGTAAAGGATTTTTTTATGAATATAAAAGACAGCAACATTGACAATGGCAAGGTGTTTGACTGGGGCAGAACGTCGCATGATTACGCTAAGTACCGTGATATATATCCCGATGAGTTTTACCGCAGAATAACTGACAGAGGGCTTTGTGTGTCGGGACAGAGTGTGCTTGATATAGGAACGGGAACGGGTGTAATTCCCCGTAATATGCTACGTTTCGGTGCAAAGTGGACAGGTACGGATATATCACCCGAACAGATAGAACAGGCGAAACTGCTGTCGCAGGGTACGGATATAAAGTATTATGTCTCAGCCTCAGAAGAATTGTCGTTTCCTGACAATTCGTTCGATGTTATAACCGCTTGCCAGTGTTTCTGGTACTTTGACCACGAAAAACTTATTCCTGAGTTCAGACGTATGCTTAAAAGCGGCGGAAGCCTTGTTGTTCTCTATATGGCGTGGCTACCGTTTGAAGATAAGATTGCAGGTATGAGCGAGGAACTTGTACTGAAATATAATCCCGACTGGAGCGGCAAGGGCGAAACAATACACCCGATACATATACCGCAGTGCTATGACGCTTATTTTGACAATGTCTACAGCGAAGAATATCCTCTCGATGTGCATTTCACACGAGAGAGCTGGAATGGCAGAGTGAAAGCCTGCCGGGGCATAGGAGCATCATTGCCTGAAGAAGAGATAAATTCGTGGGAAAAAGAGCATATAAAACTCCTTAAAACAAATGCACCGCCCGAATTTGATATACGTCATTACGGTGCAATCGTACATTTAAGACTTAAAGATAAAGGATAAAAATATGGAAAAATTAGCGATAGCGATGAGCGGCGGAGTGGACAGCTCGGTGGCTCTTGTGCTGTTAAAGGATAAATATGAGGTCAGCGGTTATACGCTGAAACTGCACGACAGCAGAGGAACGTACGACAGCGGACTTTGCGGTTCGGCAAGCGACATCGAGGACGCAAAGGCAATAGCGGCAAAATTCGGTGTACCTCATTATCTGCTTGATATGAGGGATTTGTTTTCCGATACGGTACAGAAAAGTTTCGTACAGAGCTATCTTTCGGGAAGAACGCCTAACCCCTGCGTAGAGTGCAACGAAACGATAAAGTTCGGCGCATTGCTTGATGCGGTGAAAAAGCAGGGGATAGATCACATTGCCACAGGTCATTATGTACGCAGTTGTTACGATGAAAAAAGCGGCAGATGGCTTTTGAAGAAAGCAATCAATGCAGACGGCACGAGCAATGCAAAGGATCAGTCATATGTGCTGTACCGCTTGAGCCAGCAACAGCTTGCCGCAAGCGTTTTCCCTCTCGGTGAAATGACAAAGGACGAGATAAGGCATATTGCGGCTGACAGCGGACTTATCAACAGCGACAAGCCCGACAGTCAGGATATATGCTTTGTGCCGGACGGCGATTATGCCGGCTTTATCGAGCGTTATACGGGTAACGCTTATCCCGACGGCGATTTTCTCGATGAAAACGGCAACGTTATAGGCAGGCACAAGGGCGTTATATTTTATACGATAGGACAGAGGAGAGGAATAGGCACAGGATTTGGTAAACCGATGTATGTTATCGGAAAAAATGCCGATAATAATACCGTAACGCTCGGCAGTAACGAGCTTCTTTTTACCGATACGCTGTATGCAGACAATCTTAACTGGATAGCGTTTGAATATCCCGAAAGCGAGTTTAAATGCAGGGCAAAGACACGTTACAGACAGACCGAACAGCCGTGTACCGTATATCCGCAGGGCAGAAATACGGTCAGGGTCGTGTTTGATGAAAAGATAAGAGCGGTAACTCCGGGACAGCACGTTGTATTCTATGACGGCGATATTGTACTCGGCGGCGGTGTAATAATGTAGAATTGTGAAAGTTTGACAAAAAGCGAGTTCACTTTTCATCTAATTTACACAAAACTATTCTTTTAATTTCACGAACAAGCATTATTATATAACCACAGTCAGCGAGGAAACGGAAAAGCAAACAAGCTGACAGATTAAATTGCTATCTTCGATTTTCATATATATTTCCCCAAAGCAAAGGACTCCGGTGTAACAGCCGGAGTTCTTTGTTTTTATGCGGTTGTCGCTACGGTGCTTTTTCTTTTGGGAATATTGAATTTTTTGTTTCTGCCTATTGACAAACCATCAGGTTCGTGTTATCATATAACTGTACTAATGAGGATAGTACAGTTGACACGAAAGGCGGTGTGATATGTTTTCTTTAAGACTACAGGGCGGTGTGCCTTTATCCGAACAGCTTGAGGCTAGAATAGCGGAGCTGATAATCGGCGGTGAAATGGCTGAAAACGAAAAGCTGCCGGCTGTGCGTGAAGTCGCAAAGGAACTTACGATCAATCCGAACACGGTGCAGAAAACCTACAGACAGCTTGAACAGCGGGGACTTATATATTCGCTTCCCGGAAAGGGAAGTTATGTGGCTGAACGGTCGCAATATTCCTCTGCGGTGCTTGAAAAGGCAACGGAGGAGTTTCGCAAGGCTGTTGAGGACGGTGTGAAATCCGGCCTTACCAAAGAGATGATGACGGCGGTAATTGACAATGTTTTTAGTGAGGAGGAAAAATATGATAAACGTGGATAAAGTGACAAAGAAATTCGATGATTTTACTGCACTTGACGAGATGACACTTAACGTCAAAAGCGGAAGCGCTTACGGTCTGCTCGGCTCGAACGGTGCGGGAAAATCCACACTGCTGCGTATCCTTGCAGGAATATACAAGCAGGACAAAGGCAGTGTAACGATAGACGGCAATACGATTTATGACAATGTCGAAGTTAAGCAGAAGGTGTTCTATGTGAGCGATGATGTTGAGCAGTATGCGAATATGACACCTGAGGATATGAGAAAAATGTACGAGATATTCTATCCGACATTTTCAAACGAGAAATTTGCAAGGCTTATGAAAGCGATAGATCTGCCGCTGAACAAGCGTATGTCAACATTTTCAAAGGGTATGAAACGGCAGGCGGCAGTCGTGTGCGGACTTGCGGCATCGACAGATATACTTCTGCTGGACGAGGCTTTTGACGGACTTGACCCTACTATGAGAATAAGCGTCAGAAAAATGCTCTTTGACGCTATGACGGAAAATGAAAGCACAGTAGTGATTTCGTCACACAATCTGACCGAGATAGAGGAGCTTTGCGACAGCGTGGGTCTTGTTCATAAGGGCAAGGTCATATTCGACCGTGAACTTGACAGTGTAAAGGGCAGTATCCATAAGGTGCAGGTCGCATTTGACAATGCAAAGACGGCCGCCGACTTTACTGAACTTGAAATCCTGTCGGAAAACACGATAGGCAGTGTACAGAACTTTATTGTAAACGGCGACAGCGATGAGATCTGCCGTGTGATGCGAGAAAATGGTGCGAAGTTCTGCGACGTGATACCGCTCACGCTTAACGAGATATTTATTTATGAGATGGAGGGACAGGGATATGACAGCTCAAAACTCGATCGCTGAAAAGAGTTTTTTCGGCAGATATTTTCTGTATAAGCTCAGGACAAATTTCAACTATCTGGTTTTCAATCTGATCTTTGCGTTTCTGGGTATGCCGGTAATGGCGGTATGCCTTACATATACAGTAGGAAAAGTCAATGATATTGTGGAGGAAAGGTTAACCGAGTACAAAACGTATGCGCTTAACAATCTGGGAACGCTCCTTGACGCAGATACTTTCTTTATGGCACTCATATTCTGCGCAACTGCGGTCATGTCAATAATTACCGTTGTGTCGGTGTTCAGATATAATCTGAAAAAGTGCGACAGCGACCTGTACCTGAGTCTTCCGCTTACAAACAGTCAGAGATTTTTTGCGGATCTCGGTGTCGGCGCAGTGATAAGCGTTGCGCCTACCGTTATTATGGGCGGAATAGCGTCTGTGGTGACGGCGTTGTCGGGAACAAAACTCAGCGACAAGATTTTTTCAGCTTCGGAAACGGAAGGCTTCCTTTCAAACTGCATCAGTTTTGTAAATGGAAGAATCTATCTTAAGGATATAGCGGGTATTGTATTCTTTGTTTTTATTACGGCGGTCACAGCTTTGGTATTCGTGTATCTTACTGCGGTGCTGATCAACGCCTGCACGGGCAGAACGGGCGACAGCGTGGTGTATACGATTCTTGCGATGATAGTGGCTGTGCTTGCAACGCTTGCGGTATTTGCTCCGGTATTTGCCGTGGCAGGTGAACAGCTCGACGGATATATGACGGATATATTCGGCAAGGTTCCTCCGCTCGGAACGGTGCTTGCGGCATTGATCTCATTCTCGATGCTTAAGATGAACGCTTATAACGATGTTTACGAAAATTTCAATCTGTTCAATATGTACAGCATAGACACTGTTATTGTTCTTGCTATATCGGCGGGTGTTCTTGTACTGCTGGCGTATCTTGCTAATAAGTACCGCAAGGCTGAGAATACGGGCAACCATTTTGCATTTGAACCGGCTTATCATATAATTACGCTTGCACTTATAGCGGGTGTAATTGCAGCGGCGGTCGGAATAAGCAACATGACGGTTCTTACTACGGATAGTCTGACGCTGATAGTGATAATATCGCTGTGTGCGGTCGGCTACTTCTTTGCCGAGCTTGCGCACGGAAGAAAGCTCAAAAAGATATGGCAGTCCGTGCTGAGATTTGTTATTACCGTTGTCGCATCGCTGCTGCTTTTCGCAGTTCTTAAAAATTCGGGCTTCAGAGATCTGTTCTTCCGTGTCCCCGATGCTTCCGAAGTAAGCAGTGCAAGTGCAACGTACAACATCGTTTACTGTGATGGCAATAACGATTATGAAACGATATACTTTGAGGACGAAGAAAATAAAAATGCTGTTGTGGATTTCAACAAGTTCCTTGTTGACAACAACTATTGTTTCCTTGCCGGAGAAAGCTATAAAGCTGAGCAGTATGAAAATGCAACTGTAAGTACCGTTAAATTCAGCTACAGGCTGAATAACGGTAAAAAAGTGTACCGTACCTACAGGCTGGCACTTTCATCTGAAAATTACGACGCTTACGCTAAAGCACTTTATGAATTACGCCTTACGCTCTCAAAAACAGACTTGTATTATGATACCTTCAAGAAAATCTGTGACAACAAAGAAGGTGTAAATGAAGTGCATGTGTTTGAGAAGGGCGGAGATTATTACGGAAAAACGCTTGACAGCACGGTAAATCAAAAGCTCTTCGAAGCGATAAAAAATGATTACAAAGCCGGCAAAAACAGCGGAAAGCTGGTTTACAGACTTGGTTTCTGCAACCATTACGATAATGTCGAATATATCGCATTCAACCTTGAAATAAGAGAAAACTGCACCGAAACGATTGCACTGCTCGGCAAGTCGGAAATGACATCCCGTAAAGACAAGTTCTACTCGGCGGTAAATGCTTTTTCAATTTCCCTGAGCGAAGAGGATAAGAATACTTATACTCTGGTATCGCTGTTCAGCTATGATCATAACCCTATGAACATAATGGTAAGTGATTTCAGGTACAGTGACACTGAAAAGCTGATCGAAATGGGTACGCTGTATGATTATTATACCGACGGTGCTGTTGACATTGAATGTTATAATATCAGCTCTACATGGTGGTGGGTAGACGGTAATGCACATTTCTATATTCCGAGAGATAAAACAAGCGACGCTAAACGTCTTATAAAATTACTGCAGATTTACCGTCAGCCGACAACAATTCAATAAAACGGTCAAAAAACGATACCCCGTGCCGACAAGGTACGGGGTATAGGTTTATTTACTTATCCTATTTTAATTTTGTGTCAAATGCTTTCGCACAGCCGTTTTTTACGGCTGTGCGAAATTCTTTTTATAACATTTTTCACTGTGCAGAAGCCTCTGACTTTTTACCTTCCTCAACCTTAACGGTGCTGTCAGACTTGTCAGCGGCATCGTCTGTCTTTTCCTTGCCCCAGCTGTCGAACATATCAATTACCTTGTCGTATGTTTCGTAGCATACAGAGGGTAATTTACCCTTGCCGCCGTAAGCCTTTTCTGCAAGCCCGAAGCCCTTGATAAAAGCGTCCTTGAGAGAATCGGCGTACTTGCTGTCGTTGCCTGCGAGATTCTTTGCAAATTCAAACATACGCTTGGCTGTAGCTTCTGCTCCCCAGTAATCAGCACTGCTTTCCTTGTCGGTCACATCTTCGCTTTCGAACTTCTTTCCTGTTGCTTCTTCTATCTGGCTCTTAAGCTCATCGGAAAGCTCTATCTGCTTTGCGTTTTTATTTGTTGTGCTTGATGCCTGATGAGAGATTATAGTTTCGACTACGCTTGCAAGGTGGTCTGCCTTTGACTGTGCGACAGTTCTGAACTGTGATCTGTCTGCGTTGTCGACCTCTTTTTTCTGTGCCGATTTCTTTGTATATGCAGGAGTGAAGGTGTCCTCGCTCTTTACATATTTGTCGGCGTTATCGGCTGTGAGGGTGCTTTTTGCCTTCTCCGTTGATGTCTGTACACTTGTCTTTGGTGCTGTCTGAGCTGTGACAGCCGCCTGTTCTGCTACTTTTGCTATTTCCATATCAGTTAGTCCTTTCCTGATTATTAATCTAATTGTGAAACCGTATTGTAAGCTGTAACCGACATACAATATTCCTTATAATTAATATCGGCAGGAAAAAAGAAAAATTAAGTTTTTCAAAAAATTTGCGAAACAGTATTGACAAATCGGGTTGAAGTGGTTATACTGTTAATATAACACATAAACAGTTGGCGAATTCCGTGCAAAATTTACCGGATGTTGCTTAATCACGGCTTTTGTGTTATACTTGAATAAATGCGACAGACGGCAAGGACGGCGTTTATCGCAGAATACAGGAAGGAAACGAATACTGATATGTCGCTCGAAGTAAACGGAATATCCAAGCAATACGGTAATTTCACGGCACTTCATCCGCTCAGCTTTACACTTAGCGAGCCGGGTGTATATGCCTTGCTCGGAACAAACGGTGCAGGCAAGACCACCGCTATAAGAATAATACTCGGTATGCTCAGCCGCAACAGCGGCGAGGTGCTGTGGAACGGTAAGGCATTATCGCCTGTCACGGAAAAAGTCGGATACCTGGCGGAAGAACGTGGGCTTTATCCGAAATACAAGATAAGCGAACAGCTGACCTATTTTGCAAAGCTGAGAGGTATGCGCAGTGCAGATATTGAGAAGTCGCTTGCGTACTGGTTCAAGCGGCTTGAGCTAAGCGGCTATGAGGACAAGAGAGCGGAGCAGCTTTCAAAGGGTAATCAGCAGAAGGTACAGCTTGTAGCGGCGCTTGTCGCAGACCCTGAGCTTATCATACTTGATGAGCCGCTGAGCGGACTTGATCCTGTTAACGCCGATCTTTTCAAGAGCGTTATAAACGAGCAGATAGATAAGAAAAAGTATATAATCATGTCCTGCCACCAGATGCCCGTAATAGAAGAATTCTGCAAGGATATTACGATACTTCATCACGGTACGGCGGTATTGCAGGGCGACCTTAACAAGATAAAGAAAAGCTACGGCAGAGTGAACCTGTCGGTAAAGTGTGACGGCAATGTACTGCCGCTTGCCGCACAGTGCGGTCTTGTACCCGAAACGATAACTCCCGATAAGCTCACGTTTAAAATACAGTCGGAGGAGCAGGCAAAATCGCTTCTTAAAATGATCGTTGACAGCGGAATGCCGCTTGTGCGTTACGAGCTTCGTGAGCCGAGCCTGCATGAAATATTTGTTGAGAACATAGAAAGAGCCGACAAAGAGGCAGGAAGGAGTGACGAGGCGTGAAAACAGGTACATACGGCTGGAAAAGCGTATTTGCTTTTACTTTCAGACAGACGGCAAAGTCGAAGGCGTTCAAGGTAAGCTCGGTAATCATTATTGTGCTTGTTTTTGCAATTGCACTTCTTGCGGGAGTTCTCCCTGCACTTATCGGAAGCCGTTCAACCTCTGATGACGGGGGTATAACGGTTGACGGGGAAACGCTTGTCGGTACGGTATATTTTGCCGATACGACGGGAATAACAACGGGCAAGGATTATGAGAGCTTTTTATCCGGACTCGGCGTAAAAATCAACGATTGCGGCAAGGACGCAGATATTCAGTCGCTTACCGAAAAGGTGAATGGCGAAAACAAGTCCCTGCTGATAGTTATCAGGGAAAATAAAATCGGGTATGACATTTACGCATCACGTCCGGGTGACGAATCGGTGTCATCGGGTACGGCGAACAGTTTCGGTGAAACCTTTAAAAGCGTTTTTGACAGTGTAAGATTGTCAAGGGCAGGGCTTACCGATGAGCAGATTGCGGCTGCGAACAAGACGGTTTCGGTCTACCAGTCGGTTGCGGGAGAGCCTACCGAAAATGATTTCGGCTTTGTGGTGAAAATGGTACTGCCTATGCTGTCTTCTGTCGTGCTGTTTATGCTTATCTTTATTTACGGTCAGATGGTCGCACAGTCGATAGCACAGGAAAAGACATCGAAGGTAATGGAGCTTCTGCTGACATCTGTAAGACCGCTTGCCGTAATTATCGGCAAGATACTTGCTATGGGCTCGCTTGCGCTGATACAGTTTATGATGATCATTGCATCTGGTGTACTCGGAATCGTTGTTTCAACGCCTTTGTCATCATCAATCATAGGCTCGTCTGAAGAAACGGGAGCAGTTACAAGTCAGCTTATGACTGAAGTCGGAAATGCGCTCGGCGGTTTTTCGCCTGTTGTGATTGTGCTTATTATAGTCGTGTTCATAGTGGGATTTATATTCTTTGCGCTTATCGCAGGGCTTATAGGCGCTACGGTCAGCAGAATGGAGGACCTCAATGCCGCAATGCAACCTATGGCAATAATAGGTGTACTCGGCTTCTATCTTGCTTATTTCCCGTCCTCGATGGGCGGCGAGGCAAACACGATGGCACTTGTATCATACTATCTGCCGATTTCCTCGCCGTTCTCGATTCCCTCGGCACTGCTGACAGGGGCGATAGATATACCTCAGGCACTTCTTGCCGTACTGGTCCTGTGCGTTTTCGTAGTGCTTATGGCACTGCTGGTTGCCCGTGTGTATGAGCAGATAATACTGCACACCGGCAACAGACTTAAGTTAGGCGATATTTTAGGACTGGTAAAAAGCAAGTGATTTTTCGAAAGAAAAGTAAAATATGTATAGCGTGAAAAATCTGATAAAATTAATGTCATATTTTGCCACCGCCGTGATTTTTATTACGGCGGTATCGCTGTTTGCTATTCAGGGCGATGACGACAGGGCTTATGCGGCGGATGCGGTAGCGTCAATAAGCGTGACACCGATACAATCTGTGCTTGATGTTTCGGACAGGCGCACTGTCTACCGTTATGACGACAGCACGGGTAAATACAGGCAGATAAGCTATTATGACGTTTACGATTATGATAAAATAAAGCTGACGGTAGACTACGGCGGTTACAGCCAAAGCTATACAGGAAGCGAAATCACCGCACTGACCGCTACGCTCGGAGCTCCGCTTGTCATTTCTGACGGGCAGAGTGAAAGTGTGTGGGGAAACGGCCGGCACACCGTAACATATACGCTCGGCACGAAAAGCGCAAAAGCGGTTTTCACGGTAGCGGCGACAAGGATAAAGTCGCTGTCGGTCACTCCGATGTATACTATCAATGCAATCTGTAACGTGAAGGGCGATTACAGGGTGGTCGCAGACGAGAACGGCAACATATCGCAACGCTTTGAATATGACTTAGCAGGATATGACTACAACGTAAAAATAATCTACACGGACGGTACGGCGGTCAGCTGTACTGCCGCCGATTTAAAGCAGATAACGGGGTATGAGCCTAAGTTTTCTCAAGGGGATAAGGCGCTCTCTGTGGGTGTGAACACGGGTTATTGCACTGTAGGGGGAGTTACGGCAAAGTTTTCGTTCAACGTTATCGAAAATCCGGTAAAGAGCGTATCGCTGTATATGACCGGCGGTGCGGATTCGCTTACAATGGGGAATGACGGTTACTATGCGAAGAAAAGTGACGGCAGTACATATTTCAGATTTATTTACAACGAAACGAAAATCAGGGCGAAGGTCGTTTATACAAACGGAAGTACGGCGGATTATCCGATAGGCGAGCTTTGTGCTAAGCTGCACGGTCGGCTCGAAATAAGCGATACGCAAAGCGTTCAGCCGTGGGCGGCGGGTACGGTCACACTGCCTGCGAAAATAAACGGTATAAGTACGTCGCTTGTCTTGAAAATCGGTGGTATATTGCCGGTGGATAAGCTGTCGTGTACTCAAAGAACGAGTAATACGGTTACGCTTTCGTGGGGCGTAAATAATTTCGCAACGGGATATATAATTGAACGCTATTCTGACGGCAAATGGATACAAATTGCAAATATTGCCTCAAATACGACCGTATCCTGCAAAACCGGTGCGCTGAGCGCAGGTACGGCATATCGTTTCCGCATAAAAGCGTATAACAGCTCTTCGGTCAGCTCATACACCTATACAAGTGTTGAAACGCTTCCTGCAGACGTCGGCAATTTCAGGTGTACCGCAAGAACAAAAAACTCGATAACGCTTTCGTGGAACAGGAATACCACTGCGACAGGCTACAAGCTGGAACAGTATAAGGGCGGAAAATGGGTGCAGGTGGCTGTGATAAACAGCAACAGCACAACCTCTTACAAGGTAATGGGGCTGAAAACCGCAACAACGTATAGCTTCCGCATAAGAGCATATAAAAAATCGGGAAATGTTACCGCACACAGCGGATATACGACCTTAAAAACTCTCACCTCGCCAACGAATGTAAGCAAAATTGTATGTACCGCACGCTCGTATAACTCGATAACGCTTTCTTGGAATAGGAATACCACTGCGACAGGCTACAAGCTGGAACAGTATAAGGGCGGAAAATTGGTGCAGGTGGCTGTGATAAACAGCAACAGCACAACTTCTTACAAGGTAACGGGGCTGAAAACCGCAACAACGTATAGCTTCCGCATAAGAGCATATAAAAAATCGGGAAATGTTACCGCACACAGCGGATATACGACCTTAAAAACTCTCACCTCGCCAACGAATGTAAGCAAAATTGTATGTACCGCACGCTCGTATAACTCGATAACGCTTTCGTGGAGCAGGAATACCACTGCGACAGGCTACAAGCTGGAACAGTATAAGGGCGGAAAATGGGTGCAGGTGGCTGTGATAAACAGCAACAGCACAACCTCTTACAAGGTAATGGGGCTGAAAACCGCAACAACGTATAGCTTCCGCATAAGAGCATATAAAAAATCGGGAAATGTTACCGCACACAGCGGATATACTAAATATAATACGCTTACTTCCCCGACAAATGTCACATCGTTCAAAGCATCAAAGCGTACAAGCAGTACGGTAACACTCGGCTGGAGCAAGAACTCCACGGCTACAGGCTATAAGATAGAGCAGTACAAAGGCGGAAAATGGGTTCAGATAGCACAGATTTCAAGTAATAACACTGCTTATTATTCGGTGGCAAAATTGAAACGCAACACATCTTACAGCTTCCGTATCAGAGCGTATAAGACGATAAACGGTAAAACTTCTCACAGTGCATATACAACTGTCAAAACTTCGACAACAAAGTAAAAAACAGCCGTAAACGGCTTACGAAAGGAAATATAAGACATGGAGATTATAGTAGCGGTAGATGAAAATTACGGAATCGGAAAGGACGGCGATCTGCTCGCACATCTTTCGCCTGATCTGAAAAGGCTGAAGGCTATGACGGTCGGAAACATAATAGTTATGGGAAGCAAGACCTATATGAGCTTTCCTAAGCGACCTCTTCCCGACAGGGAGAACCTTATAATCACGCACCATCCGGAAAATTATCCCGGAATTAAGTGCTTTACCGGTGTGGATGAGTTTCTGGAATACTCGAAAACGGCGGATAAGCCGATATTCGTGCTTGGCGGAGGAAGCGTATATGAACAGCTTCTGCCTTATTGCGAAAAGGCGCATATAACAAAAATCCTTCACAGCTTTGAGGCGGATACGTTCTTCCCTGATCTTGACAATAATCCGGAATGGGAGAAGGAAAATGAGGAAGAGATCGTTACAGGTGAGAAATACCCGTTCAAGTATGTGACGTATGTCCGCAGAAAAAAATAAATCTTTTTGCAGGAAGCTGTGATTTTGTGTCACAAGCACCGCTTTCTCTATATCTTGTTGATATTGCTTCACGATATACAATATGTTGAAAAGTAACAATAAATATTATGTTCAGCCCTTGTTTCAAGGGCTGTTTTTTGTGCAAAATATACTAAATTCAAAAACTGCATTTAGATACTTTTTTGGACTAAATGATAAAATTTCCACTTGAAATTTTTTTCCGTGGGCTGTATAATATAAATGTACACTTTTTGACACTTTGGTGGGGTTTTGAACACTTATTTTTCAACTAAGTCAACTTTCTTGAAAAAAGTGGGTCAGCCGCACCTGTTCGGCATATCCTGAAACGGTTTTTACAGAAAGGAGGACAGGCTCATGACAGGCGAATACAAATCCACGCTTGACGCAAAGGGAAGAATGAATATTCCGCTTAAGCTCCGTGAGGAGATGGGTAATGAGCTTGTGCTTGCAAAGACTATAGGTACTGCCTGCATAAAGGTGTATTCTGCAGAGGGTTGGAAAAAGCTCGTTGCGAAAATCAATGAGATGCCTCAGGTGAAAACGCAGAGCATAAAGCGTTTTCTGTTCGGCAGTGCGTTTGAGATCGTACCGGACAAGCAGGGCAGAGTGTCTGTTCCTCAGCCGCTGAGAGAATATGCGGGTCTTGTATCCGATGTTGTTGTGGTCGGTCTTGAGGGAACTGCGGAAATATGGGATAAGGCGGCATGGGCTGCGGCGAATGCGGATAACGAAGATCTGACGGAGCTTGCACTTGAGCTTGGAATATAAACGGGAGGAAATATGAGCGAAAAACCTATTCATATACCCGTTTTGCTGAGTGAAACGATAGAATCGCTTGATATAAAGCCCGACGGTATTTATGTTGACTGTACGACAGGCTTTGCAGGACATTCGTCCGAGATAGCAAAGCGTCTTACAACGGGCAGGCTTATCGGCTTTGACCGTGATCCCGACGCTGTAAAGGCGGCGGAGGAAAAGCTGAAGGATTATCCGCACACGCTTATCAACAGAAAATTTTCGACGTTTGACGAAAGTCTTGACGAAATCGGAGTTGACAAGGTTGACGGGGTACTGATGGATCTCGGAGTTTCATCGTATCAGCTTGATACGGCTGAGAGAGGATTTTCCTATCACGAGGATGCACCTCTTGATATGAGAATGAGCAAGAGCGGGCTGAGCGCCTATGATGTTGTTAACGAATACAGCAAGGAACAGCTGGAAAAGATACTTTTCGAGTACGGCGAGGAAAAATTCGCACACGGCATAGTAAGCGGTATACTTAAAGCGAGAGAAGCCGCACCGATAAAGACAACGCTGGAGCTTGCGGAGATAGTAAAGAGGAACGTACCGCTAAAGGTCCGAAAGGAGAAGAATCCTTGCAAAAAGACCTTTCAGGCGATAAGAATAGAAGTAAACGGCGAGCTTGACGAACTGAAAAAAGGAATGTCGGAAGCTTTTGAAAGGCTTTCGCCGGGAGGAAGGCTCGCAATCATCACCTTCCATTCGATAGAGGACAGGATAGTAAAAAATACATTCAGAGAATATTGCACAGGTTGTACCTGTCCGCCGGATTTTCCTGTTTGCGTATGCGGGAAAAAACCGAGAGGCAGAACGGTTTACAGAAAGCCGGTAACCGCAAGCGAAGAGGAGCTTGCGGTGAACAACCGTTCAAGGAGTGCAAAGCTCAGAGTAATAGAGAAACTTTAATAAGGGGGAATAATAGTGACAACACCGCACAACAGAACAAGTACGGCTTATGATATGTCCTTGTTCGACACGTCAAAAAGAAAAGAACAACAAACTCCCGAGAAGAAACCGGAGCTCAAAATAGCCGCATCTTCCGTTGCAAAGGCAGGCAAGCCTGTTGTGGTTGCGGTTATAGCGGCAGTATTTCTTGCTGTGTTTGTAATGTTCCTTTACAGCAAAGCAACGCTCAGTGAGGTAAATCTCAGAATAAGCAATGAAACACAGGCATTACAGAGCGCACAGAATATTAACACCGCTCTTAACAATCAGCTCAGCGGTTCGGTGTCGCTTGACAATGTAGAGCAGTATGCTGTGAATGAGCTTGGTATGCAGAAGATAAGCTCCGCCCAGGAGAAATATGTCGAGATGAATACAGGTACTATGACGGAAACGGCAAAGAGCGATGACGATAACGTATTTGTCGGCATACAGAACTGGTTTAACGGAATTTTAGAATATCTCGGATTTTAGGGCATATAAATGAACAAGCAGGGCTCCTTTCCACGTTGATACGGCTGTGTTTACGAGGAAAGGATAATGCTTTTTTATCGAAAGTTATTTTACAGTTTTAATCACACGGCAAAGGAGCGGCAGATGAACGTCAAGACCACACGGAGCATGAGAATGCGTATAATAGCGGTAATTATAGGACTCTGCGTTATCCTGACAGGATATGTTTGTATTAGGTTATTCAATGCGGCGGTAGTCAACAACAAAGAAATGTCCGCTAAGGCGAATGACCAGCAACAGAGCAGCTTTACCATAAAGGCAAAGCGAGGAACGATATATGACCGCAATAATAAGGTCCTTGCACAGAGCACAACGGTCTGGGATATAATCATATCTCCGGGCGATATAGAAGAATACGAGCCGCAGAACCGTGAGTTTATCTGCAAGGGGCTCAGTGAAATACTTGATGTGAAGTACGAAACACTTTTAAAGGCTTGTGAAGATACCGAAAGCAGATATTATATCGCAAAGAAAAAAGTTGACCGTGATACAGTTGAGAAAATCAATAAATTTATACTCAAAAACGACCTCAAAAACGTTTCGGTATATTCTGTGGAAAACAGCGAAAGAAGTTATCCCAACGGTACTCTTGCGGCAAGCGTTCTCGGATTTGTCAATGAAAACGAAGAAGGCTACGGACTTGAAGCATATTACAACTCATATCTCAAGGGCGTTGACGGAAGAGTGGTATCTACAACAGATGCAGACGGTGATGTAATGCCTTATGATCATTCGTCACGCTATTCGGCAAAGGACGGCAACAGCCTTGTGCTTACTATTGACGAAACGCTTCAATATTATCTTGAAAAGAATCTTGAGATAACGGTTTCGCAACATAAGCTGGCGAACCGCAGTACAGGTATAATAATGAACGCAAAGACGGGAGCGATAGTTGCAATGGCAACTGCACCCGGATTCGACCCGAATGATCCATCGTATGTTTACTTTGAAAGCGACAGACAGGTACTTGCCAAGATGTCGGCTGACAAGAAGACCGAAGAGGAAATACTTGCAAAAAAGCAGGAGATATGGGGAAAGCAGTGGCAAAACAAGGCAGTAAGCGAGCTGTATATTCCGGGTTCGGTATTCAAGATGTTCACCTGTGCTTCGGCACTTGAGGAGGAAGTCGTATCGCTTGACAGCACATTCGAATGTTCGGGCATTGCAGATGTTGCGGGAACGAAGATAAGATGCTGGAACATAGGCGGTCACGGTGTATCAAATCTTACAGAAGCGATGATCCGCTCGTGTAACCCTGCTTTCATAAAGATAGGTCAGCTTCTCGGAGTGGAGAAGTTCAGCAAATATTTCGAGGCATTCGGCTTTACCGAAAAGACGGGAATTGATCTGCCGGGTGAGGCAGATTCGCTGTATGTGAAAGAATCCGATATGGGAATAGTTGAGCTTTCCAGCTCGGCGTTCGGTCAAACAACAAAGGTTACACCTATACAGATGGTCGCAGCGGCGGCGGCTGTCGTAAACGGCGGTAAGCTCGTCACACCCTATGTTGTGGATAAGATAATAGACAGTGACGGAAATGTCGTGAAGTCTGCGCAGACGGTAGTAAAACGTCAGGTAATAAGCGAAGAAACAAGTGCAACGATGCGTAAGATACTTGAGGACGTTGTAACCGCAAACGGCGGCGGTAACGCATATATGAGCGGCTATCGCATAGGCGGCAAGAGCGGTACTTCAGAGAAGATAGACGACTACAACAGCGGAAAGACACCGGAACTGAGATATGTTGCGACATTCTGCGCCATAGTACCGATAGATGATCCTGAATATGTTATGCTTGTCGTATGCGACGAGCCTACATCGGGATATATCTACGGCAGTGCTATTGCGGCACCCGTAGTATCGGCGGTGTTCAAGGAAGGCCTTGAATATATGGGAATATATCCTCAGTATACGGCTGACGAGCTTGCACAGCAGGATGTTACCGTTCCGTGGGTCGGAGGATATAACAGTATAAGAGCGGAGGCACAGCTTACAGCCGCCGGACTTAAAGCAGAGTACATTGGCAGTACGGACGGTACAGAGGTAACAGGTCAGGTGCCGTCTGCAGGTACGGTTATGCCGAGCGGAAGCACGGTAATGCTGTATATGGGAGATATTCCGCTATCGGATTACAGAATGTCTACTGTGCCGAATGTAATAGGAATGACGGTCGAAGAAGCAAACAAGGCTCTCAGTGAGGCAGGACTCAATATCAGCATCAGCGGAGCCGCAACCGGCAGTGAAGCAAAGGCGATAAGCCAGAGCGTTAATTCCGGACTGTCTGTTTACAGAGGTTCTGTCATAGAGGTCAATTTCCTTGTAAATAACGAAACGGGCTGATGCTTTCGGTTATTCGATTTTTCTGACAGGAGTGGGTATTATCAGGCTGTATGAAATTTGTCCCGAAGCCGAAAAGGCAGGGATTGAAAATGCGGTTGTAACGGGTGTTACCGATAACACCGCAGAGGTAAAGCAGGGCTGTATATTTGTCTGTGTAAAGGGCGCACGGTTTGACGGTCACAGTGCTGCGGTTGAAATGCTTTCAAAGGGCGCTGTTATGATAGTCACCGACCACGATATAAAGTGCGGAAAACAGCTTGTTACGGGTAACACAAGGCTGTGTCTTGCAAGACTGCTGAACAGCTTTTACGGTAAGCCTTCCGAGAAGCTCGGACTGCTTGCGGTCACGGGAACGAACGGCAAGACCACTACGGCACATTTTGTAAAGCATATTCTTGCTACACTCGGTAAGAAGTGCGGATGTGTAGGCACGGCGGGAAACGATACCTGCTCGGGTGAGCTTAAGCCGTCACAGCACGGTACTCCTACCGTACCGAGAGCGACTGTTTTGTATTCGTGGCTTGGGGAAATGGTGAGCAACGGCGCAGATTACTGCGTTATGGAGGCAAGCTCGCAGGCTCTTGACCAGTACCGTATAGGCGATGAAAGAATAGCGGTCGCAGGATTTACGAATCTTACCCGTGATCACCTTGATTATCACGGTACGATGGAAAATTATTTTCAGGCAAAAAGGCGTGTTTTCACAATGTGCAAAACCGCTGTCATAAATATAGACGATGAGTACGGCAAAAGGCTTGCGCAGGAGTTTTCCGATATTGCGGTAACCTACAGCGCCGAAGGCAATGCCGATTATCATGCGGAATTTATCAGGATGAATGCAACGGGATGCTCGTATATGCTTGTAAACGAGCGTGAGAAAACCGCTTGCCGTGTTGATATGAATATGACGGGGCTGTATAACGTTCAGAACTCGCTGTGTGCCATAGCGATGGTTACGGCTCTCGGATTTGATATGACGGAATGTGCAAAGGCACTTTCGGATCTTGAAGGTGTTGACGGCAGAATGAACGTTGTCTACAGAGGCGATTTTACCGTGATAACAGACTATGCTCATACCGACGACGCACTTATAAAAGTGCTGTCAACGCTTAAACCTTTGACGAAGGGCAGACTTATCTGCGTGTTCGGAGCGGCAGGCGACAGGGACAAGGAAAAGCGTCCGATGATGGCAAGGGCGGCTGAGGATAACGCAGATATTCTTGTTATCACATCCGATAATCCTGCTCACGAGAACCCCGATGAAATAATCAGGGAGGTAATGACGGGCATAAGCGGTAAAAAGCCATGCAGATGTATCACAGACAGACGTGAGGCTATAGCCTATGCGATTGATACCGCCCGTAAGGACGATGTAATTATCCTTTGCGGCAAGGGTCACGAAACCTATCAGATAATCGGTGACGAGTATCTGCCGTTTTCCGAGAAGGAAATAGTTAAAGATATAATGAAGAGGAAGGAAAACTGATTTATGAATATTCCCGCTACCGTTATAACTGCAGTGCTTTGCTTCGGAATTACCGCACTGCTCGGATTTGTGGCAATACCTGCACTTAGAAAACTGAAATTCGGTCAGACTATACTTGATATAGGTCCTGCCTGGCATAAGTCGAAAAACGGCACGCCTACAATGGGCGGTATTATGTTCATCGCAGGCGTTGTTATCTCGTTTGCGGCAGGCATTGCGATAATGTGGGCAAGCGGTGCAATAAATATGGACGATGTAGGCTCTCAGAAGCTTGCAAAGGCTATATCGGCTGTTGTGATGGCTCTTATGTTCGGCTTTGTCGGATTTGTGGACGATCTTATAAAGGTCAAGAAGAAGCAGAATGAGGGTCTGAAGCCTATGCAGAAGATAATAATGCAGGTGCTTATCATCGCCGCATTCTTTACCTCTCACGTTATCGCAGGAGATACCTCTACTGTTATCAATTTCCCGTTTTTAGGACAGGTGGATTTCGGAATATTCTATTATATCATAATGGGGCTTGGCATACTGTATCTTGTAAATGCGGTCAATCTTACAGACGGCATTGACGGGCTTTGCTCATCGGTAACGCTTGTCTACTGTGCGGCTTATGTGGTTATATGCTCACTTGTCGGTATGGCGGAAATGGGACTTGTTGCGGCGGCGGCAGGTGCCGGCTGTCTTGGCTTTATGGTGTGGAATCTTCACCCTGCAAAGGTAATGATGGGCGACACAGGCTCAATGTTCTTAGGCGGTATAGTTACCGCTGTCGGAATAGGCACGGGAACGGAATTCGTAATGGTCATCTGCTGTGCAATATATATCTGGGAAGCACTTTCTGTTATGATACAGATGACTTATTATAAGCTCACAAAAGGCAAGCGCCTTTTCAAAATGACACCCATACATCACAGCTTCGAAATGAGCGGCTGGAAAGAGGGCAAGATCGTTGCGGTGTTTTCATCAATCGAACTTCTTGCATGTGCAGTCGGAATATTACTTCAGTATTTCGGTAACTGAATGAAATAAACAAAAGAAAGGGGGATTGTCCGTGTCAGATAATAAAGGGCTTAGTTACGAGCAAAAAAAAGCGATGTATGAGCAGAATATCCGTGACACAGACGGCAGGCGTCACGCTGATAAGCTCCGTGATGTACCGCAGTTAAACAACAGAAGTAAAAAGAATGATCCCTCGGTAAAACGCAACGCACAGAGGATCCGGCTTACTCCGCCCGAAAGTATGACGAATGGTGATGCCGAGCATAAAAATCAACCTGAAAATATAAGCAGAGCTGAACCCGGAATTGCACAGCGATATGGAAGCTGGCGTGAGCGTCATCCGAAAGTGGTTGCCCCTCTTATGGAATATGTGCCGAATAAAAAGCGCAGTAAGTTTGATATGCCTCTGTTTACAGTAGTTCTGATACTGCTGGTAATGGGCATAGTAATGATGTCATCGGCAAGTTACGCTTACGCACTCAAAGAAGAAGGCAACAGCTTCGCCTATGCGCAAAAACAGCTTGTAGCCGCAGCTGTCGGCTTCGTGATAATGATACTGCTTTCCAGAGTGGATTATCATATGTGGGTAGTTCCGCTGAAATTCAGAAAAGGACAAAAACCGCTCAACGGCAACGGTCTAAACGGCGCAATGGTGTTCTATTTCTTCAGCTGTATGCTTATGATAGCTGTTATTTTCGTGGGTGACTCGGTAAACGATGCACGAAGATGGATAACTATTATGGGAATACAGTTCCAACCGTCTGAGCTTCTGAAAGCGGCTTGCATTATTTTGATGGCGTATATGCTTCAGAAAAACTATAATTACCGAAACAGAGCGTGGCTCGGATTCGGTAAATACTGGCTTGTAATTGTGTCTGCCTGTGCGCTTTGTATGGCGCAAAGACATGTTTCTGCAACGATTCTCATTGCAGTCATAATCGTGGTAATGATGTTCGTCGGCGGTTGTAAAATCAGCAGAGTTGTTTCAATCATAATAATTGCGGCGGTCGGATTTGTTCTGCTTCTTACTGTTTTCAAGTGGGATTACCTTACAGACAGAATGACGAGCTGGCTTCACCCGTTCTCAGACGCAGGCAATACGACATATCAGACGTCACAGTCGCTTATAACTATCGGTTCTGGCGGATGGTTCGGACTCGGACTGGGCAACTCAAGACAGAAATATTACTATTTACCCGAAAGCCAGAACGACTTTGTATTCTCTATAATATGTGAGGAACTCGGATTTTTTGGCGGTATGACGGTAATATTGCTGTTCGTGCTGTTTGAGATAAGAGGATTCATCATAGCGGGCAGAGCAAAGGATAAGTTCGGCTCACTGGTGGCGCTCGGAATTACATTACAGATAGGATTGCAGGCAATACTGAATATAGCGGTTGCTTGCAACGCAATACCGAATACAGGCATTTCGCTTCCGTTCTTCAGCTACGGACGAAGCGCATTGTTGACGCAGCTTGCAGAGGTCGGAATATTGCTGAGTATATCAAAGGATACGGATACCTGATATCTGTTTTCTGAAAGGAAAAAGTTATGAATGTTGCTTTTGCGGCAGGCGGTACGGGCGGACATATAAATCCGGCGCTTGCCATAGCGGATAAATTGAAGGAAGTTTTTCCCGATACAAATATTCTGTTCATCGGTTCTCCCGACGGGCTTGAAGCAAAGCTCGTGAAAAAGGCGGGATATGATTTTGCATCGGTAAAAATGGCAGGTATACAGCGTAAGCTGACACCGCATAATATAAAGCTGAATGTGCAGGCTGTGCATTATTATCTCAGCGCAGGAAAGCGTATTAAAAAGATATTGAGCGACTTTTCGCCGGATCTTGTTATCGGAACGGGCGGATATGTGACCGGAACGGTGCTGAAAACGGCGATAAAGTGCGGAATAAAAACCGCACTTCATGAAAGTAACTCTCTTCCGGGTGTATCGGTAAAGATGCTTGCTCCGAAGGCTGACCTTGTGATGCTCGGTACGGAAGATGCAAAAAAGCATCTTGGCAAATGCAAAAAATGCGTGGTAACGGGAAATCCGCTCAGGAACAATATTCCGATAGAGGAAAAGTCTGCAGCGAGAAAAAGGCTCGGACTGCCGGATTGTCTTACAATACTTTCGGCAGGCGGAAGTCAGGGGGCTTCAAGGCTCAACGAGGCTGTTGTGCATCTGCTTGCGTATGAGCAGAAAAAGGGTAATATAAATCACATACACGGCTACGGAAAGCACGGCAGGGATACGTTCATGCAAAGCCTTGCGGATAACGGAGTTAATGCCGATGATCCGCACTTTATCATAAAAGAGTATATCGACAATATGTATACCTGCATGTGCGCAAGCGACCTTATAATAACAAGAGCAGGAGCAATGACGCTTACGGAAATAACGGCAATAGGCAGGGCATCAGTGCTTATACCGTATCCTTATGCGGCTGAAAATCACCAGTATTACAATGCACTTACATTGCAGAATGCAAACGCAGGCAGAATAATTGACGATAAGGATTTAACGGGAGCTTTGCTTATTGATACGGTAAACAAGATAGCTGACGATCCCGAGCTTCTAAGGCTGATGAGTGAAAATGCCGCAAAGCTGTCAAAGCGTGATGCGGCAGGTATAATACTTCGTGAGATAACGGAGCTTATGGGCATAAAGTAAAGATTTCACCTTATCACCTCAAATAGCATAATATGAAGAAAAGCTATGAGAGGGTGATACTTTGGATAAACAGAAGCTGATCATAAACGGTGGACACAGGATAGAAGGTGAGCTTGCGCTTCACGGTGCAAAGAATGCGGCACTTCCTGTTCTTGCGGCAACTGTGCTTATAAAAGACGGTGAGTGTTTAATACATAACTGTCCGAGGCTCACCGATGTCGATGCGGCACTGCGTATACTGTCACATATAGGTGTTAAGTGCAAGCGTGACGGCGGTACTGTGGTATCTGACGCATCGGCAATATGTAACTGCGAGATACCGGTGCGGCTCATGCGTGAAATGCGTTCATCTATTGTGTTTTTAGGCTCGGTACTCGGAAGGACGGGGCATTGCAGAATGTCATATCCCGGCGGCTGTGAACTCGGTCCCCGACCGATTGATCTTCACTTATCGGCGCTGAGGAACATGGGAGCGGTTATAGAAGAGAAACACGGCTTTCTTGACTGTACTGCGCCTAAGGGACTGAAAGGAACGGATATAACGCTTTCATTTCCATCGGTAGGAGCGACTGAAAATATTATGCTTGCGGCGGTGACTGCCGATGGCGTAACAAGGATAGACGGTGCTGCAAAAGAACCGGAAATAACCGACCTTGCAGACTTTCTTATTGCCTGCGGAGCTGACATAGCAGGTGCAGGTACAGACTCAATAGTTGTACGGGGCAAAGAAAATCTTCACGGTTCACAGCATATCGTAATACCCGACAGAATAGCTGCTGTGACCTATCTGTGCTGTGCGGCGGTAACAGGCGGTGAGCTTATCTTAAGTGGTGCTGATATTACGCATATCGGGGCTGTCGTACCGGTTTTTAAGGAAATGGGATGCAGAGTATATTCATTCGGCAAGAACAGCATTTATATCAAAGCGCCTGCACGGCTTAAAGCACCGCATACAATAAAAACAATGCCTTATCCGTATTTTCCGACCGATGCACAGGCTCCCGTTATGGCGGCTTGTACCGTGGCAGACGGAACTTCTGTTTTTGTTGAAAACATTTTTGATAACCGTTATCGTCATGTTAGCGAGCTTGTGCGCATGGGTGCAAAGATAAAGACGGAAGGAAGAGTTGCTGTGGTGCAGGGAGTAGACGGGTTATCGGCGGCAGAACTTGTTTCACCCGACTTGAGAGGCGGTGCAGCACTCGTGATTGCGGCTCTGTGCGCAGAGGGAACATCATCAATAGGCGGTATATCGCATATTGACAGAGGTTATGAAGCTATTGAAAAATCGCTTTGCAGCATCGGAGCGGATATAAGAAGAATGTAAGATTAATCAAAACAATAAGGAGGTGCGAAAATGGCTGATATTTCACAAAGAGATAAAAACGGTATGTGGGCAGAAATGCCTCCGACAAAGAAGAAACAATTGCAGGAAGTCACACAGCCGACACCCGCACCCGAAAGCAACAACGATAAAAAGCAGAGATCAAAGAAGAAGAGATATTCCGTCAGCAAGAAAAAGCCGCAGAAAAATACTTCTGCGAAAACAGAAAAAAACATCGGAAAGTGTGCAAAACAGGAAAAACTGCCACAATCGCCTGTAAATCACAGCGAAAAAAAGATACCTGAGGGCAATATGCCGCAGTTTCTCAGTGAGAATACAAGAACGGATATTCCGGTTGTAAAGCCTGTCGATATACAGAACAGAGTTCTGCGCAATAAACCAAGAACCAAAAGCGACGGAAAAGAGAAGAAGCGCAGAAAGCGTCTTTCGGCATACATTGTGTATTATGTTATATTCGGCATACTTGCGGCAGTAATACTGGCGGTGCTTTCGACAACCGTACTGTTCAATCTGTCAAAGTACAGGATAACAGGCAATACGGTTTACAGCGAACAGCAGGTAATAGACGCAACAGGTGTCAGCGTAGGCGACAATCTTATACTTATGGATGTCGGTGCGGTCAGACAGCGGCTTATCGACAAACTTCCCTATGTTGATAAGGTAGAAGTAAGCCGTAACATATTCACCTGTGCGCTTGATATAAAACTTAATCCTGCTACGGCAGTCGCTAACGTAAGCAAAAACGATGTGTATTATCTTGTCAGCGAAAACGGCAGAATAATGGATGCAGAGCTTAAAAAGCCTGATAAGAACTGCGTCGTTGTTACCGGTTTTGATCCTGAATATGCGGTATCCGGCGATTTTCTTTCCGTTACCGATGAAGAAAGCAGAAATATGCTGAGCAAGCTGCTGAGAGCCGTAAAAACCTATGATGAGATAGACGATGAGAACGAATATGAGGCACAGCAGAAATATGACAGCGTTTTTGCGCTGATAGATCTGTGTAAGACGCTTGGTATAAGCAGTCATATAAAGACGATAGATGTTACAAGTATATACACAATAAAGCTCAGTTATGACGACAAGCTGACGCTTGAACTCGGCGATATGACAGATGCAAAGCTGAAATTAACGGTAGCAAAGAATCTTATTGACAAGGGCGAATTTAACGGAGAAAAGGGCACATTGATACTGTCCGGGTTGAGCGAAAGTGCATATAACATGAAGGTTACGTTCCGTCCCGAATATGATGATACAAGCGGTAAGGACGAAACAAGCAAGGATGATAATACTTCCGGCAGCGATAATTCACAGACAGAATCCGTTCCCGAAACAACGCCTCCCGAAACATCAGAAGCTGAGCCTGAAACGGAACCGCCGTCAGAAGCTGAATCAGAAACGGAACCGCCGTCAGAAGCTGAATCAGAAACGGAACCGCCATCAGAAACTGAGCCGGAAACAGAACCTCAGCCCGAAACAACACCGGATACACAGCCGGAGCCCGAACCCGAACCAGATACCACACCGGAAATCGAATCTGAATCTGTTGCCGAAACCTCGCTTGATGAATATTATGAATAAATTAACGTTATAATTCGGCGAAACAGAGGCTAAAACCCAAGATATTGTGGTAATTTATAAGCGTTGTTCAAATTATGATGATATTTTTTGTCAAAACGCTTGCAATTATAATAGGAATCTGTTAAAATATTATAGTAGACAGTTTTATCTGTAAATAAAACGGAGGAATGCAGAAAATGAACTTTGATTTCGATGAAGAAGAGTTTGAACGTGACGTCAAGATAAAAGTTGTAGGCGTTGGCGGTGGCGGCGGAAACGCAGTAGAGAACATGGTCAGGAACAACGTTGAAGGCGTTGATTTTATCATAGTAAACACAGATGTAGCGGCTCTCAAGTCCAAGGATGGCAAGACAATGGAGCGTGTGCAGATAGGCAGAAAGACCACTAAAGGTCGTGGAGCAGGCGGAAAGCCTCCCGTAGCTGCAGAATCTGCAAAGGAAAACAGCGATGATATTGCAGAGGTGCTCAACGGTGCTTCACTTGTATTTGTTGCGGCAGGTATGGGCGGTGGCACAGGAACAGGTGCGGCTCCGGTTATTGCACAGATAGCCAAGGAAAAAGGTATACTTACAGTCGGTGTTGTTACAAAGCCTTTCGACTTTGAGAGAGAGTTCAAGATGAACCTTGCTCTCCAGGGCATCGCAGAACTCAGAAAGTATGTTGATGCACTTATAATCGTACCTAACCAGAGATTACTTACTATAAAGGAAAAGAATATATCTATCAAAGCTGCTTATGCTATGGTTGATAATGTACTTTATCAGGCGGTTAAGGGCATTTCAGACCTTATCACTCAGGACGGTATTATCAATATCGACTTTGAGGACGTAAGATCTACTCTTGAAGACGCAGGCGACGCTCACATGGCTATCGGTCACGGCAACGGCGACAATCGTGCCGAAGAAGCTGTAGCTGAAGTTGTAAACAGCCCCCTGCTTGAAACTTCTATACAGAATGCAGGTAAGTTGCTTGTAAACCTCACAATGTCAGAAGACACACCTCTTGACGATGTTGAAAAGGTAATGCAGCTGCTTACTCAGTCTGCCGCAAAGGACGTACAGGTTATCCACGGTGTTAATCTTGACAGCTCACTCAATGACGAAATGATTATCACTGTAATTGCTACTTGCTTCAAAGACAGCGAAGGTCATTCCATGATCACATCAGACGAAGCTGTTGCAAAGACTGTACTTGCTTCAACTCCTGCTGAGGATAACGGCGAGAAGAGTGAGGGTAAATCACTTACCGAATCGCTCGTATTCCCTGAAACACCCGCTAACGCAGGTGAAATGTCAGATGACGATCCTTTTTCGGAGCTGTCTGAACTTCTGAATAACAGAGGCAACTGATAATAAAATGTAAATATGATTGCTCTCGTCTTTATGTCGGGAGCAATTTTTTATAAGGAGGATACAAAAATGCAGAACAGCGTTGCTAAAATAATAAAGGCTATTTCGGTAATCATTTTTATATTGGGGATAATAGTAACGGTTTTATTGGTTTTACCGCTATTTAAGAACAATGTTGCGGTGCAGGCAGGAGTAATAAGAATATGTGTCGGAATATTTGTATCGTTTGTAGTTTCAATGCTGATTCTCGGTTTCAGCGAGCTTATAGAAAAGACTGACGAATCAAGCAGATATCAGAAAGAAGTGCTGAGAATAATGTCAAACTTTGAGATAAAAGGCGTACCGACCTATACGGTTGATCCCGACCTTACCAACAGTAGTGCGATTCAGGTACAGAACAGTCAGGATAAGTATCAGGTCAAGCAGTAAAATCCGATATTATAAGGAACATATTATGAGGTTACCCTGCCGACAGTCGGGGTAAAATATAATAAAAAACTGCGAGGTAATAATGGAGTACTTTTACGACCTTTTGTTCTATTTTGCAATATACTCGTTTGCCGGCTGGTGCGGAGAGGTTGTCTTTGCAACTGTGCGGCACGGAAAGTTTGTAAACCGTGGAATGCTGCACGGCGCATATTGTCCTATATACGGCTTCGGGCTGATAACGGTCCTCGTTTGCCTCACTCCGATAAAGGATTCATGGCTGCTGCTTTTTGCCGGCTCTGCCGTTCTTACGACCGTGCTTGAATTTATAACGGGCTTTGTGCTTGATAAGCTATTCGGCAGACGCTGGTGGGATTACAGCGACAAGAAGTTCAACATCGGCGGTTACATCTGTCCTCAGTTCACGGTCGTGTGGGGGCTTGCCTGCCTGCTTATAATGAAGGTGGTACAGCCTGCGATAGCTTTTGCCGTAGGGCTTATCTGGAAGCCTGTCGGCATAGCGGCACTGTGCCTGTTCTATGCGGCAATAATAACAGACGTTATACTGACCTTCCCCGAGGTAAAGAAGCTGAGGAACGAAATCAGGCTTATAGACGACCTTGAAAAACAGCTTACCGCCGTATCCGACGCTATCGGTTCAGATCTGTCCGATAAGACTGCACAGGCTGTGGAATTTACAAAGGAACACAGAATCACAGCGGAAGAAATGCAAAGAAAGGCGGATATGTTCAAAGCTAAGCTGGAAACAGCCTCAGACGGCGTTAAACAACGTAATTCGGAACGCTTGAGTGAATTAAAGGGCAATGCTTCGGAACGCAGGGAGGAGCTGACAGCACGCTTTAACGAGCTTAACGAAAAGCTGTCCGAGCTTAAAGCAAAGCATAAACGTCTTTACAAGGCATTCCCGTCACTTAAATACGGCAGAAAAAAGCTGAAAAAAGTAATTTCAAAACGCAAATAAATCAAAAAGCTACCCACCAAAGCGGGTAGCTTTTTCTCATTCCTTATTGATAAACTTATCTATAATGTATTTCGGCCTTGCCTTTACTTCGGTATAAATCTTTCCGATATATTCACCGACAATGCCAAGCGCCATTATCTGAAGTCCGCTTAAGAACCATATCGAGCACATAAGCGAGCTCCAGCCTGCTTCGGTATTTCCAAGGCAATTCTGAACAATAGCGTATATTATCATCGCTACGCTTACAAGAAACACTAAAAATCCGACTACGGTAACAAGCCTTATCGGCTTTACCGAAAAGCTGGTGATACCGTCAAACGCAAAAGCAAGCATCTTTTTAAGCGGATACTTCGATTCTCCGGCAAAACGCTCACTGCGTTCATAATATACTATGTCGCTCTTGAAGCCTATCTGCTTTACTATGCCTCTGAGGAACAGATTGACCTCCTTAAACTGTGACAGCGCTTCAAGCGCACGCTTCGATATAAGTCTGTAATCGGCGTGGTTGTCGATTATATCGACGCCGAGAAGCCGCATCAGCTTATAGAACATTCCTGCTGTTCCACGCTTGAAAACAGTGTCCTTCTTTCTTGAAGAACGTACTCCGTATACTATGTCACAGCCTTCGTGATACTTATCTACAAACTTGTCAACCACGTTTATATCGTCCTGCAGGTCTGCATCCATTGAAATTGATATATCTGCAAGGTCCTTTGCTGTCATAAGTCCTGCAAGAAGGGCGTTCTGGTGACCCTTGTTGCGTGACAGCTTAAGCCCCGAAAACAAATCATCGCCTTCGTGAAGCTCCTCGATTATCTCCCACGTCCTGTCTTTACTTCCGTCATCCACGAATAACACACGGCTCTTGTCGGATATTTTTCTGTCGTTGATAAGAGTTGTCATTTTTTCCTTAAGCCGCTTTGACGTTTCGTGAAGTACCTCTTCTTCGTTGTAACAGGGTACTACAATGTATAGTATATCGTTATATTCGGTCATTTGCTAAATTCCTTTCGTAGCTTTGTCGATTTAATCTGACTGTTACAGTATACCCCATTTTTACTGATTTGTAAAGCGTATAATGTGAAAATATGACGAAAAATCGGTAAATATCGCTGTTTTGAATAGATTTTTACAAAGAAAAGAGGCTATGACACCGAAGTGTCATAGCCATAGGAAAAGGGTGCAGATTATCTTAAAGGGTAAAATCCCTCTAAGCCGTTTTTAAAAGCGTATCTCTATAATTATACGTTGAACAGAAGCTCCTCGTAAGTCGGGAAGGGCCAGTATTTTTCACCGACGATTGTTTCAAGCTCATCTGCAACAGCACGAAGGCTCTGCATTGTAGCGAATACTTCATCGTGGTAGCACTTAGCGGCTTCATAAACATCCGAAATGCCCTGTGCCTTAACTATTGCGCTGTCAAGCTCTGCTATCTTGGAGTTCAGACTTTCAGCAAGAGAATCAATCTTGTTTGCGATAGACTGCTCAAGGTTATAAGCAACGCCTGCGTTCTTCTTTGACAGAAGTACATCGCAAACCTGCTTCTCGTAAGCCATAACGGCAGGGAGAATTTCCTTTGTAGCCATCTCTGCTGTTGTCAGAGCCTCTATATTGATGGTCTTGCTGTAATTTTCAAGCAGAATCTCTGTTCTTGAGTGCATTTCAACTTCTGTGAATACCTTGTGCTTTGTGAACACCTTGACATTCTTCTCATCAAGGAAGTGCGGAAGTGCGTCTACTGTAGACTTAAGCTCAGGCAGACCTCTTACCTCTGTAGCTTCCTTTACCCAAGCGGCATCGTAACCGTTGCCGTTGAAGATTACTCTGCTGTGCTCCTTTATTGTCTTAACGAGCAGTTCCTTAAGAGCCTTCTTGAAGTCGTCAGCCTTTTCAAGCTCATCAGCGAACTGTTCAAGCTCTTCTGCTACGATTGTGTTAAGAACGATGTTGGGGCCGGAAATGTTGAGTGAAGAACCAACGCTTCTGAACTCAAACTTATTACCTGTAAATGCGAAAGGCGATGTTCTGTTTCTGTCTGTTGTATCCTTGGGGAACTTGGGCAGTGAGGTTACGCCTATATCGAACTGTGCGTGCTTTGCTTCTACGTTTGTACCTGCAACAAGCGCATTGATAACATCGTTCAGCTCTTCGCCGAGGAAGATAGAGATGATTGCGGGAGGTGCCTCGTTAGCGCCGAGTCTGTGGTCGTTGCCTGCTGTAGCTACCGAAAGTCTGAGCAGATCAGCGTATTCGTCAACAGCCTTGATGATTGCGACAAGGAATGTCAAGAACTGTGCGTTCTCCATAGGAGAATCGCCGGGGTTCAGAAGATTCTGACCGTCATCTGTTGAGAGCGCCCAGTTATCGTGCTTACCTGAACCGTTAACGCCTGCGAAAGGCTTTTCGTGCAGTAAGCATACCATATTATGCTCAAGAGCGACCTTCTTCATCATTTCCATCATAAGCTGGTTGTGATCGGCCGCAAGGTTTGCAGACTCGAAGATAGGAGCACATTCGTGCTGAGCGGGAGCAACCTCGTTATGCTTTGTCTTTGAAGAAACGCCGAGCGCCCAGAGGTGCTTGTCGAGGTCCTTCATATAGTCGCTTACTCTCTGCTTGATAACGCCGAAGTAGTGATCTTCAAGCTCCTGACCCTTTACAGGTGCCGCACCGAAAAGTGTTCTGCCTGTGAAGATAAGGTCTTTTCTTTTATCGTATGTCTTCTTGTCAACAAGGAAGTATTCCTGCTCGGCACCGACTGTAGCAACAACGCTCTTTGCTGTGGTGTTGCCGAAAAGTCTTAAAATTCTTAATGCCTGCTTTGATACAGCGTCCATTGACTTTAAGAGAGGTGTCTTCTTGTCAAGCGCCTCGCCCGAATATGAGAAGAACGCTGTGGGTATGTATAATGTGTTATCCTTGATAAATGCGTATGATGTCGGATCCCACGCTGTGTATCCTCTTGCCTCGAATGTAGCACGAAGACCGCCTGAGGGGAATGATGAAGCGTCAGGCTCGCCCTTGATAAGCTCCTTGCCTGAGAACTCCATAATAACCGTACCGTCACCTACAGGTGAAATAAAGCTGTCGTGCTTTTCGGCTGTGATACCTGTCATAGGCTGGAACCAGTGAGTGTAGTGTGTTGCACCCTTTTCTACTGCCCAGTCCTTCATTGTGCTGGCAACTACTTCGGCAATGGGAAGTGTAAGCTCAGCATTACCGTGCATTACCTTCATCAGCTCCTTGAAGATAGCCTTAGGGAGTCGTGCCTTCATTACTGCCTCGTTGAACACGTCCGAGCCGAACAGCTCCGTTACATCATAAGTTTTCTCTGCCATTTTCCTTTTCCTCCTACTTTCGTTAGATGTTCTTTGAAAAATAAGAAAAGGACGCTTTGATCCCTCAAAACGTCCTCGTTTCTGATTACAGTTATTATAATACACTATGTCGGCTGATTTGTCAATATGTCATTTTGCACAAATTTTGAAAGTTTGCCTGTGCAATAATTCAAAATTGCGTAAAAACGATTGAAAAACCGTTGATTTCTGCAAGTCTTAAAGCTCGATCTTGCCGTAAAGCGTAGCGTTTCTTTCTGTTTCAACCGCTTCCTTAGAGAATTCGCCTGCATCTGACGCAGTATTTTCAACAGCAGTCTGCGAACGCTTGTACTCTCTTTCAAAAGAAGTCGAGAAACCGGTACTCTGCTTGTATGAGCGGTTTGTACCGTTGCCGTTTCTTCTTCCGCCCTTGCGGTCGTTTCTTCTGTTGTTATCTCTGTGGGGCTGAGAAGCCGAGATAACGACCTTTCTGTAAGGCTCTTCGCCTATAGAGTTGCTGTATACGCCTTCAATCTCAGCGACCTTGCTGTGAATGATACGGCGCTCATAAGGATTCATAGGCTCAAGGGTAATGCGTCTGCCCTGACGGAGCACCTTATTAGCGGTACGCTCTGCAAGCGACTTGAGAGTTTCCTCTCTCTTATCCCTGTAGCCGTTGCAATCAACTGTGATACGGCAGTAAGGCTCATCGTGACGGTTGCTTGCAAGAATTGCAAGGTACTGTAAAGAGTCGAGTGTTTCGCCTCTTCTGCCGATTACGATACCGAGCTTTTCGCCTACTATATCAAGAACAGTTATGTCTTCCTTTTCGATTATGTTTACCTTGAAGTCCTCAACGCCGAGAGCGGTAAGAACCTTTTCAAGATAAGCCGCAGCCATAGCTACCTTTTCTGTGTGGTCAGCATCTGTTACGGCAGGAGCGGCTTCAGCGGCTTCTGCCGGAGCCGTTTCATCGGCAACAGCAGGAGCGGCTTCGGTAACAGTTTCGAATTCAACCTCTATCTTATAGTCGCCCTTCTTGCCGAACAGCTTCTTGACAGGTTCTTCAACTACGGTTATCTTTATGTCAGCTTCATCAACGCCGAGTTCCTTGATTTCTGATATGGCAAGCGCCTTGAGTTCGTCAAGTGACTTACCTGTATATATCTTTTTCATAAGTCCGTCCTTTCCGTCGATTCTCAATCGTCGTCTTCTTCGTGGTATTCTTCGCCGTATTTTTCGGCATCGGCTTTTCTTGCCGCCGCCAGCTTACGTCTGTTGATTTCCTTCTGTGAAAGTGTTTCTGTCTTTGTTACGGTCTTTTCTTCGCCTGTATCGGCATCTGTAACAACAGCGGTCGTTGTGACCTGTCTTTCCTTGAGCTTTCTTTCCTTCATCTTCTCTTCAGCCTCGGCTCTGAGCTTTTCAGGGCTGTACAGCTTCTGCATTACCAGTGACTGCACAATGCCGAGCGCATAGTTGACACCCCAGTAGAAACCTACTCCAGCAGGAACGCTGAACGAAATCCACAGTGAGAATAAGGGCATGATATAAAGCATTACCTTCATACCCGCACCGCCTGCGTTTGCCATTTCTGGATTGTTCTTCTTGTTGAGATACTGGGAAAGTACAGTCTGAACAAGTGAAAGAACGAATGCAAATATCGGTATGATTATCAGCGGCTCGAAAGCAAGCTTAGGTGTTGAACCGAAGTTCAGACCGCAGAACATCATGTTGTGTGACAGTGATGCAAGTCTGCCCTTTACATCGTTTGACAGCACGCTTTCATCGCACGATTTAAACGTATCAGGATACTGCTCATAAACCTGCAGAGCAAGAAGCTCCTTCTGCATACCCTTGTACTTGCCTGCAACAGCTGCAAGTCTGTTCTTTGTTTCAGCTGTAAGTCTTGAATTATCGCCTGTAAACTGCGTATAAGCATCATCTGATGTTACAAATAACGAGCCGTACTTATTTACCTGCTCAATGGTGAGCTGTTCAGCAGTAGGATCTTTCTCCTCATACTTTGTCTTGTACTCTTCGTTATCCTTGTACTCGTGAGTCAGCTGGCCGTTTTCTGCTGTTACATAGATTATGTTCTTATCGCCGCTGAGATACTTATCAATGATTTTCTTATCCTGCTTGTTGTATTCATTAAGGAAAATCTTCGTGTATTCGGTTTCTTTTGCAACCGTTATTACATTTGAAATATCCGATGATGACAGATGCTCCATGTGTGTCATGGGCTTATATACAACGTCGATGACACCAAACAGTATTACCATTGTCAGAACAAGAGGTCCGCAGCCGCCGGCAGGGTTATAGCCCTGTGCCTGCAGCTTCTGCATTTCTTCTGCCTGCTTTTCACGGTTGTTGCGGTATTTCTGCTGTATTTCCTTTACCTTGGGAGCAAACAGCTGAGAAAACGCCATATTCTTCTGCTGCTTTATCTGAAGCGGCAGCATTGCTATTTTGACTATTACAGTGAATATCAGTATCGCCCAACCGAAATTCTGTAAAAGAAGATAAATAGGCCACATAATGTAGCCGAGAGGCGTACCGATTATGGTGTATAAGAAATCTATGGAAATCACCCTCCGTTAGTAGTGCCGATATTACGGCTTGGTCCTTTTGAAAAAATAAAATTGTTCGGGTACATAGTCATAGCCGCCCTCAGAAAAAGGGTTGCATCTGATAATTCTCCGTATAGCCAAATAGCTGCCCTTTACCGCACCGAAGCGGCGGAGTGCGATCATCGCATATTCCGAACAGCTCGGAGTAAAGCGGCAACAACGAGGCAGCCATTTTGACAAAGTCATTCTGTATATCTTTACGAAAAATAAAAGTACATATTTCATTTTATTTTTGTATTTTGTCCGGTTGATTATTCGCCGGTGCGGCATATCTTTTCAGCAGTTGCTTTTCCATCCGAAGATATACCTCTGTCGATTTCATCGCAGGAGTTTTTGCTCTTGCAACGAAAATAAAGTCGTATCTTTTTTGTGTCTTTTCACGGAGCAGGGGTTCAATAAGGCGGAACGCTTCTCTTATGACTCTTCTGGCACGACTGCGTTTTACGGCATTGCCGACCTTCTTGCCTGTAACGATTCCTATGCGGTTTACCCGCCTCTTGCTTTCCCTTGCGTAGCATACGAATGCATCGGTAACAATACTGTCACCTTTTTTGAACAGGAATCTGAATTCCTTGTCCTTTTTTATGCAGACGTATTTCTTTGCATACTCATTCATTGACAGAATCAGTAGCTTAAGTGCTTTCTGCCCTTTGCACGTCTTCTTGCGAGAACCTTACGTCCGTTTCTTGTAGACATTCTTTTTCTGAATCCGTGTTCTTTCTGTCTCTGGAGCTTCTTAGGCTGGTATGTTCTTTTCATTTCTTTCTTCCTCCTGTTATTACTCGGCACCGATGTGTGCCTGTCTTGCGCCTATGCAATTAAATATTATACCTTAACTGCGGGCTGATGTCAAGTCATTTTTGTAATTTTATCGCTTTTGACAATTTACCCTAATAGTTTAATATAATATTTTAAACCCGGTGTTAATAAACCGTAAATTAGTTGCAATTTATATTTTCCGTGCCGGCTGATTGGCAATACAGCTTAGTTCATCTTGATGTCTGTGTTGTTATAACGCTGTGCATTGTAAAAAGCTATCGGAATATGTACAAACATTGCAGGAATATTTTATTCCGGAGGTGTTTTTATGGATATCAGCAGAACCGAGCTTGAACAAATGACACGGCTTATAATCGAAGCCGTTGTAAACCGGTTATGTGATGAAGGTTACGCAGATGCGATTTATATTGTAAATGGTTAAATTGCGTGCGGCGGCATATTGCCGTGTATCGACCGACAGAGCGGAGCAGGCGGGCTCGCTTGTTTCACAGAGAGCTTTTTTCAGGGAATATATCGACAACTCCGATACAATGACTCTTGTAAAGGTATTTTACGATGAGGGTGCGAGCGGAACGACAACCGCTCACCGCCGTGGGTTCAATGAAATGATACGGCTTGCACTCAGCGGAGAAATTGATATCATACTTACAAAAGAAGTAAGCCGTTTTGCGAGAAATACCGTTGATACGCTTAAAATAACAAGAATTCTCAGAGATAAAGGCATAGGAGTTATATTTATAAACGATAATATTGATACGAGGGACAGCGACGGTGAACTCAGACTTTCGATAATGGCGACTATAGCGCAGGAGGAAAGCCGTAAGATATCCGAACGGGTCAAATGGGGGCAACAGCGGAAAATGGAACAGGGCGTTGTGTTCGGCAGAAGCTGTCTGGGGTATGACGTAACAGGCGGAAAAATAAAAATCAACGAACGCACGGCGGCAACGGTTAAAAGGATTTTTACCGAGTATACAGTTTTGCACAAAGGTGCGGACAGTATTGCGAACGAACTTAATTCGGAGAATATCCCCGCCGTGAACGGCGGAAAGTGGAGCGGTGCATTTATCCGTAAAGTTCTGCGTAATGAAAAATACGCAGGGGATCTCGAGCAAAAAAAGACCTGTACCCCCGATTTCCTTACTCATAAGAAAAAGTGCAACAAAGACGGGAGAATATATATCCGTGATCACCACGAACCGATTATTGACCGCTTGCTGTGGGAAAAAACGCAGGACGAACTAAAACGCAGAGCACCTACGGCAGCTAATCGCCACAGCGACCGCTATTTATACAGCGGAAAAGTATATTGCGGAGTGTGCGGAAATGTTATGGTATCGAGGGTTAAGAAGCTTAAAGATGGCAGTATATATCATGCTCTTCGCTGTTCCGGAAGAATAAACGGCACAAAATGCAATAATGAGACGCTTAACGTTAAAGCAATGAAAATTTGCATAAAGCGTATTCTTGACAGCATACCTTGCGATAAGGCAAGAATTATCAAAGAAGTGACCGAAAGGCTGTCGTGCCATGAAAAACGTCCGGATAACGCTGAAACAGAGCGGAGGATAAAAACGCTTACCGATAAGAAACAACGTGCGGTTGATCTTATGCTTGACGGATTGATAACAGCCGATGAACTGCTCGGACAGAAAGCACTATATGACAGGCAGATAGCGCAGCTGAAAGCAACTATAAAGGCTGAATCGGACGTTTCGGCGAACGGCGGCATTATACGGCGTATCCGTGAATTGCTGTGCTTTACAGATGAATTTATATGGTGTTTTATAAGCCGTGTGATATATTCCCACGGAACTTTGACGGTATATTTTGAAGGTATTGAAAAACCTTTTTCGACAGCTTTCAGAACATACGGAAGAGGAGAAACGTACAGTGTAGTGACCGGCGATGTTGTACGGATATAGGGGATCATTCCGGGAATGATTCCGGTACCGAAGAACTATCTCATCTTGAAATGATAGGTTCGATCGTATCTCAGCTTACTACCGGCGAGGGCGCAAAGAGCTTTGACAGGTACGGAGTAGGCGCATATTATATGGATCACGCAAACGCCGTATATCCTTCAAATGCAGGCGGTGTGCCTTTTACGGCGGCATATATTCAAAGTAAAGCCGATCCGCTTGCGGACTTGCACGAGGATCTTGCGGCAGAACAAAAGGCAAGAGCCACTTACGATAATATACTCAGAGCGTGCGATGATCCCGATGTAAGTAATGTTATTAAATTCCTGCGTGAGCGAGAAATAGTACATTTCCAGCGGTTTGGCGAAATACTTGATATTCTCCAATCGCAGATAAAGTGAGAAAAAATCCGGCATCGTTTTACAATGCCGGATTCAGCGTGTCGAAAAAGTATTTTTCGACACGCTGCAGACGTTGAGAAACACACGCAGACAAGGAAACCGCTCCGACAGGCGTACAAAGGTACGTTGAGGAGCGGTTGACGCAGTAAGCAAAAATGCTTTCGCACAGCCGTTTTTTACGGCTGTGCGAAATTGTTTTATTTAACAGATTTTTAGTTTGCGTCGGTTTACTTTTCTGCATTTTTGCGGTGCGTGGGTTTATCGACAGTCTGAATCCGGCATCGTTTTACAATGCAGGATTTTGCTTATCCATGTCTTGCGTTGTGAGCCCGCTGCCAATCTTAATAGGTGCTACATCGTTATTTCTGCGGTGCTTCCGCCTATAGCCTGCTTTCTGATCACTATCTGCTTGTCGATGCGCTCTTTAAGCTCGGCAACATGTGAAATTATACCAATCAATCTGTTTCCGTCCGCAAGTGTCATAAGTGTATCTATCGCTTTTCGCAATGAGTCACCGTCAAGTGAACCGAAGCCTTCGTCAACAAACATAGTGTCAAGCTTGACGCCTCCTGCGCTTGACTGTATTTCGTCAGACAGCCCGAGTGCAAGCGACAGCGACGCTTTGAATGATTCGCCGCCGGAGAGCGTTCTGACATCACGTTCTGTTCCGTTGTAATGGTCGATGATATCAAGCTCAAGTCCGCTTTTTGATTTTTTTCCGCCTTCTTCACGCCGTTTCAGTTCATACTGTCCGTCCGACATATTCATAAGTCTTGTGTTGGCTTTTACTATTATACGGTCAAAATATGCCGTGAGTACATACGTTTCAAGGCTTATTTTTTCTTTACCGTTTATATCGCCGCTGATCGTGTTGTAAAGCGGCAATTTTACGTCTGATTCATGCCTGTTCTTTTCAATGTCGGAAGACAGCGATTCTATATCAGAAATGACTTTTTCGTTATTCTGCCTGCGTGATTTCAAAAGAAGTATTCTGTCTTCGTTTCCTTTTCTTTTTTGTGTGAGCATATTCTGTTTTGAAATAAGCTCAGTTACATCTTCCTTTGCAATTTCGTTCAGTTGGCAGGTAAGCTGTTCAACCGTTTCGGTAAGAGCCTTAACCTCTTTATCATACCTGTGGTATTGTTCGTCGTTCTCCTTTATTCTTTGGTTTGCCGTTTTTATGTCGTTTTCAAGCTCTTCTGTTTTTTTAAGTGCTGATTTTTTGCTTGAAAATTCAAGCTTGTCCTTTTCTCTTTCGTATTGCTCTTTCTTTTCTTTATATGAAGAAGTATCTGCTGCTGTTTGCTTTTCTGTTTCTGCCAGCCTGTCAGCAATGCTTTCAATGTTACTTTGCTTGACGGGTATCAGATTTTCAAGCTCGGCTTTGCGGTTTATATTGCGTTGCTCGTTTAGTATTTCGCCTTCCAGAACTTTTATCTTTGACGAGTTTGCTCCGTATTCCCGGTCGATACGGATTTTTATATCCTGCACGCTCGTTTTTTCGGAAACCGAGCTATTCCACAGCGTTTTCACAGTATGATAAATAGTATCTTCTTTTTCAAGGCATGATGCTTGTATCGCTGAACACTCTTCGCTTTTGGAGGCGGTTGCCTTTTCTGCTTTTTCTGCCTTTTGACCCGCCGCTTCAAGTTCATCTTTTGACGGAGCATCGCAGGCGGTTCCGGCAGGGCAGGGGTGCGATAACGAGCCACATACGGGGCAAGGCTTTCCGTCTTCAAGAGTTTTTGCGATTATTCCTGCCTGTTCGTCAAGGAAGGCTTTGTTCATTGTGTTGTAGCGGGTTCTCAACTTTTCACTTTCAGCCGAAAGCTCTTTATAATCGCTTTGCAGAACGGCTAAACGTTCTTGCGACGAATTTAAATCGTTAATTTTTCTAAGCAGATCTGTAAGGCTTTCTTTATACTGTACTGCTTTTTCCCTTTCACTTTCGAGCTTCTGCTTGTTTTCGCCGGCATTTTCAAGCGATTTCATCTCTGAATGAAGTTTTTCAAGTTCGATTTCGCAACAGTTTTTCTTATTTGTCAGTTCTTCGGAACGCTGCTTTTCGTTTTTGATTTTTTCCGAAAGTTGTTGAATATCAGCAAACAGTTTGTCAAGCTCATCGTATTTTGCAAGTTGCTCGGTAATCAGAGTGATTTTTTTCTTTTTTTCTTCTGTGATGGTCGAATATTCCGAAAGCTCACTGCGAATTTTTGCGGCTTCTTCAAGCCTGGATTTATTTGCTTCAAGTTCAGAAGTACGGCGATTTATTTCCTGCACGAATTTTTCACGCTGTTCCTGCTTTGTGAGTGCGACCGTTATATTGCTCAATTCGTTCTCAATTATGATTTTTTCCCGTTCGCAGTCTGCGACTTCCTGCGCATCTCGCTCAGAATGCTTTCTGACACGCATAATGAATTCTTCGTCTGCGGTGTTTGCATTGATTGCTTCATTTATGGCAACGCGCAGTTCATCATCGTCTTGTACCGTTATACGTCTGAGATTATCGCAAAGACGTCCGTCAAGCATTTTCCTTTCTTCTTCAAGTTTCGCTTTATCCTGCTTCATCCTTTCAAGAAGACGCTGGTAGTTGCCTGTTGAAAAGAGTTTTCTTAGTATTGTCTGTCGCTCGTCGGTTCCGGCAAGCAGCAGTTTCAGAAAATCGCCTTGTGCGATCATGGCAATCTGCACGAACTGGTCATAGTCAATACCGATTATATTTTTTATGGTTTCATCGGCTTCTTTTGTAATTATTCTTCCGTCCGGCATTTCCAATGTTACGCTTTTAGTCTGCTTTGTCAAACCTTCACCACGGGTCTTTGGACGATCGTATTCGGGATTTCTTTTTATGGTGTAATCTTTTCCGTTATACGAAAACAGAAATTCCACTTCGGTCGGAGTTTCCGTTTTTGCATATTTTGATCGCATCATTTCCGGCTTTCTGTTTGAGCCGCTCGTTTTGCCGTAGAGGGCATAAGTAATTGCATCGAAAATTGTTGTCTTTCCTGCGCCCGTATCGCCTGTTATAAGGTACAGTCCTTTGTTTCCGAGTTTTTCAAGTTCAAGTACGGTCTTGTCGGCATAAGGTCCGAACGCCGATAAGATAAGTCTTTTTGGCAGCATCAGTCTTCCTCCCACACTTCTTCGATCAGTTTTTGTGCATACTTTCGCTGTTCTTCGCTCATTTCGTTGTTGTTTCTCAGTTTGTAAAATTCAGCAAAAAGTTCGATAGGCGTTTTTTGTTCAATATTATTAACAGCCGGGACAGTATTGTCTGTTCTTGTGCGGTGATTATCATAATCAAGCTTCATCAGATTATGATATATCGCTCTCAATCTTCCTGCCGCCTCCGGAATGTCCTGCTCGTCCGTCAGTGTGATGTGCAGATAATCCTCCTGGAATGTTGTGCCAAAGTAATAATCCATTCTTGTTATTTCAGAATATTTACCCTTGATTTCTTTCATATCACGGAGCGGTACAAGCTCGGTTGTGCGGTAGGAGGTATTACCTTTTTCGGATATTTCGACTATTGTTACCGATTTTTTGTTTTGAGCTTCTGAAAACGAATATTTAAGCGGAGTTCCGCAGTATCTTACAGTGCTTTTTCCGCAGTTCTGAGGAGCGTGAAGGTGTCCGAGCGCAACATAATCGAATTTATCAAATACCGATACGTCAACGTTATCCGTACCGCCTACCGACAGCTCTTCCGATTCTGTCCGTACAGCCCCGGTAACAAACTGATGCGTAATAAGTATATTACGTTTATGCGTATCAATATCCATTTCTTTTACCGCACGGGAAACTGCGTCGTTGTATGTTACTATTTTATCGTCATCAAATATATGCCGTACATGAATCGGTTTAATAAAAGGCAACATATAAATATTGACCTCTCCGTAATCGTCTTTAAGCGGTATCGGTTCAACCTTTCCGTCATAAACCGGCGACATATAGATTCCGTTGTTATCCATTATTCTTGAGCCGAATGCTATTCTTTCGGGGGAGTCGTGGTTTCCGCTTATGCAGAAAACTCTGATGCTGCGTCGGCACAGCTCACTTAGAAAATTGTCAAACAGAGTGACCGCTTCGGTGCTTGGTACGGATTTGTCGTATATATCTCCTGCTATCATTACTCCATAGGGCTTTTCATCGTCTGCTATCTCGATTATACGGTGCAGAATATATTCCTGATCCTCTGTCATTGAATATTCGTGTAAGCGTTTTCCGAGATGAAGGTCAGACAAGTGTAAAAGTTTCATAAGTATCTCTCCTATAGGTAAAATATATATTTCGTGAAATTTTCAGCAGTCGGTGTCAGTGTTTACAGCCGTTTTCTCCGCAAGTATGATTGCTGTGTCCGCCGTCATGGTGCGAGCAATGAATATTCGGATTAAAAACAAGAGTGCCGGAAAGCAGAGCTTTTACCGCATCGTCTGCACTGCCTGTAACGCCGGCATACAGTGTTATGCCTGCGTCAGCAAGCGCATTTTTAGCACCATCGCCGATTCCTCCGCAGATAAGCGTATCAACACCATTGATTTTGAGAAAGCCTGCAAGTGCGCCGTGTCCGCTGTCAAGTGTCGGGACTATACTTTCATTTGTTATTTCGTGATTGCTGATTTCATAAATTTTAAATGTTTCGGTGTGTCCGAAATGCTGAAAAATCTGTCCGTTGTCGTAAGTTACCGCTATTTTCATGTGTTCCTCTTTTCCGCCTGTTTATAAGGCTTTGTGTTAATAATATTATAACATGCCCAATTAAGTAATACAAGACCGACACGGAATTGTGTACGTTTTATGGTACAGCTTTCCGCTTGGTATCGGGAATATCATTTTTTGTGGGTTCATTGACAGGTTGACTCCCGTACAAATATACGAGGGTCGCAGACTGTCGATAAACCCACGCACCGCAAAAATGCAGAAAAGAAAACCGGAGCAAACTAAAAATCCGATAAATAAAAAGAATTTCGCACAGCCGTAAAAAACGGCTGTGCGAAAGCATTTTTGCTTACTGCGTCAACCGCCCCTCAACGTACCTTTGTACGCCTGTCGGGGCGGTTTCCTTGTCTGCGTGTGTTTCTCAACGTCTTCATCGTGTCGAAAAATACTTTTCCGACACGATATGACCCCCGTATAAACATACGAGGGTCATTTTTATTGCTGTATCTTTTTATTCTTCATCCTTGAAGGAGAACTGACTTACCAGCTTCTGAAGCGTCTGTGCCTGTGCCGAAAGCTCTTCGGATGCGGCGGCACTTTCTTCGGCAGTAGCCGAGTTTGTCTGTACAACGTTTGAAATCTGTTCTACGCCTATATTGACCTGCTTTACCATATCCGTCTGTTCAAGGCTTGCACCTGCAATCTTGTTTACGATATCGCTGACACCGCCCGATCTTGCTTCAACCTCGGCAACAGCCTGAGCGGTTTCATTTGTGATATTGTTACCGTTTTCAACAGCGGCAATTGCGCGTTCGATAAGAACAGTCGTATCATGAGCCGCATCGGCAGATTTACCTGCAAGGTTTCTTACTTCGTCGGCAACTACGGCAAATCCCTTGCCGGCTTCACCTACTCTTGCGGCTTCAACTGCGGCGTTGAGTGCAAGAATATTTGTCTGGAACGCAATATCCTCAATAGTCTGGATAATCTTGCTTATCTCTGCCGAAGCATCGCTGATATCCTGCATAGCACTTGTAAGGCTGTTCATCTTTTCGTTTGCCGCACCAATATACCCGGCTGTTTCATCAACAAGCTGTCTGCCTTTCTGGCAATCTTCCGTTGTAGCCTCAATATGAGCATTGATATTGTGGATAGTAGCGGCAAGCTCTTCTACAGATGCCGCCTGTTCCGTTGCTCCCTGAGCGAGTGACTGAGCGCCTGCAGATACCTGCTGTGAACCGCTGGATACCTGATCGCCGGCAATGCTTATCTGACTTAAAGTATCATTGAGCCTTGTGTTGATATCTCTTACAGATTCAATAAGTACCTTGTAATCGCCTCGGTATGTATTATCTGCATCTTTACTGTGCACATCAAAGTTGCCATTAGCCATATTGCTCAGGATATTGCCGATATCGCTGATCATAGCATTTTGTTCATTTACTACCTTTGCGGCAGACTTTGCGAGTATCTTGACTTCATCGTGTGATTTAACCATAGGTACAGGGCTTGTAAGATCGCCCTCGGCGAGCTTTTCGATACGCTCAGCGCAGAGCTTTATGGGCTTGCCTATCTTACGGCTGATAAGTCCTGCGACTATACCGCCTACTACAGCTGATGCGGCACAGATTATTGCAAGCACCAGAAGTCCCTTAAGACAATGTATTGTATAATCACTGTTGTATGCTGTTACTGCGATAGACCAGCCGTTTGTTTCGGGTATGGGCGCATATCCTATATGTTTTGCGATGCCGTTTGATGTGTACTCGGCTGAGCCTGTTTCACCGGCCTCCATTTTTTCGTGTGTCTGAGCAAGTGCCGCATAGCTTGAATCTTCCTCGGCTTTTTTCTGTATGTTCTCTCCGTCCTTGACAAGCTGCATATCAAAATCAGCGATCGTGTTACCGTTCTTGTCGATTATGTATGAAGCGCCGTTTTCGTTTATCTTGAGCGTGCGGACAATATCATTCAGAAATTCCTCGTTAGGCACGAAATATACACAGCCCTCAACTTCCGAATTAAGCACGCCGTTCTTCCATAAAGGAGCGGCAATTATAACGCTTATCTTACCGTTTGACCTGCCTATCATAGGCTCTGTTATTGTTGTTTTGCCCTCAAGAGCCGCCTTGAAATATTCACGGTCGGAATATTCGTTGCCGTTTGACGCCTGACCGTTTTTATCAATCACAGTTCCTCTGTCAAGACCAAAGGTCGAAGCAATCGAGTCGATTTCGCTTTGCTTCTGACCATTGGAATATACTACCGATGATAATTTTGGGTTACAGCCCGCCTGTATTGCGACATTAAGCATTGATTTCAGTTCCCAGGAAACTCTGTCTGCGGCTACTTTAGCCGTTTCTGTGAGCGTCTGATCGGTCAACGATTTTGTAGTGCTGTAAATGATTCCTACAGATGCAAATGTCGCCACAAGAAGCGAGATGATTATAAGTAATACTGTAAACAGTGTCATTTTTTTGCTGATAGATTTCATAAGTGTCTGCCTCGATTCCGTACCCTTGCAAAAGGTACAATTTTAGTTAGCATTTTTATTATAGCACTTGCGGTAAAAAAATGCAATATTTCACCGCTTATTTTGGCAATATTAACAAAAATGTGGTGCGAATTTTTAGCGCCACACCAAATTTGCAAAATAATAGATTTTTGTATGGACATTTATCTTCGCCGTGGTGTATTATGTATGAAGATGTACATTTCCGACAAAAAGAAAAAAGGGAGGGGTTTTATGACGGATTATTCTTCTGAAAATATAAGAGAAATATATGAGCGGCACTTTGTCACAGTGTACAGAGTGTGCTTTATGTACCTCAGAAATGTACACGATACTGAGGACGCAGTACATAATACTTTTATGAAACTGATTGAAAAGCAAAAGCGCTTTGAAAGTACCGAGCATGAAAAAGCGTGGCTGATACGGGTATCTCAGAACGTATGCAAGAATATGCTCAGGGCGAACAGCAGGCGGCGTGAATCACCGACAGGAGATATTGCAGTGAATGACAGCTCTGCGGCAAGCGATGTAATGATTGAACTGTCGGCTCTTCCCGATGATCTTAAGGTACCCGTGTATCTGTTCTATTGTGACGGCTATAACAGTAAAGAAATCGGCAGTATGCTTCACATAAGCGCATCGGCGGTGCGTTCAAGGCTGCAGAAAGCGAGAGAGCGTTTAAAAGAGCATTTAGGCTCGGAAAGGAGTATAGTATGAGTATCAGAAACGAATTTGAGAAAATCGATCCTACGGAAAATCAGAAAAAAGATATTTTCAGACGTATAGAAGAAAGCAGTAAGGTAAAGACGGATTTAAGACATCAGGTCATTCGCTACACATCGGTTGCGGCTGCGGCAGTATTGGTTGTCGGAACGGCTGCAGTCGGCGTACACTTTTTAACAAAAGGCAACGGTATTGATTATACTGTCAGCGGAAGTTCATCGGGCGCTGACAGCGCTGTCGATGCTTCTGCAAGCAGAGTGAATGACAACAAATCCGATGTTTCGGACGTGGAAAGCAAGGCGGACGAAAATCCATCACACGCCGACAACAGTTCCGCAAACGGCAACAATACGATATATCCCGATATAAGCACCTTAAAGGCGCAGGTGCGTAACGACAAGGAATTCTGGGCGGAAATAGGCAAGCAATACGGACCGTATCATTATGAGTATAGCACGGTAAGGTTTGATTTTATAAACGACTTTGACGATTTTAAATTATGTACCGATGAAGCAATAAGTAACGAAATTATCGACAGGGTCAAAAGGCAGTGGCTGTTTGACAATATCGTGGATTTCGGTTCAGGATATTATGCAATAAAAGGTGCAAAGGATTTGTCAACATCGGAAGATATAGAGAAATTCACGCGGGAAAATCTGATAAACGGTGAATATTTCGAAGCTGATCCGGAATTTTTCGGTTTTTCGGATATGAAAGGCTTTTATGATGCGGCAAGCGAACTGTACACAGGCTTTGATTATGATGATTTCAAGTCTTTTATACCGTATTATTATGCGGAAGTTGACGGCAAACTCTGTATATCGAAAGATCATGGGCTCGGTGAAAAAGGTAAACCTCCTCACAGTGTTGAACTCGGTCAGTATCTGATTATATATGATAATGTTGATCCGAGTGTGATATATTGCTTTGTCGCTGTTCCGGAGATGATTGATTCGGCAAGCTACAGTTTTTCGCTTGACTTTTACGTTTTCATCAATACCGAAAACGGACTGAGATGCAGTGTGACAAAAGAAAAACCGATAACGACCTGCGGATTGGTTACAGATGAGCTTGAACCTTATGTTGCAATGTCATCGGAGCGGCTTGACAAGAAAATGTATTTAGAAAAATACGATGATTTCAACGCTCTTTTTTGTGATGAACAGACGTATAACGAAATTATAAGCACAGAACTGAGCGATGAAGAGTACCGTGAAATCATATCAGCTCTTGACGAAAACAACATATTCTGTACCGATGATACAATAAACAGCAAACTTGAGGCATTGGCAGAAGAAAACAGGGCATATCTTGACGATCGAATGTATCAATATCTGCCTAAAGTGTACGGAATGTATGATATGAATGAGCTGACGCTCAATGTTGCGGCTGTACAGATAAATTTGCTTGATTGCTATCCACAACAATATCAGCTGGTGTTAAGGCTTTTTAAGGTTGAAAAGACAGATAACGGTTACAGTTTTATTAAAGAATAACCGGATAGAAATACGAAAGGCAGAGCTTCGGCTCTGCCTCAGACTGTCGATAAACCCACGCACCGCAAAAATGCAGATAAATTATCTGATACAAAATTAAAATAGGATAAGTAAAAGAATTTCGCACAGCCGTAAAAAACGGCTGTGCGAAAGCATTTTTGCTTACTGCGTCAACCGCCCCTCGACGTACCTTTGTACGCCTGTCGGGGCGGTTTCCTTGTCTGCGTGCGTTTCTCAACGTCTGCAGTCTGTCCAAAAAACTATATATTTTTGAAAATGGATGTTTAGCGTCGCTTGCTCTGCCGGTTTTGCATCTCTGCAAATATTGATTTAACCGCTGTTTACTATGTATTTGAGCTGACCGATTGGGTTTACAGCCGATATGACGCATCGCTTTGAATTTTGCGTGGAATTTGACAGTGGAAAATATATTTGTTGTGTGATAATATGAAAAATAATAAACGGAATGTGCAAATTTTATATCGGTTATATCAAAATACACGTTTCGTATGCAGTAAAACTGCAAGACTGTCAATATTCAAACGGAGGAAATCAGATGCAAGCGAGAGATTTAAAAAGTATTATCGAAAGTGAAAATCATGAACTGAAAACTCAGTTCTGCAATGTTCCGTTTACAATTACTCCTGACAGGAACATTTATAACATTATCAGAAACAAGTACAAGGAACTGGCTCTTGAAGCGCAGACAAAATTTGCAGAGATAAATGAGCAGTTTGAGGATCTTGACGATCTTATAAACAATGCTCCGAGCGCTTTTGTATACTGCATTGAAAAGGCTCTGCTCGAGCTGATACAGGATATAATCAGCGTGGATATTTATACAATAGACAAAGATGCTGTTGTGAATATGGCTTTTGACGGTGTGTATTTTGACGAATTCACAGAAGCGTTCAAGGTCATTGACAAAAAGTATGAAAAGATACTTACCGATCTTAACGATGCCGAATATGCAAGAGAACTGAGAAAAGAGAGCAGACCTCGCTGGCAGTCGGCTACATTCGGCGGAAATGCCATAAATGCCTGGTCAAATCAGCTTGACGCAACGGCAATGAATATCACCGAGGGTATAGCGTACAGCCTTGTTAATGCGGTCGGAAATATGATGAGCCGCAGCTATGCACGTTCACAGATAAAGGAACTTTTTAACACAATGAGTCTTCGTCAGGATATGGTGAACAGTGTTTATGATTCCTGCTTCAATCTGCATTTATTACTGCTTGATATAGTAGAGAAGAATACTGCGATAAAGTTTGCCGGTACTGTGAGTGCGGCTGATACGCAGAAAGCACAGGCTATGTTCAACAATATGATGTCTATAAGCCTTCCCCCCGAAAAGAGAGATGCTTTTATCGTGCAGATATTCGAGCTTGATCCTTACGAGGACAGTTTCTATTCAAAGCTGATTGATACAATGGGCGATGAGGATGACTCCATAGGAAAATTCTCCGAATTTTTCGGCGTGAATATATTCGACATCAAGAACGATATTCTTGCTCGCTTTGTAAACGATAATATCGGTGAAACCGAAGAAGATGCCGTGAAGTGCAAGGGGCTTATGGAGGAGTATGCCGCAAAGATAGGGCTTAGCACCGTACAGATTGTACAGGCAAGGAATATAGTGGAAGAACGTCTTAAATATTTCAATGACTTATATTGCACCGTAGACGGCGTTCTTATGGACTCAAGAGCGGAAGCGGACCTTGCGAGAGAAGAACTTCCGCAGATTACGGCAATATTTGAAACGGTTACAAAGCCGACCGACAAATCTGACCTTGATTATGAAAACGACCTTATCGAAAAGAGAAAGCAGATAGATTCGTTCAAAACAAAAGTAAAGGACAAATATCTTGAAAGTATAGACGCATTGCTTTCCGATTTCGACAGGCTTTTCAGAAAAGAGGGAAAATTCGACCATAGCCTGACGAGAGAAGAAGCGGGGGCAATAAGAGCCTTTGAATATGTAAAGGGTATGAGAATAACATCTTTTGAAGAGCGTGACAACGCTGTTAAGATGCTGACCGAGCGTTTGTCACATCTCGGTATAACCGAGGCACAGGCGGAAAACGCTTACGCTTATCTGGACGAGGTCGAAAAGAACCTTTGCGTAATTGACGGAATACAGTTTGCAAACAGGGAAGAGGCTTTAAAGGCTACCGCAGAACTTAACGAGATAACGGCAATAGTAAATGCCGTGCCGAAGCCTGACAAGAACAGCGTTCTTCCTTATGAGAAAATGCTTGATGAAACAAAGGCGAAGCTGGAATCTTATGAAACAGACGTAAAAAACAAGTATATCGGAATTATCGAGCAATACAAGGTGAAGTTCGACACAACATTCCGTACGGTAGGATTTACGGTGTATGAAACAAGAAAAGAAGCGGCGGCACAAAGAGCGCTGAATTTTGCAAAGAGCGTGATTCCCAAGGGTTACACCGAGCAGGATCTGATTGATGCAAGGCAGAAGGTCGATGAATTTCTGTTAACGGTCGGAATAACCTTTGAGGAGGCAGAGCAGGTTAGTGAGCTATTCAGACAATGCTATCTCAATGTCAATACCGTTGACGGAATTGCTTTCAACAGCAAGGAAGAAGCAGAAGCGGCAAGAGCCGAGCTTGCGGAGATTACCGCTATAATGAGCGATGTACCGAAACCGAATCCCGATCTTCTTCTCGATTATGAGCAGAAGCTGTTCGATGTAAAGGCAAAGCTCGAAAGTTACAAGACGCCGGTAAAGGATAAGTATATTGCGATTATTGACGATTATATAGCAAAGTTTGATACGACCTTCAAGACGACAGGAGCGTTTTCAAAGGCTGAAACACGTCAGCAGGCGGCGCAGATAAGAGCATTGAAGCTGGTAAAATCCATAGCCCCGACCGGTTGCGCCTATGATGACGTTGACAAGGCGATAAAGGCGCTTGATGACACGTTGCCGAAGCTTGGTATAGACAAGGCACTCGCAACCGATGCGACAGATTACATACAGGCACAGGAGGACAAGCTGAATACGGTTGACGGAGTAGTTCTGCCTGACAGGGAGAATGCCGCCCTCGCCAAAAAGGAGCTTGAGGAGATACAGAATATAATGTTCAAGGTCGCACCTCCGCAAAATGAGCCTTTACTGAGCTATGAAAGAAACTTGCTTGAAATCGAGGATAAGCTGTCACAGTTCAGGACTCCCGTAAAGGATAAGTATATAGGTATTATCAAAAAGCATCTGGTGGATTTTGACGAAAAGTTCAGGAAGGTATCACTTATCAAAACCGCCGCAACAAGAGAAGAAGCGGCAAAGGAAAGGGCTCTTAAATTCGTGAAGAGCAAGACTTACAACACAGTAACCGATGTCAATAATGCAAGGAACGAGCTTGCAGAGCTTCTTCCCGAACTCGGCATAACATCAGAGCAGGCGACCGAAGCAAATGAATATCTCACAAATACCGAAAACAAGCTGAACGGAACTGCACCGCAATCAAAGCTGAAAGGCGTTTTCGGTATGTTCAAAAAGTAATATCGGTATAAAAGTAAACCGACATATAAAATTATCCCGCACCTCAGAGTGCGGGATAATTTTTATGCGTTGTCAGTCGTTTCTTGAGCATTTTTCAGCATCAATGGCGAGAACCAGCATCAATACATACAATGCGTCCTGTGGGTCTTGCACATCAAGCACATAGGTATCTGTCCAGTTCCAGATTTCTTTGGATACACAAGCTATGTAACGACCGGTACAGTCACGGATGTTATAATCCCACTCAAGCCAGTCGCCGTCTATATTCCAGCCGTTATAATCAATGTTGAATCTTGGTCTTATGAATGTAAACTCTTTGCTGATGCAGCCGACATAACGAGAGTCGACATACATCTCAAACTTCGGAAGCCAGGTAAACACCTTTTCCTTAATGTATCCGACCTCTTTTCCGCAGGAGTTATAAATACGGAGCAGGTGTCCCCATGCAAGCTCACCTTTTACAACGAACGCAGTATTTCCGGCTTCATCATAAATGTCGTAGCTGTCAAACCACGAGAATAATCTTTGCTTGAATAAAAGTTTCATTTAGCACTTTCTCCTTGATGCGTAAAAATTAAATTTTTAGCCTGAATAGTTTCGGTCATCAAGCTCAGTATAGCATAACGAGATTTAAAAGTCAAAGAAATATCATGTTTATTAATTCATGGGATTTGACAAATCAACATTTTTCAAGGTGCTGCCCGCATAAGCCGACGATAATTTGCTTACTGATTCCTTTCCCGATAATTCGGGAAGCACTTTCGGAACAGGAATTGTGCGTATTTACCGAAGAATACGATGCAGAATTGTGCAAAACGGAAAATTTTCAGAATCTCTTGAAAAACAGTAGGAATTATGCTACAATCAAACTGCCGGAAACGTTTTCGGTAATTTAATTAAGACAACAGGTGAGCCATTGACTATAAAGGATATTGCAAGACTTGCCGGCTGCGGCGTGAGCACGGTTTCACGGGCGCTTAATGGCAGTAATGAGATAAGCGAACAGACCAAAGAACGCATAAATGAGGTTATCCGTCAGTATAACTATACGCCTAACGGCAATGCACGTCGTATGCGCAGGAGCGCAGAAAAGACCATACTGCTCATCGTTAACGGCAGCAGTAACCTGTTCTTTTCACCGCTCATCGAGCAGATACAGATAGCGGCTTCTTCCGCAGGATTTCAGATTGCAGTAAATCACATTGACGAGCAGGAGGACGAGGTACAGTTTGCGTCAAGGCTCTGCACGGAGTTAAGACCTGCCGGGGTGATATTTCTCGGCGGCGATATGCGAAACTTCAAAAGAAGCTTTGCACGGATAAAACTGCCCTGTATACTGAGTACGGCAAACGCTGAGGAGCTTGGCTTTGAAAACCTTTCCTCCGTCAGTGTTGATGACTATGAAGGCGGCAGGGCGGCGGCAGAACAGCTGTTCGACCGTGGCCATAAAAAAGTCGGGATACTCGGCGGCGACCTCAGCTCCTACGGTCCTTCGGGATTGCGTTACGGCGGTTTTTGCAGTGTATGCTCTGAGCGGGGTGCGGATATTCCCGACAGCGAGCTTTGTGCATATACGTTCAGCTCTGCTTATGAGGCGGCAGTGGCTCTTTATCACAAGTGCAAAGATATGACGGCGGTGTTCGCCATGTCGGATATTATCGCCGTGGGTGCTGTACGGGCATTTCTTGATATGGGAAAGCGTGTGCCGGAGGATATTTCGGTGCTTGGCTTCGACGGAATCGAACTGTCTGAATACAGCAACCCCAGAATAGCAACATTAGCCCAGCCGATCCACCAGATTTCAAGTCTGTCTGTGCGTATGCTGGTGAATATGATCGAAGACGGCGCCGAGGCGAGCCATGTAACGCTCAGGGCGCAGTTCAGATCGGGCGGCTCAATGGGCAGAATATAGATTTTGTTGGAGGTCAACATGAGAAAAAGCGGTATCTTACTGCACATTGCGTCACTGCCGAATAAATACGGCATCGGCACGATGGGCAGGGAAGCCTATAACTTCGTTGACTGGCTCAGAAGCGCCGGTCAGAGCCTGTGGCAGATACTTCCGCTGTCACAGACGAGCTTTGGCGATTCACCGTACCAGAGTTTTTCCATATATGCCGGAAATCCTTACTTCATCAGCCTTGAGGCACTGGAGGAGGAGGGACTTCTGAAGCATAAGGAATATGCGGATATAAACTGGTGCAAGGATCCGAGATATATCGACTACGCCACGATGTACGAGAACTTCTATAAAGTGATGAGGCTCGCATTCGGGCGCTTTTCTAAGGGTAGGAATGGTAACGTTTCCGAAGAATATAAGGCATTCGTTGCCGAAAATCCCTGGCTTGAGAATTACACGCTGTTCATGGCGCTAAAGGACGCACACGGCGGTAAAAGCTGGTGCGAGTGGGAAACACCGCTTCGCCTGCGTGACGTAACAGCGGTATATTCCGCAAAGAAGAAGTACGCAAAGGATATGGAATTCTACGCATTCCTTCAGTTCGAGTTCTTCCGTCAGTGGTACAAGCTGAAGAAGTATGCAAATGACAACGAGATACAGATTATCGGCGATATTCCGATATACTGCGCCCTTGACAGTGCGGATGTCTGGTGCGAACCGCAGCTGTTTCAGCTTGACCGTGACAGAGTGCCTACCGTCGTTGCAGGATTCCCTCCGGACGCATTCTCGGAGGACGGGCAGTTGTGGGGAAACCCCATCTATGACTGGGACAGAATGAAGCAGGAAAACTATCGCTGGTGGGTCGGCAGAATGAGCTTCGCAAAGAAGCTGTATGATATTGTCCGTATAGATCACTTTATCGGTTTCAACAGCTACTATGCCATACCGTTCGGCAGCAAGACCGCACACGGCGGCGAGTGGCACGATGGTCCGAAATACGATCTGTTCAATGTCATTAAGAGAGAAACCGGAAAGGGCGGTATCATAGCAGAGGATCTGGGAATAATCACTCCGTCTGTGAGAAAACTTCTCAAGCAGGCGGCATATCCCGGAATGAAGGTACTGCAGTTTGCTTTTGACCCTACGGGAAAGAGCGAATATCTTCCGCAGAACTACACATCGCAGAACTGCGTTGTGTATACATCCACTCACGACAGCGATACGGCGCTTGGCTGGTTCAACAACCTTGATCGTAAAACAAAGCAGTTCGTGAAGGAATATCTCGGGGTGCGCCATGCGGCAGAGCTGCCTGAGGCATTCATCGACATCGCCTGGAAAAGCACCGCAGATATGGCTATGACTACAATGCAGGAACTGTGCGGATTCGGAACCGAGGCACGCATAAACGTACCCTCCACCATCGGAAATAACTGGCGCTGGAGGACACTGGAGAGCGACTTTACCGCTCAGAGTGCGGCGTACCTCGACAGACTGACCGAAATAAGTAACAGAAAACCTCCCGTTAAAAAATCAAGAAAAAAACGATAATGAAAGGAGCATAATATGAAGATTGAAAATTTCAAGGAGAAGCTCGTTTCCCTCTGTGAGAAGGAATATCACGCACAGCCGAGGGAACTGACGGCAAATCAACTGCACTGTGCAGTTTCAAAACTCGTTATGGAGGAGCTTTCTCCTGTGTGGGACAAGAGCCGTACGGCACACGATAATGCACGCAAGGCAAGCTATCTCTCCATGGAGTTTCTGGTGGGTCGTGCAATATACAACAACCTGCTGTGTCTTGGGATACTTGACAGCACAGCCGAGGAACTGAAAGCACTCGGCGTGGATATATCCGAATTTGAGGAGGTCGAGGATGCCGCTCTCGGTAACGGCGGTCTGGGCAGACTTGCGGCTTGCTTTCTGGACAGTGCGGCTACACTTGATCTTCCGCTGGACGGCTACGGAATACGCTATAAGTACGGTCTGTTCAAGCAGGGCATCAAGGACGGATTCCAGACCGAAACTGCTGACGATTGGCAGAGATACGGCGACCCTTGGAGCGTTCGTCGTGAGCAGGAAACTGTTGTGATACACTTCGCTGACGGTGATGTTAATGCAGTTCCCTATGACTATCCCGTTATCGGATACGGCACTGAGAATGTAGGCACTCTGCGACTCTGGCAGGCCGAAACCGACGATGAGTTCGATTTTGACCTGTTCAACCGCAGTAAGTTTACCGAAGCCGGAGAAAAGAAGCGTGCCGCCGAGGACATTTCCCGTGTGCTTTATCCCAATGACGAAACAGAGGCAGGAAAGATACTCAGATTGAAGCAGGAATATTTCTTCAGTGCCGCCGCAGTTGCCGATCTTATCAGAAAGCATAAGGCGATTTTCGGCACGATGGAGAATTTTGCTGATTACAATTGCATTCAGATGAACGATACTCATCCCGTTATCGCTCTGCCGGAGTTTATCCGTGTGGTAATGCGTGACGAGGGCTGGAAGTTTGACAAGGCTTTCGAAGTGGCAAAGAAGGTGTTCAACTACACCAACCATACCATCATGCAGGAAGCACTTGAGAAGTGGGACAGCAGACTTATCGAACAAATAGTCCCCGAAGTGTACAGCGTGATGATAATGCTCAACGAGGCATTCGAATCCGAAATGCACCGCAGGAATGTTCCGCAGGATAAGCGTGCGGTTATGCGTCTTATAAAGAACGGTACCGTGCATATGGCAAATATTGCGGTATTCGGTTCTTCCTATGTGAACGGCGTTGCGGCTATACACACAGAGCTGTTAAAGACTACCGTGCTGAAGGACTGGTACGAACTGTACCCCGAGAGATTTCAGAACAAGACAAACGGCATCACACAGCGCAGATGGCTGGCTTTGTGCAACCGTGAGCTTTCCGCACTCATTACCGAACTGCTCGGTGATGACAGCTGGGTAACCGACCTTGACAAGCTGAGCGGCCTTAAAAAGTATGCAGACGATGAGAGTGTGCTTCGCCGCTTTATAGATATAAAGCACGCTAAGAAGCAGCAGCTTGCCGACTTTATCAAGAAATCGGAGGGAATTGAAATCGACCCGAAATCCGTTTTTGATATTCAGATTAAGCGTCTGCACGAATACAAGCGTCAGCTTCTGAACGCATTCTCGATACTGTATCTTTACTACGAGATAAAGGACGGAAATCTCAGAGATTTCACCCCTACTACATTTATTTTCGGTGCAAAGTCAGCACCTGGATATTACCGTGCAAAAGGCATTATAAAGTTTATTAACGAGGTAGCAAAGCTCGTGAACTCCGACCCGGATACAAAGAATCTGCTGAGAGTGGTATTCGTGAGCAATTACCGTGTTTCTTATGCGGAGAAGCTGGTGGCTGCGGCTGATATTTCCGAGCAGATCTCCACGGCGGGTACAGAAGCGTCAGGTACAGGCAATATGAAGTTTATGCTCAACGGAGCAGTAACGCTCGGCACACTGGACGGAGCTAACGTTGAGATTGCCGAGGAAGCCGGTGCAGAGAACGAATATATCTTCGGTGCAACTGTAGAGGAGCTGGAGAAGATTATGCCGCATTACGTTCCCCGTGACATTACAGAGAGCAATCCGAAGATTAAGCGTGTGGTATCTGCGCTTATTGACGGTACCGTTTCCGATGGCGGAAGCGGCGTGTTCAGAGAACTTTATTTCGCACTTATGGAGGGCGAAAGCTGGCACGTTCCCGATAATTACTACCTTTTGGGCGACCTTGACAGCTACGTTAAGGCAAAGCTGGCAGTAAACCGTGACTACAGCAACGAACTTGTGTTCGCAAAGAAGTGCTGGCTGAATATCTGCTCTGCGGGTAAGTTCAGCTCAGACCGCACCATCGCTGAATATGCGAAGGATATATGGCATATCGGCAAGGTGTAATTTACCGAGTTTTGTATCGGATTTTATTTTCGGTTTCGTTTGCAGTGAAACGTGTTATATGGATTGTAACAACGTTTCACCGGAAACGTTGCCATTATCCACAAAAGCGACAGATGGTAATTGGCTATTATGACAAATTTACAATTGTTTTTTTAATTTTTAAAAATAATTGTATAAATTCGCTTGACAGAGCAAAAAAATCTGTTATAATTAAACCAGAATTTCGAACCAAGTAATCAAATTTCGAAACATAGCCGAATCTGCAGGGTAGCACAGACAGCCTGCATTTGATTTTAGGATTTTTGTTTCGAAACAAGGCGAAAGTTTCGAAATGCAATAAAAGTAAGCAAGTGATTATATTCAGGAGGAATTAATTATGAAGTACAGGAAGATCATGACAGCGATAGCTTCTATGACAATGGCAGGCGTAATGCTGGCCGGCTGCGCAAGCAACAGCACAAGCGGCACAAGCAGTACAGACAGCGGCTCTGCGGCAGGCAACAGCACAGCTTCTTCAGGCGGCAGCGAATCCACCGCCGGCAGCGAGAAGGTTAGCCTCACGGTATGGGGTCCGCAGGAGGATCAGGAACTGATCAAGAAGATGTGTGACGAATTTGCTGCTGCAAATCCCGAAAAGACCTACACCTTCACCTACGGCGTTGTCAGCGAGGCAGACGCTCAGAAGGAAGTTAACAAGGACATCTCGGCGGCGGCTGACGTATTCGCTTTCGCTTCGGACCAGACCGCTATACTGGTGAACGCAGGCGCACTCTACAGAGTAACAAAGAATAAGGATCAGATCGTTGCGGAAAATTCTGAAGCTTCTATTTCAGCGGCTTCGATAAACGGCGAGCTTTACGGCTATCCTTATGTATCCGATACCTACTTTATGTACTACGACAAGTCCAAGCTGACAGAGGATGATGTAAAGTCTATCGAAGGCATTATGTCGAAGAATATCGACGGCGTTACAACAAACTTCGCTTTCAATACAGATGACGGCTGGTATCAGGCAGGCTTCTTCTTCGGCGCAGGCTGCAAGCTGTTCGGTGATGACGGAACCGATCCCACAAAGTGCGATTTCAATAACGAGCGTGGCTATATGGTAGGCGAATATCTCATCGACCTGGTAGCAAACCCCAAGTTCGGCTCCAACTTCGATGACTCGCTTGTAAAGGCAGGCTTTGCAGAGGGTACTTTGGCAGCTGCAGTTTCCGGTGTATGGAACGCAGGCGAAATCCAGAAATCTCTCGGCGATAACTACGCAGCTACAAAGCTCCCCGAGTTCAAACTCTCAAACGGCGAAACCGTTCAGATGGGCAGTATGGCTAACTTCAAGATCATGGGCGTAAACGCTGAAACCAAGAACCCGCTTGACGCAATGGCTCTTGCTGAGTGGCTCACTAATAAGGACAACCAGAAGACCAGATTCGAGGTTCGTTCATACGCTCCCACAAACGTTGAGCTTGCAAGCGACTCAGCTACTATGAACTCCAACATCGCTGTAGGCGCTCTTGCACAGCAGGCTAAGTACTCAACCGTTCAGACTTCTATCGGTCAGGTCCAGAACTACTGGACACCCGCTGAGGCTTTCGGTCAGGAAATTATCGCAGGTACCTGCACAAAGAGCAATCTCCAGGATAAGCTGAACGCTTATGTTGAGGCAGTTCTCGCAACACTCAGCTGACAAAAAAGCATTTAAGGTAATTCACCAATAAGTATATATGTTTCTCCAGGTTCCATTTCTTCGTGGGCGGCGTGACAGCCGCCCACAGAATCGGAACGTGCTTTATGCAGTTTCAATGCTTCCTGAATACTTGACACAGAACAATATCGGTTGCATAATTTTATCCGGTTATTATATGTGTTGATCAGATCCTCCGGGAAGGCTGCATTGAAACTGCACAAAGCTTCAATACTACTCAAGGAGGTAACTGCAATGACAAGTCTTGATTTTTACGCTCTTCCGTGGTACAAGAAAATACTTGTTAAAATAGCAGAATTTTTTGTAGCCATCGGAAAAGGCGTCGCTAATTTCGTGATCGGGGCGCCCGGCGCCGTATGGCGTTTTATAAAAATGATCGGCAGGGGTCTTGGCTGGCTCGGAAGCACATTTGTTCACGGTGACGCTCTCACCAAGCTCTCATATATTATAATGGGTGCAGGAAACCTGTTCCGAGGTCAGATAATCAAGGGGCTGATATTCATTGCCGCAGAGGTAGCGTATATCGGCTTTATGATTGACTCGGGACTCGGCTTTATAGCAGGGCTCAGAAATCTCGGTACGGTGCAGAGAGGCTGGTACTTCGATGAAACGCTCGGCATTGATGTAATGCGTGAAAACGGCGACAACTCAATGCTTATTCTCCTTTACGGAATATTTGCACTGTTCGTAACTCTGGCATTCATATTCATGTGGGTACATAACATAAAGTCGGCGTACAGCGCACAGCAGATTAAAAAATCCGGCAAGAAGCTGCCGGGCTTAGTGGATGATTTGAAGTCGCTTCTGGACGGACAGTTCCACAAGACGCTTCTTTTCATTCCCGTATCCGGCATCGTAGTATTCACGATAGTTCCGCTGGTATATATGATCTCGCTGGCGTTCACCAACTATGATAAGGATCACCAGGTGCCTGCAAATCTGTTCACCTGGATAGAATTTGATAACTTCAAGACTATTCTCGGAAGTAATTCCACTATCGGCAACACTTTCTGGCCGGTACTCGGCTGGACTCTGGTATGGGCATTTCTCGCAACGTTCCTTAACTACTTCCTTGGAATAATTCTTGCTATGCTCATCAACAAGAAGGGCGTCAAGTTCAAGGCATTCTACAGAACGCTCTTTGTACTCGCCATTGCAGTACCGCAGTTCGTTTCACTGCTGGTAATGAAGAATGTTTTTGCTGAAGCGGGTCCTGTGAACGTACTTCTTCAGGAGCTTGGATGGATCTCGGCTCCGTTGCCGTTCTTCACCGATCCGATGTGGGCGAGAATGACGATCATAGCCGTAAACCTGTGGATAGGTATTCCGTATACGATGCTTATCGTTTCGGGTATCCTTATGAATATCCCCGACGATCTTTATGAGGCGGCAAGGATTGACGGTGCTTCTCCGTTTGTAATGTTCAGAAAGATAACTATGCCGTATGTGCTGTTCGTTACTACACCTTACCTTATTACACAGCTTGTCGGCAACATAAACAACTTTAACGTTATCTACTTCCTTACCGGCGGTACTCCGGTAACACTGGATTACTACCAGGCAGGAAAGACCGATCTGCTCGTTACCTGGCTGTATAAGCTGACGGTCAACTCAAGGGATTACAGCTACGCCGCAACGATAGGTATCCTGGTATTCATCATCTGCTCGCTGCTTTCGCTGATAACCTTCCGCAGATCCGCATCCTATAAGAATGAGGAGGCGTTCCAGTAATGAGAGAGATAAGAAAACAATCGTACTCCTACCAAAAAAGACAGCGCACGATTAATATCGTTATACAGATCGTGCTTCTGATACTGGGTCTGATGTGGATACTTCCGCTTTTTTGGATAATCCTGACGTCATTTCGTGCAGAGCCCGGTTCATATACAAGCTACTTCTGGCCCAAGAGCTTCACGCTGGATAATTACTCGAAGCTGATTTTGGTGGATCAGCAGTTCAAGTTCACAAAATGGTTTATCAACACGTTTATCGTGGCGGTGGTATCCTGCATAGGCTCAACGTTCATAGTGCTTGCGGTGTCCTACGCTCTCAGCCGACTGAGATTCAAGATGCGTAAGCCTATGATGAACATTGCACTGATTCTCGGAATGTTCCCGGGATTCATGTCTATGGTCGCTATCTATTATATCCTTAAGGGTCTTGGTCTCACTGAGAATCCGCTTGTTTGTCTGACGTTGGTTTACATCTGCGGTTCCGGACTTACCTACTACATCGCAAAGGGATTCTTCGATACTATTCCGAAATCCCTTGACGAATCTGCGTACCTTGACGGTGCAACCAGGTCACAGGTGTTCTTCCGCATCACTATCCCGCTTTCAAAGCCCATCATCGTATACACGATACTCACTACATTCATGGCTCCCTGGGTCGACTACATCTTCCCAAGTATGATTTGCGGTGCAAACTACGACAGCTATACTGTTGCGCTTGGTATGTTCAAGATGCTTGAGCGTGAGTTCATCGGTACCTACTATACGCAGTTCGCTGCGGCGGCAGTGCTGGTATCCATTCCTATCGGTGCGCTGTTCATAGTTATGCAGAAGTACTATGTCAGCGGTGTTACCGGCGGTGCAGTAAAGGGCTAATATCTATTATAAATATAAAGCAAAATCACTTTTCCGGGGGGGATCTTATGGCAGTCAAGAACGTAACTATCCAGGATATTGCCGACAGGCTCGGTATGGCAAAGAGTACAGTTTCGAAGGCCATCTCAGGTGCTACCGACATCAGCGAAAAGACCCGTGAGCGTGTGCTTGCCTGTGCCGGCGAGATGGGGTATCAGGTAAAGGCAAAGCACGTTTCATATACTAAGTCGATAGTTGTCTTTATCTACGGAAGTATCCACTATGACAAGGTGGATCAGTTCGGCTATGAGATCATTCTCGGATTACAGGCCGCCGCTGAGGAACACGGTATCGGGGTAAATATCACTGCTATAAGCAATGCCGAACTGAAAAGCGGCAACTACTATTCTATCGTGTCGGGGGGGAACTGCGAGGGAGCGGTTTTCCTCGGCTTCAAGCCTCACCATGTGTTCATTGAGCATATACGCAGTCTGAATATTCCGCTTGTGATACTTGATAACAATGTCGATTATCAGCTGGCGGCTCGTGTCGGCTGTGACAGTGCAGAGGGAATTCGGCAGATGGTGCAGTATCTCTGGATGAGAGGCCATGACAGGATTGGATTTTTAGGCGGCGAGGAGGACAGTATCGTTACACAGGAACGCTATCAGGCGTATTCCAACGCATTAAAAGAGCTTGGGCTTGAGGAAGATAAAGATGCTGTCAGATACGGACATTTTTCTGCGAAAGGCACACGAAAGAGGATTCTTCCGATTGCTCAGACAGGAGTCACCGCAGTGGTTTGTATCAGCGACCTGTTAGCTTGCTCTGCAGTGCAGGAGCTTGAAAAGGCGGGCTTTGTCGTACCTACGGATATAAGCGTGACAGGCTACGACAACCTCCTCGTGTCAGAATATTCGCAACCCCGTATTACAACGATGTATCAGAACCGAATACATATCGGAAAGACCGCATTCGTAATGCTTCAGCAGATGAACAGCGGTATCTCGATAGAAGCGGTCAGCCTTCGACCCGAACTTATTGAGAGAGAATCCGTGAAATTGATAGCCAAGAGAATTTTGCCCGAGGAAGACAAATGAAAAATACACGATTTTTACTTTCAGCCGCAGCCGCTGTTACGGCGGCGGCTATTCTTTTATCCGGGTGCAGTACCCCGGAGGAAACTATGTCGGAAAGCTCGCAGCCGCAGGCTCCGTCATACCGTTACGAACACGAACTGAATGTGATAGACGATAACTACCGTAATTACTACCAGGTGTTCGTTTATTCGTTCTGCGACAGCAACGGTGACGGTATAGGCGACCTTGCAGGAGTCACATCCAGACTGGACTATATTCAGGATATGGGCTTCAACGGTATATGGCTTTCGCCTATAATGCCGTCTGATTCCTACCATAAGTACAGCGTAAAGGATTATTATGCCATTGACGAGCAGTACGGCACGATGGAGGATTTTGAGAAGCTTGCCGCAGAGTGTGAAAAGCGTGGAATAAAGCTGTTGATAGACCTTGTGATGAATCACAGCTCCAACGAGCACGAGTGGTTCAAGCACGCTTCAAAGAGCCTGCGCAGTGATCCGTGCGGTGCGGCTAAAGACAAGCCCTGCCTTAACGATAACATCTGCCCTGTGCATGATAAATACATCGACTATTATTATTTTACGGACGAGAAGCCTGTCGGAACGAACTCCTGGTACAGAATAGGCTCGAACTGGTGGTATCAGGCGGTTTTCTCAGAGCAGATGCCGGAGCTGAATCTTGATAATTCTGCGGTGCACAGTGAGTTTGAGAAGATAGCTGACTTCTGGCTGGAAAAGGGTGCAGGCGGATTCCGTCTGGATGCTGTCAAGGAGTATTTCAGCGGCAACCCCGAAAAGAATATCGAGGTGCTGAATCAATTTATGAAGCACTGCAAGACGGTTGACACGAAATGCTACGTTGTCGGAGAGGTGTGGGAGAGCTTCACAAACTATACTAAATACTACAGCTCTGGGATTGACAGCGTATTCGGCTTCACTATGGCACAGGAAAGCGGAAAAATCGCCAAGACTATCAATGGTAAGGGTGCTGATAACTCGGTTAAATCCTTTGCACAGGCAATGGTGACTGTCGAACAGAAGCTGGCTTCCTACAGCGATACCGCAATTGACGCACCGTTCATAGGAAATCACGATACCAACCGTGGCGCAGGCATACTCGGATATAACGAAACGAAAATAAAGGCGGCGGCAGGATTACTGCTCACAATGTCCGGTTCGCCTTTCGTGTATTACGGTGACGAGATAGGCCTTTCCGGAAGCGGACGTGACGAGAATAAGCGTGCCCCGATGATATGGGACAGCGAGGGTACGGGACTTACATACGGACCGCCTGATATGGAGCGGCAGGAAAACCGTTTTGCCGATGTGCAGACACAGCTTGCAGACGAGAATTCCATACTGAATTACTACAAGCGTGCGCTCAGGATACGCAACGAAAACCCCTGCATTGCAAGAGGTACGACCGAAGTGCTGACAGTGCCGGGACAGAATATTGCGGCAGTGCGCCGCACATTTGACGGCGACAGTATTGTGATTGTTTATAACTACTCCGATGAAAGCAAAGAGATCACGGAACTTGACGGACTTTCCGAAATGCAGATACGGGGATATCTGACTGTTGATTCAGCAGAGGAGGTTCTGCTTGACGGCGGCCTTAAAATGCCTGCGTACAGCATTGCATTTCTTACCGGAAAATAACTACGGAGGTAATTATGGATATAATGCCTGATTTTGACCTTATCGACAGGGAATATGCGTATGACGGAGAGCTTGGCGCACTTTATTCCAAGGCTCAGACTACGTTCAGAGTGTGGAGCCCGACTGCACAGAGAGCCGTGCTGAAGCTGTATCTAAGTGCAAAGGCAAATCTGCCGCATTCCGTTACTGAAATGAGCAGGGACAAAGGCGTATGGGAGGTTACCGTACCCGGCGACCTGCACGGAATGTACTATACCTATGAATTCACCTTTGACGGCTCGACCCGTGAAACGATAGATATTTACGCACGCTCAGCCGGTGCAAACGGCATCAGGGGAATGGTGGTCGATCTCATGCGTACAGATCCTGCCGGCTGGGACAGCGACCGTCCTGTTACACTTGAAAGCTACACGGACGCAGTGATATACGAGCTTCACGTCCGTGATTTCTCCTCCGATAAAAGCGCAAATTTCCGCCTTAGAGGAAAGTTCGGCGCATTCTGCGAGAACAGGGTGACGAACGGCTTCAGCGACATTGTGGGACTTGACTACATTGCTTCACTTGGTGTTACGCATATTCATCTGCTTCCGGTGTTTGACTCCCAGACGATAGACGAGGACGACCCCGAGGCAGGCTTCAACTGGGGATACGATCCGCTCAACTACAATATTCCCGAGGGAAGCTACACTACCGATCCAAACAACGGCACCGACAGGGTAAGACAGTTCAAGGAGCTTATCCACGCAGTACATCAAAAGGGAATGGGTGTGATAATGGATGTGGTTTACAACCACACCTACAGCACGGAAGATTCACCGTTTGCAAAGACCTTCCCCGGATACTACTACCGTCACAACAAGGACGGAAGTCTTTCGAACGGTTCTGCGTGCGGAAACGAATTTGCGAGCGAACGTGCTATGGCGAGCCGATTCATCGTGGACAGCCTTTGCTATCTGGCAAAGGAGTACAAGCTGGACGGATTCCGTTTCGACCTTATGGGTCTGCTTGATATTCATACGCTGAATACTGCGGCCGAGAAGTTACGCAGGATAAATCCTTCCATAATACTTTACGGCGAAGGCTGGACAGGGGGAAAAAGCCCGCTGCCCGAGAGACTTCGTGCAATGAAAAAGAACGCAGTAAAGCTGCCGCAGTACGCTATGTTTTCGGACGATTTCCGTGACGGTGTTAAAGGCTCCGTATTTGAGGACGAGGAGTGCGGTTATGTAAACGGGAACGCATCGGAGCTGTCGGAGATGATGAAGTCGGTAATATCCGGCGGAATCTACCGTATGGATGTGCAGAGAAAACGTTCTGAATGCTGGACGGATACTCCTCAGCAGGTCGTGAACTATGTTGAGGCACACGATAATCTTACTCTCTTTGACAAGCTGAGAATTTCTATGCCGGAGGCTTCAGGGCAGGAGCGTGTATCGGTAGATAAGCTGGCGGCTGCTCTTGTGTTTCTTTCGGAGGGGATTCCTTTCATGCAGGCAGGGCAGGAGATACTGCGCAGTAAACCGTCGTCCGACGGAGGATTTGTTCACGATAGCTACAATTCTCCCGACAGCGTGAACAGCATTAAGTGGAACGATGTTACCATTCATCGTAGTGTTATGGAATACTACCGTGGGCTTATCGCAATACGGAAGCGCTTTCGTGAATTCAGACTGCGTACTGCGCACGATATTCGCAGTCGTTTGGAATATGAAGATCTCGGCGGCGGTGCATTGGCGGTGCATTACGGCGATAGGCTGATACTGGTGATAAATCCGGGAGAAACGGTGCTGAAATACGATCCGGGTCGCTCTGCGGAAATTTACGCAGACAGCAGAAAGGCGGACGCTCAGCCGCTTTATCGGACTAAAGGCGCATTTGCCGTTAAGCCGCATAGTATTATGCTGGCAGGGCTGAATTAAAGCGACTTTGCACAAAGGCATTTATTGATTTTTAAACATTAAGAAAAAGACAGAATATAATACGTATAAACCCCCGTCACAGAAACGCTCTGTGACGGGGGTTTATTATATGGCTGAATAGCTGAAGTGCCTTATTTCAAGCGGTTTTTGGACAATAAAAAATCCACCGTAATTCTATCAAAATTACGGTGGACTTATGGTGGAGCCGAACCGTGACAAGACAAAACCACACTGATTGTAATATGCGTCTGAACGGCAAAAAGCCTGATTATAGCTTGCTTATCGGCTTTTCCGTATATTCAATATAAATATAATAAATACATCGTTTTCAAGTGCTGTTTACCTTGAACGCAAAGACTGCGACTGAAGCCGCAGTCTTTTTAGTATCAAGCTACCCAGCATTGCAAACGATGTATTTATTTTATATTAAAAAAGTATTTGCGATACAATAATTTGGTTTACCAAAGTAAATCACATTAAAGGAGGTGAAAGCGATGGAAGCATTATGGTTTTTACTCGGTTTTTCAGTAACAACAGCAGTAATAGTTTGCGCAGAACAGATTTGTGCATAAAACAGAAAGGAAGTATGATTATGTTTTTAAGCTTTTTAGCCGCAGTATCTACAAAGGTTGCGGTAGAGATGATTCTTAGCGGTGCTGCCGCTTCTGTAACATTACTTACAGTAGGTTCAAGGGTAAAAAGAAAGAAATGATAAAGATTGTATCTGTCGATGAACTCGCATTTCTTGAAGATTTACCCAAAGTGTATGATTATGTCAGCAGGCTTTTGCACAGCTTGCTGACACAATATGCTGAATATTGCGCCGATTGCTCTATTTCGCAATTCGGCGCAATTTATTATCTTGATAATCTGAGCGATTTTGAAATACTGGCACAAACTGAGTTGCCACAGCTTTACGATGAAAAGAGCTTTGAATGGGAGAAGGATTTTGACAAATATCGTGTTGTTTGTATTGTAACTGATGATATTTATGCGGTCAATCTGATATTTCAGCAGGAGCTTTATAAAAGCTGGACAGTAAAAAGAGGTGATAAATAGTTAATGGCTAATCAGAATTTGAATGAAAAAAGTGATACTATAGTTTCTACAGCAGTTTTTTCAAAGGACGGAAAGAATCGTTACCTGTTGCGAAAGACTTGGGACACAAGCAAAAAGAAACTTTCGGTGATTATGACTTTTCCGTCTACTGCGGATTCATTGCTTCTTGACCAGACAACTATGTTGGTAATTAACGGAGCGGTTAAGAGCGGATTCGGTGAAGTTTCGATTCTTAATGTGTTTTCTGCGATAAACAGTACAAATCCGAGGATAGATAAAGTAAACTGTTCTGTTATGATAGATGAATGTGAAAAAGCAGATGTAGTGCTTGTGGCATACGGCAGAAGTACAAGTTATACCGATGATAAGCAAAAAGTGCTTGAAATGCTGGAAAAGTACAAGGATAAATTATATACCCTTATTGACAGCAAAGGATTACCGTATTCACACCCTTTATCACCGTTAGCTCATGAATGGAATATTCAAAAAATATGAGCTTTCAAATCCCAGTTCCGAAATGTACATATGACTATATGTGTATGTTTCGGAATAACGGGATTACGGGATAAATGATTTTTTTCACATTCAACTATATGTGTATGTTACGGAATGACGGGATTACGGGTTTCATTTTAGCAATACAAAATCAGACTTTTTATTTTTTTGCTATTTCCAGAAAATGTTGCACAAATACTTTTGGCATAGACTTTCAAGGCGAAAAATTTTTTGGAGCAATAAACGGCTTCCAAAATGCCTGAAACGCACTTTAATCTTGTAGCTTTTGACAATTGACGTATGCGCTCTTGGCGATTATAATTTAATCAGAGCTTAAAAATGTCAGGAAAGGAGTTGAACATAAGTAAAGACCTATAACCTATGACCAAGCAACTGAAATTATTAAATTGAAAAAGAAAATCTGATAAATAAAATAAAAAGAATATTTATATGAAAGCTATGCTTCTGTTTACGGAAACAGGCAAACGATTAAATTAAGAAAGTAATGTAAAAGATTTCAGTACAATGTCGATACTATTCGACCGTTTCACTAACACTTTTTTTAATGACTAATATGAGAATTTGCCAATCCGTTGCAGAAGTGTAGCTTTTTATTGTTGGAAAATAAAGGATGGATTACAAATGATAGACATATCAAACGATTTCTATATTGATGACGGATATATTGTAAAAAGGCAGAAAAACCGTAAAGGCGAGGTTTCTGATAAGATAATCTGCAATAGAGTTGAAGTAGTTAAAAAACTGTTTTATCCCGAAACTAAGCAAACAAAAGTGGTAATCGAAATAAGCTCTATGAATGGCTCAAACTCGATGGAGTTTTCTTGTGATGTGTTCACTGAGCAAGGTGTGAATGTATTATTGAATTATGGTCTGAGATTCATAAAGAGCGATATTCCCGACCTTATAAATTATCTTATAGAAAGCGAGCGTAAAGCACCGCTTGAATATCGTTATACATCAACAGGATGGCATGATACAAATAACGGTATTGGTTTTATGCTTGATAAGCTTTATATTGACGGCGTAGTTCAGAATGACAGCAGGTACGCAGGAGATTTAAAACTTGAGCAAAAGGGAAAGCTCAAGGATTGGATTAGCGTTGTAAAGGAAGAAGTCATAGGCAAAGTACCGCTTGAATTTGTGCTGTTACTCGGATTTTCAGCTCCTCTGCTTGCATTGCTGAATGATAGTAATTATGACTTAGGCTCTGTAGTTTTCAATCTTGCGAATTTCTCGTCAAAAGGAAAGACTACCGCAGTAATGCTTGCGACAAGTGTATTTTCAAACCCTGTAAGTAATAAAGGCACACTTGTAACCTACAATGCAACCGACAATGCGCTGATGAACATACTTGCAAAAAGTGACGGACTGACTATAGGTATTGATGAAATCGGTATAAGTAAGCATAACAGCAAGAACTTTTCGAGCTTACTTTACGCTATTTGTTCTGGTTCTTCAAAGTTGAGATTAAACGGCGATTCTTCAATGAAACCCTCTCAGACATATTCTTGTTTTGTTATTTCGACAGCAGAGTACGATATTATTGATGATGATACTATAGACGGAATAAAAGCGAGAGTTTTTGAAATAACCGATGAGCTTACAACAAGTGCCGAAAACAGCGATAATATCAAATCGGTAATCAAAAACAATTACGGAACTGCAGGAAGAGAGTTTATTAAGAGCTTTACTGAATATGATGAGGAGAGCATTATGCAGGAATATGAAAACGCAAAAAAACAGCTTATAAATAAGGTCGACAAATTTGGCAATATCGGTAAAAGAATGGTTTCAAAGCTTGCTGTAATCACTCTTACCTGTACGTTGTTTAATCAAGCGTTTGAGAATTTGCTGCATATAGATGAGGACGAAATAGAAGAATATGCGGCTTCTCTTATAAGAAAAAGCGATAATTGCTTTTCTCCCGAAGAACGTCTTATGAATCTGATAAAAAGTCAATTCATTGAAAATGCTTACAGCATTGATACAGGCAACTTTGCAAATCTGAATGAACAGAAATTTGCAATTGTCAGAAAAAAAGGCTGTTTTGAGATTTATATTGAAGCCAATAAGTTTAAAAGTCTTATGGCAGAAAATAACATCAACAATTACAAAAAGCTACTTAGACAACTAAGAAGCAAAGGTATTTTGCTGAGTGAATCTGACAGATTTGTATCTGATGTTAAGATTTCAAAGGCACTGAACTTAAATGTAAAGTGCTACCGTTTTAGGATTGATGGATAGAGGTGATATAAATGAAAATAAAAACTATGCACATCAATATTGACCGCAAAGAACTGTTTAATCAGAATTACGGCAAAGGTGTTGCTAAACAGGAAATCAACAGCAATGAAGCTGTGGATAATGATTTCTGCACACCAATTGTAGATACTATGATAGAACTTCTTGTAAAATCTGAGCAACAATCTACAAACTGCATTGCGCCGTTGAAAGCCAACGGCGCAATCAAGAATAATTCAAATACATATTATTTCTATGAACTTCAACAGAAAGGATGAATCATTATGAAAAAAGTTACCAAAAATCAAAACATCGCTGTACTTTACGCAAGATATTCAAGCGATAACCAAAGAGCAGAGTCTATTGACGCACAGCTCAGAGCAATGCACAAATACTGTCAGGTGAATGGAATTAAGGTTCTCAGAGAGTATTGCGATTATGCAAAAAGCGGCACAAGTGACAAACGTCCTGAATTTATGCAAATGATACACGATTCGGTCAATGGTGAATTTGATACTGTTATAGTACATAAGCTTGACCGTTTCAGCAGAAACAAGTTTGACAGTGTGGTATATACAGATAAATTGAATTTGGCTGGAGTAAAACTGCGCAGTGTATGTGAGAAGATTGAAGATACACCCGAATCTAAGCTTATGGTCGGAATTAAGCAAAGTATAGACCAGTATTATTCAGACAATCTTGCAAGAGAAGTAATGAAAGGTATGAATGAAAATGCTTTGAAGTGTCTGTGGACTGGAGGAATACCGCCATTAGGTTATGATGTAGTTGATAAAAAGCTTGTGATAAACGAAGAAGAAGCCAAAGCAGTACGTTTGATATTTGAGATGTCAGCTGACGGCAACGGTTATAACACCATAATCAGAAAGCTTAACGCACTCGGATATAAAACAAAAAAAGGTGCAGATTTCGGAAAGAACAGCTTATATGAAATCCTGCGTAATGAGAGATATTACGGAAAGTTCATTTTCAATAAAAGAAGTTCCGCTCAGTTCAGGAGAAAGCGTAATAATCACGCATATAAAGATGAAAGTGAAATGATAGTTGTTGAAGACGGAAATCCTGCAATCGTAAGTAAATCTCTTTGGGAAAAGGCTAATCAGGTAAGAAAAGCAGTTAACAACAAGAGCGTTTCTGCAAACAGAGTGTATTTGCTTACAGGACTTATTCGTTGCGGTAATTGTGACAGTAAGCTACACGGCAATGTCAAACGTCATAAAGGAAAAGACAAAGTATATTATTCTTACAGATGTAGTAGCAGGTCATCAAAGCTTGATTGTAATTGCAAGGAGATACGTTGCGAAATAATAGACACATGGGTAATCAACGAATTTATCAAATACTTTTTCAATGAGGAAAGTATAGCTTATATTACAAAAAAGCTGAATGAGAGTTTAGTTGATACGATAAAGAACAGTCGTGATTATACAGATGCTAAGAGCAATATGAAAACACTTTTGAACAATAGAAAAAATCTTGCTGAAGCAATTGAAAAAACTGATGATTCCGATTATCTGCTGTCTAAGTTTAAAGAAGTTGAAAATCGTATAAAAAACGCAAAAGAAATTATCGAGCAGTATGAAAATCGCATTGAAATAGAAAGAGTTGATGAAAAGACAGTAAGAGAGCTAATAGAACAGCTCAGGGATTATATGTACAATCCGAAAAACGTTGCACAGACAAAGTACATTTTATCTAAGTACATAGAAAAGGTGGTTGTCAATAATGATGAAGCAACCGTAATATTCAAAGTGTTAGCCCCCGTAACTACTACGGGGGCTATTCCCTATGAACCATTCGAGTGCGGTTATGAAGAAACATTTACAGTCAATCGCAAAGAGCTGTTTCTGATATATAAGATACTTGAAACCGATGAAGAATTAAATCTGATTATCAGGCGGCTGACAACAAAGAATGATAAAAATACTGAAAATTCACATCGGAACATAGAAAAACTGCAAAATCAAATCACAGAAAATCATATAAAAACCTATCCCACACAGCAAAATGTGGGATAATTTTTATGCGTTTTGTACTACCGTAAACAAAAAATTCCACACCCATATATATGAGCGTGGAAAAAATGGTGGAGCCGAGGAGAATCGAACTCCTGTCCGAAAACCGATCCGCCAACCTTTCTACACGCTTAGTGAAGTCTTTTGAAATTTCCTTTCTCCTCTCCGGCTCACAGGATAGAAGTCCGGTAGTCCTTTGATGTGTTGACGGTTACAGGACTCTCACCGAAAACATTGGCTGTTAGTCGACGCCCTTTATAGAGCCACAGCGCTCTCTACAAGGACGGTAGCGCACTTAGGCAGCTACTAATTCAGATCTATTGTCTGCGTTTAATTTTAAAAATGCCCCGTTTAAAGAGATAAGGCGATCTCTGCGTGCTTAGCCGGGTTCACCATCCCCGTCGAAACCTTTACGGCCCCGTTTGTTTGGATAATTATTGTAGCACAAAGGAAAAGGTTTGTCAAGGAGAAATTTGTACTTTTATGAGGTTTCAGATAAAAGAAAACGTATATTTTGACGTTTTCCGCAAAATCAGTTGGTCGGAGCAAGGTTTGTAAATGCGATTATATTTTAAGGCACCTGTCCGTCACGACTAAAAGATAAAATATTGACGACTTTCTGAAATATCTTGAAAACTGATTTTTGACACGCTGGGAGACGTTGAGAAACACACGCAGACGAGGAAACCGCCCCGACAGGCGTACAAAGGTACGTTGAGGGGCGGTTGACGCTGTAAGCAAAAATGCTTTCACACAGCCGTTTTTTTACGGCTGTGTGAAAGCATTTTTATTTATCGGATTTTTAGGTTGCACCGGTTTTCTTTTCTGCATTTTTGCGGTGCGTGGGTTTATCGACAGTCTGACACCTTGTCTGTCTTGACAGGCAAGGTGTATTTATATTTAAACTATAGTAAACGCAGGAAAAGTCAAAAGTGACGTTTTAAGATCATTTCACTATATTTGCAGGAATTATCTTCTGCTGAAAGAACTGAGCGGGCGCAGGAATCGTCTGTTTCGCAATATGATTTTCTTCTTCAAACTGCTTTACAAATCCGAAATGCACTATAATATAAATGGTTTTTTTCTGTATCTTGCGGTATCATTACTGATACATTATATCGTCCTTGTTGAATTTCTGCGTATATCCGAAATAGTAGCCGAGATGCGTTGCTACCGGTATACCTGCGTAGCACAGCATATAGATGAACGGCACGAATATATCCATAGAATCAATTGTGTTTTCGGGAACTATCATCAGTGACAGGGGATAGACAAGGCCGTCTATTATCCTGTGTACGAATGTCATATCGAAATACCATCCGCACAGCTTGTCAAGAAGCAGGAGCAGTGACGGTACGAACATTATCGCCATAAGGATTATGCCGATAAGCACCCATTTGCTTTCCTTGGGCGGCTCTGCCTTGTGAAGTCTGACATATTTCTGCTCTCTGTCGCCGTCACGGTATCCTGCCGTGAACATCAGCGAATAGAATATAATAAACGTAAATATAAATACTATCACCTTGAAAAACTCAAAATTCATAAACGGTGCTGTCGAAACAGTAACGATAGTGCAGAGAAGATTTCCGAACACCATAAATAAAAGTCCCGATAAAAGCAGTTTGAAAAACGGTTGTCTGCCCGATTTACTGTAATAGTCCATAGTTATTCTCCTTGCACGGTCGAGTTGCCGACCTCTGTATCATTTACCTTGTTGCCTGTCAGAATGTTCTTCAGTACTTCTTTTGCACGCTTTTGATATTCTTCCGATTTTGAGTAGCTGACCATACCCGGTTCTTCACGTCTTACTGAGAACGCAAGCGTATCAGGACAGGAATTTTCCCACTTTGCGTCATACACAAATCCCGTATCTTTAAGATCTATCCTGAGCTTGCCGTTATATTCGGGCATTTTGAGAGCCTTGCCTATATCGCTGAACATATTTTCATACGTCAGCGCTATCGTATTCTCATCAGGGTCGTAGTCCTCCGTTGACGTTTCACCAGTAAGCAGATCGGCGTCGCATATATACAGCTCAGCAACGCCACGCTCTATTTCGCCGTAGAATTTGGCAGTGTTTGACTGGATATACTGCATATTGCCTGACTTTGTGAGATCTATGCTGTAAACCGCAACGTGAACATATCCGTTGCCGTCAAAGTCGGGACAGTATTTTTCAAGCGCAAGCTCAATATCGTTGACCTTCTGATAAAGGCCCGGAGCTTTTGACGTATCCGATACCGCAAGTATAACGGTCAGATCTGGCTGTTCACGGGTGACTGCCTGATATACAAGGAAAAATCCTACAGCCGCAAAAAATGCACCTGCCGCAACAAACCATTTATTGCGGAAGAAAAAGTTGTCGATTTTTTTGGCAACAGTCTGCTTTTCGGGCTGTTCGTGAACGTTCTGCTCTATAACTTCGCTCTCGCTGATAATTCCTTGCTTCAGCTTGAGAAGCTCTCTTTTTTCATCACTTTCTTTTGACATCGGAAACCCTTCCTAAATTTCGTTTTCTGAAGTTCATCATTTATTTAGTTCTGCTTGTAATATACGCCGTCATACAGGTTCTTTACAAACTGCATGGCATTGCGTTCACTTTCATCGTCAGTACAGCGTACCGCAACATAGATTTCCGTTGAGTAGATCTGCATCCTTTTGCCGTATGCCGTGTTTTTTAGATTTATAAGATAACCGCTCTCTCCCGTTATCTCGGACAGATCGCTGAATATCGGATGTCCGTAGGCGTTTTTGAAGCTGTCATAAGCGTCCTTAAGCTCGCTCTCTTTTCCGATAAATACCTGACATTTACCGTTTTTTATCTGGTCAAAAAGATCCACGTCACCGAGATATTGATCTGGTACGCCCTGATCTATGGTTACGTTATGCTCACCGTTGTTGTCAAAGTCCGGAGTATAAGCCGACATTCCTTCTTCAAATCCCGTGCGGACAGACATAGCGTAATTCCCGAGGCTGTAAATTGTAATATCCGGCTTTTTCTTTACAAAGAACTCCGCATAGATAACTGCTGCGAGCGCTATCAGCAAAATACCGACAACTATCATAACCTTATGGTACCAAAGAAAATTTTTGGTTTTTTCTCCCGGGGTCTGAGCCATTCGCACATCGTAGCCGGTTTCTTTTATATTGCTGTCCTTTTCGTCAACAAGTCCCTGCTTCAGCTTGAGAAGCTCTCTGCGGTCCTTGTCGCCGTTATCGTAATTTTCTGCCATCCGTTTGCCTCCGTAACCGACCGTGTGAAACTAATTGATTGTATAATTAAAATGTGAATACAATATGAACGTTACCGTTAACGCCGCATTTATTCAGTATAGCACATTAAAGACGATTTTTCAAGAACAGCCGGTCAGAAAGTAATACCCTGTTATTCCGAATAAATATGCCTCATTTCTTGAAAATTTTGAATTAAAGGTTGACAATCGGAATTATATTTAGTATAATGTAAACGATTTTTTAATGGTAATTATTTTGGCAGATTTTGCGAAAGGATTTAAAGATGAAAAAATTAACAGCAATATTTATGAGTGCTGTTATGTGCTTTTTGTTTGCAGGCTGCAGCAATGAAACGGCACAGAGCAGTGACGGACAGGCATCGGCAGACAGCGTAAGCTCAGCAGCGGTTGAGATTCCTAAGCCCGACGGCTTCAAGGTTGACGGAACAAAGCTGATAGACGGTTACGGCGAAGAATTTGTAATGCGTGGAGTAAACCATGCTTATACCTGGTTTAAGAGCGATACAGACACTGCGCTTGAGGGTATAGAATATATCGGCTCAAATACGGTTCGTCTTGTACTTTCCGACGGCGATCAGTGGGATAAGGTCTCAAGAGCCGAGCTTAAGAGCCTTATCAGAAAGTGCAAGAAGAAAAACCTTATAGCCGTACTTGAAATACATGACGGCGCAGGTAAGGATGAGGTTTCCTATCTTGAACACGCAGTGGATTACTGGATAGAAATGACGGATCTGCTCAACGAGAACAAGGCTTATGCTATCGTCAATATAGCTAACGAGTGGTACGGAACATATAACGATCTTGAAACGTGGCGTGACGCTTATATCAATGCCGTAAAGAAACTGCGTGACGCAGGAATAGAGAATACACTTATAGTCGACAGTGCAGGCTGGGGACAGTATGCAGACAGCGTTCTCAAATACGGAAACGAAATACTGAAGGCCGACAAGGACTCAAACACGATGTTTGCGGTACATATGTATGGTGTGGCAGGCAAGAATGAAGAAACTGTAAAGAACACGATAGATACAGCTATAAAGAATAATATCTGTCTGCTTATCGGCGAGTTCGGCTGGAAGCATACCGACGGTAATGTGGCTTATGATACTATCATGCAGTATTCAACAGAGAAGAATATCGGATACCTTGCTTGGTCGTGGAAGGGTAACGGCGATGATGTAAGCTATCTTGACGTTTCTCGTGACTGGGCAGGCATTGATCTCACTGCCGAGTGGGGTAAGCCGCTTGTTGAAGGTGAGTACGGCATAAAGAAAACATCAAAAACTTGTTCCGTTTATACAAAGTACGCTTCGGATGATACGGGCGATGCAGACGATAATATTGAATAAGATTAATGTTACAGGTACAGTGCTACGGCAATGTACCTGTTTGTGTATCTGAAAAAGAATAAAATATATGAACAATGTAAAAGTAGCGTTATTACAGCTTTTGCCCGAAGAAAATTTACAGGGAAATATCATAAAAGGAATAAAGGCCGTTGAAAAAGCGGCGGCAATGGGTGCAGATATTGCTCTGTTTCCTGAAATGTGGAGTTGCGGATATTGCTTTCCGCAGGATAAGACGGCACTTGACAGTCTTGCGGTAAGTCACGAAAGCGAGTATACAATGACGTTTGCCAAAGCGGCAAGAGATAATGACATTGCAGTAGCGGTAACATATCTTATGAAAAACGAACAGGGTGGCGCACCTTATAACTCTGTTACGCTTTTCGACAGACACGGCAAAGAAATGTTTACTTATTCGAAAGTCCATACCTGCGATTTCGGCTATGAAAAGGTATTGTCGCACGGAACGGATTTTTATACGGCTCAGCTTGATATAAAGGGCGGAAATGTCAATGTCGGTGCAATGATATGCTATGACAGGGAGTTTCCCGAAAGTGCAAGAATACTCATGCTGAAAGGCTCCGAAATTATCCTCGTGCCCAACGCATGCCCTATGGAGATAAACCGCATTTCACAGCTCAGAGCCAGAGCCTATGAGAACATGACAGGTATCGCAACGGCAAATTACCCTTACGGCGCCCCCGACTGTAACGGTCATTCCACTGCCTTTGACGGCATAGCATACCGCATGGACGGAAGCGGCGGACGAGACACGCTTGTTATCGAAGCAGGCGAGCAGGAGGAAATATATCTTGCTAATTTCCCAATCGAAGATATGCGTGAATATCGCCGCCAAGAAGTACACGGAAACGCCTTCCGCCGTCCTGAACTTTATGGTCTGCTTACCGATATGACTGTAAACGAGCCGTTTATAAGAGAGGAGAAAAATCAGTGACAGCCTGTACAAGCCACAGTGTAACCCACACTGTAACAGTCGGCGACAGAAAAATAACCTATGAGTTTACACGGAAAAAGGTAAAGAATATAAACCTCAGGATAAAGCCCGACGGCACAGTTCACGTTTCAGCGTCAACCGCTGTTACAATAGCTGTGATCGAACGTTTTATAAGGGAAAGAGCCGATTTTATACTCGGCGCAATAGATAAATTCAATGCAAAAAACGAGAACAGAAAAATCCTTTTTGTCAGCGGCGAAAAGCTATCGCTTCTCGGCACACAGCATATCCTGTATGTAAAAAAAGGCATCAGAAATTATGCTACGGATTCTGACGGAAATATAACGCTGCACGTTACCGATACCGATGATTATGAGCTGAAATACAATACCTACATAACGTGGCTCAGATCGCAGTGCCTGCCTCTTATGACACGCCTTTGCAAAAGAGCATATTACGAACATTACGAAAAGCTGGGTATAGATTTTCCCACAATAAAGGTCAAGGATATGCGTTCACGTTGGGGAAGCTGTATACCGTCAAAGAAGATACTTACGTTCAACGTTCATCTTATGGAATATCCTCTGCCAGCGGCGGAATATGTCGTTGCCCACGAGTTCACACACTTTCTGCAAGCAAATCACAGTGCAAGGTTCTATGCAGAGCTTTCAAAGTATATGCCGGATTTCAAGGAGAAGGAGAAATTGTTGAAATAAATCAGCAGAGCAAAGTATTCTGTTGGCAAAGTGTGAGAATAACGCTTGACTTTTATCTTTGGCTGTGCTATAATACCGATAACTTAAGGGAGTAGACGGCGGAATACCGTGACAAGTCAACATACTGACAGTGATTTTTATAATTGCAGTCTGGTTTGTCTTAAATGTTGAGACTTGAGTACAGGAAAACTGTACTCAGGTCTTTTTTATTGCACATTTCGCATCAGGATTCCGCATAAGATTAAGGGCAACACCGCACAATTAACGGCTATCGCCTTTGCCGCACGCTTGCTTGTATATTTCCCGTCATCTTGCACAAATTTCGCTTGACAGGCGCAAGCCTGCCTGTACTCAATTTATACAATCTGACGAAAAATCTGACTGCGCAATCGCACAACAATAATTATGCGGTATTGCCTAAGATAAAACACCGGAGGAGCAATTATGGGACTGTTGGAATTATTTCTTATCGCTGTGGGACTTTCGATGGATGCGTTTGCGGTGAGCGTCTGTAAGGGGCTGTCCGAGCGACAGCTTAAAGCTAAGCATTATCTGATAATAGGCGCTTGGTTCGGCGGTTTTCAGGCATTGATGCCCGCTGTGGGTTATCTTCTCGGCTCGACCTTTGAACAATATATCACAGCCGTTGACCACTGGATAGCATTTGTGCTGCTGTGCTTTATCGGAGGAAATATGATAAGAGAAGCGCTTTCAAAGGATGAGGAAAAGCTCGACGCATCTTTCAGCTTCAAGACAATGTTACTGCTTGCAATAGCGACAAGTATAGATGCGCTTGCGGTCGGAATAACCTTTGCGCTTCTTCCCGATGTAAATATAGTTGCGGCTGTCCTGTTCATTGGCGCAACAACTTTTATCCTGTCAGCAGTAGGTCTGAAGGTCGGAAATGTATTCGGCACAAAGTACAAGTCGAAGGCGGAGCTTGCAGGGGGCATCATACTGATACTTATAGGTACTAAAATCCTGCTGGAGCATTTAGAGGTTATTCATTTCCGATAAAATCGGTCAAATTGATTAAAAGCTGCAAATTTTGCGTGTTTTCTGCAAAATTTGCAGCTTTTCTTTACATTTTATTATATAAGGTTTATACTTATAATGGAGGGATATTATGAGTAAAAGAATATTACACAGAATGTCGGCTTGCCTTTTGGCTGCGGTCGTTTCGCTTACAATCGGCGGATGTGACGCAAAAATCAGCATGAACGGCTTGCTCGTTTCTCACTCCGAAGAAGAAACGCAAACCGATACAAGCAAAGCGGACAAAAACGAAAGTTCGGTTCCCGAAACTGAAACGAGTTCTACAGTTGCTACTCCGGAAATTACCGACAGCTCGGAGGACACAAGTACAACTGATTCGATAATTGATAATGCTGATTTTTCGGCAGGATATGAGATTGAGCCTGCCGAGCTTGAGTATCTCGGTTGCTACGATATAACTACAAACGCTGAAGTCAAAGCGGCATATAAGTATTTCTCAGAAAACTTCGACTGTACAATAAAATGCACGATAGTAGGTTCGCTCCAGATACTCGAAAAGCTGACAACGGCTATTTCTTCCGGCGAATCTCCTGACCTTGTTGACTATGCAGATAACACATTCCCGTTTATTATGGCTAAGAATATGTACACATCTCTTGACGACTATATTGACCTTTCGGCTCCTCAGTGGTCAGGTCTTGAACAGTATATAAACAAGTACAAGTGGAACGGTAAAAACTATTACTATCCCTGGTCTTATAACGTTTCGCCATATTTCCTTATCTACAACAGAGGAGTATTTGAACAGATAGGTCTTGACGATCCCAAGGAGCTTTATGATGAAGGCAGATGGACATGGGACGCTATGGCATATACAATACGTAAGTTTGTAGACTCAGATTCAGACGGAAACAGAACAGGTCTTTATGGCGCTACCGAATATTCAGCACAGGCTATTATTGATTCTACAGGCGTTCCGCTTATTGAAATCGGCGAAGACGGTAAGCTGGTAAGCAACTTCAATAACGCTAATGTTGACAGAGCTGCAAACTATATGCAGTCTCTCAAGAAAGAAGGTCTTGCAAAATTCCAGGAAGGCGTTATCAATGTTGATGAAGAGCCTATAGTTTCAGGTACTGCGGCATTTCAGGGCATGGGCGAATGGATAATCACAAACTATGCAAGAAAGATGACAAATGATGACGCACTTGATATATTCTTTGTTCCTTTCCCAAGAGACGCAGAAGCTGATGAATACTACTATTCGGTGTCTACGTTCGGCTATCTTGTACCCGCAGGTTCAAAACTTGCTAAACAGGCTTCCGTATTTATCAGCTGCTGCCGTCTTAGCAATACAGATGAAGATCTCAAGGCTACAGCAAAGACAATTATCATGAAGAACAAGAAGTATACAGATGAACAGTATGACTTCCTGTACAGCTTCAAGGAAATAAACAATTTCCATGCTGTCGTTGACGAGCCCTACGGTCTTGACGAAACAACAGCTCAGATAATCAAGGATATTCTCGGCAACACACTGTTTGATCTTCAGAACGAAACATACGCAGGTCAGTCATGGACACAGATGCGTGAAGCTAATATCGGTTCAATCAACAAGCTAATTAAGAGGTATAACAGTTACGGCGAATGATAACAAAAGTGCTGAGTGCAAATGCAATGCACTAATACTGCCGATAAATCGGTACATCTCAAAAATGCAAAAACTGATCTGCACAGACTAAAAATCGGATAAGTAAAAAGAATTTCGCACAGCAGTAAAAACGGCTGTGCGAATCGTTTTTCTTTACAGCGTAAACCGCACGGTGCATATTTGTACGCATATCCGGCCGGTTTGATTGTCTGCGTGTTATTTTATCATCGGCAGTGCGCCGGGACGTTGCCGGCGACCTTGACTTTTAATTAATTTGACGTTATGATGAACGAATTTTTCAAGCTGCTTGAAAATGCCGTGTTTTCTTTAGAAGCCAAAAGAAACAGCATTTCGTATAAGCTGTACACCAAAGTCGGATTCAAAGAGGTAAACGGATGCTTATCTATGTGTAAATATGACAGTAAATAAAAGATCGCCGCAGACAGCAACATTTGTTTGTCCGCCGCACTTGAACGGATAGTTATTTCATCATTTTCTTTTTCAAACAGAATTACTTCCTTTTAGTTGCAATTCAATAAAGACTTGCTTAACAAGGTTTAATCCGTCCTTATATTTCTCGTGGTGGTCTGCCCACCGTACAAGCTGCCAAAAAGAAAATGTTTCATTTGGCTCAATAATCACCTTATTGATTGTTCTTGCGGCAAGTTTAAGATTATGTACCTTGTTAATTTGATATTTCATATCAAATCCACTGTTTTCATTCAGCATAAGTGATGAAGTTTCAAATACCGTATTAGGCAATAGTGCCTCAGATTTATTTTTGGCGTATTTGTTTCCGTCTATCAGCATTTCTAAATAGAACAGTTTTTTCCTTTGCCATTTACGGATAGGAAGTAAAAAGGGAAACACCTGTGTCAGTCTTTTTCTTTTTGTAAATTCACCCTCTTAGTTTGTTTCTCCCAGATATTCTTCAAGGCATATTCCTCGTTTGTATATTTCAGTAGCCGCATTAACACCGACATATCGGTAATGCCATGGCTCGTTGGCTATACCTGTGATTGCAACTTTATTCTCTGGATAGCGATATATAAACCCATAGCGATAGGCATTTTGAGCGAGCCAGTTATAAACCTCATAACCATATGAATTTATGCCATCAGCATTTATATCAACGCCAAGACCAAGTTGATGTTCACTTGTTCCCGGAATAGCAACCCAGCGTTCTGTTTCTGTTTTTGCGTCGGATTCAGAATATCCTTTTTCGATATACTCCGCCATTGATTCATCGTATATTTGCTGTTGCTCCTGCTCTGTTCTGTAGCCGGAGGCAACAACAGGATATACACCATCATCCCTCATATCATCAAACATTTTCTGAAGCTGAGGGTATATTCTGCTGTCCACGCATTGTCCGTTTGATAGTTCTGTTAAATCGATTTCACTGTCAGTTTCAAGGGGATGCCATTTATTCACCAGTATCAAGCACCATTCTCCATCTGCTTCATTTTCATTACCAAAATCAATGGAAGGCAATGATGCCTTGTTGTATATATCTGTCCCTGCAAAACGCTGAACAAAGATGCAGGCTAATGCTATCAGTAAAATCAGGATGCAGATAAATAAGTGGGGACGGCGTTTCTTGGTTTGTTGGGTATGAGTTGACATCGTTTTTCCTCCCTGATAAGCTAAAAAAGCACGCTTGCTTTTGGTACTGTAAGTGTACCAAAAGCAAGCGTGCTTTTTTTTCGTTTCCCCACAAGAGTTTCCTATGTTTTCCTGCGGAATTTCTTACGATTTTCCTACAGGAGCGGAAGAGTGACTGTAAATTCTATTTGCTCATTTTCACTTTTTGCGGTAATTGTTCCGTTATGAAGCTCAACGATTTCTTTTGCAACTGCAAGACCCAATCCTGCACCTCCGCTTCTGGAACTTCGTGCAACATCAAGACGATAAAACTGTTCAAAAATGCGTACAAGCTTTTCTTTTGGAATGGTATTGCCGCAATTGGTAAACTGAATACACAAATTTTCACCGTTTTGTTTTACAGCAATATGAATCGTGCTGTCATCAAAGCAATAATTCACTGCATTTCTCAGCAGATTATCAAAAACGCGCTGCATCTTATTGACATCGCACTTTATCATAGTGTCTGGGGCTATTTCAAGCTCACATTTTAAATTCTTCTCTAAAAGCATTGGTTTGAATTCGTATATAAGCTGTTCAAGCATACGGGTCAAATTGACCCTGCTGTACTCAAGAGTGATATTAGAAAGATTAAACCGCGTGATTTCAAAAAATTCGTTAATTAAATCCTCAAGATGTTCTGCTTTTTCCAAAGAAATTGACAAATACTTTTCTCTTAATTCTTCGGAAATTTTGTTTTCGTCCCGCAGTAAAGTTAAATACCCAATTACTGAGGTGAGTGGGGTTTTCAAATCGTGGGCAAGATAAACAACAAGGTCATTTTTCCGCTGTTCTGAAAGCTCTGCTGCCAGTTTTCGTTGTTCAAGAGTATGCTTAATATGATTGATTTTCTTTTCGATTGCAGTTAATTCAGAAGGCAAAACAATATCTCCTGAATTTTCTTCTATCAGAGCATCTATACTACGGTTAATTTCTTTGAAATACTTGGAAAAAAATTCATTTAGATAAAAGCGCAAAATAATTGCAAATAACAGTAAGGAAAGCACTACGAAGAAAAGACTCATATAATCTCTAATATATATTGAATATACATTATAAGCTCGGTCATAATCATGGTAGACAAAATTATCCAAAAAACCCACAAAAGTGTCTGCTATGTGCCCTTTTAAAAATAGAGAGTACAAGGCTGCTAAAAAAGCAAACGCAAAAAACAACATTCCAAAAATACTAATCAATAATTTGTTTTTAAGAAGACGATAATCATCTCTTTCGCTATTTCTTTTATTTTTCAATGGTATATCCCACTCCCCACACAGTTTTTATAAATTTCGGTTTTTTTGCAGGCTCATTAAGCTTTTCCCTCAATCTTCCGATATGAGCCATAACAGTATTATTGTTATCAAGGAATTTCTCACCCCAAATATTTTCAAACAATTCCTCAGACGAAATAACTTTTCCTCTGTTCTCACACAAGTACCAGAGGATAGAAAACTCAATAGGTGTCAAAGTAACCTCTTTTCCATACAAAGTACATTTGTGAGTATTCTTGTTTATAATAAGTCCTCTTACATCATGTTCTGCAATGGGAGCATCTTTTTCCTCGGTATTAGCCGCATTATTATAACGAACATAACGACGAAGCTGTGTTTTTACTCTTGCGACAACCTCCAAAGGGTTGAATGGTTTTGTAATGTAATCATCAGCTCCGATGGTAAGTCCCATAATTTTATCAGTATCCTCAACTTTTGCCGTCAGCATTATAATAGGATAATAATACTGTTCTCTGATTTTCTGACAAATACGAAATCCATCAATATCTGGAAGCATTACATCTAAAATTGCCAAATCCATTTTTTGCGTTTCAATACATTCCAAAGCATCCAGACCATTATAAAATTTATGTACCGTGTAACCATCATTTTTAAGATATACCTCTATTAGATCGGCTATCTCCTTTTCATCGTCTACTATTAAAATTTGTTCACTCATTTTATTGCTCCTTAATTTCCGGCACAGCTTCCATAATATCGCCAAAGTCACATTTCAAATATTCACATATCGACAACAAGACAGGTAGCGTAACATTTTGATTTTTGCCAAGCTTAGCTTCTAGTACTCCTTTATCATTTTGTAGGTCACTCGTTCTTTGGGCTTATATTCTTCGGCTCTTTTAGCGATATTATCAAGCGGAACTTTTCCCTCACCCTCACCAAACTTAACTTTTACGTTGATATGTCCGTCTGGCTTTTTGTGGGAAAGCAGTACTACCGTCTCAACGTGGTTTGTGCCGCTGAACATATCGACTGCTACGCACTTGTCGGTGGAGTAGCCGAGTTCGGCGAAACAGGCGCAGTCACGGGCGGCGGTGGCGGCGTTGCAGGAGACCATGACGATGCGGGGGGCGGAGAAGGCGGCTATCTGCTCGCAGGCTTCCTTACCGCAGCCCTTGCGGGGAGGGTCTACCATTATCACGTCGGGGCGGAGGCTGCGTGAATGCAGTATCCGTGCGGCTTCGGCGGCATCGGCACAGATGAACTCGCAGTTTGTTATGTCGTTTGCGAGGGCATTCTGCTTTGCGTTTTCGATTGCCTCGGGGACTATCTCGACGCCGATTATCTTCTTTGCCGTGCGTGCCATTGAAAGCCCGATCGTGCCTGCTCCGCAGTACAAATCAAGCACCGTTTTGCCCTTCGGCTCCGCAAAATCACAGGCTGATGAATAAAGCTGTTCCGCACAGGGAGTATTAACCTGATAAAACGCCTTCGGAGCTATGTTTACGGCGATTTTGCACATGATGTCACAAATGTAGTTTTTTGATGTCAATACTATTTCTTCATCGCCTAAAATTACGTTAGTATCCCTGTTATTTACATTAATTACAGAACTTACTATCTCGGGGTATTTTTCAAGAAGTCTGTCCGAGAGAATTTTAATTTCCGGAACATTTTTTGCTACTACTATACAAAGACATATCTCTCCGCTGTAATAGCCTTTCCTTAAATATAGATGACGTAATATACCTTTGTGCGTAGTTTCATCGTAAGCGGTCAGATTAAGCCCGGTTGAAATTTTCAGAAAGTCGGCAGTGATTTTTGAAAAAATGTCGGGCTGTAAAAGGCACTTTTCGCAAGGAACTATTCTGTGCGAGTGGAAGGCATAGAAGCCTGCGATAAGATTTCCGTCCTTATCGGTGCCTATGGGTATCTGCAGCTTGTTGCGGTAGCCGTTTATATTGGTGTTGCGGATTATCGGCAAAAATTCGGGCGAAAGACCGCCTATTCTGGTGAAAGCGTCCTTTACGAACTGCTCTTTGGCTCTGAGCTGAGCCTCGTAGCTAATATGCCGCAGAGAACATCCGCCGCACCTTGTGTAAACGGGGCAGTCGGGAGTGACCCTGTCGGGAGAGGGTGTGATGATCCTCTCTATCTTGCCGTAGCAGTAGGTTTTGTTTACTTTCAGTATCTTTACTTCAAGCTTGTCACCTATAGCAGAAAACGGCACGAAAATAACCATGCCGTCCTTCTTGCCTATACCGGAACATTCGCTTGAAAGAGCTGTTATCTCAATTTCAACGATGTCGTTCTTTTTCATTATATCTGTCCTAAGCTGAGTGCCTTTAAATAAGCGTTTATAAAGCCGTCAAGGTCGCCGTCCATAACTGCGCCGATGTTGCCCATTTCGTAGCCTGTGCGATGATCCTTTACCATTGTGTAGGGCATGAATACATAGGAGCGTATCTGTGCGCCCCAGGCGATCTGAAGCTGTTCGCCCTTGATGTCGGAAATCTTGTCGAGGTGTTCTCTTTCCTTGATCTCAAGCAGCTTTGACTTCAGCATACGCATAGCATATTCTCTGTTCTGATGCTGTGAACGCTCTGTCTGGCAGGCACACACGATGCCTGTGGGGATGTGAGTGATACGGACAGCGGAGGATGTCTTGTTGACCTTCTGACCGCCTGCACCGCTTGCACGGTAAACGTCCATCTTAATCTCGTCTTCACTTATCTCAATGTCGATATCTTCATTGATTTCAGGCATTACTTCTACGGAAGCAAAGCTGGTGTGGCGGCGTCCGGAGCTGTCAAAGGGAGATACACGGACAAGTCTGTGTACGCCGTTTTCGCTCTTCAGATAGCCGTAAGCGTTTCTGCCCTCAACCAGTATGCTGGCGCTCTTTATGCCTGCTTCTTCACCGTCAAGGTAGTCGAGTACGGTTACCTTCATACCGTGCTGTTCTGCCCAGTGATTGTACATACGGTAAAGCATCTCGACCCAGTCCTGAGCCTCTGTACCGCCTGCGCCTGCGTGGAATGTGAGAATCGCATTATTATGATCAAATTCGCCTGAGAGAAGGGTAGCGAGCTTCTGCGATTCAAGCTCTGTTCTGAAATGCTTTGCAAGCTCCTGTATCTCGGGAAGCATAGATTCGTCATCCTCTTCCTGAGCAAGCTCGAGCATTGTCATTACATCGTCATAGCTTTCACGGAGCTTTTCGTAGCTCTGTACTATATTCTTATCTTCGCCTATTTTCTGAGAAATTTTCTGAGAATTTTCTACATCGTTCCAGAAATCAGGCTGTGCGCTCTGTTCTTCGAGCTTTGCTATTTCTGTTTTGAGATTATCAAGGTCAAGTGCGCCGGCAAGCTCTTTAAGCTCAGGCTCATAGCCCTCGAACTCAACTTTGAGTTCATCATATTCTAACATAGGTTACCGTTCCTTTCAATTTTGCAATACTGCTTTATTATATACCAAAAAAATTTTTTTGTAAAGCCTTGAAATCGTTTTCATTTTATGATATACTCAATTTATTCGGTGAAAACGCAGGTTTTCACAAAATTATTCCGGTAAGCTGTCTGTGAGCGGTGCATAGCGGCAGACGAACGAATTACCGGAAAGGACGGATAAGTCTTAAAAATCAGTATTTCTGAAAAAAGTTGTGTAAGGAGTTTATTAACATGAGCGAGATCAAGAAGATCCACATGGGTCCTGCTAAATGTGCGGTTGACCTTGGCGACGGAAGTGAAAGAGGAGAGTATGTAAACCAGGATTATATCCTGAACAAGCTGGGCAGACCTCACAGAGCGGTAAGCCTTATGTATTGCTATTATCCGCTTGACGAAACATGGCCTGCAAGAGCGAGAAACGCTTTCAAGGACAAGGAAATCACATTCCAGTGGGATTATCCCTATGACGACTATTTTACATATAAGGGCGGTATCGGCGGAACAACCGACGACGAGCCTTTCACCTGTATGCGTGATGTAAGACGTCACGGACAGGACGTTATACTTACGATGACGATAGATCCGAATGTTACGGACGAGCATCTCGAACAGATAGGCAAGGAGCTTTCGACATTCGGCCGTATGCAGCTGAGAATCAACCACGAGGCTACAGGTAACTGGTTCTCGTTTACAAAGCGTGCAACATATCAGCAGGTGGCTGATTTCTATATCCACGCCCGTGAGGTAATCAAGAAGTTTGCTCCAAACGTACAGACTATTCTCTGTATCGGCGGTGTGGAGCATCCCGAAAAGGGCGGAGAAATCGAGATGGAGAAGGAGTTTGCCGACGCTGTAAGAGCAACGGATATATGGTCTGTTGACAAGTACATGGCTCTCCACTGGGGCTGGCCTTTTGACGTTGCGGACGAGGGCGGAAACTCTTTCGGCAGAAGCAAGGTAGCGGATACATATAATCTTACTAAGCTGTCGGAAAAGCGTTACAGAGAGCTTTGCGGCGGAGTAAAGAAGCCTATGGTAATGAGTGAGTTCAACGCTGACGGCGATGTAACGGGACCTTACGAGCAGGCTGAAATGGTAAAGGAATTCTGCGATATGCTCAAGAACGACAAGGATCAGGGCTGGTTCAACGGCTTTACATTCTATCAGTTCCGTGACAGAGGCAGACTGGGACTTGAAATTGAGGATCCGAACAATGCCGACTGCGGTATTGAGCAGCCTGTAATGCAGACCTACAAGGAAATTATTCACGATGAATATTTCTATCCCGAAATGAAAAGCGAGGGCGACGCACAGTTCCCTGTAAAATTACGTTGGGGCGGTTCTGAGGACGCTGAGGGTATCGAGATACCTCTGCACTTTGAAAAGAACCCCACATTCTGCGAAATCACATTTGAGGACGAGGACGCAGATCTTAATCTTATGATGGAGATAAACGGCAAGTGGTTCTACAAGGCACCTCACGCAAAGACGATAGATTTCATGTCGGCATTCTTTGAAAAGCCTCTTGAAAGCGAAGCTGACATGACGCTCAAGATATTTGCGCCTCCTGCAAGCGGTGAGAATGTAAATGACGGCAGTGAAGACTGGATGCTGAACACTTATTCGACTATCACAAAGATGCCGAATATCCGTATCAGATTTGCACCTATCTTGAAGTAAGTGGGCACCAAATAAGTATACTTCACCCCAAACAGCTATATTCGACATAAAAAATAATCGCAAGTTAAATCACTCAATACTAAGTGAATAACTTGCGATTTTTATTATCCTACAACTTGTTTTGTAGCTTTTATTTTCTCATCGCTGAACTTTACAACATCAGCAATGACAAGTTTCTGCATTGCCGAGATAAGAGTTGACATTAGCTCATAATCAGGCTGTTCATTTTTTACAGGTAACTGCATTTTAAACTTAAAGCTTTGTGAACTGCGTAATTTCTTACCATATGAGAATTTATTTTCAATGGACTTTCCCATAGAACAGGTTAAGAAAAGCATAATTTCTTTTGAATAATCACTTTTCTCGCTCCAGTAAACGCCAGTATCATCACCTGCACCAAAATCATAATTTCTATAAAATGCATTTCCGAAAATATCAATTGTAATTGAGTTCTTTGGAAAACTTGCAACCGGATTAGAAATATAACCAACTACACCTGTATTTGTTACTCCTGCCATTACAAAAGGAATATCTCCTGCTATTTGGTCATCTTTTTTCAGTCTTCTTCCTTGTACAATTTTATCAAATATTACATCGTAACAGAAAGGTTTAAACTCAATATTTTTTGAAATCAAATCATTGACAACTGACAGCTCATCAGCTGTCAGTTGCGTATCTTTCAGTCCAGAGACTGAAAGATACGCTTCCAGCTCCTCTATACGCTCCGCTTCCAGCTCCTCTATACGCTCCGCTTCCAGCTCCTCTATAAAGCTTTCCATAAATTCAAAGTCGATTTTTCCGTTTTTGGTAGGAAGTTTAATATAATCATTCTTTATACGTTCCCAACCCGCCTTATTTGTCCAAGCGTAATTACCAAATATCGTTTTTCTAATTGTGCTAACTAAGAAAAGGTGTTGATTATCTGATAATGTCGAACTTGTCTTAACCCATTTTAAAGCATACGCATCCTGCAAAACTGTAAATTCCTTACTTTGATAAAAAGTTGCACCAGTATTTGCACCATTTGCTGATATGGTTATTACATTTTTCAAAATCAAGGCGTTTTCTCTTGGAACGTAATTGTTCAATCCTTGATTTTGTATTCCTGCTGTAAGACAAGGTAATGTAAAAATTCCAGTAGGTTCACTTGGCAACTCACTCGTTTTGTAATTCATTTTATCGGAATCAATTTTTGCAAAAAGTTCACATAATTTGTATTTGCCCCACTCAACACTTGCCAATTTCTCATTGAGTGAGGCATTTATTTTCCCAAGCGTTCGTTGTCCTCACTGCTCTTACCTTTTAAAAGTGTTGATACTTCCCAAGCAAGATAATCACTTACGGTCTTTTTGAAGTCCTCAAGCGTTGGGATTGTGTCAATTGGAGCAGACTGATTCCAATCAGCACCGTTTTCCGGGTCGATTTTACCCTCATAATATTCCTTTTCAGTGAAAATATTAAGTTCTGACTTGCCGAATCTGACAATGTCCGCAATTTCCTGATAGCGTTCTTTGGCGTGGTCCGTATCTCTTAAATTTACACTTGCTTTCTTTCTGTTGGTTCTTGTGTAGCCGTCATTAGAGAAATCGATAAACTTAACTGTATTCTTTGCGTGATGTGGTTCGCCGACCTTGAAAACATAAATATTTGTCTGAACACTTGACTTGCCAACAAACAAGTCAATCGGCATTTTAATGCTTGCAAGCAACGTACTATGCTTCAGTATTTCCTTGTTATATTTGACAGCTTTGCCCGAACCTGCCGAATTTTGAATGATAATTGCCGCATAGCCTTTTTCCATCATTGAGAGAGCTTTTTCAACAAAAATCATACCATTTCCATCAGCGGAATATGGGGGATTAAGCACAAATGCAGTGGCAGGAAAATTTTTTTTCGTTGAAATAAAGCCATAGTTTCCGTCAAAATTTTTCAAAGAGTCCTGATTCAAAATGTTGGAACTTCCGTCGCCCATTAAAATCATATTTAAGATTGCAAGCATATAGATTTGCGGCAGAATTTCAAGACCCAACAGCTGAGTTGTTTTAATTTTTGTGACTTTTTTCTGATATTCCTCAGGTGATGATATTTTTTCCTTTGCATCATCAATCATTTCATTCATTGCAGCAACAAGAAGTCCTGCCGAACCTGTTGCAAAGTCCCATACATAAGAATCTTTGTCAACTCTTGCAAGCTTTACAAGTAACCTTGCAACGTATGAAGGTGTAAGAACAACGTCATTCAATTTATCCTGAGTAAATCCAAGCCAGTTATACATTTCATTGAAGAGCATACCTGTAAAATCTGTTGTAATACCTATCTTATAGTAGATACCCAAGTCATCAACAATTTTCGAGAATACTCTTTTTATTTGGCTTTCTCCGTTTTCCGGTTTGTTTCTGTTTTCATCAACTAAAGTGTTTGAAAGTGTTCTGATAATCAAATCTTGCTTTTGTTGTGGTAACTGTTTTTTCTTCAAGAAAGATGTAATTTTTCTGATGATTTTATCTCCGTCAGTTTCACCGCTTTCGGTAGAAGATCCCAAATCAGATTTTTCAAGAGGTTTAACGCCCTCTGCACCAAGCGTTGCAATGATAGTAGCTGCAACAAGATATATTCTATCGTTTTCTCCCAATCCTGTTTCTTCTTTGTAGATGTCATTGTTAAGTTTAACAAGACTGATATTGATTTCTTTTTCACGCTTTTCTTTGAGTTTATCAATCTCTGCCTGAGTAAGACTGAGTTCATTAAGCTTTTCTACAAACTCATCAAAATGTGACGGCTTTAAAAAGGAAAGGTCTGTATAATCTCCAACTCTTTGACCAAAGCCAAGATTATTTTTGTCAGCTGAAACATAATAAACACCAATCTCGTGCTGAAGTTTTCCAAACTCATCTTTGTATCCGGTTACACCTATTGCAATGATTCTTGTATAGCTTGTGTAGTGTAAAATCGCATTCGCATAATGTATCGCACCATTTACAGCATACGACTTAATATTCGTATAGTTTGGTTCATTTTTATCTTTTTTGTTATCTACGATTCCGTCAGTATCCAACTTTACGAGTTTATCTTTGTAACCTTTATATTCAATAAGAACAGGATAAAAAGTCCCATACTTATCTTTCAACAACAGTTTAGCATCAGGTCTGTTACCACCTTTGCCACCACTCTTTGAATGATATTCATCAAGAGCCTTATCTATTTCCGAATTAAGTGATGCTTGTTCAAGTTTATAGTCAAGACCATAGCTTTTCAGCCAGCCGTTTACCAAGTCAGCTATATCCGGTTCAACAGATTGTACTTTGCTTTTATTAGCCATATTATCCTCCGCAAAATTTTTATTTAATCAAGTGTCAATATATTTTTTTATTATACCACATTATCGAAAGCCTTACAAGATTTTTAAGATGAATTTTGAAAAAATTTGTCTGTACTGCTATATCAACATTTCACAAAAATACTTATGGCCATTCTGTAAATTCTGCTAAAAACAGGGTGCGTTTTGCTGATTTTTTGCATATAAGGTGAGGGGGAAAATAAGGTAAAAACGAACGGCTAACATAAATCGTCGCACTTCGTTCGCAGTTCATCAGCTTGTTAGGGACGCTCCGTTTCCCTAAGACCCTTTAATTTGATGACTATCTTCAGAAAAATAAACACAAAAAATGAAAGTGAGGACACAGAAATGGAACGAAAAGTGAGATACGATCGTAAGCTACCGATAGTTCTTTTCATAGGACAGCACTTCTCGGGTTCGCTATTCGAATCAATATACTTGTCATTGCATATGTACAAAGCTTTGGATGCACACGCTTAAGTTGTCCTTGCCGTGCTTGCCATCACAAAACATAAATAGCTGAAAAAATCAATAACTACGATTCAACGGAAGAAGCACGAGGGATAGTGCGGTTTTGGGAGGGTTGGTTCGGGCGCAAGGGCGCCGGTGCTTTTGAGAGGGCTGTGGGTGGTGGGACGGTGAAATGATAATATCGTAAAATCGGTATATATATTTGCTTTGTATTTATTTATTTCCACAAAAAATTCTATAATTATTTGGCGGTTTTGTTGAAAATGATGTGAAAACGTGATTTAAATTTGACTTTAGTTACACAATGTGATAAGATAAACCTATATAAAGACGGTCAAAAAACCGTATTGTTTATCCTTTGTGTGAGGTAGCAAAATGAAGAAGAACAAGAATGTATATGACGGGGCTGAAATGGTTCCGGAGAACGTTGAAAATACACATAAGAAAGGGAAATCTCTTACCGGCAGAATATTCAGGTGGATGTGTCTTGCTGTCGGCGGTTCGCTTATGCTTGTCTGCATAATCAATATACTGCTGAGCTATACATATCTTAAGCAGGCGCTTGTGAATGAGATGGACGAGGTAGTGCATACTGCATCGAATACTATTTCAAATCAGCTTGAATCTGTTATAAACGCAATAACGCAGATCTCTGCCGACGCCGATTTTTCTGACGTTGCAGATGTATCTGCGATACGCTCGAAGTGTATTTCTGTTGCAAGAGATAATTCTATGTATGTCAAGGTCGATATGACGGACAGGGACGGTAAGGGACTTAACGACGACTCTCTCAACTGGTCGGACGATCCTGCATATCGTGAGGTAATAGAAACCAATAAAGCGGTTGTCGGTGAGCCTTATTTCTACGAAAAGACGGGTAAGGTCGTTATGGACGTTACCGTGCCTATAATTTCAAACGATATAAATAAGCTGCTGAGAGCGGTGCTTCGTATAACCGTTGACGTGAATGTATTCTCGAATGTTATCGGTCAGATCTCGATCGGGGATACCGGCTATGCGATGGTGGTTGACGCTAAGGGAAATATAATCGCACATCCGGACTCGGAACTGATACCGCAGCAGATGAATTATATCAGTCTTGCTTCGCAGGACGGCTCATATCAGGCTATGGCTGATTGCGTTTCATCGGCAATTGCGGGTGAATCGGGATTCGGAGAGGTTACGCTTGACGGCGTTTCAAAATATGTCAGCTATGCGCCTATAAGCAATGCGGAGGGCTGGAGCTGTATAATGGTTGCGACACCGTCTGAGCATACGCAGAGCATTTATAATTCTGTTGTTATCGGCACTATTGTAGCGGTCGTATGCTTTGCACTGTCGGTGCTGCTTATAATAACTATCGTGAAAAAGATAATTTCGCCCGTAAAGCAGTGCTCGGACAGAATCGTTACGTTATCGCACGGCGATCTTCACCAGCAGGAGCTTGACTTCGGCAAGAAAATTGACAAGGAAATATCTCAGCTGAGCGAAAGCACGAACCTTATCAGCAAGAATATAAACGAAATCATATCCGACATCGACACTATGCTAAGAACGCTCGGAAACGGCGATCTTACATATAAGCCGGCTGATGTTTATCTCGGCGACTTTGCGCCTATCAGGCAGTCATACGAATCTATAATGATCTCCCTTAATAAGACGATGGACAAAATAAGCAAGGCAGGTCAGCGTGTTGCTACAGGCTCTGAGCAGGTGGCATCTGCGGCAGGCAGTCTTTCGGGCGGTGCGGCAAAGCAGGCGGCATCGGTCGAGGAGCTTTCGGCATCGCTTACTGAGGTTGCGGAAAAGGTCAACCGTAACGCAGCGAGAGCGGAAAACGCCGCTGAGAATTCGGCTCAGGCTACAAAGCTCGTTGAATCGGGCAACGAACAGATGAACGGTCTGCTTGGGGCTATGCAGGAAATAGGAGAAACATCCGGCGAGATCGAAAAGATAATAAGAGCGATAGACGATATTTCGTTCCAGACGAATATACTTGCGCTTAATGCGGCGGTAGAGGCAGCAAGAGCGGGTGACGCAGGAAAGGGATTTGCTGTTGTTGCGGACGAGGTAAGAAATCTTGCGGGCAAGGTTGCTGAGGCGGCAAGCACAACGACAGAACTTATCAAGAACTCGATGAAGGCCGTTGAAAACGGAACGATGATTGCAAACAAGACGGCACAGACGCTGACAGAAATCGTCAATACGACAACTGCCACAACAAAGCTGGTAGGCGAAATCTCAACGGCTTGCGCAGAGCAGGCTGAGGCTATAGAGCAGATCAATGTCGGCGTTGATCAGATTTCTTCGGTAGTACAGACAAACTCCGCTACAAGCGAGGAATGTGCGGCTTCTGCACAGGAACTTTCGGTACAGGCAAATCTGCTTGACGAGATGGTATGCGGCTTTACGATCGACAAGGAACTTGTTGCCCGTGAGGATGCGGCAGAGGATGAAGAACCGTCTGAGGAAGAGGAAAACGCTGAAAACGGGGAAGAACCCGAATATGAGGATGACGACCAGGACGATGACGAAAACTGCGGATAACGAAAAGAATACGCTAAGATGCGGTTCAAGGAGCTTGCCGCTTAGTTCAAGGTGGCAGGCGAGATTGAAAAGCACCACGAGGAAAGATACCGTGCGCTGTTAAAGAACATAGAAACCGCACAGGTATTTGAAAAGAGCGAGGTCAAGATATGGGAGTGCCGCAACTGCGGTCATATCGTAGCAGGCACAAAGGCTCCCGATGTATGTCCCGTATGTAATCATCCGCAGAGCTACTTTGAAGTACACACTGAGAATTATTGACGGGAGTACAAAACACATTTAAACAGACAAGCTTCCGTTGACGGCATATAAAGACCGCCGACGGAAGCTTTGTTTTCAATCGCTGTATCTAAAAGGAACATATTATGAAAAACTACAACTGGGCGGTACTGGGTACAGGCGTTATCGCAAACGAAACAGCCGCCGCTTTGCAGAAAAACGGAAGAAATCTGTTCGCCGTAGGCAACAGGACGCATAGCAAGGCTGTGGCTTTTGCCGAAAAATACAATATCGGCAAGGTGTATGACAGCTATGATGAAATGTTCACCGACCCCGATGTCGATATAATCTACATCACCACTCCGCACAACACGCATTACGGCTTTATGAAGAAAGCAATTTTAAACAAAAAGCATATTCTTGTTGAAAAGTCGATAACATTGAACAGTGACGAACTCGGTGAGCTTATCTCGCTTGCAGACGAGAATAACGTTGTAATCGGCGAAGCGATGACGGTTTATCATATGCCGATATATAAAAAGCTGAATGAAATTCTGAAAAGCGGCACACTCGGCAGAGTGAATCTTATCACAATGAATTTCGGCAGTTTCAAGGAATACGATATGAAAAACCGTTTTTTCAACAGAAGCCTTGCAGGCGGTGCGATGCTTGATATAGGCGTGTATGCCTTGTCTGTTATCCGTTGGTTTTTCGATTCAAAGCCGGATAATATGCTGTCACAGCTTAAAACCGCACCGACGGGAGTTGACGAACAGGCGAGCCTTTTGCTGTCGGACAAGGAGGGACAGATGGCAACTGTTATGCTGTCGCTCCATTCAAAACAGCCCAAGCGTGCTATGATCTCCTGCGAAAACGGCTATATCGAAATCATGGAATATCCGAGAGCGTGGGAAGCAAAAATAACCTTTACAGACGGCAGGACGGAGCTTGTCGGCGCAGGCGAAAATTCCGATGCGCTTTACTATGAAATAACCGATATGGAAAAGGCGGTAAACGGCGACAAAAACGTAATGTGCCTTGACTATACCGCCGATGTTATGGAGATAATGACAAGGTTCAGGCAGGAACACGGCATAATTTACCCGGAGGAAGAATAAATGGACAGATGCGAAAAGCTGCGGGATAATCTGTACGGTGTCGAATTGCTGACAGGTTCAATTACACCCGTAAAGGAACATATTGCGCAGATATTCTATATTGTAAACAACACCGATAACAGCGAATTTGTCGGAAACGAGGCGTTGCAGATGATAACTCAGTTCGGTAAAACCGAGTACAATTTCTGCGGCAGACACAGCGAATTATGGCAGAGAATATTTAACGATACCGCACTTAAAATTTATCCGACAGACAGCGAAAAGGTCATTACCCGTAAGTATGAAAGCACGGAGAAATTTGCGGATGAACTAAGCTCGGTATTACAGGAGAGATACTTTGTTCCGACCGACTTTTATCTTATTTATGACGATGAGGAAATGTATAGGCAGGTTGTGGAAATGACGGAATGATAAAAAGCATGAAATTATGCGGTAAATTTTGCCTTGACTATTTTTATTCAAGGTGATATAATCTGTAACGCAAAATTGCAATATATTATTTGAAGGAGCGATTTTAATGAAGGTATTGATGCTCAACGGCAGTCCGAAGGCGAACGGCAATACCAATGCCGCACTGCTTGAAGTCGGCAGGACGCTTGAAAACGAGGGCATTTCATATGAGATATTCCAGATGGGCGGAAAGCCTGTCAGAGATTGCATAGGCTGCGGACAGTGCAGTGAAAAAGGCTGTGCTTTCACCGATGACGATGTTAATGAGTTTATAGCAAAAGCTAAAGAAGCGGACGGATTTGTGTTCGGTACACCGGTATATTATGCTCACCCGAGCGGACGTATCCTGTCATTCCTTGACAGAGCATTCTACGCAGGCGGTGCGGCTTTCAGATTCAAGCCCGGTGCATCGGTTGCGGTTGCAAGACGAGGAGGCAGTTCAGCATCGTTCGATTGCCTGAACAAGTATTTCGGCATAGCACAGATGCCTGTTGTCGGCTCTACCTACTGGAACATGGTATACGGCAGAGTACCCGGTGAAGCCGAGCAGGATCTTGAGGGTATGCAGACAATGCAGAACCTTGCAAAGAACATGGCGTGGATGATGAAGTGCTTTGAGCTTGGCAGAAAGAACGGCATTGCACTGCCCGATACAAGTGCGGTTGTAAGAACGGATTTTATAAGATAACTTAATATTCATAATGTAATAATAAAATGGCTGAACTGCTTAGTTGCAATTCAGCCCTTTTACTATTCTCTTACTCTCAGCTCTCTGAATGCGACAGCGGCCGCCGCACCGACGTTGAGCGAATCGACACCGTGATACATCGGTATCTTTACCGTGTAATCACAGCCGTCTATAGTCTTCTGCGACAGTCCGTAACCCTCAGAGCCGAGTATTATAGCAAGCCTTTCCTCGCTCTGAAGCGTTTTGTCATCAATACTTACCGAGTTATCTGTGAGTGCCATTGCCGCTGTTTTAAAGCCCAGCGAATTAAGATAAGCGGGGCCGTGCGACTGCCACCAATGCTCATCCTCGCCTATATATCCCCACGGGATAAGAAATACCGTTCCCATACTTACTCTTATGGCTCTCCTGCAAAGAGGGTCACAGCAGGACGGGGTTATCAGCACAGCGTCTATGCCGAGTGCCGCCGCAGAGCGAATTATTGCTCCTGTGTTGCTGACATCGGCTATATTTTCGAGTACGGCAATCCTGCGTGCATTTTCGCAAAGTTCTTCCGCTCTTTTTGGTGCAGGACGCTCCATAGCGCACAGCATTCCCCGTGTCAGCTCATAGCCTGTAAGCCCGGACATTATCTTGCTGTCGGCGGTATATACCGGAATATCACCGCACCGCTCTATAATGCCGTTTGCACGGTCATTGATATACTTTCTGTCTGTGAGCATCGAAATCGGCTTACAGCCTGCGTCAAGGGCTACTTCTATAACCGTCTGACTTTCGGCTATGAATATTCCGTGTTCATACTCGTACACCTTGCGAAGCCGTGCATCTGTCAGGTGAGTGTATATTTCAAGCTCGGGTATATTTATATCGGCAACATCTATTATTTCAGCCATATTGTTTATTATTTCCTTTCGGGCGGACTTTTTCGTATTGCAAATAATATCGAAAAGTGATAGAATATTATCACAGCGCATCCGCTTGTCGCACTGAATATTATAGCGTATCGGGCGGATGTTGTCAAATATGGCGGTACTAAAAATATATTACCCGAAAAGGCGGCAGGCATGGATTACTTATACAAAATCACAGTAGAAATAGATAACGAAAAAGTGCTGAGCTTACAGCAACACGATTTGGATGCGGTATATAAGACAGTAAGAGAAGCGTTTGCAGGGTGTAATTTTAAAGAAGTGCCGACAGATAATAAGCGGCTTGCTTTTGTTATCGGGGACGGTAATGATTCTTTCAGCGAAGTCGGAATCGCGGCAAATGCGCTTCACGACAGCTGGCTCGGCAAGTATCTGAAAAAGATGGAATGGTACGATATGAGCGATGACAGCACTGAGGATATGCTCAGAGAAATACAAGAATTTGACAACGAATACGGCAAATAAATTTAACGGAGAACATTATGAAAACAGGACTTGTGCTTGAAGGCGGCGCTATGCGTGGAATGTACACGGCAGGCGCACTTGACGTACTTCTTGAAAACGATATAAATTTTGACGGAATAATAGGAACATCGGCAGGTGCGGTGTTCGGAGTGAATTTCCTGTCAAGGCAGGACGGCAGGGTCATCCGCTACAACTGCCGCTTCAACGGCGACAGGAACTACATGGGGATAAAGCCGTTACTTAAAAGCGGTGACTTTTTCAACACGGAATATGCCTATTACAAAGTGCCGAACGAGCTTGACAAATTCGATGATGAAACCTATCAGAAATCGGGCGTGCCGTTTTATGCAACGGTCACCGATGTAAAAACGGGAAAGCCGGAGTATCTGCAGGTAAAAAGCGTACTTCGGGATATGGAAATGCTCCGTGCTTCTGCTTCCATGCCGTTTATATCAAAGCCTGTAATAATCGGCGGCAGGGCGTATCTTGACGGAGGAATTTCCGACAGCATACCGTTTGAGCATTTTTCCGAAATGGGATACAAAAAGCAGGTGGTAATCCTCACCCGTGATATGAACTACCGCAAAAAGCCGATGAACAAACTGCTGATACGCTCGTTCTACGGCAAATTCCCAGACTTGTGCAATGCGCTTGAAAACCGTCACAATGTCTACAACGAAAGCATAGACAAGCTATGCGAACTTGAACAAAGCGGCAAGGTGTTTATTATCCGTCCGTCTGAGCCGATAACGATAAGCAGAACGGAGAGAGATCCCGACAGGCTGAAAAGCGTTTATGAGCTTGGGAGGAAGGATATGGAGATGTATCTTGAGGGTCTTGAAGAATTTTTGGAGAAAGAACAGGAAATATAAATGGCAAACAAGAAATGTCCCGTTGCGAAAAAATGCAGTGGCTGTCAGCTGTCCAACATGACATACGAACAGCAGCTTGAATGGAAGCAGAAGGATACCGAAAAACTACTCGGCGGTTTCGGCAAGGTATCTAAAATTATAGGTGCGGACGATCCGTATAACTACAGAAACAAGGTGCAGGCGGTATTTCGCTCTGACAGAAACGGCAGGATAATTTCGGGCGTATATCAGTCGTCCAGAAACGGCATTGTCGGAATTGACAGCTGTATGCTTGACGATAAACGTGCGGACGAGATAATAGTAGGCATAAGAGATCTTCTCAGATCGTTCAAATTACATCCATATGACGAGGGTACGGAGCGTGGCTTTTTACGTCATGTGCTTGTCCGTGTCGGAAAGAATACGGGAGAGATACTGGTTACTCTTGTCGGCGGAAACTCAATGTTCCCTAAAAAGCACGACTTTGTGAAAGCGCTTGTAAAGCGGTTCCCGGATATTACGACCGTGACGTTCTCGGTAAACCGCACTCCCGAAATGCTTCTTCTCGGAGAAAATAACGAGGTGCTTTACGGCGAGGGATACATTACGGATATTCTTTGCGGAAAAAGATTCAGAATTTCTCCGCACTCGTTCTATCAGATAAATCACGCACAGACCGAAAAGCTGTACGACTACGCTATAAAGGCGGCGAAGCTCACGAAGAAGGACGTTCTGCTTGACGCATACAGCGGAATAGGCACGATAGGCATAATAGCGTCTGACTATGTAAAGCAGGTGCAAGGCATTGAATACAACGCATCAGCCGTCCGTGACGCAGTAAAGAACTGTCACGAAAACGGGCTTACCCGCAACATTGCTTTTAACCGGGGCGACGCAGGCGAATTTCTTGAAAAGAAGGCAAGGCTCGGCACGCATTATGACGCAGTGATCCTCGACCCTGCAAGAACGGGAGCGGACAGGAAGTTTTTAAACTCGCTCGTTAAAATCGCACCGGAGAGGATAGTTTATATTTCCTGCAATCCGGCTACGCAGGCAAGGGATCTGAAAACGCTCACGAAAAAGTACACAGTGACCGATATTCAGCCGTTTGATATGTTTCCGCATACGAGGCATGTTGAGACGGTCGTTCTGCTGTCAAGGAAATGAGGTCAAGAGTCCAGAAATGGCTTGAAATAAGGGCATTTACGGGTTTATGTCTTTAGCGGGGGCATAGATATGTTTCCACAGAGCGAGAGAGTAAAATTGGGAAAATCCGCTGCTGTAACTCTACTTTCGCTATCAACGGCAAAAATGTGAGATTGAGACTATCGGATTGTTGTCATTTGGTCCTTTTCGAGAGGTTGAGACTCTCGTTATGTTGTCAAATCGGGCTGTAACGGTAGTTTTGTTGTCCGAGGGCTATAGGAGGAGATAAGAAATAAATTATGTTGAACTGGTTTAGATCAATAATGAATTCAGGCTGGGTGATGGGTTATTTCTTTCAGGCTGTGCCGATAACATGCTTTGTAGGAATCGTTTATCTGATTATCAGAGTGGTCACTGTAAAGAGAAACAAGCTCAAGGTTGAGTGGCTGAAAGAAATAATGAAGCTGCTTTTCACCTGTTATCTTACGGGATTAATTAGCCTCGTGGTCTTACCTGCAAACTTCTGGTTGAGCTTTTTTGATGGCATCCTCTTAGGCTGGTGGGATGAAATGCTCCCGATTTTCAGCTTTGGCGGGTTCAATTTAGTACCGTCGCTTATAAAGGCATTATCAGGTGAACTCACTATAGGCAGTTGGGTAAAAACCATGCTCATAGGGAACATAGCGATGTTTTTACCGTTGGGGTTTTTCCTCCCGTTTGTCACAGAAAGAGTCAACAGAAAAAACATCTTTGTGGTAGCCATCGCTGTTCCATTCATTGTAGAACTGCTGCAGATGGTATTTGGCAGAAGCTTCGATATTGACGACTTGATCTGTAACTTTATCGGCATCGTGGTCGGATTCTTTATTGGCTTTGCCATAAAAAACACCAAGCAGAAAAGCAGATTGAATGTGAACTGAGAATCAAGAGGTAACGTATGAAGCACATCTTGACGAATTTGTCAATACCTTTTTTGAAGAAAAGTTTGTAGAAATCGGAGATAACGATATTCTCGTGCTGGAGATTGAATTCTAATGGCGTATTGCAGAGTTGAACCAGCAGACGGAAAGCCTGAAATTAATCACAATATGTATGGATGGACCCTTTCCCTCCTTTACTTTTCGGGCGGGATATGGCATAATGTGGTTGGCAGAGTGGGTTGACTACTCGCTAAATCGTAATTTATAAAACAGATACTATTTCAGTGTATTTAAGGAGAGCGTGTTCGATGAAAAAAACAAAATCAAAAAAGAAAGTTGCAATTATCGTTCTTTTGAGCGTTATCGTATTATTACTCATAGGCTGGTGGGCATTTTGTGTGATGATGTATAATGAGAATTTTAATGTTCGTTGTGATAGCTACGAACCACTAATGCTTAGAACAGAGGATTTCGATTTATTGGAATGCAAGGAATATTCATTTTCCTCTGATAACGGACAGAAATTGGCAGGTTATCTTTACAGTGTTGGTGACAATCAGCACGGCATTGTAGTCATTGCTCATGGATTTGGCGGAGGCGGACATAATTCCTATATAGACGTTGCAAATTATTTTGCATCAAACGGGTATTATGTATTTGCCTACGATGTCACCGGTTGTGACAAAAGTGAAGGTGAGGGCGTAGGCGGCGTTCCGCAGGGTGTGATTGATCTTGACCATGCAATCTCCTTTGTTGAAGATAATAATGAGATTCCTGAGCTTCCAATCATGCTTTTCGGTCATAGTTGGGGTGGATATTGTGTATGTAATGTTCTGAACTACCATCCCGAGGTCAAAGCTGTGATCGAATGTTCGGGCTTTAACAGTTCATCTGATATGTTTGAATCAGGTGGTAAGTCTCAAGCTGGAAATGTGATCTATGCGATGACACCGTTTATCAAGATTCATGAGCGTTTCAAGTATGGTAAATATGCTTCAAACACTGCGATGGACGGCTTTGAGAACACAGATGCATCAATACTGGTTTTACACAGTGCAGATGATAATGTGATAGGTATTGAATATGGATACGATAAGTATTATGAGAAATACAAAGACGATCCACGATTTACCTTCATTAGATTTGAGGACAGAGGGCATAATGAAGTATTCAACAATCCTGATAACACTTATAAAGATGAGTTCAATGCCGAATTTGACAAATGGCTCGAATCACTTGATTATGATTACAAAGCTGAAGAGAATAAAGAGCGGTTTAAGGAAGACAAGGCTAAGTATACAACTGAGAATCTCGATCACGCAAAGTGGAGTACACGATTAGATGAAGAATTGTTTGTACAGTTTTTAGATTTTTATAATACAGCTATAAAATGATGTTGTGCAGCTATAAGTTGCATTACAATGGAAATAGGATTCTATAAATTTCAATAAACAAATTACTATTTATAGTGAAAATAAAAATCGAATATTTACATAGCAGTCAAGTATTTAAAACACTTGGCTGCTTCTGCTTGTAGAAAAAGTATGTTTGTTTATAAAATGAAGCGCTGCACAGTTCAGTTTATATCTCCCCGAACTCCTCCAGTCTCTGCATAATTTCCTTGCTTCTGTCGACAAACAGCAGAGCCTTGTTATGCTCGTAATACTCCTTACATCCAAACTCGGAAATAAATCTTGCCGTGTAGCTGTTTGCGGTAAGCTCGGTTACAAGTATCAGCATTTCCTGTCCGTCGGTGTACACTTCATTGCAGAAAATAAATGCGTTTGACATCTTATCCCGTGCCGTTTTCGCCGAAATTTTAAGCTCAGACACAAGACTGTCATATCTGCTCCTGATATCCGCAAACGCCGTTTTTCCGTCCTTACCGACTGTGAGCGCAGTCATATTCTCAAGCTGTGATATTGCTCTTGCGAGCGTTTTCTGACGTGATACGGAAATGCTTGACGACTGCTTGCCGTTTTCAAGCTCATTTTTCTTTACCGCTATAAGCTCATTCATCAGCTTTTCTGCGGAAATATCGCTGTCATGCGTTCTCAGTTTGAATTCTTTCAGCGTTACAAGCGTTTCACGGAGCATATCCTCGCCGTCTGTTACCTGCTTTGCCGATGCCGTAACGCTGTCAAGGATAAGTCCGAGCAAGGATAAACGCTCGTCAAACTTTGCGTTTTCAGCCCTGTCTTTTATGCTGTCACTTGCATTGCCGCTGAGTATCTCGTCTATCTGATAGTCGCTCCTGTACTTATTGAACAGATCGTAATATGCCGCAAAGCTTCTCGCTGTCCTGTCGTGCTGTATGTACTGACGAATAAGCTTTATGTCGACCTTGATATTATTCTTCTCGTACAGGGTTATCATCTGCGACAGGTCTTCCCAGCCTCTCGCCGTAACGAATGATTTTCCGTCAACCGTACTTTCTATGCGGTAAAAATCCGCTTTCTTAATTTCAAGATAGGTAAGCACAGAGGCATGAACGCCCGCCTTGTAAGCATATTCTTTCCACGCTGTAAAATCAGGCTCGATGTCAATTCTTTTCAGTCTGTCCCACGTTACAATGTCAAACTCACGGACGGAATTATTGTATTCGGGCGGATTTCCCGCAGTGACTATTATCCAGCCGTCAGGCACTCTGTGTCTGCCGAACACCTTGTATTGCAGGAACTGGAGCATAATCGGGGCGAGCGTTTCTGATACGCAATTTATCTCATCAAGGAACAGTATTCCCTCTTTTACACCCGTATTTTCCATAAGGTCATACACTGCCGAGATGATTTCCGACATAGTGTACTCCGACACGTCATATTCCTTACCGCCGTAATTCTTGTGTACAATGAACGGCAGTCCGAGTGCGGATTGCCTTGTGTGGTGCGTCATGGAGTACGACAGCAGACCTACTCCCATTTCCGACGCTACCTGCTCCATTATCGCAGTCTTGCCTATTCCGGGAGGTCCCATCAGAAATACAGGGCGCTGTTTTTCAATAGGAATCGCATAGCCGCCCGTTTCGTCCTTTGTGAAATATGCCGTCATGGCATTCTTTATCTGTTCTTTTGCTTCTTTTATATTCATACTCTGCTCCTTTAGATCTCATCCGACGGAAGAACAAGCTTTATCGCCCACGGCGGAACATCGGGATTATTGTACTCATCGTCTATGAATACAAATGCCGTTTCATAGGGCGGTTTTCTTGCGGGAAAATCCCCGTATCCGTCTGTAAAATAAATAAGCCCCTTGAGATTTGTAAACTCTTTGCTTTGTATCAGCTTATCAACATAAGCGAATACCGGGCGGAAATCCGTACCGCCGAATCCGTGCAATTTCATTGCAGCAAGATAATCGTCAAACTCTTCCTGCGAGGTTATCTTTCTGTCCTCCTGTATGTCCGTGTCGCACTGGATAATATGAAGATTTATCTTTGTGAAAAAGCTTTCCTCGTTTTTGAGGATATTGTACGTCTTCTGAATGAATTTCTGCACAAGCTCGCCTGATACCGAGCCCGATGTATCAATTGCTATAACAAATTCCTTTATTCGCTTTACTTCCTTGTATTCAAGCGGTTCTATAAGCGGCATACGCTCATATAATTTCAGTCCGTAGGTGTAGAAGATATAATCAAACTCATCATCGTTTACACGCATTGCTTCTCCCATTACAGAGAATTTTTTCAGAAATTGCGTATAGTCGTATTTCTCACGGTTGACGGCGTACAGATTCTGAATGAAGCTACCCCTTGTATCGCCTTTTTCCTTTGAAAACGCTTCTATTTCGATCTGCATTTTCTCCGAAATTTCTTTCCAGTCCTTTTCAAGCTGTGAGGCAGTTTCAGCTGACATCTGCATATCATTTCCCGTTCCGTCTTCATTTCCGGGATTTTCTGCGTTACCGTTTCTGTTGTTGCCATTGCTGTTATCCGTATCATTACCCGACTGTCCGTTATCAGAATTCATGTCATTACTGTTCCGGCTGTTGCCGTCCTTGCTGTCCGGATTGCTTTTGATCTGCGCTGAAGCTTCTGTTTCAGGCGGCTTTGCATACCAGATTCTGTGGTCGTCTTCCGCAAACAGCTCCGACCAGGCGCAGACCTGCAAATCGTCAACATTCCTCAGGAGATAATCATATATCTTCTCTGCGGTGACAAACCGGCAATCCGTTTTGATTTTGTCGATAATACTACCCTGTCTGACTTGTCGGGGCGAAGAAAGCGCCTTTATATCGAGCTCATTCATGATATTCTCAGCGGCGATATCGCACGCCAGATTCCACCTGAGCGTGTCTACAAGCGTACCGACAATATTGTGGCGGAACACGCAATGAAGCATCATGTGAAGATATGCCCGTGTTATGTTATATCCGGATTTATAGCTTTTCAGCACATAGCTTTCGTCATAGAAAATGTATCTGCCGTCAGTAGCAACAGTTTCGGTTATGATCGAGGTTTTGAGCGGCAGCTTATTAATTGCATTGTCAAGAAATCTGAGATTTACGGCAAGCGTATTGCGGGACAGCATAAGTATGTCGGTTGCAAGCGCCGAGAGCTTCTCGGCACGCTCCTTTGCCTTTTCATATTCCTTATCCGTAAAATCACTTCCTTTGTCGATTCAATAAGTTATCCCGTTGTACCAATCGGTTATTTCATTGCCTGTCTGAGATGAGTAAATATGTATTTTTTCGCAACCGTAAAAAATTCTCCGTGAAATAAAGGTATTTTCACTTAGCGTCACCTTTTCAAGGGAAGTACAATTCGCAAATGCGTGTTGCTCTATAACTCGCACCGTATCGGGAATAGTCAGCTTCTTCAGCGAGGTACATCCCGCAAAAGCGGTGCCGTGTATATAAAATCACATATAAGGCTATAGTTCCAGCGATGACAGCGGGTCGCAAAAATTGTCGTGTTCCGGACTGTTTGCAACCGTCAGAAGAAATGCGGCAGCAGAGGTATTACACTGTTCGTCTGCAAATTCAATAAGCCCTGTTACATTCCCGGCGGTGATCAAGCCGTTTTTCTTGCATATTCCGAGTAGCTCCGCACTGTCCTGCGTAATACAGTAACGCACGGCGTTTTCTGCATTATTATGCAGAAAATCAAGGTAATGCTCCTCTGCTGAGGCGCTGAGATTCACTCTGTACATGAGGCGCGAAAACGCTATCGCATATTGAAGATTTTCGTCCTGCAAAGCGGGGAAATAATTATCCTGCGCCGCAAAGTCAAAACCGTCTTTGCCCCAGATATTACGCAATATAAAATTGTACGCCGATGATCCGTCGGTCGCCGTAACTGCTTTATAAAGCGGTTTCCCGCTGATTGTGCTTCTGACGGTAACGCTTACACAATCGGAAAATGCGTCGCCGCCGACTGAAGCTATGCCGTCCGGGATCTCGAGTTCATGCAGGCTTTCGCACATAAAGAATGCCTTTTCTCCTATATTTTCCAACCTGTCGGGAATATTTACCGATTTCAGGTTGTGGCAGTTCAGAAATGCCATATTTCCTATTTTAATCAAACTGTCGGGAAGCGTGATACAAGCAAGGCTTGTACACTCTTTGAATGCTCGCTCATCAAGCTCTGTGACTGTATCGGGCAGAGATACCGATATCAGCGACAGGCAACTGCCGAAAAGATTATACCCTATCTTAGTAACGCCTGCGGGAATGTCAATACTATCAAGGCTTGTGCATCCCCAGAATGCAGAATTCCCGATTTCCGTAAGTTTGTTATCAAAATATATTTTATTGAGTGCACTGCACTGGGCGAAAGCACAGCTTCCGAGCCGTTCAACACTGCCCGGCAACGTGACAGAAGTCAGCGATGAACAGCCGTAGAATGCGCCGTCGTTTATGACTTTCAGACTTTCCGGGAGCGTAACGGCAATAACGCTCTGTAAGCCGCAGAGGGCGTCCTTGCCTATGACCGTTACACCGTCAGGCACAGTAATGACAGTTTCGTCCTCTTTTAGCAGACATTTTTTCAGTACAGCATCCTTTATATCAAATTGTGCCAAAGCAATTACCTCTTCCTGTTTCTGTAGTATAAGAGAGTTCATTCTTCTTTGTTTACCGCAATAATTCTATATGTCGATATCATTATCGTCAACAAACGGAATTCTGACTTTTTTGCTGTGACGTTATTTATTTTACGGGTATTTTTTCAAACACGGTATTCCCTCCGATATTTAGAAAATTCATCATGAGCAAGGTTTATGCGTTTTATATCTTTATGGTTTAAGTATATCACAACGTAGCTGAATATTCAATATTTAGTCAATGTCCGTAACAGCAGAAAAACCGCACCGATATAAAGGTGCGGTCTTTTTTGAACTTATCAAAGATTGTCGGCTGCCGAACGTTCAACCGCAAGGCATTTTGTATAGCTTTCCATAAATTTGTCAAAGCCGTTGACATCTTCGGGGTCGGGTGCTTTCCGAGCAAGCCGTAAGTACTGACTGCTTCCTCGCACTGAATGTATCTTGCGTATGCCTGCGCATAGGCTTCGATGAGCCGCTTGTTTACAAGGTTCTCACAATTACGTTGTTTAAGCCACAACCAGGTTTCACGGTAAATATCGTAAGCGCCGAGCGGAACTCCGTTCTTCTGCCGAGCCGAGAGATAGTCGCTGGGCTTCGCCCTCCGCTTCAACAGCAGTTCCTATTGACAACTCAATTGATATATGTTACTATGAATAAGCTCTGGACTCATCAAAATGTTACCTGAGCTTACTGATATCACTTAATGCACGTTTGTGGTTTACACAGATTTTGGGGTAGAGCCAGTGCATTCATTTCTCAATACTCCGCTCTTCACCTTTTGCATTGACTATTACAGCTGAATATGCTAAAACGAACACAGCATATCACTTAATTTATGGCAGATATGTCTGATTGAGAAATGGCTATTTATCAATCAAGCGCCAAAGAGTCAGCAAAATAGCATACATAATCATTTTTATTGCAGTAATCCATGACCTTTTCCCTCAGTTTATCGTTTGCGCCATATTCAATAAGCAAAACATCCATACCGTTTTGTTTGCAGACATTAAGATATTCAATAAAATACTCTCTATTCTCCAAATTATTTTCGCCAAAGGATTTATCATCGAAATTTATTGATGTAAATACGGTTTCCTGATTAACCGCTTTTATGCAAGTTGGGATAGAGCAATTATTTATTACTTCACTTATAAACACATCGCCGCCATTCACAATTACCTTTATTCCTTTTTCAGTAAAAGCGTTGAAAATATCTAGTAACGCATTGTATATTTTCTGCTCGTGAAATGCATAGTAAACATCGGCATTATCCACAAATAGTCCTGAAACTCCCTTATCCGTCAGTTCATCCGCTGCTTCAACGATGTGTGTCTGCCATTTTTCTGATGATACATCTATCCACTTTTCATTATCCCAATCCTTGTATTCGCCTATGGTAAAAGGCAAAAATTCTTCGTAATAGCTGCGAAAGTCTTCTACTGAACCAATATTAAGATAGGAATATATCTCGTTGTTTCCGTTTTGGTGTATCACATCAATATCCTCGGCTGTCAATAATTCTGCATCAATAACAAGAACGTCATAGTTGTTTAGCGACAACAGTTTTTCCTTTTCTGCTCCGATAAAAACACCATACGGATGTCTTACATCAGTCAACTTTTCCGTTGTCTTTACCGTACAGGCTGTAAAAAAAATCACCACAGAAATCAGAACAAGTATTTTAATCATTTCTTTTTTGCTCCTAAAAAAGAATGTGCCATCTCCAAATTTATAAGGCAGATTTACATCCATTTTCCTCATTATATCACATCCCAACTTAAAATTTCAAAACCAACATACTAGAGCGTATCTGAAAACTCAAAAGAGTTGTATCATTTAGACAAAAGCCAAATGGAAGCAACGTGTACGAAAACAAGAAACGATGAAGCAAGCTTATCATAACGGGTAGCAACTCTGCGAAAAGCTTTGCGCCCATTTGCACTTCTCATTTGGTTTTTCTTTTATTATACCAATAAGGTGCTTTTTGTGCAACTTTTTCTTTTCAGATATGCTCTAGTACGCAATCCAAAATTTGCGTCAATGATGCAGGACAAGATCAATATGCAGGTCGATACGTCCGCTATTGAGCAGGAGCTTTGTATGTAAAGAGGCAAAGGGCAAACTTCCAAGACAGGATATTGTTCTTACACCGAAAACTGAAAATAGATTATTCTTTGTGGATGAAAGATATGAGCAGGGATTTCCGCCAGATGAGAATGAATCGTTCTACATTGGAAAGTCGATAGCCGGATTGAAGTTGAATCAGTCGGCACAGAATCCGATTACATATCTGTATCCACCGGAGAAAGATAAAATTCATATTTAATGAAATCGACAAATCGGAATTTGGAAAGGCAAGTGAATGGGATACCACGATGCAAGATACCATGGAGGAATATGATAATGTCGAAAGATGAGTATTTGATAACCGATAAGCCTCTCAAAGCGTTGACGGTTTTTGCAATGCCAATGATTCTTGGAAGTTTTTTTCAGCAAATATACAATATGGCCGACTCTATTATTGTCGGTCAGTTTGTTGGTTCTTCCACACTTGCAGCTGTCGGTGCATGTGCAGCATTGACCAATGTGTTCATTTGTGTGGCACTGGGAGCCGGTGTCGGAGCCGGTGTGCTTGTGAGCCGTTATTTCGGAGCCAGGGAGTATGGCAAAATGAAAACAATCGTGTCAACCTCCTTGATTAGCTTTTTGCTTCTAAGTATAGTCCTTGGTGTTTTTGGCTTTTTCTTCGCCAACTCGATGATGAGTGGACTGCAAACCCCTGCCGACATACTGGATGATGCAGTACTGTATCTGCGGGTCTATTTTGTTGGCTTTCCGTTTCTGTTTATGTATAACATTCTTTCTACCATGTTCACCTCAATCGGCGAATCCAAAATTCCGCTGGGACTGCTGATTTTTTCGTCCATCCTGAATATTTTAATGGATCTTTGGATGGTAGCCGGGCTAGGTCTCGGTGTGTTCGGTGCGGCTATTGCAACCCTGATTGCACAGGGAATTTCCGCAGTGTTTTCGTTTTTGATTTTCTTTGCACGGATGAAGCAATATAAAAGCCCTTTTAACAGGTTTGATCGGCAGGAGCTGTATTCCATGCTTCGCATTGCGGTGCCGTCGGTTTTACAGCAGTCCACAGTGTCCATCGGTATGATGATCGTGCAGGCAGTGGTAAATCCTTTCGGTACACAGGCACTCGCCGGGTATGCAGCAACGATGAGGGTGGAAAATGTTTTTTCATTGATCTTTGTATCCATCGGCAATGCGGTTTCGCCGTATGTTTCCCAGAATCTTGGTGCAAAGAAAATTGATCGTATCAAAAAAGGCTACCATGCTGCACTGGTGCTGAATCTGTGCTTTGCGGTCATTGCGTTTGTGACCATTGAAGTGCTGCATACGCAGATCTCCTCACTGTTCTTAGGAAAAGACGGAACGGCGTTTGCCTATCAGGTGTCCGGTGATTATATGAGGTGGCTTGGTTACTTTTTCATTTTCATGGGTATCAAGATGGCAACCGATGGAGTTCTTCGCGGTCTCGGAATTATGCGTCCGTTCCTCGTTGCAAACATAGTGAATCTTGCGATTCGTCTGTCCGTTGCCCTAATCTGTGCACCACGTTTCGGCATTGCTTTTGTCTGGCTTGCGGTACCGGTTGGCTGGCTTGCAAACTTTTTAATCTCCTATGTGGCTCTTAGGAGATCATGGCCGACTGATAAAATGTCATCCATTAGTTAACTTCCAGTTTGTAGGGATGAGATGAAAAATGAAGTTTAAGGAACTGAGCTTTACCCTGTTTGCCTATACAAATTATAGAGCAATTCAAGGTTATCGCAGGCTCGAACCACTGGATTTTAAGTGAAAAGGTGCGTTCCGCCATTTCCTTGTATAATAGGGGGTGGGTATGTTTTTCGTTGAACAATCGTGCCATGTAGAGACTGTCGTAGTATTGTCCAAACTAAAATCAACACACCCGACTGCGAGAGATTTTTCTTGCAACCGGGTGTAGATCTTGTATATCTGCTTTTGGAGATTCATTCAACAGTATAATGGTCACTCAGTGGACCATCATCTCAAATCTCCGTATTCATTTTATACTAACACTTTTCCTTTTCCAAAAAGCACTCCTGCTCAACCGTGACCTTTGAATTGATAATTGCTGAAATTACTTCATAAAAAACAGAATAATCAGGATCTTCAGTCAGCTTTTGAAGTGTCATTATGTATTTATCATCTCTTTTCAGACCCCTTTTTTTATAGCGTTCAAAGGAATCGATATTCATATTTAACGGTTCAAGCGAAGGAACAATATTCTTTTTCAGACGCATAAACATTCTGAATCCGCCATAATCAATGTCACTCCATAAATATGCGGGAATATCTTTGCCATCACAAAGCTTGCGGAAGAATTCGCCATGCTTGGGACTGTAAAAACCTCCGTGATACACTACAAGCTCACGGTCTGTTTGTCTGTTAAGGCAATACTCGGTATAATTCGTCTTATTCTCGATAAATATGATCCTATCCGTGTCAAAAATATCTATACTGCATATATCCGAAACGCTTTCATCCAATACACAAGCACCATTTTTTATAGGAGAAAAATCAACCGTTCCGCCGACAAAATTTATCCGAACATTCCCGCAAAACTCAAAAATTTCGGACATCATTATTATCCCGACCTGTGCAAGAACTTCACGATCGCTTATCTCATCAATACCCTTTAGATCAGGTTCATTGTTTTTTATGACTGTTATAACAAATGACTTCATTTCCCTTTCAAAAAACTTTGAATCACTATAGATATTGATACTGAACGCTCTCATCGAAATTGAACTTCCGTGCAGATTATTTATTCCCACGAGTGCAGACAGAAAATTATTCAGAAATGGCTGTTTCTTGCCCCATACTCCTGTGAGCTTGTTGTTTTCACGCATATATTCTCGGCTTGACAAAAGATAGGTTCTCAACCAATCCGAGTCTATCCGTACCAGCGTTTTGTCGATAAGTTCAATCACTCTGCCAACCTTTGATGCTCTGTTTTCACGCTTAAGATACTCATATACCGTATCGACATTTTCAAGATTGAGCCATACACTTTTTATCAGATAATTTTTTCTTGTCCAGTCAAGATCAATAAAGCCTCTGCTTTTCAGGCGCAGCATATCTTCTCTGAAGCCCCGATATTCACCGCTTTCAATATCGGGTATCTTTATATTACTTTTGTCGAAGTCAATCATTACTCGGCGGTTTGAACCCGGAGTTCTATCCTCGAATTTGTCCAGCAGTCTGTTCAGAATAGCCGATTCATTATCCATTGATCTCACTCATTTCTTTTGTCCATTCAACAACGGTCGATCTGTAAACTTCTCCGATAGCTTCCTTATAAACAAGCTGTGTCTTATCGGCTATTGGTGCAATCTCGGACGCTTTTTCGGGAGGTGAACATATTATAGCCTGCAAACCGAATTTCCGCAGAAGCTTTATACTCTCAATAATTCTTTCACCGTCCATTTTATTAAACGCTTCATCAAAAATAACAAGGCGCATTGTGTTTCCGGTTTCTTTTGGGTCATTTGTTCTGTACAAACGTGCGAAAGAAGCCAGAACTGCGATATAAAACGGAGTCTGTGTTTCTCCTCCCGATTTTGTGTTTATAGACTTTGAAAGCTTTTCTCTTCTGCCGCTACTATCGGTAGTAATAAGGTCAAATGTCAGATACGTCTGATATTTGCTGAACATTTTAACGCTTTGCACCGACTTTTCGGAATTACTGTCAAAGCTGATGATCTGCTCAAACAAATTGTCAATAACACTCTTGTATTTCAAGGTGAAATTGTAGCTGAATAATCCCTCCGTGCCGTCATCGAGCAGGCTTGACATCAGCATATTGTAATACTCCAGAAATGCAGGATTCGGCTCAACAGAAAACCTGTATTTATCATTTCCGAACTGTGCCATTTTCAGAGCATTATTTAAATCGTCGATCTTCATTTCAGCACTTTGAATATTGGCTCTGAGCTTATATATAAAGTCGCTCTTGAACTGCTCCATAGCATCGTTTTTAGCTTTTTCAATTTTTTCACGATAATTAGGCAGCTCATAATCTCTGATCTTCCGATATGCCTCATCATACTCGTCATTATTGTTCACATCGGAAACTCTGAATGAAGCCTGTTCCGACATATTGTATTCGTTTCTCTTTTCAACAAGCTCTTTTTCTCCTGCCGATATAAGCGATGTCGTACCCTTGACAGGCGAGTTGAACTTATCGGAAACAGCACTCGGACTTCCACACTCGGCAAGCTCAAAGCTATATCTCGGAATACCCTCGTTGTTTCGATATTCTTCGGAATACTCCACATTGATCTTACTTTTTATCTCAGAAATTTTCTGTTCTGTTTCGGGTATAATTCTTGAAAAAGTATCATCTCTTTCGTGTTTATAATCGGAAATAAATTGGATAGTATCCTCTTTTTCTCTGACTGTCGAATCAATTTCTGCCTTTTTGACGGAAATTTTTTTGTCCATTTCTTCAAGCCAAAAAAAGTTGATTTTGTCTAACGTCTGCTGTATTTCAAGCAGCTTATCCTTACATTTATTTCTGGCTTCATAATTTTTGAACGCAGAAACTACCGCCAAAGAAATGTAATTTTCAGCTAAGAACCATTCTCCAAATACAATAGGGACAACAACGGAGTTTATCTCTGATTTTTCCTCTATATCTGCATTAATCTCTTCCAACTGCTGCTTGCATTTGGCAATACGGACTTCGATTGAATTTCTTCCGATGTAAGGGAACTCATACGCTTTTGGATTAAGCGGACTAACGGCATAATTATGATACCGCATACAGTCCTTTGTGACAGATGTTCTGAAATTACGGATTTTATCGTCGCTTTCACAGCGAATGACTTTTCCAAGCAAAAAATCAATATATGCCTGTACATAATTATCCTCGCTTTTTACTATCTCAGCAAAGCTGTTCGGCATCGGCTTTGGAGCGTCTTCATATACCTTTTGCAAATCAATAATGGCATATTCAAAAATTTTCTCTTCATCACGAACCTTTTTGTAAATCCGATAAGCATCCATAAAATATTCGGGAGGAACGATAATGTTCATACGCTGCATATTCAGATAACCTTCGACAGCATTATGCCATTCTTCGTCTATAATCTCAATCTTATCGGCAAGAAAATCAACAGGAATATCCGAACCGTATTTTTTCTTCAACTCATCATGAATGACCTGTTTTAACTTTTCAGCATTCCGCGGATATGCCTTTATTCCTTTTTGAAGCCGAACTATCAGTCCTTCAAGCTCTGCCTTCTTAGAATTAAGCTCTTTAAGCTCAGAGGCAAGCTCCCTTTCAATTGTATCAAGGCTGCTCTTTGCATTAAGGTATGCCTCTCTTATCTTTGAGAAATATTCGGGAGATAAAAACTCAAAGTCGGCTTCTGAAAACTTATCCGTTCTTTGAAGATACGATATGACAGTCTTTATTTCTGCTGTAATTCTTTCGTTATCTATCTTTTCGATACAGTTTGAAAATTTAACGTTCCAACGTATTGATGATGTTTTTATATCGGTAACAAAGCCTGAAATGCTTCTGTCATAGTCTTCAATTGCTTGTGTATAACGCTTTTCTTCATCTTTCAGCCGGTCGCCGTTATTGTCGCTCCAGTATTTTGCTTTTTCGTTTATTAGCTGTGTATGTTCATTTTCAAGCTGGATCTTTAAATTTTCAAGTTCTGATTTTTTCTGCTCAAATTCTGCAATATCATCATTGTATTTCCTAAGATCGGCCTGTGCCTGTTCAAGCTCAAGGCAATGACTGTTATATGTGCCGTAATCTATAAGGAACTGCTGAATTTTGCGGCGTGAACGAAGCTTTTCTATCTCAGCATATTGTCTGCATATTTCTTCAAGCTTACTGAGTTTTCCTTCAAACCGTTTTGCCATATCTTCCTGCTGCTTGTAATAGAGAATATTCTCCTGCATTGATACGATATCAATGTCATCTTCAATATCGCATACATTTTCTGTGATAAACTTTTCGATATCATTTATCGGCTCGAATGATATAGCTTTTTTCAGCATTGAAATGAAATTTTCATCGTGGATATTGAGCTTTTCAAGAACTATTCTCCGATAGCCTTCGGAAGTGTCTTTTGTTTCAAATTTATTCGGATATTTCTCCTTAAAAAACTGTGTCATTCTGCGGCTGTCCATTGTTTTGCCGTTTTCGATAAATCTGTTTGTGGGAATGCTGTTTTTCAGCCAAAAAAAGCGCTTGTTTATATCGCTTCCATCCGCAAATGTATCAAATACAGCACCAAGACAGAAAAATGCCGACTTAAAATCATCATAAAATTCCGCAACTATATATGTGCTGAAATCCTTACCGTCACGAAGGCTTTTGTTTCCGTTTTCGATGTCTTCACCCATTGAACCGACAAGATAGCTTCTCAGCGTTCTTTCGGATTTTTTGCTTGCAGCACGGTTAAAAGCAACGCTTCTTGTTTCGCCCATAAGCACGACCTGGAGAGCGTCGATTATAGTTGATTTTCCTGCCGAATTTTTTCCTGTAAGGAAGTTTATATCGCCGAAATCAATAACGGTATTCTGAAAATAATGCCAGTTAACAAGCAGTAATCTCGTCAGCGCCTTCATTTTTATCCTCCTCCGCTTTAAGCATATCACATATCGTCTTGCATTTTTCATTTGGGACTGCAACAAGTATTGAAGGCAATACAACAAATCTGCACTCAATATCATCAAAGCTCTCGTCAAGACGTCTGATTATATTATGATTTTCAAGAATTCTGAAAGACTCCTTAATCTCTTTTTGCGGCGGTTTCTTTGGATATACAGAAAACTCATTTACGATTTTTCCGAACAACTCTCCGATATTCACACAGACATCATTTGTATTGCTAGCCTGAACACGCATATCTTCATATATTATCCTCATTGTGATAAGCATTACAGTTGTAAGCTTGTTCAGAGCAAGCTTATTGTAACCCTCAACGTTTCTAACATATATGATGCCGTATTGTGCGTCCTTGTATATCTTCCAGCCGCCTAAACTGAGATAATCGGAGAACAATTCAAACTCATTTTCGATAAATCTGTACTCTCTTGAAACAAGCTTATCAGTTCCGTCACGAAGTATGTATGTTGCCGACATCAGCTTATTGCATATTTTGGAAAACTCGTCTTTTTCCCTTTGAGTCATCTGTTCAAATCTATCTAAGCTCATTTCGCACCTCTTCTTCTGTATGTCATAAGCGGTATCTCGTATTTTCCCGAAAGAACATCATCATCGGCAAATTCTATCGCGTATTTTGAGCCCCTATCATTCGCCTGAACTACCGACAGCAGCGTCATTATATAATCATCATCATTTTCAATGACAATCTCACGGCTTGTTATCTCGTTTTTTTCACCCAAAAGCTTGTCCACATATTCACTGACGTTCTTTTTGCTGTATTTGTTGTTAAGAACCTGCATCGCCATTGCTTTTGCTTTTATTTCAAAATCAATCGGTCCTTCCGTCATGATAAGCTCAGAATTTCGTGATCTTTTTACCGCTTTCTTTTTCTCATACAAGCTTTCATCGCTTATAAATAACTGCTCATAAAGCTCAAAGGAATCGTTTATCAGCTGAAAAGTTTTATCCGCCGTTTCATCATCGGAAAGATATTTGAGCAACGAAATAAGATTGCCTTTTACGCTCTGATCTGAATTGATAAGATAATCAATTTTCTGCGTTGTCGCACGAGTGTATCGACGGTTCTTTTCATCAATAACACTGATAAACTTTTTGTCGAGATTATCGTAAGTATCAATGATATAATGTATCTTGCGGAGAATATCGTTTCTTATTTCACCTTCGTCATTATCATTTTGCTTTGACACCCGGTACTGCACCATATCCTCTATTACATCTTCTTCCACTATCCATTTTTTCAGAATAAGCTGCATTGGGATCTTATATTTGGGAACAGAATCTTTTATCTTTAATGGTCGAAGTATCTTCGAAATCACTTCTTCCTGATATATTTCGTAGTGAGAGCGAAGAACAGTGTTTACGTTAAGTGTGTTTATAAGCTGCTGATTATAATATGTGATGCTGTGATAAACCGATTTAAGGCTCTCGACAAGATGCTCTGTACGTTCAGCTCCGTCATTAAGTGCGGTTATCATTTCAAACGGATCACGAGTTTCATCAGCAAGCTTCAAAGATGAATAAGTTGAGTAAACGTATGCAAAATTCTCCGATTCGGAAACATTTGCGATATCATATAAAAGCTGTATGATCTTATAGCTGAACCCTGGAACGGTTATATACTCTCGAAAATCATTTTCAGTTTCAATCAATATCCAGCCGGTGCTTTTTAGCTTTCGCACTAAAAAATGTGCTTTGCCTGATATTGACTGTTCACTTTCAAGCAGCTCTTCTTCAGTAAAATCCGCAGATATAATATCATCATCAAGCTGTGCATTTATCATTGATATCAGCTCGTCCTTTGATATTTTCAAATGCTGTTTGAACGCATCAAGCAAAACAAACAGCGTTTTTACATACAGATTTTTGTTTTTTGAGACAAGCACAGAAAATAGATTTTCGGGTATAATATCGTACAAATTCAACAGTTATCACCTCTTATTTTGGCAGTAGATTAGGTATGCGTTTATATATTCGTTTAATTATAACATATTATTTCACAAAACGCAATATATTTTATATATAAATACAATTGAGAAACCGCTCGCAAATTCTCAAAGTAAGTTCCACAGTGGAAATTCGAGTGGAACTTACTTTGAAAATTTACGCCTGAATGAAAAGCCATAACATCGAAGATGATTGACAGATGTACAAATATGTGGTATAACTTAAATAAGAAACATCATTATTTTATAAAAAATATCCGCAGACACTCAGAATTGTTATGATTAAAACTTGTAAAGCAGGAGGAAAAATGAATAATAAACGGAAAGTTGCTTCGGCTCTAATTCTTATATCTATATCAGCGTTGCTTATTGCTTGTTCAGAAAAGCCTGCAGATGACGAGGTGTACCGCAATGCAATAGATAGCTTGTTTTCTGATAAACCGGCAAATAATATAGTATTTGTTACAAGCCGCGGTGTTGTTATGGATAATACGGTTGAAAGCGGTAGTATTGCAGTAACTATCACAGATAAAATCGACTATCAGATTAAAAGTGTAAAATCCACAGATGAATGCAGTACGGCATCAATAGCATTTACATATCCCGATATGGTTAACATTATAAATCAGTACAGTTCATCTGACACTGATGATGACTTGTTTTCATGGCTTACCGCCGAACTTGACGGAGATTACCCTCAGAAGCAAGAAACTATCGAGGTTGAATTAACACAGGATAATAATACATACTACCTTGTTATAGATGAAAAACTCAGCAATATTCTTACCGGAGGTTTGATTGAGTATAAAATGGAAGCTGAGAAAAATGCTTTTACAGAACTGTCGGAGGAATAATTCAATGAAAAGAATAACTAGCCTTTTTCTTACAATCAGTATTCTAGTTTATGGATTAAGCGTGAACTCGTATGCTGAAAAACAGGATGATGGAGAAAATGTGTCAATTGCTATTGAGTGCGAAAATAATTTTTGTTTCTCCAATTATAATGTATCGGGTATCCTAAAGGACAAAGAATTTTATGTAAAGCCTCAAGTTATTGCTGAATTAGCAGGTTATGATGATTTTAAGGTTGTAGATTCACAGGATTTATATATCTACTGCAATAAAAATCCTGCCGAAAAAACAGTATATATCCTTAATCAGTCTGAATTGAAGGAAGTATATGCACGTTCTGATTGCCCATCATGGAAAGTTGATACCTTTGAAACTGCTTCTGGCGAGTATTATGTCAATTTTTCGGAAATGTTAATATATATGAAAGCGGGTATTAAGTATACCGATGGCGAAAGTGCCATTTCAGTTTCATTTCCGTACACTATTGAGCAAGCTATATATGATTGTCACAGAACACCTTCTATAAAGTTTTCGTGGGAAGAAGCCGGTGATAAAGAAGAAAACAGCAAAAGTATCGCACTTAATTCGGCGCTTAATTCAATTTTGTTAGATTATAATTCACATCTAGTTACAGATGCTTTTTTCACATGGTGGAACGATGATGCTTTGAATGTCACGGAGGAACAATATTATGACACGTTAAGAGAAATAATGTGTTATTCTTCGGAGAATTATACTGATATGTCGGAAGATTTAGATTATGCCGTATACCAAACACAAAACAGGGCTTTTTCTCTTACTGAAGATATGGCAGAGCTTCTTCACATTGATTTGGATGAAATAAAAGTATTGGGAGAGGCCGCTAAATTAGGAGGATATGCAGAAAACATAATTGATGAAATAAATGAATATAATCTTACCCGAAATATATCTGAAAGTATGGTTTCTGTTCTGAATGATACCATGGCAAATCCATCATCAGATTCTTTGTTTGCCGACGAAAATGTAAAGCCGCTTGTTGTTGCGGCTAATCATCTGTATAGCAAGTTAGACACGGGTGTATTGGGCAAAACCATTTCCATAAGCGATGCTATTATTTCAACAGGAAGCGATTTTGTAAGCGATACAGTATCTGATATCACCCCTTTACTAAAAGCCATTCAGGTAACCGAAACAATAATGAAGATAACTCCCGGTTTGTCAGACCTGGTCACCGTAAATGAAAAAATACATACAGCTGCTAATTGTTATGTTATTCAAGAGTTGGCATTTGGCGAATTCGGCAGGCTGCAAGCCAAATATTTCGATTCATCTGCTGACGGTGAAACCCGCCAGCAAATAAAAAACTCTCTTATTCTCGGAACAAAAGCATCAATAACAGCTCGTGATATTCTTATTGAAAGCGGAATATGCAGCAAATACGAAAATAGCCTGAGAGAAACAAATCGTAATTTATCGGCTTTGTTGTCCAAGTTCCAAAGCTGCGAGATTAATTCATCGGAAAATTATAATGTTATTGATTGGAGTGTATTTCATAACAATTCATCAATCGGTCAGGAGGGAGAACAGACACAAGTTTCTATTAATCTTTTGGAAGGGTATTGGGAGAACAGTATACAGTCTTACAATGTTTATAAATTTTTTGAAGATGGAACAGTTAATGAATATTACATATCGAAGCACTACGATAATTCTAATTTACCCATTACATCAGATGATTTGTCTTATAGTCGAACGCTCCATTACGAATGGGATGGAGAAACTCTTGTTTTCAATGGAATTGATTTAAAAATTGTGACAAAACAATCTCCTATCAAATGGGACATTGGTCTAACCAATCAGATTTCAAGAATTCCAGATGGGGAAATGTTTTTCTATGAAGTCGGCTATGTGCCTTCTGATGAACCAATTAACGCAATGTATTTAGTAAAATCGGACATCGAGGAAGGTTCTCAGAATGCGGATATTTCTTCTGATTCATTCGACGAAACTGATTTAAAAGATTTAATGGCTTCAAAAGGAAACGTTGCAGTATGGCAATATTCGGATTATGATGGAAATGGCGATAAAGAAGCGTTTGCAATCATTACTTCAAATTCTGATGATAAGAAAGATTATATCGAGGGTGTGTATTTTATTGATGCAAATGGTAATATATCATTAATGCGTTCTGACTATAATCTTAGTTACTACCCCAACGAAAATGGTTATTATATCGAATGCGATGGGAAAGGATTCTTTAGTTGCGATTATGGTGCCCACGGTTCTGGATGGAGTACAATGCTCTATAGCGTTAAAGATGGAATACCGTACGAGTTAGATATCGCATCAGAACTTCAAGGTTTTTATAAAGACGGGGATCGTTTTTATACAACGAGTAACAGTTTCGAAAACGGTTGCCATACATATCCAAAAATTGAATTAAAATATGATTCTGTTTCGCAGCAATTCTACAAATAACATATTTGCATTAAATACATTAAATAATCTATTTAAGCGGAAATGCTGATTGTAATTTCTTGCTATGATTGCAAAATCAGAATATATTTTTCGGTTTATGAGTTAATTTTGTAAAAAAGTCCTCCCGACCATCATGGTAGAGAGGACTTTGGCATATTCAAATCAATTTTCATTCTCAATAATAACCCCGACTTCAAATCCACAGAAAACCTATTGTCCCAGATGACAATCTCCTTAAACCACTACCTGACAAGGCTCTCGTCAAATTCGGTAAGTTCGGAATCCCGATTATGAAGACCCTTACCGGTTTGAATCATCAATGGTAATTGAAGACGGTTTTATCTACTTCTATGATTGTGACGGCATCAGTCCCTCAAAGCTCAGCAACAAATATTGTTGGTTCATAGCAAGAAAGGTCAAATACCACATTATACCAGACTGAAATAATAACAAATCCCTCCGAACCCAAAAGTCCGGAGAGATTTTCACTGTAAGGTATATATTGATTTAACTTGCTGTCTTATGCGGTGGATGTCTGACCGCCGTTCATATTCTGACGATCGACCTTTTCGCATAACAAAGCCGTTTGGTTAGCTATTTCTAACCATTTTTTTCTTGACTACACCGTTTTACCGTGATATACTTAAATCGGGCTGATTAGCTATATCTAACAGCCGCAGTATTTTTAACATTTTGTTCTGTCGCAGTAAAAATGCAGATATTAAAACCTGTCGGTTTTGTTCTGACAGGTTATATTTAAGCCTGCGAAAGTGCTGAATTACGCCTGAAACATACAGATTACAGAATTAATCGGAACAGAGCATAATGTTTACGGAGGTCTTGTCAAAATGACAATGGATGAATTAAAACCGGGAGAAAGCGCATATATTGAAACGGTCGGCGGAAGCGGAGCCTTACGTCATCACCTGCTTGATATGGGACTTACACCCGATGCTGAAATAACCTTGCAGAAGGTCGCACCTATGGGCGACCCGGTGCAGTTTGAGGTGCGTGGATACGAGCTTACCCTGAGGCTTGAGGAGGCTCGCAAGGTCACTGTAAAAAACGTACATAAGAAAGACAGCCCCCTTAAAGCCGCAGGATCAAGACGAAACGACACGCCTCACCCCGGCGTCGGAGAATTTGCCAAATACGAGAAGCTGCATCTTAAACACGGAATAGTGCTTGAAAAAGGCGCACCGCTTACATTTGCTCTTGCAGGAAATCAGAACTGCGGAAAAACAACGCTGTTCAATCAGCTTACAGGCTCAAACCAGCACGTCGGAAACTTCCCCGGCGTTACGGTCGACCGCAAGGACGGAACTATCAGAAATCACCCCGAGGCGACAGTTACGGATCTTCCCGGTATATATTCCCTGTCACCGTATTCGAGCGAAGAAATAGTGACCCGTGATTTTCTGCTGAACAATAATCTCAGCGGTATCATAAATATAGTTGATGCTTCGAATATCGAGCGTAACCTTTATCTTACAATGCAGCTTATGGAGCTTGGCATACCTATGGTGCTTGCGCTCAATATGATGGACGAGGTAAAGGCAAACGGAGGTTCTATCCGTGTAAACGATCTTGAACGGATACTTGGAATACCCGTAGTGCCGATTTCCGCCGTAAAAAACGAAGGTATAGACGAGCTTATCGACCATGCGATACATATTGCGAGATACGGTGAAAAACCCGCCCGTATGGACTTCTGCACCGACAGTGACGATCCTCACGACCCGGTTGCCGCTGTTCACCGCTGTATACATTCAGCCGCAACACTGCTTGAGCCGGATATAAGGGCGGCAGGGCTTCCTGTGAGATTCGCCACAACGAAGCTGGTTGAGGACGATGAACAGATAAAGAAAAAAATCACCATTCCTGAGGAAAAGCACGATGCTTTCGATCACCTTGTTTCCATAATGCAGCAGGAAACAGGCATGGACAGGGAAGCGGCGCTTGCCAATATGCGCTTCACCTTCCTTGAAAAGCTGTGCCGTGAAACCGTAGTACGTCCGCACGAAAGCAAGGAGCACAAACGCAGTATGGCAATCGACCGTCTGCTGACAGGAAAATACACGGCTATCCCTTGCTTTTTAGGCATAATCGCACTCGTGTTCTTCCTGACGTTCTCCGTAATAGGTGCGGCACTTTCTGATGTTATGCAAATGGGCATAGATTTTCTCACCGACCTTATCGACAAAGGACTTACGGCATTTGAAATAAACCCTGTAGTGCATTCGCTGGTAATAGACGGAATATGCGCCGGCGTAGGCAGTGTGCTGAGCTTTTTGCCTACTATAGTAACGCTGTTCTTCTTCCTGTCCATTCTTGAAGATACGGGTTATATGGCACGAGTTGCGTTTGTAATGGACAGGCCGCTCAGAAAGCTGGGTCTTTCGGGCAGAAGCTTTGTTCCTATGCTGATGGGATTTGGCTGTTCCGTACCTGCGATAATGGCGACAAGAACGCTCTCAAGTGAGCGTGACCGTAAAATGACTATACTGCTCACTCCCTTTATGAGCTGTTCTGCAAAGATACTTATATATACAACCATCGCAGGCGCATTCTTCGAGCCGCAGTACCGCTGGCTTGTGCTTGTAGGCTTGTATCTGTTCGGCATAATCTGCGGTATTCTCTATTCGCTTATACTTAAAGTGACGGTATTTCACGGCGAACCCGTACCGTTTGTAATGGAGCTTCCGAACTATCGTCTGCCCGGAGTAAAGAGCGTCTGTCAGCTTATATGGGAAAAAGCAAAGGACTTTATCCAGAAAGCGTTTACCGTAATCTTTGCGGCATCTATCGTTATATGGTTTTTACAAACGTTTGACATCAGACTCAATGTGGCTGACAGCGCCGAAAACAGCTTGCTTGCGATGCTCGGCAGTCTGTTTGCGCCGATATTTGCACCGCTGGGCTTTGGCGACTGGAGAGCTTCGACCGCTCTCATCACAGGTCTTACCGCAAAGGAAAGCGTTGTTTCCACCCTTACTCTTCTGCTCGGCGGAGATGTTTCGCAGATACAGACGCTTTTCACACCGTTCACGGCTATTGTGTTCCTCGTATTTACTCTGCTGTACACCCCGTGCGTTGCCGCTATAGCAACAGTAAGGCGTGAGCTGGGAAGTGTACGTTCTGCCGCAGTAACAGTGTTTATGCAGTGTGCTATCGCATGGATAATGGCGCTTCTTGTACGCTGTGTCGGAATGATTTTCGGCATTGCATAAGGTGAAATTATGGATGAGATGAATATACCGAGCATTATTCTGCTTGCGCTGATAGTAATCGCTCTCGTGCTTGTGATAATACATATTATAAGAAACGGCGGTTGCTCCGGCGACTGTTCGGCGTGCAGGGGTTGCAATAATTGCAGCAATTGCAAAAAAGACAGAAAAAGTAAAGAGTGAAATGTACACACCGCAGATGAAAAAATATACGCAAACGAGAAAACCTCGCCTCTAAGCGTACAAAGGTGCGCTTAGAGGTGTTGACGCAGTTAGTCAAAAATTCGCACAGCTGTTTTTACAGTTGTGCGAATTTTTGGCTTATTTATATCAGTTTTTAATTTGTGCAGGACCATTTATGTGCGTCGTTGCGTTGCATAGGTATATCAACCTGAGCTGTAAATGAACAGTAGTTTTATGCTGTGTCAGTATTCGTCTTTTATGCGGAATAAGGTTTCGTGGGGGTCGGGCTGACGGTCGGCAACGTACATATCGTTTATCACGATGTAGCGGCTGTCCTGAAGGGTCTGTACTACTTTGTCAATGTCTTCTTCAGTGCCTTGCGCCTCCATTTCGACCGAGCCGTCGTAGAGATTTTTTACCCAGCCTGTTACGCTGTAGAGCGAGGCGGCATTCTGCGCCCGGTAGCGAAAGCCGACACCCTGAACTCTGCCTTTGAAGAAAAAGTGCTTTCTGATTATCTTTGTGTTCATTTTCGCCTCCGTCAGAATGTGAATATGTCTTTATCAAGCTCTTTCACAAGCTTATCGCTGTAAAGTTCCATTTCTTCGGGACTTTGTGAACTAAGAGGCTCGATTATGCCGATCGTCATCATACCTGCCTGCCTTGCGGCTTTGAGAGAAGCGGATACGTCATCGAGCATAATGCAGTTTTCGGGCGGTATGCCGAGCGTTTTTGCAGTATCGAGATATATGTCGGGGTACTGTTTGCCTTTGCCGAAAACGGCGGCAGAGCTTATCGTTTCAAACATTCCCCACAGTCCTGTGTGATGAAGCACGGGAGTGTAAAGCTCTGGTGTCTGCGAGGTGCATACGGCGGTCTTGTAGCCGTTTTTCAGAGCAAGCTCAACCGTTTCACGAGCGAAGGGTTTTAGTTTTACGTTGTGACGGTATTCGTCTATGGCGAGGTCTGTCCATTCCTGCATAAGCTGTTCGGGCGTTTCGGGAAGATTGAAAAGATCTATTGTGTACAATGCTGTTTCGTAAAAAGAGCGGTGGCTGCATTGCCTGCCGTAATCATCGGGCGGAGTTATGCCACGTCTGCGCAGAAATTCCTCGTCAACGTACTGCCAGACGTACATCGAGTCGAGCAGAGTGCCGTCAAGGTCGAACAGCACGGCTTTTATATCGTTCATATTCTTCTCCTTTCTAAGCTTATATACTGCTATTGTATCACAATAAGGCGGTGGGGTCAATAAGATTTTACGGGTGTTTTTCGTGTATGCGGCTTGCAAAATGCGTGGATTTATGGTATACTGAATTAAAAGAAATAAAGAGAAGAATAAAGGAAAGAAAAGAAAATTGGAACAGACAAAAGAAAACAAGATGGGCGTAATGCCTGTAAATAAGCTGCTTGTTACAATGTCGCTGCCTATAGTTATATCAATGCTTATCCAGGCAATGTATAACCTTGTTGACAGCGTATTTGTGGCACAGATAAACCCGGACGCACTGACCGCTGTAGGTATGGCGTTTCCGATGCAGAGCCTTATGATAGCGTTTCAGACGGGGCTTGGCGTCGGAATGAATGCGCTTGTGTCACGCTATCTCGGACAGAAGAAGCCTTATGAGGCAGGTCTTGCGGCAACTCATGCGCTTATTCTTACCGCTTTGAACTATGTTATATTTTTAATAGTAGGGCTTACGGCGATACCTGCATTTTTCTCGATACAGACACATTCCGAAATCATAGCTGGATACGGTGTTGAATATCTGTCAATCGTATGCTGCGGCTCGCTCGGATTATTCTTCCAGATATACGGCGAGCGTATATTGCAGGCGACAGGCAAGACACTGCTTTCGATGGTGTCGCAGATACTCGGTGCGGTTATAAACATAGTGCTTGATCCTGTGTTTATTTTCGGTGTTGATTTTCTCGGAATACCCGCAATGGGCGTTACTGGTGCGGCAATCGCCACTGTAACAGGTCAGATAATAGCGGCGGCGGTAGGATTTTTACTGCACCACTTTCACAATAAAGAATTAAGGCTTGTATTCAGAAAATTCAGACTGAATTTAGGTACGATAAAGACGATATATGCTGTTGGAATACCTTCTATTATAATGAGTGCGCTGGTTTCGGTGCTGACGTTCGGTATGAATATAATACTGAAAGCGTATGAGCCTGCGGCGGCTACGGTATTCGGCGTATATTTCAAGCTGCAGAGCTTCGTGTATATGCCTGTGTTCGGTATGAATAACGGAATAGTTCCTATCATAGCCTATAACTACGGGGCAGGAAAGCCGAAGCGTATAACGGATACGCTGAAGCTGGGTGTTATCTGCTCGGTTGCGATAATGATAGTCGGATTGCTGCTGTTCCAGCTTATACCGGTGCAGTTACTGGGTATGTTCGCTCCGACGGACGATATGATAAGGCTCGGTGAAACGGCACTCAGAATATTCAGCGTATCGTTTGTATTTGCCGGAGTGTCGATAGTGTTAAGTTCGGGCTTCCAGGCGCTCGGAAACGGCTTTTACAGCATGATAGTATTTATAGTAAGGCTTATTGTGCCGACACTGCCTTTTGCGTGGCTGTTCGGCATTATCGGAGGGGTTGACTGTATATGGTGGTCGCTCCCTGTAAGCGATTTGTTAGGACTTATTGTTGCGATACTCCTTATGCGCAGGATCTATAAGAATGTCATATCGAAAATGTATGACAAACAGGATGAATCCTCGGCACAGGTACAGCAGGCATAAGAATAAAGCACAAACGGAGGAATGATTATGGGAAAAATAATCACTATTTCAAGACAGTACGGAAGCGGAGGAAGCGAGATCGGCAGAAAGGTCGCAAAAGCGCTTTCGATCCCGTATTACGACAGGACGATAATTGATGTTACCGCAAAGGAAAGCGGATTTGATCCCAAATACATAGAACGTGCGGAGCAGACAACAACGACCAGTTTTCTTTACAATCTTGCGATAAACGGTATGTACACACAGCCGCTTACCGACCAGCTTTTCTCGGCGGAGTGCAGAGTTATCAAGGCTCTTGCGGATAAAGGTCAGTGCGTTATAGTCGGTCGCTGTGCGGACTATGTGCTGAGGGAGCAGTACAGCACATTTGATGTTTTCGTGCATTCTACGGATGATTTCAGATGCGGACGTATCTGTGAGCATGACAATATAAGCAAGGACGAGGCGCTTTCGATTATCAGACAGAAGGATAAGGCAAGGCGCAGACACTACAAGTATTATACGGAACGTAACTGGGGCGAATCACTGAATTACGATCTGTGCATCAATACGGCTACCTGCGGTATTGATGAGGCGGCTGAAATAATCGCTAAGCTTGCAGGCAAATAAAGACGTCGCATTCAGCGGCTGACGCCTTTAAGAATAGTAAAAAATCGGCTGTCAATGGTGACTTTCAAATCACATTGGCAGCTTATTTTTTTAAAACAGTTAAACAGAGAAAATATTTGAACAGAAGGAACGGTGAACGATGGAATTTGTAATGCTCTTTTTTTCGGCAATCATCATTGTCTGCATTGTAGGCAATAAGCTGTCGGCAAGGATAGGCGTACCGAGCCTGCTTATATTTCTGGCACTTGGTATGATATGCGGCTCGGACGGTATTCTGAAGATACCGTTTGACAACTATCAGCTCAGCGAGCAGGTGTGTACGGTATGTCTTATATTTATAATGTTCTGCGGCGGTTTTTCTGCCAACTGGAAAGCGGCAAAACCTGTTGCTTTGCGTGCGGGACTTTTATCCTCGCTAGGTACGATAGTTACGGCGCTTATTACTACGGCAGGCTGCCATTTCCTGATAGGATTTGATATAAAAGAGAGCTTTCTTATCGGTGCGGTTATTTCGTCTACCGATGCGGCATCGGTGTTCTCGATACTTCGTTCAAAGCAGTTAAACCTGCGTGGCGGTCTGGCTTCACTGCTGGAAATCGAGAGCGGTTCTAACGACCCGTTTTCTTATATGTTGACGGTCATTGCACTTGCGATAATGGCAGGTGATGATATTTCACAGCTTGGTATTCTTGCGGTGCTGCAGATAGTCCTCGGTGTTGCATTCGGCTTTGCAATGGGACTTGCCGCAGTGTTTGTAATGAAAAAGGTGAAGCTGTCGAAAAACAGCTTTGACATAATTTTCATGATGGCGATGATATTTGCGGCATATTCTGCACCTATACTGCTCGGTGGCAACGGATACCTCAGCGTATACATAGCAGGTATCATCATCGGTAACAGCAACATAGGTGAGAATAAGGCGCAGCTTGTACATTTCTTCGACGGAATAACGGGGCTGAGCCAGATAATGCTGTTCTTCCTGCTGGGATTGCTGTCGAATCCTTCACAGCTACCTGGCATAATACTTCCGGCACTTGCAATATTTGCGGTGATGACCTTTATATCACGTCCTGCTGCGGTGTTTGCGATATGCTCAAAGGGGTATACATGGGCTGACAGGCTGTTTATAGCGTGGTCTGGTCTGAGAGGTGCATCGTCCATCGTTTTCGCAATAATGGCTACGGTGAGCGATGTGTACACGGACAGCAATCTGTTCAATATAGTAGTGTGCGTCTGCCTTATCTCCGTTGCATTTCAGGGAACGTTACTGCCGAAGGTCGCAACGGGGCTTAAGCTCATTGATAACGAAAGCAGTGTATTAAAGACATTCAACGACTATCAGGACGAAACTCCGCAGTTCAATATGATGCGTATATTCGTATCGGATACTCATACCTGGAACGGACACAAGATAAGCGAGATAGATTTTCCCGACGATTCGCTTGTGCTTATGATAAAACACGGCGACAGCACTATCGTGCCGAAAGGCGATACGGTGATAAATGCCGGAGATGATGTTATACTCAGCATTCCGTCATACAGGGACAGCGGAAATATATTGCTCAAGGAATACGAGATAGGACCAAAGCATTTATGGAAGGGAAAGACTATAAAGGAGCTTGACCTGCCGACTACGCTTCTTATTATAATGATAAAGAGAAACGGCGATATGGTCGTACCTAACGGAAGCACTGTAATAAAGCAGGGTGATATTCTTGTTGTCAGCGACCAGTCGCATATAGAAGAAAAGAAGAAAAAGGATAAGCACGGCAGTGAAGAGCCGGATAAAAAGCCGGATAAAGCGGCGGAGAATAAAGAATGCGATGAAAAAGAGGGGGAGAAGGTGAGCGTATAACAATTGACGGAACAACGATAATGACTTTCGGACTTGAAATTAAAGGTCGGCTGTGATAGAATAAGGCTGACGGCTTTTGTAAATATGAAACTGCCGTGTTATATATGCGGCAGTTGTTTTTTTGTGAGGAAAAATATGAAACGCAGTAAGAAAATATCGGTGCTTAGAGAGTGCGCTAGAAACAGGCATATATGCAGGTGCTTTTACGAATATGACAAAAGCTTATTGGTATTACTATATCAATGATTTCAACGACAAATTTGTACTCGGGCAGGAAGAAAACGACTTTGAACTTAACGGGTATACAATCCGTAAAATTGACGAACTGAAAAAAGCGGAAATCAAGAATGATGTCTGCGAAGAGATAAACAGACTGAACGGGGTTGCAGGGCAAATCAAAGCTCCCGGAATTGATATAAGCTCGTGGCAGAGCATATTCAATTCGCTCCGTGAGTGCGGTGAATGGGCGATAGTCGAGAATGAAAATGAAGAGATATTCCATATAGGGATAATCTTAAAGGCGGGGAAGAATAAACTGACGATGAGAGAGTTTGACGCAGACGGAAAATGGCAGGAAGAAACCAAAATTCCATACAAAGAAATAACAAGCGTCAGCTTTAAAACAAGATATATTGATAACTTCAGAAAGTATCTCGAAAGAACGAAAGAAGGATAAGCATGGACATTAAGGAAAACTTCAAGGGGCATTTAAGCACTATCAATCATCACAAGATGGAAGTAATGAGGTTGTGCTTCAAGGTCGGTCTTTATAAGCAAGGGCTTATGCACGATCTGTCAAAATACTCGCCGAAGGAATTCATAAGCGGCGTGGTATTTTACACGGGAGATAAAAGTCCGAATACGACCGAAAGACGTGCGACGGGAAAAAGCGAGGCGTGGCTTCACCATAAGGGAAGGAACAGGCATCACTTTGAATACTGGATAGATTACGGACAGGAGCCGGGTTCTGCGATGCAGGGAATGAAGATGCCTGTAAAGTATGTTGTGGAGATGTTCTGCGACAGAGTGGCGGCTTGTAAGACATATTATAAAGAGAATTATAACGACAGTATGCCGTTTGAATATTTCAACAAGAACAGAAAACACTATATGATGCACCCGGAAACTATGGAGCTTCTTGGAAAAATGCTGATAATGCTGAAAAGATACGGCGAGGAGGATACGCTGGTATACATAAGGGAGAGAATTCTTACCGGAAAGTATCCGAAAAAGACAGCGGTAAAAAGCTGATAAAATACATTAAATAGCAGAAAAATGCAGTAAATAGAATATATAGACAGCTTTTTACGGCTGATTGTACAAAGTGCCTTTAAAAACAGGATTAAACGAGTAAGTTTTATGTAAATTTACTTTGAAAAAAACGTTGACAAATGTCGTTTTCCGTGATATAATAGACAAGCACTCAAACGAGAGGGCACGAAAACAGAGGGTACTTGAGAAAGCCTGAAACCGCTTGAACAGTGAGAAAGATGGCAGTCAAGGGTACG
>OHFP01000003.1_pt1 | contig 170397 bp, 151 predicted proteins | sample 1567591 | NCBI WGS metagenome assembly OHFP01 (sample SAMEA3879547, study PRJEB24766) | human gut metagenome | biome: human-associated habitat; feature: feces | place: USA | collected 1985/1987 | reverse complement strand
TAATTTTGCCCTTGTGAGCATTCGTAACATGAGGGAAAAGGATATAACACAAGGGGAAGCGTAAGGGCAAACTCACTCGCTACAAATTTAGCATTTACAAGGGTTTGCGGACTTCATGAAGATAAGATATAACAGTTAATAAATGTTATGGATTCGATTAAATCAAAACTGTAATTTGACGCTCTGTTAATGCTATTAAACCCAATCAATAGCATTCTTTACAAGTTTGACAAATGGTTCACAGGTCAGATTTTGGGTAGTGTGTGCAGGAACGATACAGCAGATTTTTCCCTTGCCATAGGTGTGAATCCATACAGCAGGCTGAACGCCGTTCTTTGAAACGGTTTCTGCAAGAATCGTTGTATCAGCATTCGGAATCATTTCCATTACATAATGTTCGTCAAAATCAGGGAATGTGAATTTGCCAATGCCTTCAACAATCGGATGTTCTGCTATCGGTTTTACAGTAAGCGGACATTGTTCGGGATGAGTGATAAAGTTACTTCTTATAACATTTGTGAGGATTGCGTGATTTTCTGTGTAATCAGTAAGTGATGCGTGAAGCATAATCGTTCCCATACCATTCTGAACATCATTCAGAAATTTCTCCGTCCATTTTTCATCACACCAGATTGGAGTAGGAATCTGATCATTTTCAATAGGATCTTTGAAAGACAAAAACAAATCAAACTGCCCGTTGAAATAATCATTTGGGTTCTTTGTGAATGTTACTTCATAATCTGCGTTAAACAGATAGTCCATCATAGGCTTGATGGAATCATCGTGATGCCAGTAATCGTGTACCAAAACAAATACTTTTTTACTCATAAGTTATACGTCCTTTCATCACCGTTTTATGGCTACGTTTTTGTGAATTCTCGTTTTTTTGATGTGCGTTAAATTCCGATTTATCGTTCTGTTCAATCTTGACTTATTATATCACATATCCCCGAAAAAGTAAAGGAGGTCGGTTAGTCCGTCCCCTAAAAGTCGTGATTTACCTCGGCTGTGTAGCCTTCGGTTTTCTCAACGAAGCAATACGCCATCATCAATAACATTCACCGTAATTTCGTTGTCAAGATAAATATTTTCAAAAAAGGTCTAGACATTTTCCTCGTTCTGTGATATGGGACTTCCTGCTGTTACTTTCTTTTCCATAGTAATTCCACCTTTCTGACAGTCGTTTTTAGCTTTTCACATATCTGGGCATAGAAAAACCCCGTATCTAACGGTTTAACCGTCTGATACAGGGTTATCTTTTTATCTACCGAGTTCAAGGCACATTACCAATGTGATGTCTTCCCATTGATCTTGCCTTAAATACTTGCCGTTTGCCTTCTGATAGGCTCTTGCCATCTCAAAGGTTATCGGAAAATCCCATTGTATAGCGATTTTCTGATTAATCCCTATCAGCAATAGCTGCCTGTGCGGCTGATAATACACCGTCTGCCGTATCACAGCAGGAGAGCGGCTCTGCGGTATCGTCTGAGGATAAAACGACCGCACTGACCGAAGAAGCCGCCAAAGAAACCGTAAAGCTGAATATGCCCATAGCGGACAAGTTTTACGCTATCTATAACCGTTGCAGCCTGCCTGTAGATAATTCCGCTTCGGTAACCGATGATAACGGCTTTTGCTACTCTCCCGTAGAAAGCGTTTATGATACTCTCGCCTCGCTTAAAGCCGATACCGAGAAGTATTTCACAAAAGAATATCTTGGCAGCACGTTCTATAAGAACCTTGCGGACGAAACCGCATTCTACAAGGATATAAACGGCAAGCTGTACAAAAACACCGACGCTGTTTCAAACGGAAAGAATATATGGGATACTACAGCCTGCGTCATTTCCGATATTACCGATACTGGCTTTACCGCAACAGTGCCTTATCTCGACTTGTACGAGGCTCACCGCAGTGCGAAGATAGAATACCTGCTCGATAACGGAACATATAAGATAAACAGCTGGACATTGAATCTTGACGCTATATAATCGGAAAATCCGTTTTAATATCAAATTATCCGCCGTCACGGAATTAACCGTTGACGGCGGATTGCTTTTTGTTTGTATAAATCTATATTTTACAGCATATGCAGCTTCTTCGTAGCATACGCATTCAGCGACATATCAGCCGTATTTCCTGCCAGATACTCATAATATCCCTGACAGCCTATCATAGCCGCATTGTCGCCGCATAGCGAAATATCAGGCATATAGAACTGCTTGCCGCAGGCACTCGCCATTTCCGACAGCTTGTCACGGAGCATAGAGTTTGCCGCTACACCGCCTGCAAGTGCGAGCTTTGTGTAACCAAGCTCATCAGCCGCCGCCATGAATTTTTCCGCAAGTATAGACGTGATAGTGTCCTGAAAACAAGCGGCGAGGGAATTTACATCAGTTTCAATGCCCTTTTGTTCGTTGTTGTGTATAAGGTTGATAACAGCGGTTTTAAGTCCGGAAAAGCTGAAATCATACGGATTTTTGGTTGCAGGTCTGGGGAGCTTATACTTCTTTGCGTCACCCTGCTTTGCCGCTCTGTCGATATGCACTCCGCCCGGATACTGAAAGCCCATTGCTCTTGCGGCTTTGTCGAATGCCTCACCTGCCGCATCATCGGTCGTCTTACCTACCGTTTCAAGCTCTGTATAGCTGTTTACCTTTACTATATGGCTGTGTCCGCCCGAAACCACAAGACACAGATACGGCGGCTCAAGTTCAGGGTGCGTTATGTAGTTTGCCGCTATATGTCCCTTGATATGATGCACAGCGATAAGCGGCTTGTTTTTTGCAAGCGCAAGCCCCTTTGCAAAGTTCACCCCGACAAGCAGTGCGCCTATAAGCCCGGGTGCGTTCGTCACCGCTATTGCGTCGACCTCGTCAAGCGTCATATCCGCCTTTTCAAGAGCCTCGGCACATACTCCGGTTATATTCTCGCAATGTCTGCGTGAAGCTATTTCGGGTACTACTCCGCCGTACAGCTTGTGTTCGTCTATCTGAGTGGCTATAACCGACGAAATAACTTTTCTTCCGTCCTCGGTTATTGCCGCCGCAGTTTCATCGCACGAGCTTTCTATGGATAATATCTTCATCTTCGTCATCCTTGTTTATTCTTCTACCGTATAGTAGTCGTGATTTTCATCATAAATATCAAAGCCCAGATCCATCAGCTTCTTTGTGTCGGCATAGCGGTTTTCCACCTCTCCGCCATACACCAGTGTCAGTATCTTCTTGCCGTTCATACCTGCATATCCTATAAAGCAGAAGCCTGCCTCATCGGTAAATCCCGTTTTCATTCCGTATACCTCATAAGGAATTGTGGTATCGGTAAGGAGCTTGTTTCCGTTATCCCAGCTGTGAACATTCCCCTGCTCGTCATATACTATAGCAAGCGGCTGGCAGGTTATATCGCATATCGTCCGACTCTGCGTTGCCGCAATTGCAAATTGTAACATATCCTCCGCCGTGGTATAATGTTCATCATCGTGGTACCCGTCCGGCACTGTAAAGTGCGTGTTTTTTGCACCCAGCTTCTTTGCGTAATCGTTCATCAGCACCGCAAAATACGCTACAGCGTCATTGTCGCTTATATCATCACCGTACAGCTTCCTTGCCACGTTTACCGCTATGGTATATGCCGCATCGTTCCCCGAAGGAGCGAGCATAGCTGTCAGTATCTCGTTTCTGCAAAGGCTTGAGCCTTCTGCAATCCACGACATACTTGAATCCTGTGCAACAAGCCCCAGCTCACTGCCCACATAATACTCATATTCGGGCGCAGTGTACTCAATAGCTGTGAGTGCGGTAAGTATCTTTGTGGTGCTTGCCGGGAACACCTTTTTACCTGCATTCTTGCTGTATATCACCTTACCGTCCGTAAGGTCGTAACATATAGCCGCATTGCATCTGACAAAATCGTCACCGTATGATTTTACAGGCAGCGGCGCTTCTGTTGTGACCGCTGTGGTGGTCACGGTCGTGGTTGTCTGCGCAGGCATTATCACCTCAACAACAGAGTTGTCACTGCTGTTCTTGTTGTTCTTGCCCATAGTCAGATCTACAGTACCGCATCCTGCACTTGCCGCAATGATTACCGCCGCAGTAACGCCCGTCAGTATCGTTCTGAAAATGTTATTCCTTTTGCGTGTCGTTGACATTGACCCTCCCGATAGACAGTGTTCGCTTATTCCTTTTCGCTATCGGCTTTTATTGCGTTGATACGCTGTGTTGCTTCCTGCTTTACCTTATAGGGTAATGTTGTGAGTATCATCTCGACCATTCTTGCATCGGGCGAGAATATCAGCATTGTTCTGCCGTGCGTCTTATGCTTTGCAATGAGATAATAAGCGTTTATGTTCGTTCCGTCTGAAGCTATTACGGTAGCGTCCGCATTAGTTCCGTTCGTGCCGTCATAAATGCCGAATTCCTCAACTGTATTCATTTTCAGCGTAATAAGACGTTTTCTCTTTCTCTTGCCCGTAATCTTGTCTATATCAAGATCGTCATTCGTAAGTATATATTCATACTCATAGCTCATGCCCGTAAGCAGCCACACAAGGCCGAAGAGTGCGCCGACAGCAAGCATTGTCAGAATCATAAATCCGGTAAAGAACGAAAGCCACATAAGCACAGTAGCTAACACCAGTCCCAGTACCGCAATACCTATTCTCTTTGCCCAGTCTGCACCTGTTGTTGCCTTTTTAACAAGCTGTTCACCAAATGTATCCAAATTGTACCTCTTTCCCGCCGTCCTTTGCGACAGCCTATAACATACTTATTTTATTTTAACATAAAACAAGCTCTTTTTCAAGCGGTTTTTGTCTGCAAACCGTAGGAACTTTTTTGTTAAGAATGCAGACGAACCGACACTGTTTTAAGGAAAAAAGCCGGCCGCCGACGGCTTTAATGCTCATCGGCGGCTCTGAATATTATTCTGTTTAATTTAAAATTACACGTTATCCTGACCGGGAACATACTCAAGGCTGTCGTCTGAAGTTGTAACCTCTGCAGCTTCCTTCGACTTTATTTCTCCCGAAGCATCATTCTTATCCTTGAATACGAACTTCAGCAGGATAGGAGTTACTACAGTAGTGATAACCACCATAATTACTATAGGACCGAAAAGTCCGCTGCTCATAAGTCCCATATTAAGACCCTTATCCGCAACTATCAGCGCAACTTCGCCACGGGAAATCATTCCCACGCCGATTTGCAAAGCCTCTTTGTTTGTGTATCTGCATATCTTCGCACCAAGTCCGCAGCCGACAACCTTTGACAGTATAGCGACTATCAGCAGTACAACGGCGAATATGATGATTGTAGGTGTCATATTTGTAAGCGTTACCTTAAGACCTATGCTTGCGAAGAAGATAGGCGACAACAGCAGATAAGACATTGTATCAAATCTGTGTGCGATATACTTCGTCTTTGACGTACTTGAAATTACAAGACCTGCAACGAACGAACCTGTAATATCGGCAACACCGAAGAATTCCTCGGCAACATACGCAAAGAGAAGGCAGAGTGCGAAACTTACAATAACATAACGGCGCTGATTTTCTTCCGTTCTCTGTGTCCACTTGTTGAATACGAAGTGGAAGAATACACCGAACAGCAGAGCGAATGCGAAGAAGCCGAGTATCTTCAGTATTACTATACCGATATTTCCCGACTCGGGATCTGCAAGAGATGTAATTACCGTCAGTGCAATGATACCGAGTACATCGTCTATAAGAGCCGCACCGAGTATTGCGTTACCCGCTCTTGTGTTGAGCTTTCCAAGTTCCTTGAGCGTTTCGACAGTGATACTTACCGATGTTGCGGTAAGGATAACACCTACGAAAACATCCTGCAGGAATGTTGATGTCGAAAGTGTGGGATCTGCCGTACCGAACAGGAACGCTGTAGCGGCACCGCCGACCAGAGGAACGATAACACCGATAAGAGCTATTATCGAGCTTGCAAGTCCGCACTTTTTCATCTCACGGATATCCGTTTCAAGACCTGCGGCGAACATAAGCACGATAACGCCTATCTCCGACAGATTGCTGAGTATCGGAGCGTTGTCAAGAGATACAAGGTTAAGACACACAGGGCCTAAAATAATGCCCGCAACCAGTGCGCCGACTACCTGAGGCAGCTTTATAACCTTTGACAGCAGTCCGAATGCTTTTGTGAAAATGAGGATTATCGCTATATAAAGCAGATATGTGTAATCCATAATTCATCTTCCTTTCCTTTTGTTCTACTTTTTCTTTTCGTCACAAAGGCTATATCGCAGCTGTGCGATATAGCCCCTGTTTTTTCTGTATGCCCGTATTATAACACCTATTTAGAATATGTCAATCCGCCTTGAATGTTAAAACAAAATTTTTCGTCAAAATCTATGAATTTACCAAACAAAAATGTTATAAGTGGATAATTTTCTTGACAAATTTCCATGAATTTTTTGAATGGCTCGTTATTCATTTTTGCAATACTGTTATTTGTAAAGCTGACATTTAAAGTATTTCCTTTTTCGGCTGAATTCTTTCAAATCGGCATAAACAAAAGCGTTGCGGGATTTTTACATTCCCGTAACGCTTTTATGATTATGAATTTTTCATAAATATTTATTCAGTATCTGAACATTTCAGCCAATCTTTTCGACCATACATACAGCGTGGGCGGCTATACCCTCTCCTGCTATGCCAAGACCCTCCTCGGTAGTCGCCTTTACGTTGACATCGTCCGTGTCAAGTCCCAGAGCCGCCGCTATGCTCCTTTGCATATCGGGAATGAACTTTGCAAGCTTCGGCTTTTCCGCAACTATCGTTATATCCGCATTCGTAACGTGAGCGTTTTTCCCGTCGAGCAGTTTTCTGACGTGTTCAAGCAGCTTCATACTGCTGATACCCTTGTACCTGCTGTCGCTGTCGGGGAAATGCTTTCCGATATCTCCGAGAGCCACAGCACCGAGCATAGCGTCCATAAGTGCGTGTACCGCAACATCTGCGTCACTGTGACCGAGAAGCCCCAGATTATCCTTATTCGGCACCTCCACACCGCAGAGTATCAGCTTTCTGCCCTCTACAAGCCTGTGCACGTCATATCCGTGACCTACACAAAGTTTTGGTGCGCCTGTTTTCCCGATAATATATTCCGCCATTGCTATGTCCTCTTTCGTGGTCAGCTTTATATTGTCATAACTGCCCTCAACGATAAACGGCTTTATCCCATACAGTTCCATTACCGATGCGTCATCAGTTATCCTTGCGTCATTCACATCGAGCTTTTCCGCCGCCGCAAGATAGTCGGCTTTTCTTGCCGCCTGAGGTGTCTGTGCAAGCCACAGACCGCTTCTGTCCGGAGTAGCTGTGACAACACCGTCATCGCATATCTTTACCGTATCCTTCGCTCTTACCGCCGCCAGTGCCGCACCGTGCCGAAATGCCTCCAGTGCGACCTTGTCTGCCGTCTTTGCCGTCACAAAAGGCCTTGCTCCGTCATGCACCGACACCACATTGCATTCGCACGAGGTCTGCCTTACCGCTTTCACAGCCGACTCAAAGCGTGTCGCTCCGCCTGTGATGATTTTTATCGGCTTATCGGTATTTATGTTTTCGCTTACAAGCTCTCTGATTTTATCTGTATTATCCTCGCTTGCCGCTATTATTATTTCATTGGCATTGCTTTCGACAAACCGTTCTATGCTGTACAGTATGACCGCCTTGCCGCAAAGCCGTGCCGTCATCTTGTCAAAGCCCATCCTCCTGCCGCTCCCTGCGGCAAGTATTATCGCACTTGTAAACATACCTCTCCTTTACGATCAGTCAAAATGCTTATAGTTTCCGAGGAACTTGAAATACTTCATTTCCTCCTCAAGTATCGTCATAAGCCTTACCACCTCAGGGTCAAGCGCGTTTCCCTCAAAGTCGAGATAGAACACCACGTCGAACGTTTCCCTCTTTATATCCTGCTTTGCCTGCGGAACGGGCGCACTCTCTATCTTTGTGATATTAAGACCGTACAGCGCAAAACGTATCAGCATTCTGTACAGTGAGCCTGTCGTATGCGGCAATGACATACAGATAGAAATTATATCTGCGTCCGGTGTCACCTCAGGCCGCTTTGATATGCAGATAAAGCGTGTGGTGTTATCGGGGTTGTCGGCAATATCACGCTTTACCGTTTCCAGTCCGTAAAGCTTGGCGCATCTTTCCGAGCATATCGCCGCTATCGTGTTATCATCGCTGTTTGCGACCATTTCTGCGGCAAGAGCCGTGTTCGCATAAGGCACCTGCCTTGCAGGATATTCCTTAAGAAATCCGAAGCACTGCTTTAGTGCCTGCTCGTGTGAATAAATTGTCTTTATATCCGCACCGGGCTTTGCGGCAAGGCAGTGGTTTATCTTTATCTGCGTGCGCTTACAGATATAGAAATTGTACTTCGCAAGCAGGTCGTATGTCTGCCTTATATCGCCCGCCGTGCTGTTTTCTATAGGCAGTACGCCGTAATCCGCACTTCCGTTCTCTACCGCCTCGAACACATCCGAAAAATCGGGGTAAAAATCTATTTCGGAGTCGGGGAACAGCTTGACCGATGCCTCCTCCGTATTACTGCCCTTTGTTCCGGGGCAGGCGATTCTTACCGGCTGTGTTTTCGGGCTTTCAAAATGCGGCACGGGTGCATCGGACAATATTCTCTGCTGTAAGCATTTCGATATATCCATTATACAGGTGAAAAGCTGACCTGCGCCCTCCGCCAGATCATCGGGAGATTCGCTCTTTATACGCTCAAGTATTTCCTGCTCACGCTTTCCTTGAAATACCTGCATATTGTTTTCCTTCTTATATTTGGCGACCCCTACGCAAAGCTCCATTCGCTTAAGGAACAGGCTGAGTATCTGATCATCCGTAGCGTCTATCTCTTTTCTTATCTCTTTGAGATCCATTTTTACTCTCCATTTCTTTATTTCGGCATTTTATACATTATACAGCAATTGTCGCAGAGCTTATAGGAAGTCCTGCGACAATCGTAATTATTTATCAGTTCGTTTTTGATGATGTTGAAGATGATGAAGACGAGCCGCCTGACTTTGCGTAGTAAACCGTAACCTTTTCTGAATCCTTAACGTTTACCGTTTCGCCTATCTCCTTACTGCATTTAACAACATATCCGTCCTTTACGCCGTGCGTATCGCTCGTTGCCTTCTTCTCAAACTTTACATTCTTCTGTGAAAGCAGAGCTGTATACTGGTCAACCTTAAGACCCGTATAATCCGGCAGCTTTATTGAAGCAGGACCCTTGCTCACAACGAGTTTAATTTCCGTTCCGGACTTTATTTCGGTATCGGGCTTTATGCTCTGGCTTATTACAATACCGTTTGCTACCGTATCGTCAAACTTGTACTCTGCGGTTATTTTTACAAAGTTATATGTATCCTGGATAGAAGTAAACAGTGCACCTGTGAAGGTGGGGCATCCGTAAACTATATCGGGCGCAGTATCTGAGGAAACCGTAGTATTTGTCGTGGTGGTTTCCGGAGCGCTCGAGGTTGTCGTGCTTTCGGGAGCGGAATAATAATTGGGATCTGTCGAGCTTGTATTGCCCTTATCTGTGATTGCAAGTACAGTTATCGCTATCGCAAAGCCTATCACGATGACCGCACATACAATTATCGTTGCGATAACGGCAATCTTGTTATTCTGCTTCTTTTTCTTTGCGTTAGCCGATTTTGTGCCTGTGGGAGCGGGCTTTGCTTCTTCCTTCGTTTCAACCTTTCTGACACGCTGAACGGGGCGCACAGGCTCCTGCTCTGCCGTGTTGAACTTAGGCTGCTCGAACAGCTTTACAACAAGCTCCGTTATAGTCTGTATACGGTTTGACGTATTCAGCTTAAGACCGTTCATTATAACCTTTGAAACGTGGCTCGGCACATTTCTGTTTATCACCATAGGCTCGGGGCAGTTATCATTTCCCAGCCTTGAAATAGATTCTGTAGGCACACAGCCCGTCAGCACCCTGTATAAAGTAGCAGATATGCCGTACACATCTGTCCACGTTCCCTGCCACTCGGCTGAGGAATACTGTTCGGGAGCGGAATATCCGGGGTACATTTCGCAGGCGATCTCCGTACCTGTTGTTCTTCCTGCGCTTATCTGGAAATCTATCAGCTTAAGTTCGTTCTTTTCTGTTACAAGTATGGTCTGCGGACTGATTCCTCTGTGGATTATCCCTGCCGAATGCACAAGGCTCAGCGTTGTCAGTATCGGAGGGAAAAGTTCCTTTACTCTGTCCCAGGTAAGCTCGCCCGAACAGTTCGCAAGATAAGCCTTCAGAGTGATTCCGTTTATAAACTCGAATATTACATACGCCGTATTGTTTTGTGGGAAAATATCAAGCACCGTCTGTATATGCGTCATTGAGCGTGCCTTGAGCAGTGCCTTGTTAAGTTCAACGAATTCCGACATATACGTTTTATAAAGCGGAAGCCTGTTAGCGTCAACCACTATCTGAGGATCGCCCTTCTTGCGTGAGCAAAGCGTATCCGGCATATATTCCTTGACGGTGACCTTAGCACCCGTCACCTTGTCGAAGCCGATATATGTAGCGCCCTCGCCGTTATAGCTGAGCAGCTTTCCTACAATATAACGGTCGTTGAGTATCGTTCCCGGTGCCAGATATGACGGCAGATAAGGAGCGTCATTGCTGTAGCCGCACTTCTCGCACGGTCCGTCGCTCTCTTTCTCGTTCATACAACCTAAACACAGTCTGTTTATCTCTGTCATTCAGACATTCCTTTCAAAAGAGGGTTACCCTCGCAAAGTTTTATGTATATAACCGCCGTTTTCAGCGGTATAGCTTGTAGAAAAAGTCTGTTTTTGAAACAAACTTCTAACTCACTATCCCTATCCCCCTGCCCCCTTTCCCCGGGAAAGGGGGATTTTACTGGGGCTACCGCCCCTAGTCCCTGTCGGGGGCTCCGCCCCTGCGACCCCATTTTTAAATAAGCAGGAGGTTTTTCGACAGCCTGAACCGCCGTTTACAGCGGTAATTCTATAATTCAGCTATTATATAATAACTTAAAAACCGCCGGATGTCAACGCTTTTAACCGATTTGTAATAATATTGTAACTTTTTTAAAAAAATCGGTGTTAATTTAAATAATATTGGCATTTCTTTCTATAAATTATTTTGTGTAAGTTGACAAAGCCTGCTTTTAACGCTATACTGAAAGAAAAAATTCTGATTGGGTGACAACTATGTTCGGTAAAAGCAAACGTCCTAAGGATACAATGTCCGTAAAGGATATGACACGGCTCGACAAAAGACCGCTGAAATACGTCACAATGCGTGACCCCGAAACCTATAAGGAAGTGCGGCTCGGTGAAAACGGCGCAGTTAATATAATGGACGGCGACTTTGTCCTTGTGTGTCTTGGCAGGGATGTAATGCGCTGTAACCTGTCGGAAGTGCGTGTAGGCGAGCTTATGAACCTGTCGGGCATAACGGTCAAGGGCATTGATAAAGGAACAGGTAAGGAAATGTCGGTTATCGCATACTTTGCAGATAAATTCTGATGCGACAAAACAGGGTTTGTTATTTTTGCCAATTCTGCAAAACGATTTTTGTGAATAATTTACAAAATATCATATCGAGTGATAAATGATATAAATATGCGATTGACATCTTTTTTTTGCTATGGTATAATTTAAATAATATTCAGTGCGTATTATTTGTGTGTTATTATCACATTTTATTCCGCTGTCCGATTATCAATTCAAGCACAAATTTCTTTCAATTATATTCTTACGTTGAGGTAAAAAGATGTCCTGTTATTTTTATATTCTCTGCAAATACTGGAAAAAACATTTGCGTACCGCTCTGTCACTGCTGTTTTCCGGATTACTGCTCACCGCAATAATCACATCGGTTTTTCTTTTCATTCGTGAAGAGATAAACCGTGAGGTTGAAACGGGATATGACACCTTCGGAAAATACGATCTTATTCTGAGTGGCATTCCCAATGATATAAAAAACGAGCTGATCCCTTCCGACCTGACCTTCACGCACGAAACCGTGACCGTACCGGGAAAAGCCGGTTTCTACGGAAAGGAATATAACTACGGCTATACGGATAAGGCTTGCGATTTACTTCACGTTCCGATGAAAAACGGTTCGATGCCTGTTTCGGAAAATGAAGCCGCTGTCGAGCAGTCGCTCCTCGAAAGTGTCGGTTATCTCGGAAAAACCGGCGACAGCATAACAATAAACGGCAAGCAGTATATTCTTACGGGCATTATCGACAAGGCGTACTCCGAAAGACCGCTGTGCGAAAAAGCCGAATACACCGATGACGATGAGATACCTCCCGATCCCCTTCCTCTTATATATGTCGGAAAACCGTCAGACACTGCGACAACAGGCTACACTATCGACCTGTACGGAGGCGGCGGCATTACAGTCAAAAATAAGGAAAGCGGCGAGCTCAGCATTTTCGGGATTTCCGACCGTGAGTTTGTTACCTTAATTGAAGAAAAATATTCATCGCAAAACGGCGATGACGCATATTTACATTTCTACGCAAACAACCACGAAGAAAATATCACCGACGAACAGCATCTTATCAACAGAAATACACTCTGGCTTATTATTATGTCGTCCATTTGTGCGTTGATTGCCGTATTGTCTTTTATCTGCGTGCTTAATATAGTTTTCAGGGAAAGAGAAAACACAGGTCGTCTTTTGCACAATATAGGCTTTTCAAAGAGCAAAAGCGCTATTATGTACGCAACCGAAGCGGTTATGCTTTTTATCGCTCAGACCGTGTTCGGAATAGTTCTCGGCATACTGTTCTATTCCGTTTCCTACTCCGTGCGTACAGGAATTATGGGTATGAGCGGATACAGTGCCTTTACGACCGATCCTATCGTTCTCGGTGCGACCGCCGACCCCCTTATTATCGCCGTTATATTCTCTGCAATAACCATCACACTCGGATACCTTGTGTTTATACCGATCACTCTTTCGTCAAAAAAGCAAAAGAAAAAAAGATTACTACACTGTTCAGATTCGGCGGAAGGTATGCTTTCACGTTCGCTCGGCAGTAAGGGCATAACGCTTATACAGACCGTCGCTCTGTCGCTGATAGTATTCGGTACCGTTCTCGGCTATATGCGATACACCCGTGACGGAAAGGTAGTAATGAACTGGCTTTTGTTTGACTTTCCGCCGACCTATACTATCGGTTCGCTTGATTCGCTCGATATGGAGGAGGACGGCATAGCCGATTATTTATCCTGCCCTCCGATAACGGCGACCTCTCTCGGACAGGATGAAGCACACAACCTTAAAATAGCAAATTACGGCTACACCTACGGTCTGTCTGACAACGACACGGAAAAATTCACCGATGCCCTGTCTTTCGGATATATCGTAAACACCTTTGCTGTGTGCGACAGCGAAACCTCCGCCTATAAAAACAGCCCCGAAACGACGCTTCAGACAGACGATGACACGATAGCCTCCGTTTCAGAGCTTTCCGACAAAGAATATAAGAGCTTTTTCGGCTCAGACGGTATCGGCGGCAAATTCTGCTATAATATTCCGATAAGACTTGCTGATGAAAAGACGCTGAATGCGCTTTCCTCATATATTTCCGGCGGTCTGCCCGACATATCCGCACTGAACAGCGGAGAAAAGGTCATTATGGTGCAGGAAAGCGGCCGTAACACCTATAAGGTCGGTGACAGCATTCGGATTATGGGCGTTACCGCAAACGACAGTAATTACGGCATAGGCAAGGTAGCAGACCATACCTTCACTGTCGGCGCTACGCTAACGCTGAACAATTTGTCGGATAAAACGCTCCGTTGCCTTATAGATTTCGGTTTTCAGGAAAAAGAAAACAGCGGATGTTTCCTGCTGACCACCGCCGCAGGTGCGGCTTCTTCGGGCTTCTCAGGAGCGGTATACAACAGCGTCTATTCATCGACCGATATTGACGGCGGCCTTGTTCCGCCGGCGGCATGTATGACCCGTACCAATTTAGGCGAGATGAAAAGGCAGGAAGCCATAGACAAATTCAACAGAATGTCGGGTACTCTCGCCACCGTTCTTATAATGTCGCTTCTCGGCTTTGCGGCTTATTTCAGCTGTATCGGACTTAAAATAAGAATGAAGTCTTACGAAATATCCGTGCTTCGTGCCTTAGGAACACCGCTTTCACGGATACGGCGAAAGCTGTTTATCTCAAACCTCAGAATACCGGTCATAGCGACCGCCTTTGCAGGTCTTGCCGCTTACGGAGTACAGCTCTTTACAAGCAGGATGTACGACAAGGTCGATATTATGAAAGAACAGCTTGAAAGCGGTATAGCCGATTTTGACGAATCGGCGGCTTCGGATATTATAAACAACTGTTTTCTGAATGATGAATTCTGGATGGTTCCTCTTATAAAACCGCTTGTTATAATTTTTATCGCCATCTCGATAATAACCGTTATACTCACTGTGCTTTCAACAAAAAAATTCACATCTGAAATTTCTGTTCAACTGAACGAGGAAAGGAAAAGGCAATGATTACAACAACCGGACTTACCCGTATATACGGCAAAGGCGAAAACGCCGTGACCGCTATAAATAACCTCGATATACGCATAGATGACGGAGAGCTTGTAGCAATAACAGGCAAGAGCGGAAGCGGAAAAACCACTCTGCTGAACATACTCGGCGGACTGGACAAGGCAACAGGCGGAAGCGTTTGCTATGACGATACCGACATAACAAAACTCGCAGATACGGCACTGGCGGATTTCAGATTGAACAAGATCGGCTTTGTGTTCCAGTTTTACGATCTGATACCGGAACTTACCGCAAAAGAAAACATACTTCTTCCGTCAAAGCTCGCCAAAAAGGGCAAAACCGATATATCGGATACCGTAAAAAAGCTGGGTGTCGAAAATCTGCTCGGCAGATACCCGTCAGAACTTTCGGGCGGTCAGCAGCAGCGTATAGCTATCGCAAGGGCACTTGTCAATGACCCCTCGGTCATTCTTTGCGATGAACCTACAGGCAACCTTGACGTTTCGACAGGAAACGATGTTCTTTCGCTTCTCATCGACCTCAACCGCAATGACAAACGTACAATAGTCATAGTAACACACGATAATCAGCTTGCCGAAAAATGCGACCGCATTATCCGCATTTCAGACGGTAAGATAACAGAATAATAAACAGCCGTATTTGTTCATAAAACAAATACGGCTGTTATTATATTCATTTATTCACGCCTTAACCGAAATAATCGATCTTCATAGCCTTCTTAACCTCGCTCATCGTCTGAGCGGCACACTGACGTGCCTTTTCGGTACCCTTCTTCAGCACATCGTAAACGTAGTCCATATTCTTTGCAAGCTCCTCACGGCGCAGTCTTATCGGCTCAAGCTCCTCCTGCATTACATTGTTAAGGAACTTCTTTATCTTCATATCGCCAAGACCGCCACGCTTATAATGCTCTTTCAGCTCATCAAGATTCTTGTAATCGGGCAGATAACGTTCAAAATGCTCGTCTGTGCAGAATGCGTCAAGGTAGGTGAATACCGTGTTGCCCTCGATATGACCGGGGTCTGATACCTGTATATGAAGCGGATCGGTAAACATACTCATTATCTTTGCCTTGATGTCGGCAGGACTATCCGCAAGGTAAATGCAGTTGCCCAGCGACTTGCTCATTTTCGCCTTGCCGTCAGTGCCGGGCAGACGCATACAAGCCTCGTTTTCGGGAAGTAATATTTCCGGCTCAACAAGCACAGGCTCATAGATGGAGTTGAACTTGTGGACTATCTCCTTTGCCTGTTCAAGCATAGGAAGCTGATCCTCGCCTACCGGTACTGTCGTAGCCTTGAAGGCTGTAATATCAGCGGTCTGGCTTATCGGATAGCATAAGAAGCCTGCGGGTATGCTTGCTTCAAAATTTCTCATTGTAATTTCCGCTTTTACGGTAGGGTTACGCTGTAATCTTGACACTGTAACAAGGTTCATATAGTAGAATGTAAGCTCGGTAAGCTCAGGTATCATCGACTGAATGAATATCGTTGACTTTTCGGGGTCAAGTCCTGCCGCCATATAGTCAAGCGCTACCTCTCCTATATTACTGCGTACCTTTTCGGGATTGTCGAAGTTGTCAGTCAGCGCCTGTGCGTCTGCGATCATGATGTATATTTCGTCAAAATCGCCCGTGTTCTGTAACTGCACTCTGCGTCTGAGCGAGCCTACATAGTGTCCTATGTGAAGTCTGCCTGTGGGTCTGTCACCCGTTAAAATAATCTTGCTCATAATATTTACCTCATTTTTTATACGGCTTAATAAAAAAGCTCCCGTTCCGAATAAGGAACAGAAGCCGTATCTGCAAGCCACCTTATTGTTACGCACATAAAAATGCGCTCTCTGTGTAACGGTCAGAGCCTTCCGTCAGAAACTACTCGCTCAATCGCTTTCGGTCTGCCCTCGCAAGTCCATTCGTATCGGATAAATACACCGCTTTTCAGCTCATGCGGCTCTCTGTAGTATCTCTGCCGATATTACTACTCTCGGTCAACGGTTTGATATAGGTTTAGTATATCACCTTTTCCAACCGTTGTCAAGCGTACAGCAATCACCCATCGTTACCGTAACCACAGCTCGATTTATTTTTTCAAAATAACTATTGAAATTTCCGTATCTTTATGATACAATTAGAATGATAACATAAACGGAGGTGTTTTTATGAAGCACATTAAGACTGTTAACAAGGCTAACCTCAAGGAAACAGCTGCTAAGGGCGGTTGCGGCAGATGCCAGACATCATGCCAGTCTGCTTGCAAGACAAGCTGCACAGTAGCTAACCAGAAGTGCGAGGCTTTAAACAAGTAAGCCACGGGTAAGAGAAAAGCTTTGAAAGCTCCCGAACAAATACGGGAGCTTTTGGCTTGTTTGAATATTTCGGCGGAAAACCGCCTTATATAACTCAGAAAAGGATTTGACCAATGAAAGAAATGATACATAAGTATGAGCAAAACGGTCAGTACATTGTACTTGACGTATGTAGCGGCGGCGTTCACGTTGTGGACGAGCTGACATATAAGCTCCTCGACTATGTCGCTCCCCCCTTTGCCGATGTATGTCCCGATGAGATAATCGCTAAGATGGACGGCTTCGACAAGAAAGATGTAAAGGAGTGCTACGCAGAGCTTAAAGAGCTTTATGACGCAAAGATGCTCTTCACCGAGGACGATTACGAGCAGTACGCCGCAATGGCTATGAAGGCTCCTATCAAGGCTATGTGCCTGCACGTTTCGCACGACTGTAACTTAAGATGCAAATACTGCTTTGCCCAGACAGGCGACTTCGGCGGCGACAGAATGCTGATGAAGCCCGAAACAGGTAAAAGAGCTATGGACTTCCTTATAAAGCACAGTGCCAACCGAGAAAACCTTGAGGTCGACTTCTTCGGCGGCGAGCCTCTGATGGCATGGGATACCGTAGTCGAAACCGTAAAGTACGCAAGAAGCATAGAAAAACAGCACGGCAAGAACTTCCGCTTCACCATTACAACAAACGGTATGCTCCTTGACGATGAAAAGATAGATTATATAAACAAGGAAATGTCAAACTGCGTATTATCGCTTGACGGCAGAAAAGAAGTAAACGATAATATCCGTCCTACTCCGAACGGCAAGGGAAGCTATGATATAATCGTTCCGAAATATCAGAAGCTGGTAGCCGGCAGAGGCACAAAGGACTATTATGTAAGAGGTACGTTCACAAAGTACAATCTTGATTTTGCAAACGATGTTCTGCATATAAGCGATCTCGGCTTCGAACAACTCTCCGTAGAGCCTGTTGTGACCGATCCCGAAATGCCCTACGCTATCACAGAGAGCGACCTCCCCACTATATTTGCCGAGTATGACAGACTTGAAAAGCTGATGGAGGAGCAGAAGCTCGCCAATAAGCGTAAGTTCAATTTCTTCCACTTTATGATAGACTTGAATCAGGGTCCCTGTGCCGTAAAGCGTCTGCGTGGATGCGGATGCGGCAACGAATATGTTGCCGTTACTCCCGACGGCGATATTTACCCCTGCCACCAGTTTGTCGGAATTGAAGAGTGGAAGATGGGCGACATTTTCTCAGACAAGATTGATCAGAAGATAAAGGATTACTTTGCAGGAATACATATCTACAGCAAAGAAAACTGCGGTAACTGCTGGGCAAGATTCTACTGCTCGGGCGGCTGTAACGCAAACAGCTTTATCTATGAGGGCGATGTAAAGAAGCCCCACAAGCTGTCCTGCGAGCTTCAGAAAAAGCGTATCGAATGCGCCATCGCACTTGCGGCGGCAGGTAAAGACGCCGAATAACCGGATATAAGACAAGGACGTGACCGATAAAGTCACGTCCTTCGGACTGTCGATAAACCCACGCACCACAAAAATGCAGATAAATCATCTGACACAAAATTAAAAAAATAGGATAAGTAAAAGAATTTCGCACAGCCGTAAAAAACAGCTGTGCGAAAGCATTTTTGCTTACTGCGTCAACCGCCCCTCAACGTACCTTTGTACGCCTGTCGGGGCGGTTTTCTTGTCTGCGTGTGTTTCTCAACGTCTGCAGCGTGTCGAAAAATACTTTTCCGACACGCTGAAGGACGTGACCGATAAAGTCACGTCCTTTATTTTATATATCTATCTTTAACAACTCCACCGCATTTTTATAAAATATCTTATCCTTTGCGCTGTCGCTTATCGGCATTCTGTCGATCATTCTTATCTCATCGTGCGGATCGCTCCACGGAAGGTCGCTTCCGAACAATATCCTGTCCTCGCCATAAGCCCTGAACATTTCCATAAACATCTCGTCCGACATATACTCTGCACAGTACGCCGTGTCAAAATAGATATTCCTTGCGTCCTTGATATAATACAGCACACGCTCCCAGTTTGCCATTCCGCCCATATGCGCCCCGATGAATGTGCAGTCGGGATACTTCTTCGCCATTTCGGCAAGGTCTGCCGGCATTGCGTGGAACGTCATAGATGATATAGGGTCATATCCCATGTGAAGAATAACCGGAAGCCCCAGTTCATCGCATTTTTCATAAATCCTCTGCATACACGGCTCGAACATAAAATGCCCCTGATAATCCGGATGTAATTTAACACCGTGAAGCCCCAAGGACGATATGCGTTCAAGCTCACTGCAAAGCTCTTCACTGTCAGGATGCACCGTGCCGAATGATATTATGTTGCCGTGATTTTGCTCCTTTGCCCAGTTGTTTATAGTCGTCTGCTGTGTCGGCTTTGTTGCGACCGGCAGTAAAACGCCATAATCAATGCCCCACTCTTTCAGCTTCTGCCTTGTATCGTCTATTCTTCCGTTAGTATAAACATTGCAGTTTGCCGTCTCCTTCAGCTTCTGCACCGCCCTGTCTGCTATTTCGTCCGCATAAGCGTGTATGTGAAAATCAATGTACATCTTCTGTTCCTTCGTTCTTATTCGTCATATAATTTTTCTGTCTGCTTTCCGTCAAGACCCGAAAACACAGGAAATCTTCCCGTTCTCTCTATAGTCTGACCGTTTATCATTCCTATATGCGAGGAAATATGCCGAAACTGCCCTAAGATAAGTTCAAGTCGTGTATATTGCGAGCCGTCAGGTTTTTCGTTCAAATCCTCGTCGCTCAGATTATCAAGATAGTTTTCTGTTTTTATCTGCACTTTATGCAGATAATCGAGCAACTCTTTATCGCTCAGAACAACATTGCAAGGATTATCGGGATTATCCATTCCGTTTTCGTGAAAACCGGGTTCTGTGAATTTTGACGGATTGAAAAACCACTTGTCCGCCGAGTGAATAGCGTGATATGCATACCGCCACGCAGGTGTACCGCAGACAGACGCATTTCTGTCGTATGTTTTAATCGCCGTTTCCATATTACTAAAGTTCGTTATCGTTTGCTTTTTTATCATTCGGCATACATCATTCATGTTTTACCCTCCTGCTATATTTCCTCTGTTTGTCCGATAAAAACGGATATAGAAAGAGGAGTACCTTCCGATACTCCCCTTAATTTATGTTTTCACTATCGTTCAGCCCGCCGTCAACGAAACTTTCAAATATCACCATTCTTTCAAAAGGCAAATTTGAAGCGGCTCACAGCCGCCCGCCGTCAGCGGAACTTGCCATATATCGCCAATGTTCCAAAAGGCGAATTTGCCGCGGCTCATAGCCGCTTAGTTGGCAAGACCTGAACGTTCGATACCTTCAACGAACTGCTTCTGTAAGAAGATGTACATAATAAGTATCGGCATAAGTGACATAAGGCATCCTGCTTCTATCCATACGAGATAGTCGCTCTCCATACCGTTTCGCTCTCCGGTGAAATAAAATATCATCGTTGTTCCAAGACGGTCAATTTCCATCGCTATCGTATACGGGTCAGTGAAGAACATACCCGTTACATAAGAGTCGTTCCAGTACCATACGATTGAGAAGATGAATACTGTTAAGAACGAAGTCTTAGCATTGGGAACCATAACACGGATAAATGTCATGAAAGGTCCACAGCCGTCGAGATAAGCGGCATCTTCGAGATCCTTAGGCAGTCCTCTGAAGAACTGTCTGAACAGAAGTATAAATACACCTGCTCTGATACCGTTGCAGAAGAACGCCTGTAAGTAAAGCGCCAGAGGCGTACTTACAAGGTTTATCGAGCTACCTGTAAACAGCTTTATCAGACCGAATATATCGAAGAATCTGAACTGCATATACAGGGGGATAAGGATAACCTGTACGGGTACGATAATTTGTAAGATAACGATACCAAACATAAGGCCTTTGCCCTTGAACTTGAATCGTGCAAATCCATAACCCGTAATGCCGCAGGTAACGACCTGTATCATCGAGCATACTACGTTTACGAGTATAGTCTGCAAAAGCACCTGAGGGAACTTCATTGCGATCCATACATCAACGAAGTTGGAGAATATAACCTCCTTAGGAATCCACATTACCGAGGGGTCACTCATTTCAGTCTGAGGTCTCAGTGCTGTAGACAGCATATAAAGCATAGGATAGAGAATTACGAATCCCAGGCCGAACAGAATAAGGAAACGGAATACAGGCCATACCTTTTCAGTAATTCTTCTTCTGAAGATGTACTTGTAGTGCTTTCTTTCCTGCTGGTTGTAATTACGGTAATTCTTGATTATCTGCCAGTTACTTACATGGTAGATATTCTTAAGCTCTTTAGCCTTTTTCTTTTCAGCCTTCTTCAAAGCTCTCTTTGATTCGAGCTTTCCTGTTGCGATAGGCTTGATAACGCCTACCTGAAGCTCGTCATCAGCCTTTTCGGGAGCGGCAGAAGCATCAGCTTCGCCGTTTATCTCCTTTATAGCCTCGCCGATAGCTTCCGGAGAAGCGTTATCGGCAGGTGCAGCTGCTACTGCGTCGTCATTCTGCTGAACCTCAGCATTTAACTGTTCTAAATCTTTTTCGCTCACAACTACACCTCCTTAATCATTTTCATAGAATACGAACTTAGATACAATAACAACGATAATTGCAAGTGCAACCGCAACTATCAAGAAGTAGATCCACGCCATAGCCGCCGAAAGACCGTACTTTAAGTTTCTTGACTGTGCAAGAACTATTGACATAACCGGGTTTTCCGAATCGATGAACGTATCGATAACCGTATAAATCAGGTTCGCCAATATCATCGGGCTTATCATCGGGAACGTTATCTTCCAGAAGAATTCCCATCCCGTAGCGCCCTCCATAGATGCCGCTTCCTTTGCCGAAACCGGTATCTGCTGTAACGCCGCAAGGAATATCAGTATCTGAATACCGGCACTCCATAATAAGTTGAAAATATCACTCGTTATCGTCTGTATCGTCATGGTCAGCTGTTCGTTCAGATTATATATACCTAAGAACTGCAACAGCTCATCGACAAGGTCGGTCTGGAACAGTGCGCTGAACTGCTCACCGCTCGAAATACCGTTGGTCGATATATCACCCTTGATTACCGCCAGTACAGGACCCGTCGCAACAAGTACCGGTAAGAAGAATACCGCTCTTGCGAATGTTCTGCCTCTGAACTTCTGGTTAAGAAGAAGTGCGATAAACAGCGAGAATATCATTACTATGATTACCTGAGGAACCATTCCACCGAGTGATTCGGTCAGCTTGGGGAGGTAATCCTGGTTCTTGAAAAGAGCCTCTTCATAGTTTCCGAAGTTGTTCCACTCGGTATAGATACCTGCTGAAGTCATTCCTCTCTGTGCGGCCTGTTCAGGTGTTGAAACCAGCTCTGTGTAGCACATTGAGTACCATGCTGACTGGAATATCGGGATAATGAACATATAGATTACACCGACAATCCATATAGCTATGAATCCGTAACCGTAAAGTCCTTTTTTCTTCTCGTATGAAATACGGGATTTCTTGATTTCCTTCTGAACTCTTGGTTGTCTGCGGCGGATGTCCACCTCTTCGTCCTCAACGTTCAGTGCGGCGGCTGCTGCTGTCATGTGAGCCGATTTCTGAGCAACGGGAGCAGCTTCTTCTGCTGTTTCTGCCTCAGCAGGCTCAGCTGCTGAAGTATCGACCGTATCCTGCACAGTTTCGGCATCTGCAGCTAATGCTTCTGTTGCCGTTTCGGCAGACGCAGCCTGCTCGGCTGCGGGTGCGTCATCAACGGGAGTCTCGGCGGCATCGGTCGTCTTAATTGCTTCAATTTCTTCATTCGGGTTGAAATTCGAATTATTCATCTGTTTCTCCCTTCAGTCCATATTGTGCAAGATCGATGTCCTTGCCGTTGACGGTGAGAGTCATTTCTCTTGTATTTACCTTGATTGTCTTACCGCCTTCAAACTCGGTTTCCATCACATCACCGGAGATTCTGTTATATCCTGTGATATGGAGGTTTGCGAAGTCCTTCAGTTCGTCCTGATAGAGCTTGTAAACCTTAGCCGAGGGTTCGAGCCAGCCCTTGTAGTTTGAATAGAAGAGCGTCTCGTAATCGCTGTCTGTGAAATCGTTAGGATCAGCATACATCATATCATAGTGAACAGGTGTTGCTGTAAGAAGTGCAAGCATAATTGTATCATTTGCATTGGCACTTGCATTTACCGCCTTTGTTGTGTAAGGCAGGTATCCGTGAATTACGATCTGATAGAAAGGAATATCGTAATCGAACAAGTCAAAGTTGCTTGATGTTACCGGTACGCCTGTGAGGTAGTCAACATAAGGAAGCGCATAAGCATTTGCACCGCTTGCGAGCAGTGTGTAACCTGCGTCCTTGAACTGCTTATAACCATCAACCAGTATGTTCATCGCATCATTTCTTGAGTAGTTCTCACGGCTGAAGTCACTGTAGAGTAACGTTGTAGCATCGCTGAGGCTGATAGTCTTGATGCCCTCGTTCGAGAACGAACTTATCAGCTTCTTGTACAGGTCAGGCCAGTAATAAGGTGACAAGGTTGTCTTTGTAACAAGTCTTACCTGATTCGGAATGCCGAATGCAATATCCCAGTTATTCGTTGTTGCATAAGCCTTTGTTATAGCCTTGCAGGCGTTCAGTGTGTAGCTGTATCCGTTACCGCTATCCTTCATATAGGTGATTCCGGCACTTGCGAACAGCTTTGCGTTTATCTCGTTTACATACCGTGTAAGCTCGGTGTAAGCATTCTTTCCGCCGAGTGTGCCGGCATAGTTTACATCAGATGTGATCATACCCTTGATGCCTGCACCGTTGAAATCGTTGTAGTTTGCAACTATATCGTCAACGCCCAGCTCGTTGAGCTGCTTTATTATCTCCTGAGCCTGCTCGTAAGTTGTTGCGGCAGTTTCAAGATTTACAGGGAAACCTACAATTGACTGTGCCTTTATCGTACCGCCGTAAAGGTCAAGATAATAGCTGTTTGTTATATTGTCGCTCTTATCCTTGAATCCCTTCTGTTCGATAAGGTAGTTTCTGTATGTTTCTGCAATATCAACATAAGAGAGATTATCCGATGCAAGAGGATAATAGCCTATTGTAAGATTAGGCTGATTTATCTGACCCTGCTCGTAAACCGTAAGCTTACGGGTACCCATATAGTAGGTATCCTCGGTTCTTACCTTGAACTCAAACCATACGTTGTTGTAAGATGTTGAGTTCTGTCCGCTTACAGTGGCATTTACGCTTGCGCAGGTTTCGCCGGACTTAGCAACAGCCATGTAGCCGTGCTTTGTCTTTTCGCCGTTCGTTACGGCGCCTATAACTGGAAGGTAAACCTGTTCAGTCTTGGCAGGACGTGTCAACTGACCTACCGATGTATCAAGTCCGTATACTTCATTGTTGTACGCCTGAACATTTACACGCTGGTTATTATAGTTGATAACAGCGCCCGAACCGTCGGGAACTACCATATAACCTTCATCTTCTGTGTCTGCCGCATTGAAGAACTGTAAAACGCCAATATCGAGAATCGCAAGACCCTTTGTATCTGTAGCTTCCTGTTCCTTTATTTCATTAGTAATAACCGAAACATTTACATTGTCCTTTTCAAGCGTAATCGTCATCGGTATCTCGGCTTCAATCTTACTGATTCTGTAAGTTACTTTAACACCGTTTTCGATAGGCTCAAAATCAAAGTCATTTGACTTTATAGAACCGTCGTAAAGGTTCATTCTCTGGCTTGTGTGCGTTGAAATATCGCCGTATACTATGTATAAAGGAGCCCGCATATTTTTCTTCTGTGCAGTCTTTGCGCTTGGATCCTTATCTGCATTGAGAGGAGTAGCCCACCATACATAGTTATCACTCTTGGACTGTACTGCGAAGTTTGTCGTATCCTCGTTGAAATAGAGCTTGAATTTCTCATTTTCAGCGATAACGCTCATTTCTGCAAGACCTTCTTCGTCCGTTCTGTACTTGTCCTTTTCGTCCTGTGCATTATCGGACGAGTTATCCTGCCGGTCATCAGCCGATGCGTTATCATCGGTTGTCTGCTCTGTCTGTGATGTTCCGTCGTTTGTTGTGGGCTGTTCGTCAGACCACGCAACAAGCGAGCTCATCGAAACGAGCATTGCGGCTGTGAGCAGAACTGCAAGTATCTTTTTTCTGATTTTAATCATTTTTCTGTCACACCTCCGCTTACAAACTGAATCTGTACATCAACTCGGTATAAATAGAGAAACCGAAGATGTAAACCTGCTGGAACAAGCTGAGTAACAGCACGAGCAGGAACAGAATTACTACCATTGCCGCAACCGTGAAAACCATTGCAAGAAGCGTCTTGGGCACCGAATACTGATGAACTGTCTTGATACCCGAGATCATAAGCACCACCGTCCACAGTATACCGAGATACTGGAAGAATACGATGAACGCACCCTCGCTCTTGAGTAACACGTTACTTGCGAGTATTACCACTACCTGAGTGATAAGATAAGGAACGAGCGAATAAGCGCTGACGCTCATGATCGCCTTAACCGAACCTTCGCCGTCGAACAGGGTACACAGTGACCAGTTACCTATTACCCATGTGAAGAACAGGATGATAGTCTGAACCAGGAGCGGCACAATGTTGAATATCTTTACATAGTTGTTGTTGAAAAGGAAGCCTGTCATTACCTGCTGGCACACCGTTATAACAAAGAAACAAAGAACTATAACAAGTGATACCTTGGTGTTGTATGCTTTCTTCCAACGAAGATCCTCAAAGCCCTCGAAAGGATGCCTTGCAACGTAAAACGGCCATTTCCAGGCGGGCATATCTAAATCAAATCTCATTTTTATTTACCTCCCGCTTTCTTAGCCTTAATGCGTTTTCTTACCTTGCTGAGAACAACAAGTGCTACTATTATTACAAGCACGATTATCATGAATAGATTGAAGTTATCTCTGATAAACTGCATTCTGTACTGCTTGAATGCTCTGTTATAACCGGCTCTGCTGTTACGATAGAAGTATTTCATTGCCTGCTCATAGTTGCCCTGAGAAAGCTCCGAATTACCAAGACCGATATAAGCGAACCAGTAGTTGCTGTCACGGGTCAGGACTTCCTGCCACGGACCGCTTGCCTCCTCGTACTTACCGAGGTTGTAAAGGCCCATTGCCTCGTGTACGATGTCACCGAATTCTGTACGCTTGAATGTCGTAATTGAGTTCTTACGGCTGTCAAGTACATATACAACGCTGTTGTATGCTTCAACCGACGTTACGTTTGTGAACAGACCCTTCTGATTGCCCTTGCCACCATAAATGAACAGCAGGTCGCATTCGTTTGTATACTCAAAAATACGTCCGTTTGCGAAGTCAAGAAGTCTTATCGTTCCGTCCTCATCAACATCAACGTCTGTAATCTGTGAGCCGTATGTCTGGTTCTTATAATAGTACGAAGCCATATCGCCGTAGGTGTAATCCGAATAACCGAGGTTAATAAGGATGTTCTCACCTGCAGGGTTCATCTTCTTGAATATATCCGTCGTTGCACTCTTTGAAGCTGTAACGGTGTAGATGAAGCCCTCATCGTCTATATCAAAGTTGTTGAACTCCATAGGAACCGCCTGTATAAATGCTGCGGCAGCTTCACGTGACAGAATTGTTCTCCAGAACTTGTTTGCGATAGCCTGTGCTGTCTGTTCAACACGGTTAGCACCGAAGAAGTTGCTGAATGAACCGTCGGGCGCGAACATAACCGCACCGTCTGTGATTGACAGAATGTTTACATATACGTTTCCGGCAACGTCAACAACTACCTTGTTGGGTTGGAATGTAACATCTGCATCATAGAACTCCGAAGAAGGTCTTTCGAATATCTGGAATACCGTACCGTCGGCATATACGCCGAGTACACGACTGTTGTCGTAGTCCGCAATGTATATCATTGTGGATTCGTTTTCGTTTTCTGCGTCTTCAACGTGTCTTACGAAAATTCCGTGGGGATTCTTCAGTGTTTCGTATTTATCTGTCTTGGGATTATAAAAATAATCCATTACAGTAAACGCTCTTGAATAAGTTACGTCTGTAACAAGTATGCGGTGATTTCCGGAGTCTACTATATAAAGACTCTGCGTTTCACGGTCAATGAAAAGATCCTGAGGATCTTTCAATTCGCCGATAACAACATCCTTTGTTACCTCACTGCCCGCCTGCTCTGAAATTGCTTTCAGCTGAGAATCGGTATTATATCTTGTGCCGGAGCCGAAATCAAGACCTGTAACTACTCGGTCTACAACGTATCCGGTCTGTGAAGGAACAGGGTCGCCCCACCAGTCGTAGCTGTAACCTTCATACGGCTGATCGGCAAACGCTGAACTGCACAGCATGGAAACCGCCATTATAGCCGACACGGCTGCCGTAGCGATTTTCTTCATGTTTGGCACTAAAATCATCCTTTCTGTATAATCTAATAGTAAATCAGTCTTTAAGACCGCTGGTAGCCATAGTTTCCATAACGCTGCTCTGGCAGAAAATGAATACTATGATAGGTGGCAGCATCGTAATAACAACTGCTGCTGCCGCAACGCCCGCACGGGCAATACCGGCGGCACTTATCTGCTGCATAACGGTCGGAATGGGTTTTAATGCCTCATTATAAATGAATGAATAACCTGTGATCTGCCATGCGCCCTGGAAAGCGAATATCAGAAGTGTCAGCCAAGCGGGTTTAACGTTGGGCATTACTATCTGCCAGCAGATTCTGATGTGGCTTGCGCCATCCAGCTTTGCGGCCTCTATCATACTATCGGGCAGCTGTCCCATGAACTGACGCATAAGGAACAGTCCCATAGGCGTTGCGATGTACGGCAGAATGATTGCAAAGTATGTATCGATCATACCAAGTGTAGCCATTACCATGTACTGCATGATGTAAAGTACGGTAGATGTGAACAGAAGGGCAATCTCGATTATCTTGTTGAGCGCCTTCGCACCGGGGAATGCAACCTTTGAAAGCGCATATGCCGCCGATGACGAGAATAAAAGCTGTGCAACTGTAACTACTACAGCTACAAATACAGAGTTGAAAACGTATCTTGAGAACGGTACCCACATGTTGGATGCCGTAGCAAGCAGATCAGCAAAGTTCTGATCCGTGATGTTCTGTACATACAGTCTGGGCGGGAAGAGGAACAGCTCCTCAACAGGCTTCAGTGACTGTATAACAGAAAGATAAATGGGGAAGATCATGAACAGACCCAGCAGAACGAGCACTACAAATATGAAAATGTCGCCGCCCAGAGAACCGCCATATCTTTTTCTTCTCCTCTTAGTTATTTTCATAACTGCCTTCCTTTCTTAGAGAGAAATTCATAATGTGAGATCCTCCGATCAGTCAAGGTACTTGCCGAGTACCTTTTTGATACCCCAGTTGGCAAGCAGCATTACTGCGAACAATACGAAACATATAGCCGATGAGTAACCCATCTCATAACGTATTGAACCGTAGTCAAAAGCGTGTGTCATGATCGTGTGTGCCGCATAGTCTGTTGAAGGGAATGCGGTAAGGAAACGACCTACATCACCGGCTGTGAAGGAAGCGGTGATCTGCATAACCGCTGCGAACAGCAGCTGAGGGCCCATTGCCGGCACCGTAACGAGCAGTAACTGCTGTGTACGGTTCTTGATGCCTTCGATAGCACCCGCCTCGTATCTGTCCTTAGGTATACCCTGAAGACCTGCACGAAGCGCAAGGAATCCGGCGCCCAGCGACATCCACAGCTGAACGACAATTACAACACCCATGATGTAGTTTGCGTCTGTCAGCCACTGACGTGCACTGTTTATGATACCGAGGTCAAGCAGATATGAGTTTGCTATACCGTATGTATCGCCCGAGAATATAAGCTGCCAAGTGGTATAGATGTTACCTGCCAGAGTCGGCGCATAGAAGATAAATGTGAATATTGTCTTTAATGCTCTGGGCATTTCGTTGATAAGCCATGCCAGTATAAAGCACATGATATAGCTTAACGGACCTGTTATAATTGCGAATACGAGCGTATTCTGTATCGCCTTTAAGAAGACCTCGTCCTCAAGTATCAGCGAATAGAAATTGCTCAGTCCCACAAACTGGGGGAACTGTACCATGTTGAAGTTCGTAAAGCCCATAGGCAACGAAAGCAACACCGGTATGATCGTAAAGATCGTAAAGAGTATGAAGTAGGGCGCAAGAAGTACATATACGCTTGCGTTCTTCTTCATCTCACGCAGTGTATATCTGAACTTGCTGTCTTCAATATACTGCGGCTTTTCTCTGTTAAACAAACCGATAACCTCCTCTATAATTCAGCAAAGCCTGTGAGGGCGAAAAGCCCTCACCGCTTTTCAAGATCATTTTTTGACGGACGATAATTCCTGATACTTTCTTACGATCTCAGACTTTATCTGGTCGTTGTAGCTCATAAGCGTGTATCTGGGGTTACCTGCATCGTTAACAACCATTCTGAATGCGTTGTTGATGTGTCTTGTTACTGCATAGGATGCGGGAATGATCGGTACTTCTCTGAGGTAGTTCTGCTGTGCCGAAATCTTTTCATACTCGGCAGTTGACCAGGGGAGCTGTTCAAGAGCTTCTACGTTTGCCGTATCGAAACGTCCCATAGGACCCATAAGTGCTTCGATCTGCTTACCGTAGTCAACCTGAATATCCGTACTTGTGAACCACTTTACAAAATCCCAGGCTGCAGCCTGATTTGAAACCTTGTTGAATATTACCGCACCACTGCCTGCAGAGTTTGCAGCGTGATTTATTGTTCCGTCTGCCTGCTTTGTTCCCGGTACCATTGTGAAGTCCCACAGACCCTTGATTTCAGGTGCTGCGACTGACAGCTGGTTGTAGAACGTATAAGGCTGAATAACGAGGGGCATCTCACCTGTTCTGAAACGTGAGAATGCGTCGAATGTCTGATCAAAACTGAATACCGTGTAGAACTTTGTCCACTGCTCAAATACTCTGATAGAATCCTGAGTCATGAAGTTCGTGAGGTTTACGTTCTTTATGTCGGTAGTCTTCATGCTGTTGTAGTCCGTTGTGTAAAGGTCCTCGTTGTAGATGTCCTGACCTGTCTGGAGCATCAGCATTATGAATGTGTTACCTGAGTCGAACGTGTTCGATGAAATGTTCTGAGGAAGTATAAGACCTACGTCAAGGTACTTTCTCTGTAATGTCGGGAGCATATCTGTGAGCTGATCCCATGTTTCGGGAGGATTCTCATATCCAAGCTCCTCAAGTACGTCTGTTCTGTAGAACAGCATCGGGAATGTCTGTGAAACGGGAAGACCGTAAACGCCTGTCGATACACCGTCGTTATACTCGTACAGAGTCATTGCGTCCTTCGCAAATCTCTTTGTTACCGCCTCATAATCCTTGAACTGCGTCATATCAACGAGCAGTCCTCTCGCAGCAAGCTGTATCGGGAAGTCGCCGCCGATGAACAGTGCGATCTCAGGGCCCTTGCCTGCGAGCGTTGCTTCAAGTACAGAGCCTTGTACAAGGTTGATTGAAGCCTGTGTTCCGTTATAGTCGGGATTCGAGTTGAACTTGTTGTCAACAAGGTTCTTTACAACGGTTGCCTGGTCACGGGCAAGTGATACCCATACGTCAAGCGATGTTGCGCTTGAATCCGAAAGGTTCGTATAATCCTCGAAGAACGAACCGATAAATGCGTTGAAGCCGAATGCAAGCTCGCCGAAGAAGTTGCCGTACGGTGATGCGAAATCCTCGTGGCAGGTCGCTACCTCTATGTAGTCAAGCTCAAGGGGCTGACCACGGTAGTCACGCATCCACGCCGATATAGACGAGATGCTGTCCTTGATACTGCTTGCCATTATCGGAATATCCTCAGGGCTCTTTATACATCTTTCAAGGTAGATACACATTGTTTCGAGTGCCGCTGCCTCAGAACCCTTCTTTGTAAGGCTCTCGATGCTTGCCTTCTCCGCACGCAGAGAATCAACTATTCTCCGGAATGCGTCCTGAATACCGGGTATCTTCTTTTCTACAAAGTAATCCTTGTATTCATCGGGGTCGGGACCCGTTATCATAAGTATTCTTCTGTAGTACTGGTTAAGCTCAAGTACAAGGTCGTCAAGCCTCTGCATAACCTCGCCGATTGAACCGGGTATAGCCTCAAGCGTCAGCTCATGCTCCTCGCCCGCTGTCAGATAAACGTAAATATCGTTGCCGTTCTCATCCTGGGGAGTGAGGTTGTACCAGTCCGGAGAATAGATGAACTTAACATCGTCAAGCTCCTTACACGGAACCTTTCCGTCAATGTAGATTCTTCTGTTTGAGAAGAAGCCTCTCATCTGATTCTGTCTTGCCTTGAAGTTGAAACGGTAATAACCGTCGTTTTCAACCTTGAACTTATAGGTGATCGCCTGCGTTGCCTTACTCCACGTTGCCTGACCGATAGTGTTGTAACGCTGCTTGGTCGGGTGGTTGGGATTTGTCATGTAGGTCGTTCTGTCGTAAGTAGCATATAATGTCGATGCTGTCTTGTATGCAGCCTCCTCAGCCTGAAGGAAGATGGTGTTCGTTCCCAGCTCCTCGTTCTTTGAAGAAAGTGCGGGAGTGTTCTGAAGCTCATCATCTGTGGGCTTGATTGAATCGTAGCTTACAAGCTCATCGTAGTTTTTGAACGTAAACGAATGGAAAACACCGTAGGTTCTGATACCCTCAAGTGTCATTGTGTGCTTGCCTTTTTCAAGATAGAAATAGTAAGGCTCGTTGTAAAGACCTTCCTTGTCCTTGATAGGATACTTTATCCAGCAATCATAGGTTACCTGTCCGGGACGAAGATCGTTGTCCTTGCTGTCACGGGTTATCTCTCCCTCGTCCTTCCAGTAACGGTCAAGCGTGATGTCCTGTGCCGCCGTGAAAGGATATTCGCCGTCTATCTTAAGACCTATGTCAAGAACGGTGTTCTTTGATTCACTGCCCTCGATAGGATAATAGATAGTCTCAAGATTGTAAAGACCCGTTTCCTCAACATTGAACTCATATGTAAGCGTGAGCTTGTCGCTCTTCCACTTTATCGTTGAGTAGTGATCTGTCTTGAGATCGGTATCTTCTGCGAGGAATGCCTTGATTCCGTTGTAGCCGTCGCCTGATTTTTGAGTGATCTCCTCAACTGCAGGCATTATGACTGAAGCCTGCTCGGCTGTCATCTCCGATACGTTGTTGACGAAGGATGTGCCGTCTATCGTACCTTCCTTGTAGTCGGTAGCATAGATAGTGATTTCCTTCTTGGGCTTTGCGGCATCCTTATGACTGTTGTAATAAGTGCTGTACTTGCCCTCCATACCGGTGATTGTGATTTTGCTCACTGAGCTATCGGTTGTGCTTTCCTCGGATTGTCCGGCAGAAGTATCTGTTGTCGCTTCTGCACTGACTGCGGTTGATGTAAGTGACAATGAGGATACGAGTGTCGCACATGACAATATACCCGCTAATGTTCTTTTCATCCTGCTGACTTTTGTTGCCACAGTAATAATCCACCTTTCTGATAGTTGTCGTTTATGTCCAATCGAAAATATGCTAATTTCGACGAGTTAAGGAATTTATCCGTGCATATTGTAGTCCGAGTTGTAAACGGAAATTTTTCCGTCCTCAAGCTCAACACGCACTTTATCTCCGCCCCTTATACCCAGAGCCTCGAGATATTCTTTTGGTATCTGGAGTCTGCCTGCCCTGTCAAGAACAACAAGCTCCTCATGATCCGAGCCGCTTTGCTGCATGAGTTTTTCATGCTCTGCCCTTTGCTGCTCGCTCATCTTTTCGAGTTCCCCGAATGAGAGGATCTCGGTTTTCTTTCTCAGCATCTCGCTCGATGTACGGCCGTCACGGATAGCAACAACACGGTCGATTGACTTCGACAGATTTGTATCGTGTGTTACTATTATAATGGTAACGCCTGTCTGACGGTTTAACTGCTTGAAAACATCAAGCACCATCGCCGCCGTCTTGGTATCGACCGCACCCGTAGGTTCATCCGCAAGGAGCAGGCTGGGATTGTTTGAAAGCGCTATGGCGATTGCCACTCGTTGCTGCTCACCGCCCGAAAGCTGACCGAGTACCGAGTTCTTTCTCGCTGAAAGCCCTACCATGTCGAGCAGTTCCTCCGCTCTCTCCCTTCGGTTCTTGTGTCCGGAAAGTAAAAGCGGCATTTCAACGTTCTGTATCGCCGTAAGATACGGTATAAGGTTTCTGGCGTTGTTCTGCCACACGAAACCGACCGTTTCTCTCTTATATTTTATAAGATCCTTTTCATCAAATTTAAGAAGATCCTTACCGTCAACGTAAAGACTTCCCGCCGAAGGCTTATCGAGCGCACCGAGCATATTCAGAAGCGTTGATTTGCCGCTTCCGCTCGCACCGACGATACCCATCAGCTCTCCACGCTCAACCGTGAGATCAAGACCCTGTAAAGCCATAACCTCAACATCGGTCGTCTTATATATCTTGACAAGGTTCTCACATTGCACCATCACATTTTCGGGTGGCGCAAGCATCATTCTCTGAGGCATCACTCCACCTGCTTTCTGACGTCTGTAATGCGTCCGTCATCAAGTGTATAAACCACGTCGCACTGCTCCATCATCGCAGTGTCGTGCGTTGTCATCACTATTGTAAGCCCGTCCGTATGTACAAGTTCTTTAAAAAGATTCATAACCGCAAGTCCCGTAGGCATATCAAGCGCCGCAGTAGGCTCATCCGCAAATATCAGCTTCGGCTTGTGCGAGATCGCCCTCGCTATCGCCACTCTCTGCTGCTCACCGCCCGAAAGCTCTCCGGGTCTGTGGTGCATACGCTTTTCAAGTCCCACTCTTACAAGGCATTCCTTCGCCCGCTTTACACGCTCCGCATAAGGCATACCCACAAGCCGCATCGCAAACTCAACGTTCTCATACGCCGTCATTGTCGGTATAAGCGCTACAGACTGGAAAACAAACGACATATCGTTTCTTCTCAGCTTATCCATCTCCTTGTCGGAAAGACCCGTTATCTTCTTCCCGTCAAAGTAGACCTCACCGCCTGTTGGACGGTCAAGTGCTCCGAGTATATTTATCAGCGTGGTCTTGCCCGAGCCGGATCTGCCTCTCAGCACGACCAGCTTGTTCTTTTCCACATCAAGATTTATATCTTTCAAAGCGTCAACAGTGGTATTATCGTTTATTTTAAAGCTCCTGGAGATATTCTCCGCTCTTAAAATCGTTTCCATAGGCAGTTTCGATCCTCAAAAAAGTCCGTAAGCTCCGTTTGCCCTGCAAATTGTTTCATCTGCTTTTTGTACCAAATGCACAATTGTATTATTCGTTTTCGGCTGTAAACACGCCGTATTTAGAAATAATGTACAAAACAGCGCAAGGGTCTATAACGTAGTAATTATACCAAATTATCACGTTACTGTCAAGGTTCATAAAAGAACTTTCACATTTCTCAAATGATTTTGATTTTCTGTACAAATCACTTTTGCGCTTGTCTAACAGTTACAAACTTCACACGCAAATTTTGTGCATATTGCTGAATTTGAATTTCGCCTGCACAATATCTTGATTTTTCGGGCGCCTTATGTGCTATTTTTGGTGTAAACGTTTTCCACATTGAAAATGCTTATAACTTAATTTAGCTAATTGCTTAATTCGCTTAATCAAACTTTGTTGAATATGCACAAATATTTTCAGCGGTTTTTTTAGCTAATCATTCCATATATTACTTAAATTTTGCGTGTAACTTATGTAAACGCTTCGATTTGCTCACTCAGCTCCATCCACTCGGCAGTAAGCGCCTCCTCTTTTTCCTTCAGCGCCTCTATTTCCTGTGCAAGCGCACTCGTTTTTTCGTAGTCGGTCGCTATCTCCGGCTGTGACATCTGCTGTGCAAGCTCCGCCGTTTTCAGCCCGATCTCATCTATCGCCTGCTCGCAACGCTTCAGCGCGCCACTGAGCTTTCTGAGCGTGCTTTCACGCTCCTTGCGCTCCTTGTAGTCGTTCTTCTTGCCTTCAGCCGCCTTTACCTGTACCGCCTGCTCGGACTGTGCCTTCGCTTCCTTGAGTTCGATATACCTGTCATAGTTTCCGTCTATGTTTACAGTACCCGTCTTTCCGAGCCACACTATCCTGTCGGCAAGCTTATTGATAAGGTATCTGTCGTGCGACACGATAAGAAGCGTTCCGCCGTAGCTTGCCAGTGCGTTTTCCAGAGCCTCTCTCGAATGTATGTCAAGATGGTTTGTAGGCTCGTCGAGCAGCAGCATATTTGCCTTGCTCAGCATCAGCTTAAGGAGCGACACCCTTGCCTTTTCTCCTCCGCTGAGCTTGCCCACATTCTTGAACACATCATCGCCCTTGAACAAAAACTGTGCCAGTGCAGAGCGTACCTGCGTCTGCGTCATTTTGGGATAACTGTCCCACACCTCGTCTATCACCGTCTTTGACGGGTCAAGATCCGTCTGTGCCTGATCATAATATCCAAATTGTATATTGTTGCCGAATTTATACTCTCCGCTATCCGCCTGATATTCTCCTGTAAGGATTTTCAGAAGCGTAGTCTTTCCACAGCCGTTCTCGCCTAATATAAATGTTGTCGTGTTCTTCTTTATGTCAAGCTCTGCATTTGTGAAAACCGCCGTCCCGTCAAACGATTTCGACAAGCCCTTTGCGATAAGCACATCGTTTGCGCCGCCTTCCTTCGCCCTGAACGTGAACTTTATAACCTCCGGCAGATCCTCCGGCTTTTCGAGCGTTTCCTTCAGCCTGTCCGCCTGCTTCTGCTTTGATGCCGCCGTGATGAAGTTATGCTCCTGCCCCCACCGCTTCTGTTGCTCTACAATGCCTTCGATACGGTTTATTTCCTTTACCGTCCTGTCGTACACTCTCTGCTGAGCCTCTCTCGCCTCGGACTTCAGCTCAAGATAGCGTGTATAGTTACCCTTATATTCACGAAGCGTCCTGTTTTCCATTTCAAAAGTCGTGTCGGTGACTTTGTCGAGAAAATAACGGTCGTGCGATATTACGATATATGCGCCCTTATATTCCGTAAGGAACTTTTCGAGCCATTCGCAGGCGGTTATATCAAGGTGGTTCGTAGGCTCGTCAAGAAGCAGTATATTACTCCCCGAAAGAAGCAGCTTCGCAAGCTGTGCCTTGCTTTTCTGACCACCGCTCATAACGCTTATAGGCTTACCGAAATCCTCTTCCGAAAAGCCCAGACCGACAAGCGCCGAGCAAGTCATTGATTTATAGGTAAGTCCGCCCTCACGCTCAAATCTTTCCTGCAACTGCATCTGCCTTGACAGCGTCTGCTCGCTGTGGTCACCCGTATCTATCGCAACCGCTATATCCGCAAGCTCGTTTTCAGCGTCGATAAGCGGACGGAATATCTCCAGTACCTCGTCATATAGAGTGATATTATCGTCACGGATAACATACTGCTCCATACAGCCGATCTTTATCCCCGCCGCCTTGCTTATACCGCCTGTTTCAGCCTCCTGCCTGCCGTTTATAACGTGCATCAGCGTGGTCTTTCCGCACCCGTTTACACCTACAAGTCCGGCTCTGCCGTTTTCTTCAAGCCGGAAATTCACATCGTGAAACAGCGTTTCACCGCCGAAGGACACCGAAATATCATTACCGGATAATACTATCATACCGCATTGTCCTTTCCGAAAAATAACGGTCAGAGTATTTCCTGCTCTGACCGCATATCTTTATACTTTTCTATATACTGCGTTTACTTCTTTAAATTTTCGGGCTTGTACTTGTTGAGTGCGTCATTGTTGAGATCAAGCGCATAGTCCTTAGCCGTCTCGTTGAGCATAGCCTTGTAGTCATCATCCTTCATAACGTGAAGCACGTTGCTGTGATTCTCCGTGAGCCAGTCCTCACGTTCCTTTATATCACGGCGTACTACCGCATAGTAAACGCTGTCGTCCTCGTAAACTCCGCCCTTGTCGGTGTCAAGCTCAAATGCCCACTTTACAAACTCCTCGCTCGGTGAAGTATCCGTCTTGCCGAGCAGGAATTCGTGGTCATGCTCCTCTTCTTCACTTCCCGATGTTCCGCTACTCGTTGTATCGTCCGATGCAGTTTCACTTGTCGAAGAAGTTACAGATGATGCCGCAGAAGAAACCGCAGATGAATTGCCGGAGTTGCTCTCGGCATCCGAGTTGCTCTCGGCTTCAGCCTCAGCCTTTTCCTTTGCCACAAGATCCTGATACTCGTGATATACCTTATCGTAGTCCTCGCCGGCAAGCAGTCTGTCAACATAGCCCTGAGCCTGTTCCTTCTTTGCCTTCTTGCCCTCGTCGGTCGTTATCTTGTCGCCGTTGCCCTCTGTAAGAGAAACCTGTATTATCTGGAATCTGCCGTAATTGTCATAGAAATAAGTTGCTATATCCTTTTCGTCTGTTGCGGATATGCCGTTTTTCTCATAGTAAGCGTCAAATACCTTCTCGCTCATCTTGTTTACAAGCTGAACAGCCTCGTATGACTTCTTGCTTATTCCGCCTGCCTCATAGTTCTGACCGTAGGTTTTTCCTGTGCTGTAGCCGTAATACGAGATTTCCGTATCCCACATCTTCTTTACAGAGGTCTTTACGGTTTCCTCTTCCTCGTCTGTGAGTGAAAGGTTCAGCTCCTTGAACTTGTTCTGGATAGCGACATACTGCTTTACCTGCTCTAATGTACGGTCCTGAACATACTGTGAGAACGTCTTGTCCTGTACATTGTAGTTGTAGTAGCTGAAATTCTCTATCTTTGACGAACTTGTTCCCATAGCCTTAAGCTGATCGTCAACCTCCTGCTGAGCCTCACCTATAGCCGTCTGCTCATAAAGAAGATATATGCCCGCATTTATGGTCTGATCGTCAACCGAGCCTATAGTCGATACATCCGCACAGCCTGCAACGCTTAATGTGATTGCCACGGCGCATATTGCCGCTGCCAGCTTTTTAAAATATTTCATTGCTTTTCTCCTTACTGTTTATAAGGGGCTGTGCCCCGATTATTTCTGCAAATTCCGCCGTTATCTTAATGTAACGCCTATATCCTCAAGCGCCTTAAGCACCTTTGCAACAACTGCGTCCGCCTCATCGTCTGTCAGCGTAGCGTCTTTCTTTCTGAGTATCAGCTTGTATGAAAGGCTCTTCATACCTGCAGGTACCTGCTCGCCCTTGTACATATCGAACAGACGTACAGCCTCAAGATGCTTTGCGGTCTTTTCGATTACCGCAACTATATCTCCGCTCGGCACGTCCTCGTTGCACACAAGGCTCAGGTCCCTGTATGTTGAGGGGAACTTGGGCAGTGCGGTGTACTTTACATCGCCGTTGGCATTATTGAACATTACCTCCATGCTGAGCGTAGCACAGTAAACCTCTGCATTTACACCGAAATTAGCCGCAGCCTCCGGATGAAGCTGACCGACATAGCCGATAAGCTCGCCGTTTACAGTGACCTTTGCACATCTTCCGGGGTGGAATGTCGGATTGTTCTTTTCAGCCGTGTATACGACATTCTTCAGTCCGAGTTTTGCCATAACTTCCTCGGCAACGCCCTTTGCCGTAAAGAAATCCTCGCCGTTTCCGTAAAGCGCATAGCACAGAACATCTCTTTCAACAGGGAGCTGATTTTCTCCCGTCGGGAAATACTCTCTTGCTATCTCGAAGAATCTGCCCTCAAGGTTTCTGTTGCTCCAGTTCCTTCTTACAACTTCCATCATTGATGTAAGCGCAGAAGTACGCATTACGCTTGTATCCTCGCCGAGCGGACGTCTTAACACAACGCTCTTTCTTGACTTCTCGTCCATACGCAGAAGCTCATAGTCCTTAGGCGAAATAAAGCTGTAGGTCATTACCTCGTAGAATCCGAGTGCCAGTGCAAGTGAAATTACCTTGTCCTCGAATATCTGCTCGGGCGTTCTCTTGCCCTGTGATGACAGCTTCGGTATAGTCGAGGGGATTCTGTTGTAGCCGTATATACGGGCAACCTCCTCCGCAACATCGCACGCACGGTGCATATCTATACGGGTAGGCGGAACGATTATCTCGCCGTTTTCATAGCCGAAGCCGAGCTTCTTTAATATCTCTATCTGCTCGTTCTCGCTTATATCCGAGCCTAAATGCTCGTTCACCCACTTATAGTCGTGCTTTAATCTTTCGGGAACATACTCGCTGTGGTTCTCGTCAATGATAGTATTCACTACCTCGCCGCAGCCCAGCATCTCGATAAGCTGTAATGCTCTCTTGAGCGCCTTTTCTGCGTTTACCGGGTTAAGACCCTTTTCAAAACGTGAGCTTGCCTCGGTACGCTCGCCTATCTTTCTTGCTGTACGTCTTACCGATACGCCGTCAAAGCAGGCAGCCTCAAATACGACCGTAGTCGTATCCTCCATGATACCGCTATGCTCTCCGCCCATAACACCGGCTATAGCGATAGGCTTCTTTCCGTCTGCGATTATCAGCATTTCGGGAGTCAGCTTTACCGGCTCTGCCATTTCGTCGAGCAGCTTTAATGTTTCTCCCTCTTTTGCGTTTCTTACAACTATCCTGTTGTCCTCGACATATCTTAAATCGAATGCGTGCATCGGGTGACCGTATTCAAGCATTACGAAGTTCGTTATATCAACAAGGTTGTTGATAGGTCTTACTCCGCTCGCTCTGAGCCTTCTTGCCATCCACTTGGGCGAAGGTCCTATCTTTACGTTCTTTACAAGCGCCGCCATATAGCGTGAGCAGAGCTTTGTATTTTCAACGCTTACGCTGATTTCCTTTTTAATATCACCGTCAACGCCCTTGAATGAAGGCTCGGTGTAGTTCATAGGAATATCAAATGTTGCGCTTGCCTCCTGTGCAAGTCCGAGTACGGAAAGGCAGTCGGGGCGGTTGTTCGTTATCTCAAACTCTACTATAGTATCGTCTGTCTGTAAAGCCTCGCATATATCCATACCCATTCTGAAAGAATCAACATCGGGATCGTTATTCAGTATAAGTATTCCGTCGTCTGCTACGGGATAGTCAAAATCATCCTTTGTAAGACCAAGCTCCGCATAAGAACACATCATACCGTTACTTGCAACGCCTCTCAGCTTGCCCTTTGTTATCTTTGTTCCGTCTGCAATGGTACTGTTGTGCATACAAGCGGGAACTATAGCCCCCTCGAACAGATTCTGCGCCGCAGTAACTATCTGCACAGGCTCTTCTCTGCCTGCGTCAAGCTGGCATATCCACAGCTTTTCGCTGTCGGGGTGACGCTCCAGCTTCAGCACCTTTGCAACTACCACGTTATTTATAGGATCGGACATCTTATGATAGGTTTCAACCTTTGAACCGCTCATTGTCATATCCGCTACGAATTCCTTTATTGGCATATCGGCTTTAACATAGTCGTTAAGCCATCTCATTGATAAATCCACGTTAATATCTCCTTTTACGATTCCTATCGGTATTTCTGAATTCTCTTATCTGAACTGTGCGAGGAAACGCTGATCGTTCTCGTACAGCAGACGCATATCGTCTATGTTGTATCTCATCATAGCAATACGCTCAAGTCCTATACCGAAAGCGAAACCGCTGTATTCTTCGGGATCTATTCCGCAGTTGATAAGTACCTGCGGATGAACGATGCCTGAACCGAGCATCTCTATCCAGCCTTCGCCCTTGCAGAGCGGACAGCCCTTGCCTCCGCACTTGAAACACTGTAAGTCAACCTCGGCTGACGGCTCTGTATACGGGAAGTGGTGAGGACGGAAGCGGAGCTTTACCTCGTCGCCGTAAAGACGCTTTGCAAACGTTTCAAGCGTACCCTTAAGATCGCCGAATGTGATATTCTTATCTATTACAAGACCTTCGCACTGGTGGAAAATAGGCGAGTGCGTGCCGTCAACAGCGTCGGGACGATAAACACGTCCGGGGCTTATGATAGCTATAGGAGGCTTGTTTTTAAGCATTGTTCTTATCTGCACGGAAGATGTCTGTGTACGCAGAAGGATCTCATCAGTAATATAGAATGTATCCTGCTCATCTCTTGCAGGGTGACCGTCCTCTGTTAAAAGCATATCGAAAACGTACTTCGTTTCCTCGACCTCAGGACCGTCTACTACAGTGTATCCCATTCCTCTGAATATTTCCTTCAGTTCGTCAAGAACTATATTCAGCGGATGACGTACTCCCATCGCCTGCTGTTTTCCGGGCATAGTAACGTCCAGTGTTTCCTTCTTTAATTTCTGCTCCATAAGCGCAGATTTAAGCTGTGCCTGCTTCTGTGCAATAAAGCCCTCAAGCGACTGTCTTACATCGTTTGCAAGCTGACCCATAACAGGTCTTTCCTCAGCGGACAGCTTACCCATGCTCTTGAGTATAGCTGTAAGCTCACCCTTCTTGCCAAGGTACTTTACTCTCAGGTCATCAAGCTGCTTAACGTCAACGCAGTCACCGATAGTTTTCAGCGCCTGCTCCTTTATATTCTGTAACTGTTCTTTCATACCTTTATTCTTTCCTCGTTATTTATTATCCTGTATTTGATCTCGCCGTCAGGCAAAGACGATGGAACCGAATCGTTCCACTGATAACACGACCTTTCACGCATTTTTCCTGCGTCGGTTAATTATAATATGGTTATGTAATATGGCTTTTTATGGAAATTAAAATCAAAGCCTATGCCTACACGATAGACATTATAACAGAAATCCGATACTTTTGCAAGTGTAATAACGCAGTTTTCGGTAAATTTCCACATTTGCCCCTCACTCAGACCGAATTTTTGCGATCCCGTTCTTTGCAAACTGTCAGCGCCTTCTTATAAATCGCCGCACCATTGCATTTCTCTTTCCTTACCTGCGCCAATATCTACGCCAAGTTGAGATGCCGATAAAGCTCACGAACGCTGTATTTAGAGTAATCGCATAAGCAGGACGCCAAACAACAGTGATTAACCTTTGACAAACACGGAATGAAGGAAACCGGTAACGATCAAGTTGTATTGCTTTTTACAAGGATTGTGTAAGTATATAAGGTCGTTCCAACAGAGTTTTCAGCCGCCATATATACAACAAAATCCCCCTCGTAAAATCCGAGGGGGATAAATTGCTTATTTATTGCTTAAAGCCGAAATTACTTTCTCTTCTTAGCAACGATAACAGCGCCTGTAGCGAGAACTGCAATGCCTGCTACTACTGCAACGCTCTCAACACCTGTGTTTGTGCTGGGCTTTGTAGAATCACCTGTTGTTGCAGGAGCGTCTGTTGCGGGAGCATCTGTAGCGGGAGCATCTGTATCTGCAGGAGCATCTGTATCAGCGGGCTGGTTGTCATCAGCCTTTACAACGTTGCCGTCGCCGTCAAATGTGATAATAACGTTGCCGTCAGCGTCGAGAACTTCGCACTTTGTTACTGCTATGCAAGCAATATCGTTGCCCCAATCCTGAAGAGCAATCTGCATACAGCCGATTTCGCTTGCATCGCCGTTAGCGAGAGGGTTAGCAAAGCCGTTAGCTTCAACCTGGTATGTGTAGTCAGCGATCTTAACTGAACTGAGGGGGTTGTCATTTGAAGCGTCATCATCCTTATTAGGATCGGTGGTGAGGTTCAGAGCATCGTCTGTTACACCCCAGTAAGCCTGGCTGGGCCAGTTGTATGTGTCGTAAAGGGGAGTGTTAGCTTCGATATCGCCGCCGTTGATCGAAAGAACAACTGCGCCGCCTATGCCGCCCTGCCAATACTCACGGTTGCCTTCTTCGCCGTCAGCGTCTGTTTCTGTAACTTCAATTGTAAATCTTGCACCTGTTACCTTTGTGTAGTCGATATCGTAGTTTGTAGCGGGCTTGCCTTCCGCTTCACTACCTACGTTAAACAGCTGGACGAGCCACGAACCTGTACCTGTGCTTAAACCTGCCGCAGGGTTTGCTGAGGGCTTGAGAACACCGCCTGCACTTGCTGCAATAGCTAAAGAGCTTACTGCGAGTGAAGAAGCCACAATTCCTGTCATGATCTTTCTTAACTTCATTGGAAAAATCCTCCTATAAAACTTTTTTCGTTATGTTACACACTTATGTAACTTTACACACCTATTTTAACATTTCACTTTTTTAATGTCAATGTGCATTATGCCTAAAATGTATGTGAAAATTTATTGAAACTCACAGCATTACACAGCATCAAGGGCATAATTTAAGTAAATTTAAGATTAACGGTAAATTATGTTATGTTTTGTGATAAAAAGGGTGGGTGGAAGGGTGCTGTAATTTCAGCTTATAGGATAGAAAAGCCTGTTTATAAAATAAACTTCTGATTTATTATCCCTATCCCCAAACCCCTTCCCCGTGGGAAGGGGCTATATTACTGGGGCTACCGCCCCTAGTCCCTGTCGGGGGCTCCGCCCCTGCGACCCCTTTTTTATAGCCAAGAGCTTTTTCGACAGACTGATAATTTATCTCTTATACAACGGGATTGTTTGGGGATTGTCTGGAGATTGTTCGGCAAAAATGAAAAATGCTTAAAATTTTACTTAAAAGGATTGAGAAAAGCCGTGAAATATGTTATATTAATTGTATATGGGAACTGACCGTATACCCGAAAAATTAAAAGGACGGAAAAAACTATGTCTATCGTATTTGACGAAAACAAGCGTGTATTCAAGCTCGACACGGAAAAATCGAGCTACGCATTTCATATCACCGACAGCAGAAACCTGCTCCACCTGTACTACGGCGGCTATATTCCGGAAACTGATATAACTCATATGCTCCGCATACCGAATGACGAGCCGTTTGTACCTGCGGTACACGACGCTATGGGACCTCACAGCTTTGACTGTGCGCCCATCGAATTTCCGACATCGGGCGTTGCGGATTTCAGAGAACCGGCAATGCAGGTAATGGATATAAACGGTATGTCCGCCTGTGAATGCTACTACAAGGATTACAGAATTTCAAACGGCAAGCCGAAATTAAAGGGGCTTCCCGCTACATATGCCGCAGACGATGAAGCGCAGACGCTTGAGGTGTTCTGCTACGATCCGCACAGCGGTCTTGATATTACGCTTATGTACAGCGTATTTCCGAAATTTGACGTTATTACAAGAAGCGTAAAGGTCGAAAACAACGGTCTTGCCGCTATCGACCTGCGCCGTATCATATCAATGAGCCTTGATCTTGACAGAATGGGCTACGATATGATAACACTGCACGGAACATGGGCAAGAGAACGCCATGTACAGCGTTTCCCTATACGTTTCGGCAAGCAGTCGATAGATTCCAACAGAGGTGCTACAAGCCACGCTCACAACAACTTCTTTGCGCTGTGCGACCACACCGCAACAGAGGACTTCGGCGAAGCATACGGCTTTGCTCTGGTGTATTCGGGTTCGTTCCTCGGAATGGTAGAGGTAGGTCAATACGAAAAGACAAGGGCTCTGCTCGGTATAAATCCGTATGACTTCTCGTGGCACTTAGAGCCGGGAGAGGATTTTCAGGCACCGGAGGTCATCATGACCTATTCCGGCGAGGGCTTAGGTCAGATGTCGAGAAACTTCCACGATGTAATGAGGAACAACCTTATCAGAGGAAAGTGGAAGAATATGCGCCGTCCTATACTTATTAATAACTGGGAAGCGACATATTTCAACTTTGACACGGACAAGCTCCTTGATATAGCAAGAGAGGCTAAGAAAGCCGGAATCGAGATGCTCGTCATGGACGACGGCTGGTTCGGTCACAGAAACGATGATAAATCTTCCCTCGGCGACTGGTTTGTGAACGAGGACAAGATAAAAGGCGGTCTTAAACACCTTGTGGACGAGGTAAACAAGATAGGTCTTAAGTTCGGTATATGGTTCGAGCCTGAGATGATAAGCCCTGACAGCAAGCTGTATGCAGAGCATCAGGACTGGTGCATACACATTCCCGGCAGACACCGCACGACTGTAAGAAGTCAGCTTGTGCTTGATTTTTCAAGAAAAGAAGTGCGTGACTATATCTATGAGCAGATGAAGGCTATCCTTTCAAGTGCAAACATAGAATATGTAAAGTGGGATATGAACAGACAGCTGAGCGAGGTCGGCAACGAGGTATTCCCTCCCGAAAGACAGCGTGAGATATGGCACAGATATGTCCTCGGCGTATATGAAATGCAGGAAAGACTGCTGACAGACTTCCCTGACCTGCTCCTTGAAAACTGTGCCGGCGGCGGTTCACGTTTTGACGCAGGTATGCTCTACTACTCTCCTCAGATATGGACAAGCGATGACACCGACGCTATAGAAAGGCTCAAGATACAGTACGGCACATCTATGTGCTATCCCTGCTCCTGCTTCGGCGCTCACGTTTCGGACAGCCCGAACCACTGTGTAGGCAGGATAACTCCTTTTGAAACGAGAGGACACGTTGCGATGTCGGGTACGTTCGGCTATGAACTTGACGTTACGAAGATTTCTGACGATGACAAGTATGCGATAAAGGAACAGATAGAAGAATTCAACAAGTACAATCCGCTTGTGAGAACGGGCGATTATTACAGAATCGGAGATCCGTTCGCAAACGACCGCTTTGACGCATGGCAGTTTGTCGCAAAGGACAAGAGCGAAACGCTCCTCGAATATGTACAGGTTCTTAAGGAGCCGAGCGTATTCCTGCACAGAGTAAAGCTGAAGGGGCTTGAAAAGGGCTGTTATTACAGGCACGAGCAGACGGGAAGGGTTTATTCGGCAGAGCTTCTGATGAACAGCGGATTTGACATTCCGTCGTTGTGGGGAGATTTCAGGTCGTTTATTGCACATTTTGTAAGGGTGAAGTGAGATATGCAGGGTATTTTTCCTGCTTTAAAGGTGAAATATTATGAAAAAACTCGGTGTTATACGGCTATTTATCTGCATTGCGGCGATAATAACAGAGCTTTTGCCGCTCGGCGCAGTGCTTAAATACGGATTGATGTCCGACAACGGTCATTTGATTTTCAGGTTTGAAAATTACTCATATTTCGATGTCACGCCGTTCGGATACGCAATGTTCCACTATATGATATGCGCTGTGACAACTACTATTACGGCTATGCTTTCTCTGCTGTGGATATTCTTCGGGAAGAAACGGCAGACGCCGATTACGGTGCTTTCCGCCATTGCTCTTGCGATGTCGGCTGTACCGTACATTATAATGACGTTCAACGTTTTTACCGTGATAATAACCGCATTGCTTGCGGCGGTGCTGGTAATATCGGTTGTAATGCAGATAAAGCACGAATAGAAAGGACTTATGTTATGGCACGTTCATCCAACCAGAAGCAGAAAATTCTTTATATCGAAAAAATGTTCCGTGAGGAATCGGACGAGCTTCACGCTCTGACGGTTGCCGGAATACAGGAAAAGCTGGAAAGGCTCGGAATAACGGCGGAACGCAAGGCGCTCTACTCCGACATTGAAACGCTCCGTGACATTCTCGGAATGGATATATGCTCGGATAAGAACGGAACGTATTATCTTGCCTCCCGTGATTTTGAGTTTGAGGAATTACAGCTGCTTGCGGACGCTGTGGCCTGCTCGAAATTCATTTCAGAAGAAAAATCAAGGGCGCTTATCGGCAAGATCGCCCACCTTACAAGCAACTTCCGTGCAAATGAGCTTCAGCGGAGCGTTATTGTCGCAAACCGTGTAAAAACCGTAAACAAGAAGATATACTACAGCATAAACAAGATACACGAAGCCATTGAAAACGGCAGAAAGATAACCTTCCACTACTTCAACTACGATATAAAAAAGAGAAAGATATTCAGAAATGCGGACGGACGTTATACTATGTCGCCGTATCATCTTGCGTGGGAGGATGAAAACTACTACTGCATAGGCTTTTACGAAAAATACAACTCGGTTTCAAACTTCAGGGTTGACCGTATGGAAGACGTTGAGGTGTCAGATGAGCCTGCGATAATCTCGGAGGACTTCAACCTTGCGGAATATACACGGAAAATATTCGGTATGTTCTCAGGCAAGGAAACAATAAGAATAAAGCTGAGGTTCGACAACTCGCTCACAAGCGTTGTTATGGATAAATTCGGGTCGGATATAACCATGCACAAGCTTGACGAGAATAACTTCTATATATCAAAGGATATAAACGTAAGCCCGACCTTTTACGGCTGGCTGTTTCAGCTGGGTGTAAAGGCGGAAATAATCGAGCCGTTGTCGGCAAGAAACGACTTTGTCGCTTTTATCGACAGCCTCAGAGATATGTATTGATCCGAAAGGCTGTGGTAACATTGTCAGCGACAATCAAAGCATTTTTTAAAAAGCTGCCGAAATGGCTGTATTATGCCGTTCCTGCGTTTTTGCTGTCACTTGTTCTCACACTGCTTGCAAAAAACACGGCAGACTTTGCGCAGTGGTACAGCACAACGATATACCCGTTTTTTGTGGGTACTGTTGGACGGATTTCTTCTGTACTGCCCTTTTCGCTGTGTGAGATACTGCTTTATGCGGTTATCATACTTGCCGCCGTCGGCGTTGTCTTTACCGTGATACGCTTTGTAAAGGGCAAGGGCAAGCGGAAAAAGCTGTTGATGAGGGTGCTTGCGGTCGTGGTGTGCTTTGCGGTAAGCGTGTTTATGGTGTTTACGCTTTTCTGCGGAATAAACTATAACCGTTTTACATTTTCCGAGGTAAGCGGATTTACCGTTGAAACATATACGGCTCAGGAGCTTGCGGATCTTTGCGTGTATATTCTGAAGAACGCAAACGACGCTGCCGGAAAAATAGAAACGGACGAAACGCTGACGGTATCGCTTGACGGTAAAATCAATCTCGACAAGGAATGCAGAGATGCTATGACCCGACTCGGCGAAAGGTATGACAGCCTGTCGGGATTTTATCCGGACGCAAAGGCTGTAATTGCGTCAGAGGGTATGTCTTATATGAAAATACTCGGTATGTATGCGCCGTTTACCATAGAGGCAAATTATAACGCAAATGCGCCGGACTTTGCAAAACCGTTCACGGTGTGTCATGAACTGTCGCACCTGAAGGGCTTTATGCGTGAGGATGAGGCGAACTTCATCGCTTATCTCGCCTGCACAGGCTCGGATAACGTGTATCTTCAATATGCGGGGTGGGTATATGCTCTTATCTATGCCGCAAATGCGCTTTATTCTGCGGCAGGAGCGGAAATATACAGCGAACTTATGAGCTATGCGGACAGCAAGATACTCGCAGAGCTTAAAGCAAACAGCGAATACTGGAAGAAATACGAAACACCGGTCGCTACTGTCGCCACAACGGTGAACGATACCTATCTTAAGTCGCAGGGGCAGTCTGACGGCAAGAAGTCTTACGGCAGATTCGTAGATCTGATGATAAGCTACGAAAAAATGCAGGCATCGTAATTCAAATGTCGTCAGGTATTATAAATATTGGAGTAATCAACTTATGGCAAATAAGAAATTGTACAAGAAAGAAAGGTTTTCGGGCTGTATTGTAGGTGCCGCCGCAGGCGACGCTCTCGGTTCTCCCGTAAAGACATTGACAAGAAGTCAGATCAAGGATCTGTACGGCAAAAAGGGCATACTTAAGCTAAGTCCCGAGAAGCGACAGAAAACCGCCCGTATATCAGACGAGACACAGATGATGCTGTTTACGGCCCACGGTATACTGTGGGCTGATGCGGCAGGGCTGAGAACGGGAGAAGCGAACTGTGCGGATTATGTTTTCCTTGCGCTTCAGCAGTGGCTTTATTCGCAGACAGGCGGTACTTCTTCAATTGACCTGCAGTGGATACTTGATGGCAACGAAACCGGTTTTCCGTGCGATCTGCTCGGAATATCCGCATTCTGCAAGAAGCGTAATCCCACGAAACAGCTTGTACAGACGCTTGCAGGGATAAAATCCGAAAACGACTACGGCAGGAAGCGCCGTCCGATAAATCAGAACAAGCTGTTTGACTGTCTGCCGAGAGCGATTCCTGCGGGGCTGTATTTTTACAGCGACCCTGAGCTTGCATTCTCGGTAGGCTGTGACCTTGCCGCAATTACACATTCGCACCCGACAGGATACCTTGCAACAGGCTGTCTTTCTGCCATTATCGCATTTATCTGCAAGGGGAATACCATTGAACGCTCGGTGCTGAACACAATGAAGATACTCAAGGAGCATGACGGCTTTGAGGAGTGCTTTGCGGCGCTCGACAAGGCTCTTTCACTGCTTGACGAGGAAACCTCGCCGCTGACCGATGTGGCGGAGCTTGGAAACGGCAGTACGGCGGACTCTGCGCTTGCCATAGGCGTATACTGTGCCTGCGTACATTATGACTATCTCAGTGCGGTACAGCTTGCCGCAAATCAGGACGGTATAAGCGATATATGCGCATTTATAGCAGGCGCACTGAAAGGCGCACTGCTCGGATATTCGGAGATTCCGTCGGGATTTGTGAAAAAGCTGCAGTTTGCGGAGCTGATAAAAGACTATGCGGGAAGGATGACTAAAGCCGCTCCAAAAGGTTTTATGAAAAGATAAGGAAGCGATTATAAAAGAATGGTCACGGATATGACTAGCGGCAGGACCTTTTCCGTTCTGCTGAAATTCTCTCTGCCGATGCTGCTCAGCGTTGCATTTCAACAGCTTTATAACATTGTTGACAGCGTTATTGCAGGCAACTTTGTAAGCGATATGGCGCTGGGTGCAATAGGCGCAAGTTACCCCGTCACAATGATATTCATGGCAGTGGCAACAGGCGGAAGCGTCGGTGCGTCGGTCGTTGTTGCACGACTTTTCGGTTCAAAGAACTATACATATATGAAAACGGCGATAAACACGGCGCTGGTTTCGTTTGCGGCAATCGCCGGAGTGCTTACCGTGACAGGCTGTGCCTTATGTTCACCGATGCTGACATTGCTCGGCACACCGGATGATATATTTGCGGACAGCGACATATATCTGAGGGTATATGTACTCGGACTGCTGTTTCTGTTTATCTATAACGCCTGCAACGGTATATTCACCGCCCTCGGCGACTCGAAAACACCGTTGTTTTTCCTTATAGCATCTTCACTCGGAAATATCGGGCTTGACCTGCTGTTTGTAATAGTATTTCAGATGGGCGTCGCAGGCGTTGCATGGGCTACATTCGCCGCTCAGGGCGCAGCAGGCATTGCGGCGTTCTTCGTACTTTTAAGACGTGTCGGAAAGATACAGTCGGATACTCCCGAAAAGCCTAAAATATTCTCTTCTGACGCACTCAAGCAGATAAGCCGTATTTCCGTTCCGTCAATATTACAGAGCAGTTTTGTATCGGTAGGAAATCTGTTCGTGCAGAGCCTTGTAAACAGCTTCGGTTCATCGGTAATAGGCGGTTATGCGTCTGCTATCAAGCTGAATACTTTCGCAATAACCTGTTTCTCAACGCTTTCAAACAGCGTGTCTAATTTCTGTGCGCAGAACATAGGCGCAGACAAGACCGACCGTGTTAAAACGGGTGTGAAGTCGGGTATGCTGATGTGTCTTGTTATAGCGATACCTTTTGTAGTGTGCTTCCTGCTTTTCGGCGGAACGCTTGTAAACCTGTTTGCGACACAGGCTAACGCTGAGATAATCGCAACCGGCAGTAAGTTTCTGACTATCGTTTCCCCGTTCTATTTCTTTGTCTGCATAAAGATAGTAATTGACGGCGGTGTAAGAGGCTGCGGCGTTATGACGCCGTTTATGATAAGCACCTGTCTTGACCTTGCATTGCGTGTTATTTTCGCCTATATCCTCTCTCCGTTCTTCGACTCGGACGGAATATGGCTGTCGTGGCCCGTAGGCTGGGTGCTTGCACTGGTTGTAGATCTGTTCTTCTATAACCGTTATATCCGAAAAGAAAAAGCTTTTACAGCATAACCGCATTGAATATAATAAAGCCACTGCTATAGCAGTGGCTTTATTATATTCAATTATGCCATGTCAAACAGATTGATTACTTCTATTCCTTTGGCTTCAGCCATACGGACGGTTTGTCCCGTTCCGCTGCGGCTGTTGTTTTCATCGTAGTAGCATACACATCCGTCAGCAAGCTCTATCATTCTTGCATTACGCTGTTTCATACAGTCCTTTGTGTATTCACTGCCGATATACTCAATGCTGTCAGCCGCCATCATTATCGCATAAAACTCCTGCTTATCGTTGTAGCTCCAGTTCTTTGTCTGCTCTTCGTTTGAGCAGGGGAGTACAAGGTGGAGCTTTATATCGAGTGCCTTGCGTTTTCTCAGATACAGCACCATATGAGCGCACATAGTGTCGAAGCCGATAGCACCGCCGCAGTAGAAGTCGGTAACGCCTCGCTTGACAAGTCCGCATATTGTGCTGTCAAGCAGAGATTTAAGCGCATACATATCCGAGCTGTCAATTTTACGATGCCCTGTAAAGCAAACCGATGTCATACGCAAAGCCTCCTTTTAGTTACGATAAAAAGAAAAATAAGCCGTATCTGCGTCTGACAAATACGGCTGATGTGCTAAAGCAAGATGTAAATCAGTCTTCAACCTTTTCTTCGATGAACTTAACAATGTCACCGACAGTCTTGATCTTTTCAACCTGATCATCGGGAATCTCGATGTCGAACTCTTCTTCAAAGCTCATTACGAGATCTACTACGTCAAGTGAATCAGCACCGAGGTCGTCTGTGATGCTTGCAGCCTCAGTAACCTTGTCTTCTTCAACGTCGAGCTGGTCAACGATTATCTTTTTTACCTTATCAAATACCATTTGAAATCTCCTCCGTGTTTTTAAAAAGAAATTTTCTTTCGTTAATATTATACGGCATTACGCCGAAATAATCAAGTCGTATTTACAACAAATACATTAAAAAAATGTCTAAATTTACTGGGTGTATTTCTACACTTTGCACAACTTTCAAAGGGTTATTGAAAGCTGTTGATTTACCGTCCGAAATAACGAATATGCAGCAGCATATTATGACCGCCGGTAACGTAGGTTACGCAAATCACAAGCCGTCAGAACGGCAAACAGTCAGCGGCGACTCGCCGCACGGCGAATTTGCCGTGACTTTCAGTTACTCGGAAAACATACCGATTTTGCGGAATTTCTTGTAGCGGTTGTCAAGCAGGGTAGGAATATCTATCCTTGACAGCCTTTCGACCGCACTTATAAGATATTCAGATATATTGTCCGCTGTCTGTGCAGGGTCTGTATGAGCGCCGCCCACCGACTCGGAAATGATCTTGTCACACACACCGAAGTTATATAAATCCTCTGCCGTAATCTTCATAAGATCAGCCGCTTCCTTTTCTCTTGAAGGATCCTTCCATAGAATAGAAGCAAAGCCTCTGGGAGAAATTACGGAATATAAAGCGTGTTCAAGCATAGCAAGCTCATCACATACGGCAAGTGCAAGTGCGCCGCCGCTTCCGCCTTCGCCGAGAACTACCGATATAACGGGGGTTTTCAGCGTCATAAACTCGGCAATATTCTTTGCTATAGCCTCGCCCTGACCTCTTTTTTCGGCTTCAACTCCGCAGAATGCGCCCGGTGTATCAACAAAGCAGATAACGGGTCTGTGGAACTTCTCCGCCTGATATGCAAGCCTGAGCGCCTTTCTGTAGCCCTCGGGATGAGGCATTGAGAAATTCGACTTCTTGTTTTCCTCAAGGTTTCTGCCCTTTACCTGTGCAATCACTGTGACGGGAGTGCTGTTAAGAGTAGCTATACCCGATAATATTGCGGCATCGTCACCGTAGTGGCGGTCGCCGTGAAGCTCGGTGAAGTGGTTGAATATAGCAGGAATATAGTCGTTTACGGTTGGACGATTCTTTTCTCTTATTATCTCAAGATGCTGTGTAGCCGTCATATTTGACATTATCATTACCGTCCTTTCAACCGTGCTGCCAGTCAGCGCCGATTTTTTTATAGTTATGCAGTCTTAATATATTCGACAGCGTTTTACGCATTGAGCGTCTGTCGGCTATCGCATCAACAAAACCGCTTTCAAGCAGGAATTCTGCCGTCTGGAAATCATCGGGGAGCTTCTGCTTTATAGTGTCCTGTATAACACGTCTGCCTGCGAATCCTACAAGCACCTTAGGCTCTGCAAGGATTATATCTCCAAGACTTGCAAAGGACGCTGTAACACCGCCTGTTGTGGGGTCGGTAAGCACCGTGATATAAAGTCCGCCTGCATCGCTGTGACGTTTTACCGCACCGCTTGTCTTTGCCATCTGCATAAGGGAGATTATACCCTCCTGCATTCTCGCACCGCCCGACGCTGTGAAAAGTATAACAGGCAGCTTATGCTCTGTGGCATATTCAAACGCTCTTGTTATCTTTTCACCTACAACACTGCCCATGCTCGCCATCATAAAATTGGAATCCATAATGCCGATGACCGCACGATAGCCTCGTATAGTGCATTCGCCCGTCACTACTGCGTCCTTAAGTCCCGTGCTTTCCTGCATACTCTTTATCTTCTTCTCATAGTCGGGGAAGCCGATAGGATTCAGTGACACCATATTTTCGTCAAACGGCTTGAAGCTGTCCTTGTCAACCGTTATATCAAGACGCTCCTTAGCGGAAAGCCTTGCGTGATAATTGCAGACAGGGCAGGTTTTCTTACGCTTTTCAAACTCGTCCATATAGAACACGTTCTGACAGCGGGGACATTTGAACAGCAGGTCCTTGGGTATTTCGGGGGCGGAAGAATCCGCCTCGTCCTTCTGTTCCTCATTAAAACGGTCCTTGACCATTTTAAACAGATCTTCTAACAATTAAAGCACCGCCTTTTCGTTTGCTTGTGGCATTATCAATAATTCGTCAGATCCTTGCGGTTAAGGAAGCCTATATCGAAATTGCCGCTTTCGACATCCTCGTCACGCAGGAGATTGAGCTGGAAATCAATGTTGGTGTTGATACCCTCTATGAGAAATTCGGAGAGGGCAACCTTCATCTTCTGGATAGCCTCTTTCCTGTCCTCGCCCTTTACAAGCACCTTTGCTATCATACTGTCATAGTAAGGGGGTATCTCGTAGCCCTGATATACCGCCGTATCAATACGCACACCGAAACCGCCGGGCATATGGATCGACTTTATCTTACCGGGGCAGGGGCGGAAGTTGTTCTTAGGCTCTTCCGCATTTATGCGACACTCGATAACGTGACCGCTGAGCTTTATATCCTCCTGCTTATACTGCAGGGGAAGTCCTGCGGCGATGTTTATCTGCGCCTTTACAAGATCCACGCCGGTCACCATTTCGGTTACGGGGTGTTCGACCTGTATTCTTGCGTTCATCTCCATAAAGTAGAAATTTAAATCCTTGTCTACAAGGAATTCTACCGTTCCTGCGTTTGCATAGCCGCAAGCCTTTGCCGCTCTTACTGCCGCTTCTCCCATTCTCCGACGGAGATCCTCTGTCATAATGGGGCTGGGGCTTTCTTCAAGCACCTTCTGATTACGGCGCTGTAACGAGCAGTCACGCTCGCCGAGATAAATTACATTTCCGTGCTCGTCCGCAAGGAGCTGTATCTCGACGTGTCGGGGATTTACAATGAACTTCTCGATATATATATCATCGTTTGCAAAGAACTGTTTAGCCTCCTGCTTTGCGGCGGTCATTGCCGCTTCAAGCTCCTCGGGCTTTTCAACAAGTCTTATGCCTCGTCCGCCGCCGCCTGCGCTCGCCTTTACCATTATCGGATAGCCGATCTTTGCGGCAATCTCCTGAGCCTCCTCAAGCGTCCCAACAACACCGTCGGAGCCGGGAACTACGGGAACATCGTTTTCTATCATCGTCTTCTTTGCGTTTGCCTTATCACCCATAGCGTCCATAGCGTCAGCGCCCGGACCTATGAACTTTATTCCGCACTTGTCGCAAAGACGTACAAAGTGGCTGTTTTCGGAAAGGAAACCGAAGCCGGGGTGAATTGCCTGTGCGCCCGTTATCTCGCAGGCGGCAAGCAGTGCCTTTGAATTAAGATAGCTGTCCTTTGACGGAGCAGGTCCTATGCATACCGCTTCGTCCGCTATCTGTGCGTGAAGCGCAGTCTTGTCGGCTGTCGAATATACTGCGACAGTCTTTACTCCAAGCTCTCTGCACGCACGGATTATTCTTATAGCAATCTCGCCTCTGTTGGCGATCAGAATCTTATTGAACATACAGCGTTTGCCTTCCGTTTACTTGATAGCAAAGGTGATCTCTGCGGATACCGCCTTTTCACCATTTACTGTGGCAAGAGCCTTGCCGACACCGATAGGACCTTTTACCTTTATTATCTCGACTTCGAGCTTTAAAAGATCGCCGGGTACTACCTGTCTTCTGAACTTAGCGTCCTTGACGCCGCCGAACAGACCTATCTTGCCCTTGTTTTCGGGGAGTGCAAGCATTGCCACTGCGCCTGCCTGTGCAAGCATCTCAAGCATAAGTACGCCGGGTACTACGGGGTATCCTGGGAAGTGTCCCTTGAACCAGAACTCGTCCTCTTTCATATACTTTGTGGCAACCACACGCTGACCGGGTTCCATTTCTTCAATAGTATCAATAAGCAGGAACGGATCTCTGTGAGGGATTATCTCCATTATCTGCTCTTTATTCATAAGCGACATATACAGTCCTCCGTTATTCTATTATGATGAGCGGCTGACCGAATTCAACAGCCTCTCCGTCCTTTACGGCAATCGACTTTACAGTGCCGGAAATATCCGCCTGTATCTCGTTCATTACCTTCATACTCTCAACGATGCATACTGTGTCGCCCTCGCTTACCTTATCGCCGACCTTTACAAAGGGAGGCTTTGTGGGGGAGGGGGAAGAGTAGAATGTGCCGACAATGGGGCTTTTTATGCTCTTGCCTGTATCGGCAGGTGCCGCAGCAGGAGCCTGTGGCTGCGGTGCTGATGTCGGTGCTGCGGGAGCAGCCGCCATAGCCATAGGAGGCATTGCGGGCATCATAGGAGGTGCGGGAGGGGGATTCTTCTGACCAAGCTCAAGCTCGAACTTGTCGTTCTTTACATACATATAGGACAGACCGCTGTCCTTCATAATACCGATAAATTCCTTTACGGCATCGGTAAGCGAATTAGTTTCAAACTGCATATTGTGTCAACCTTTCTCTTAGTCCTCTACGGGAGCAAATGCTATACAAGCGTTATGACCGCCGAAGCCGAGCGAATTGCTGAGTGCGCCTGTAATCTTCATATCTCTCGTGCCGTCAGCCGCATAGTCAAGATCGCATTCGGGATCTGCCACCTTAAGACCTAATGTGCGGTGCACCTTGCTGTTCTTTATCTGAAGAGCGCAGGCTACCGCTTCTACACCGCCTGCCGCACCTAATAGGTGACCTGTCATTGACTTTGTGGAGTTGATGACCATATTCTTTGCGTGTTCGCCGAATACCAGCTTTACAGCGGCTGTTTCGGTCTTATCGTTCATAGGTGTGGATGTGCCGTGTGCGTTTACATAGTTGAAGGTTTCGGGCGCTCTGCCTGATTCCTTTACAGCGAACTCCATAGCCTTTGCGCCGCCCTTGCCCTCGGGGTCGGGGCTTGTTTCGTGATAAGCGTCGCAGGTCGCACCGTAGCCGATGACCTCAGCATAGATGTTTGCGCCTCTTGCCTTTGCGTGTTCGTATTCTTCAAGAATTACGATACCGCTTCCGTCACCAAGAACGAAGCCGCTTCTCTCTGCGTCAAAGGGGATACTTGCTCTGTCAACATCGGTCGACTTTGTTATAGCGTGCATATTGTTGAAGCCTGCATAGGCAAAGCCTATCGAGCATTTCTCTGTACCGCCTGCTATGGCAACGTCCATATAGCCGTTCTTTATAGCGTGGAATGCCTCGCCTATAGCGTGTGTACCGCTGGCGCAGGCAGATACTGTGCAGTAGTTTACGCCCTTGAAGCCTGTACGGATAGCAACCGTACCTGCCGCCATATTGCCTATCATCTTGGGGATAGTGAATACTGAAACTCTCTTGTTGCCCTTGTTGTGATATGCGAGAAGCTCTTCCTGCGTTGTTTCCATACCGCCTATACCCGAGCCGATTATTACGCCGCATCTGTAAGGGTCGAGATCCTCGAAGTCGCTTCCTGCGTCCTTTATAGCCTTGTCAGCAGCATATACGGCATACTGTGTGATTATATCTGTACGGCGAAGCTCTTTCTTGTCAAAAAGGCCGTCTGCGCTGAAATTCTTTACGGAAGCCTTTACGTTAAGCTCTTCGCTCTGGCCGGGGAACCACTGCTCTAATGTAAAGCCGTGCTTGCCCTCCATAAGACTGTTCCAGAATTCTTCCTTGGTGTTTCCTATGGGGCTTACTACGCCCACACCGGTAATTACAACTCTGCTCATTTTTTTGTATTTCCTTTCGTGGCTTGTCTTTACATTGATAAGCCGCCGCTTATCTCTATTACCTGACCTGTTACATAGCTTGCATCCTTTGAAGCAAGGAATGATACAACGCCTGCTATCTCTTCAACTTCGCCGCATCTGCCCATAGCTATCTGCTTTACCATTGCCGCTCTCAGCTCTTCCGAAAGAGCGTCGGTCATTGCTGTGTGGATAAATCCGGGTGCTACTGCGTTACAGGTGATGTTTCTCGGGCCAAGCTCCTTTGCTGTGGTCTTTGTCATACCGATTATAGCCGCCTTTGTAGCGGAGTAGTTCATCTGACCGGGGTTGCCGTAAAGACCTGCTACGCTTGCAAGGTTGATAATCCTGCCGCTGCGCTGTTTCATCATAACAGAGCCTACGAGCTTTGTCATATTGAATACGCTTTTCTGGTTTACCGCAACAACGAGGTCGTAGTTTTCTTCGCTCATTCTTACAAGCAGACCGTCACGGGTTATACCTGCGTTGTTAACGAGTACGTCAATACTGCCGAAATCGGCTTTTACGCTCTTTACGAATGCTTCACACTGATCGTACTTTGATACGTCAGCGATGTACTTTTCGCACTTTACACCTTCTGCTTTTATCTTGTCGATTATATCGTTGTTTTCAAAGCAGCTCTCAGCGATGTCATTTAATGCGATGTCATATCCGTCCTTTGCAAGACGGAGAGCTATTGCCGCACCTATTCCTCTTGCAGAGCCTGTGATGATTGCAGTTGCCATTGATTTTCTCCTTTTTTTACCGTTTTATCGTTTTATAGTTTTATCTTACCTGTTCAGCAGTTTTTCAGCCTCTGCGAACATTTCTTCCACAATTTCCTTTGCAGGCTGTACCTTCTTTACCATACCTGCGATAGCGCCGCATAAGAACGAGCCTTCCTCAAGGTTGCCGTCCTGTACTGCCTTACGCAGTGAGCCGAGCGTTATCTGCTCAAATTCATCGGGTGTTATCGTTCCGTTCATCTCGCCGCTTGCGAGCTTCTTCGAGAACTTTGTCTTTACGTTACGGCAGGGGTGACCTGTCGTTCTGCCTGTTACTATGCTGTCTGTATCCTTTGCGTCAACAACAAGCTGTTTATATGTAGGATGGATCTGACACTCCTCGGCGGCAAGGAATCTTGTTCCTACCTGTACGCCCTCTGCGCCGAGCATAAAGCTGGCGGCAATTCCTCTGCCGTCTGCGATACCGCCTGCGGCGATAACGGGGATGGATACAGCGTCAACTACCTGCGGAACAAGGCACATAGTGGTATTTTCGCCTATGTGACCGCCTGATTCTGTTCCCTCTGCGATTACTGCGGACGCACCGCTTCTTTCCATTCTCTTTGCAAGCGCAACACTGGGTACTACGGGGATAACCTTGATACCTGCGTTGTTCCACGCCTCCATAAACTTGCCGGGGTTGCCCGCACCGGTCGTTATCATCGGAACCTTTTCATCTATAACAAGCTGTGCAAGATCCTCTGCGTTGGGGCTCATAAGCATTATATTAACGCCGAAGGGCTTATCTGTCAGCGACTTTGCTCTTCTTATCTGATCTCTCAGATAGTCGATAGGAGCAGAACCGCCTGCGATTATACCTACTCCGCCTGCGTTTGAAACAGCCGCCGCAAGTGTGCTTTCGGCTATCCATGCCATACCGCCCTGAAATATGGGGTACTTTATACCGAGTAATTTTGTGATCCTTGTTTCCATTGTTTTTATCCTTTCAGCTGTGGATTAATATTCGAAAATAGTTGCGCCGTAGGTAAGTCCCGCACCGAAGCCGACAAGGCATATCTTCATGCCACGCTTAAGCCTGCCCTGACGGTCAAGCTCCGCAAGGCACATAGGGATACACGAGCTTGATGTGTTGCCGTGTGTTTCAAGATTTGTGAACACCTTGTCAAGATCAACGTTCATCTTCTTGAGTGCGGACTGGATTATTCTTATATTCGCCTGATGGGGAATAACAAGATCTATATCATCAAGAGATACACCGGAATGTTCGCATACATATTCTACCGCATTTGCCATAGCGTCAACGGCGAACTTGTATACCGCCTTTCCGTCCATCTGTAAATAACGCTCCTTGTTCGGAGTGTCTATTATATCCTTGAGGCAGTCGTCGCCCTTGAAATAGGGGTTGTTCCTGTCGTAGAAATTCTTGCAGTAAAGGCTCTGGAGCATATCGCCCTCTGCGCCGGAGTGGCTGTAGTATTCCTTGCCCTCTCCCTTTTCGATAACTACCGCACCTGCGCCGTCACCGAAAAGTATGCAGCTTGCTCTGTCCGTATAGTCTATCTGACTTGTCAGACGTTCGCTGGCAACAATCAGCACCGTCTTGTAGGTATCGTTTGCAAGGAAGTTCCTTGCAATGTCAACCGCTGTTATAAAGCCTGTGCAGGCGGTATTTACGTCCATGCAGGCACAGGGCTGTGCGCCGATGAGGTTCTGTACAAGGCAGGCTGTGTTCGGATAATAGAAATCGGGCGAGCAGGTCGAAACGATAATGCAGTCTATATCCTTCGCCGTCTTTCCTGCGCTTGCAAGTGCGGCCTTTGCCGCCTCGGCAGCCATCATGAAATTGGGCTTGTCGGGGCTCATACGTCTTTCACGGATACCAGTCCTTGTGGTTATCCATTCGTCTGTAGTATCAATGAACTTTGTGAACATTTCATTGGTGACTACGGTTTCGGGAGTATATTCTCCCGTACCCAGTATCGTTATACCGTTCATATCCTTTTCCTTCCGTGCGGCGTTCCTGACTGCCGTATATTATATATTAATTGTTGATTTTATTCTCTTTTTGTTGTATAATAAATCAGTAACTGCGGATTTTATCGTCCGCAGGGCATAGTTACCCCATAAGGCAAACGTGCTTATATTTCATTTTACTCTATTTCGGTACTGTTTGTCAACAATTATTTGCATAATTGTATCGCAACAGAGTAAACAGTGACATTATATTTCAGAATTTCTGCAATATATGACAAATTATACCGTTAAAATAATTAAACCACAAGGAGAAACAGAAAAATGGCAGATAAGACAAAAACCATATTCCTTTTTTCAGGACAAGGCTCGCAGTACAAAGATATGGGTAAGGAATTTTACGATACCATACCCGAATGCAAAAAGGTGATCGAGCTTGGCAGTGATATTCTCGGCTTTGACCTTGCCGCTAAGATATTCGGCGGAGATGAAAAGGAGCTTTCACGCACGATAATCTCACAGCCTGCTATACTCGCAATGTCACTTATGGCACTTGAAGCGGCTAAATCAAAGGGCATTGAGGCATCGGCTGTTGCGGGACACTCTCTCGGAGAATATGCGGCAATGGCGGCAAGCGGTATGCTGACATACGAGAACGCCTTCAGAGCGATAAAGTACCGTAGCGAAGCTATGGACAAGGCGGCTCAGGCTAACCCCGGAGGAATGGCGGCTGTTCTCGGTCTTAAGGCCGATATTATTGAGCAGGTGTGCAAGGAGATTGAGGACGGTGGAGAATATGTTACTCCCGTAAACTACAATTCGCCCGTACAGACCGTTATCGCAGGTACTGCGGCAGGTATCGAAAAGGCTAAGGAAGCGCTTTCGGCAAAGGGCGCAAAGCGTATAGTTCCTCTTGCCGTTTCAGCCGCCTTCCACTCAAGGCTCATGGCAGGCGCATCGGAGGAATTTGCGGTAAAGGTAAAGGATATCCCGTTCAATGCGCCCTCGATGAAATTCTACTGCAACGTATACGGAAACGAGCTTACAGACTTCTCGGATATGCCCGCTTATCTTGCAAAGCATATCTGCTCGCCCGTAAGATTTACATCAGAGCTTGACGTTATCTCAAAGGACGGTTACGATACCTATATCGAACTTGGTCCGGGCAAGGTGCTGACAGGCCTTGTAAAGAAAACTCTTGACGGCGTTACGGCTGTAAACGTTGAAAACATTGATACGCTTGAAAAGGCGGCGGCTCTCTGATGATCGAGAGTATAACGGCGCTTGACCTGTCGATACTCGACTTTATCCGTAACACGCTTTCAAGTCCGGTTGCGGATATTATAATGAAGTGCCTCACATACAGCATAGAGTACGGTGCAATGGCTATCCTCGTGTTCATCGTTATGATGTTTATTAAGAAAATGCGTAAGACGGGCTTTGCGGTAATGGGAGCGACGCTCTCCGTACTGCTGTTCGGCGAGCTTATCCTGAAGCATATAGTCTGCCGCCCACGCCCGTTTGTCGTAAACAGTGCCATTGACATTATCATAAAAGCACCGTCGGGATTTTCGTTCCCGTCAAGCCACACGGCGACCTGCTTTGCTATGGCGACGGCAATATATCTGTTTCACAAAAGGCTCGGCATTATCGCATATATCTATGCATCGCTGGTCGCATTTTCGAGAATGTACCTTTATGTACACTATCCGTCGGACGTTTTCGGCGGAATAATACTCGGTATATGCTGTGGCATAGGTGCGACAGCGCTTGTAAAGCTGATATGCAAAAAGACAGAAAATCAAAGAGAATCGGAAGCAGAACAAAAGGAGCAATAAATATGACGGAAAACAAAAACGTATTCGGCATTCTGGGACACCCTCTCGGTCACACCCTTTCGCCTCAGATACACACAAGACTTTTTGAAATATCAGGCGAGCAGGCGGAGTATAAAATTCTTGACACTCCCCCCGAAAAGCTGACAGACAGTTTTGAATATTTCAAAAGTCTGACAGGCTTCAACATTACAATTCCCTATAAGATAGATATAATAAAGATGTGCGATACGCTTGATGATACAGCCAAGCGTTACAACAGCGTAAACTGTATAGCAAACGTAAACGGTGTTTCTACGGGATACAACACCGACTGCACAGGCTTTACAAAGGCTGTCGGCGCAATGGGTATGACCCTTACAAACAAAGTATTACTGCTCGGCTGTGGCGGCGTGGGCAGAATGATGGCTATCGAAGCTGTCCGTGAGGGCGGCGAACTGACTATAGCGGTAAGAGATGCCGACATTCCCGTTGCAAAGGCTTTATGCGAAGAAATAAAGCAGAATTATAACAGTGCAAAGGTCGGATTTTGCCTGCTGAGCGAAGTAAAGGGCGATTTTGACCTTATGGTAAACGCTACTCCCGTAGGTATGTATCCGAATACAGACGCAAGCCCTCTTACCGAGGAAACGCTTGGCAGAATAACGCTGAACGGCTTCTTTGACGCTATATACAACCCCCGTGAAACAAAGCTGATGAAGATGGTTTCCGACAAGGGCGTGAAGAAGGTCAGCGGCGGTATGCAGATGCTTGTATGGCAGGCGGCTGTGGCTCACACTATATGGAGCGGCGCAGAATACACAGCAGAGCAGGTGCAGGCTATCTCGGACGAAATGATGAGGCTTGTTTAATGCGCCCCGTGTATCTATGCGGCTTTATGGGCTGCGGTAAAAGCCATATAGGAAGAATGCTCGCAAGAGAATGTACGGCTGTGTTCATCGACCTTGACAGATACATAGTCGATAATCAGAAAATGACTATCCCCGAAATATTCGCTCAGAAGGGCGAACCGTATTTCAGGGATCTTGAGGCGCAGTATATAAGAAACTTCAGAGGAAGAACGATAGTCGCCACAGGCGGCGGAGCAATACTCCGTGACGAAACGGCAGAGTTTGCAAGGAAGCAGGGCGTTGTGATTTTTCTAAACGCAGGCTTTGACACCTGCTATGAACGTATAAAGAACGATTCGAACCGTCCTCTTGTAGTGAACAACACGAAAGAACAGCTTAAGGCAATCTATGATTCAAGACTGCCCGTTTACAGAAAAAACAGCACCTTTGAAGTGAATGCAAACGCATCGGACAGAATAATCGCAGGCGAGATCATAAAGCTGGTCGAGCTTGACGCAAAAAGGCACAGGAAAACGAAAGGATAAATATGTACATTTACAATGCGAACGTCATAACTATGGCGGAGAAAAACTACGAAAACGGATTTATCCTTATAGAAAACGATAAAATCAAGGCTGTCGGCGATATGTCGCAGTTGAAGGACTTTTCGCCGTCCGACAGCGATATAGACGCAAAAGGCAGAACCGCATATCCCGGCTTTATAGACGCTCACACGCATATCGGTGCGTGGGAGGACGGGCTTGCGTTCGAGGGCGACGACGGAAACGAGGATACAGACCCCTCTACCCCGAACCTTCGTGCGATAGATATGATAAATCCGCTCGACCACTGCTTCGAAGAGGCGGCGCAGGCAGGCGTTACCTCGGTGGTATGCGGAATGGGAAGTGCAAACCCCATCGGCGGAACTTTTCTTGCTATGAAAACGGCAGGCTCAAAGAGGATAGACAAGAGGATAATAAAAAATCCCGTTGCGGTAAAATTTGCACTCGGAGAAAATCCCAAGAACGTATATAAGGATAAGGATACCGCTCCGGTCACCCGTATGGCTACCGCCGCCATAATCCGTGAACAGCTTTTCAAGGCAAGACGTTATCTTGACGATATGATAGACTATGAAAGCTCGGCCGGTACCGATGACGAGGGCGACCGCCCCGAATATGACGCAAAGTGCGAGGCGCTTATGCCGCTTTTAAAGCACGAGATACCCGCACATTTCCACGCCCACAGGGCAGACGATATATTCACGGCGATAAGGCTTGCCAAGGAGTTTGACATAGATTATGTCATCATCCACGCAACAGAGGGTCACCTTATAGCCGACGAGCTTCTTGAGGATAACGCACGGACGATAATAGGACCTGTCATCAGCGAGCGCTGTAAGCCTGAGCTTCGTAATCATACGATAGAAACGGCAGGCATACTGAATAAGGCAGGCGTGCCTATGTGTATATGCACCGACCACCCCGTTGTACCCGAGCAGTATCTGCCGCTCTCGGCAGGGCTTGCGGTAAGAGGCGGTCTTGACAGAGATGAAGCGCTGAAGGCGATTACGATATATCCTGCACAGATAACGGGAATTGCAGACAGGGTAGGCAGTATAGAAGCCGGCAAGGACGCAGATATAGTTGTCTTTTCGGGCGATCCGTTATCCGTATGCGATACTCCGGATATGGTCATCGTAAACGGCACGGTAATATAATCTTAATACAGACAGTAATATCAAAAGCAATTTAAACGGAGGGAATATTCATGCGTGAGATAAGCGTTGAGCTTGTTAAAAAGACAGTTGAAGAACTTTGCGTAAAGGCAAACCTTTATCTGCCCGACGGAATGAAAGAGAAGATAAATTCATGTATCGGCTGTGAAAAAAGTCCGCTGTCAAAGCAGGTGCTTGGCGATATTGTAAGGAATATCGACTGTGCGAAGGATCTTGAAGTGCCGATATGTCAGGATACTGGAATGGCTGTGATATTCCTTGAAGTCGGACAGGACGTGCATTTCACAGGAGGAAATCTCATAGATGCGATAAACGAGGGCGTTGCAAACGGATATGTGAACGGCAAGCTGCGTTTATCGGTGGTCGAAGATCCGCTTGAGCGTAAGAACACAAACAACAATACCCCTGCCATAGTACATACAAGCATTGTACCGGGCGACAAGGTGCATATAATGGTAGCGCCGAAAGGCTTCGGCAGCGAGAATATGAGTGCGCTTAAAATGTTCACCCCCTCTGCGACAAGAGAGGATATAGTGAACTTTGTTGTTGAAACGGTATCAAAGGCAGGAAGCAATCCGTGTCCTCCTATAACGGTGGGCGTCGGCATCGGCGGCGACTTTGAGCTGTCCGCCATACTTGCAAAAAAGGCTCTTTGCAGGGATCTTAAAATAAGAAACCCCAAACCGCTCTATGCGGATATGGAGAGCGAAATGCTCGAAAAGATAAACAAGCTCGGAATAGGCCCTCAGGGCTTCGGCGGTACTGTGACGGCGCTGTATGTAAACATCGAACAGCACCCGACGCATATTGCAGGGCTTCCTGTTGCGGTCAATATAGGCTGTCACGTTACACGGCACGCAGAGGCTGAGCTGTAATGGGCAAGGGTAAGGTCATAGGCACTGTAGCGGCGGCGGTCGTGATACCTGCCGCAGCAGTTGTCGGTGCGATATACATACTTCCGCTGCTCGATATAACGTCAAGCAACACGCTGTATTACTTCGGCAATGATGCTTATGTTGCCGCAGACGGCACAATATCACTCGGCAAGGAGGAAGTGCTTGGCTACAGCTCGAAATACTCCGACACTATGACGGGATATTTCAAGGCACAGCTTGACGAGAACGAAACATATATCTACAATGCGTTTATGTACGCAAGCGAAAACGGCTACAGCGATATATTCCTGCCAGAAGATGTATTCGACGGCAGTTATGACAGGTTGCAGGAGATTGAATATGTTATAACCTTTTTAAGCTGTGACAGTCCGTTTGTTGCACATAACTACACGACAAACAGCAAGCTGACCGGAAACGTTGAAAAGTTCGCAGGAAAAAGCTATCATCATATACAGCTTGAAACGCTCGGAGCAGAATATACATCCCGCCGTGAAGCCGCCTATGAAAAGGCAAAATCGGTAGTAGCGTCAATTCCGCAGGAGTGTAATACAGACAGAAAGAAAGCGCAGTATCTGTATAATTACGTTGCGGAGAACTCGGTATATGTTACTGACGGCTACCGCACAAGAAACGTTCCGATAGCCGACCTGCTTATTGACGGCAAGGCGATATGTGACGGATATGCGGATACGGTCACTATGCTTTTCAATATGGCAGGTATAGAAACAGCTTCGGCAAACGGCATAAATAACAGCAAAAACGAGGGACACACAGTAAATTTTGCAAAGCTGGACGGCGAATACTACTACTTTGACGCAAGTGCGGACAGCATAATAAACGAAAAGGGCTTCAAGCCTGCCTTCTATTTCGGTATGTCGTGGAAGGAAGCTTCCGACAGCTTTACCTTTGCCGATGAATTTGCAAACAGATGTCCGAAAGCCGAAAAAAGCCTGCTGTCTGACAGCACAGACATAGTTATAAGCGACAATTCCGAAGAAACGGTCAAAAAGGCGGCAGAGCTTTTGAAATCTGGCGGCGACACGGGCATAATCGTAAGGCTTGACGAAAGCATAACCGATGAAGAGCGTAAAAGCATAACAAACGATACAGCGGAAAAAGTCGGAGAACCGCTTGCTTCTTTATCTGCGGCAAACAGGCTGTACGGCTTAAAAATCTATAAGGAATGATTTTTCGATGGAACTGAATATTGTACTTGTCGAACCGCAGATACCGCAGAACACGGGTAATATAGCCCGTACCTGTGCGGTTACGGGGGCAAGACTGCATATAGTGAAGCCTATGGGCTTTCAGATAGACGATAAAAAGCTGAAGCACGCAGGGCTTGACTACTGGCATTATCTTGATATAACCTATTATGACGGGCTTGACGATTTCTTTGAGAGAAATAAGGACGGTGAATTCTTCTACTTCACCACAAAAGGCAGAAATACTTACTGCGATGCAGAGTATAAAGATAAAACTTATATAGTGTTCGGCAGAGAGGACAAGGGGCTTCCCGAGGAACTGTTATTTCACAATAAACAGCACTGCGTAAGGATACCTATGGGCAGTAATATGAGAAGTCTTAATCTTTCCAACAGTGTGGCGATAGGCGCATACGAGGTGCTGAGGCAATGGGGCTTCCCCGAACTTCAGAACTACGGTTCGCTTACAAAATACGACTGGAGCAAAGCCGAATAAAGCAGACAAACCGAAAGGAAAACAAAACGATGAAAGTAAAACTTATCACCGACAGCGCAAGCGACATTACCCCCGAGGACGAAAAGAAATACGACATTGACATTATGCCGTTCGACATTACACTTGGCGACGAAAGCCTTAGGGAACGTGTTGATTTTACCGCTCCCGAATTTCTTGAGATGATAGACAAGTCGGAATTTCTCCCCAAGACCTCACAGATAACTGAGATACGCTTTGCGGAAAAGTTTGAGCATTACTATAACGAGGGCTATGACGCTGTCATTATGGTGCTTATAAATTCGACAGGCTCAAAGACTTATGAAAATGCACTGCTTGCAAGGAAGAATCTGCTTGAGGAGCATCCCGAAATGGCAAAGATGCGTATTGAGATAATCGACAGCCACTGTTATTCTCTCGGCTACGGTTATCCTGTAATCGAAGCGGCAAAAAAGCTGATTGCTGGACAGAGCGTTGACAACGTTGTGGCATATCTTACCGATATGTTCAATAACTGCGAAATCTACATAATCGGCTTCAATCTGCGCCATATGAAGAAGTCGGGAAGAATAAACGCCGCAGCGGCTTTCTTAGGCGAGCTTATGGGACTTAAACCGCTCATTTCGCTCATAGACGGCGAAAGCGAGGTAGTAAAAAAGAGCCGTGGAGAAAAGAATGCAATAGCAGACGCAGTCCAGTATATTTCAGGCAGAGCCGTTCCCGAAACACCGTGGGAAATACTGCGTACCAGTGTCACAGCACTTGAGGACGAATTTATAAAGCAGTACAGCGCAAAGGTCGGCAGACCTCCCGAAATGCAGAGCATAGCAGGTGCGGCTGTTGCCAGCAACACAGGTCCTTATATCATAGGCGTTATCATAAGAGGTAATGCAAGAAGATAAAGACAACAGAAAATGCGGTCACGTTCCAAAGCGAATCGTGACCGCATTATTTATTCAGCTTTCCGTATCGGTTTTTTCCGCTGTCGCTGATGATGACGGGAATCTGTTTTTAAGTATCTTCACAGAATGGAAGAATGCAGGGAATAGGAACAAATCGGCTAACACCCATGCCGCAGGGCTGGCAAGACATACGGCGACATATCCGAAAGCGGGAACAAGTCCCAGTGCCACACCGCCTCTCGCTATCATCTCGAATACTCCCGCAAAAACGGCAAGCTGGCTGTTGCCAAGTCCCTGTATCGAAAAGCGGATAATGTTTACGAATGCAAGCGGAATGTAGAAAACCACGTTTATCAACAGGAACTGCTTTGCAAGGTCGAGTATCTCGGTCTGTGCACCGTCTATAAACAGCTTTGAAAATTCGCCGCCGAACGGTATTATCACGATAAGAGCGATTATCGCATAGGCTATGCCGAGCATCGAGCATTTCTTAACGCCGCTTTCGATACGGTCGACCCTGCCAGCGCCTACGTTCTGACCGCAGTAGGTAGCCATTGTAGAACCCATTGCGTCAAACGGACAGCACAGGAACTGTGTTACCTTGCTTCCTGCGGTGACAGCCGCCATATAGGTTTCACCGAGCGAATTCACCGCCGACTGTAAAAGAATACTTCCGATAGCGGTAATGGAATACTGAAGTCCCATAGGCACTCCCATAGCGCAAAGCCTGCTCATTGAATAAGCATCGGGTTTTAAATCTTTTCTCGATAAGTGCAGAATATCAAAGCGCTTTATCATATATACAAGGCAGGCGATACCGGATATAAGCTGTGCAAGGACGGTAGCCCAGCCTGCACCGGCTACGCCCATATCAAACACCAGAATGAACAGCAAATCAAGGCCGACATTGAGTATGCTCGAAATTATCAGAATGACAACGGGCGACTTTGAATCACCGAGCGAGCGGATAAATCCCGAAAGGATATTGTAGAGGAACGTTACGGGTATGCCTAAAAAAATCACGAAGATATAGTCATACGCCTCTTTAAAAACCGTGTCGGGAGTATTCATCCAGTGGAGGATATTTCCGCAAAGCAGGCAGGTCGCCGTTGTCATTACTGCGGCGAAGCCTATGCCGAGCCATATCGTATTGCCGACAAACTTACGCAGACCGTCAAAATCCTTCTCTCCGAATTTCTGTGCAACGGGTATCGCAAAGCCTGCGCATACGCCCATGCAGAAGCCGAGAACAAGGAAGTTCACCGAACCTGTCGAGCCTACTCCTGCGAGTGCGTTTACACCGAGGAACTGTCCGACGACTATCGTATCGACCATATTGTAGAACTGCTGAAAGAGAAGTCCTAACAGCATAGGGAGCATAAATCCGAGTATGAGCTTCATAGGTGAGCCTTTTGTAAGGTCTTTTACTGCTGACATATAAACATTTTCCTCCTTTTACCGACTTTGTATTAGCGAGATTGTTTGCGTAACGGCGGGCGGCAGTGTGCCGCTTCATATTCCGCCTTTAATCAACTTTCTGCTGTGTGAATCGTTTGCGTAACGGCGGGAATAAAAGATAGTGTGCTTTGTATGTTATAGCTATAATTTTATGCGATACCGCCGCATCTCTGAATGTGACTTCTTATTAATTTATTGCTAAGCAATTATACTATATTGCCCGTCCTGTTTCAATCGGTAAAATGCACAACGTATTTTAAGTTATCAAGGCGGTTTAGTCTATTATGCAACGCTGTATTGCTTTATTTCATAACGGGCTATTCAACATAGTAATATCGGAGGATTTGAAAAAAATTACGGAAATTTCAAAAAAACACTTGACAAACGGTTTTACAGCGGATATAATGAACACAGAATATGTTAAACCTATGAGTGAGAGTAGTAGCACCCGTCACTGTATGACAGAGAGTTGCCGGTCGGTGTAAAGGCAATGATACATACGCTTGTGAATGGACTCACGAGGGCAAACCGAGAGTATCAGTTTATGATATTTTAGGGGCGACGGATACCTCCGTTACAGGTCGCACATATGATAGTATGTGTAGCGAGTGACCGTGTTTTATTATACGGTAATTTGGGTGGTACCGCAGGTAAACTATACTCCTGTCCCAACTGGGACGGGAGTTTTTTGTTTTCCCGGACATTCAATCTCTACGTTGAAGCTATCATCATGGCATATGGCATGACAGCAGGTCAGAGCCGACATAATGCGTTGCTGAATAAGATACAGGCTGTCGGACAGTGGAATGTTCCACGAAGAACTTAAGCACTCCGCCAAAACAGCTTTCGGGAAGGCTAAACGGCACGGCAAAACAAAACGTTCAAAACACACCATGTTTTATCCCCACCGTTACGCTAACAGTCCCATTAGCAGAAAGCAAATCAAAGGCGGAATATGGAGCGGCACATTGCCGCCGGCGCATCGCCGTCAGAAAGGAAAATTATTATGGCAAACAGAGAAATCCCGTACAAAATTTATCTTGAAGAAAACGAGCTTCCCCGTCAGTGGTACAACGTAAGAGCGGATATGAAGAACAAGCCTGCTCCGCTGTTAAACCCTGCAACACATCAGCCCTGTACGCTCGAGGAACTGAGCCACGTATTCTGTACAGAGCTTGCAAAGCAGGAGCTTGACGATACAACTCCCTACATCGACATTCCCCAGGAGATAATCGACTTCTACAAGATGTACAGACCTGCTCCCTTAGTAAGAGCATATTGTCTTGAAAAGGCACTCGGTACACCTGCCAAGATATACTACAAATTCGAGGGCAACAACACAAGCGGTTCACACAAGCTGAACAGTGCGATAGCTCAGGCTTATTACGCCAAGAACCAGGGCTTGAAGGGTGTTACAACAGAAACAGGTGCAGGTCAGTGGGGCACAGCGCTTTCAATGGCTTGTGCATATCTCGGACTTGACTGCAAGGTATTTATGGTTAAATGCTCATACGAGCAGAAACCCTTCAGACGTGAGGTTATGAGAACCTACGGCGCAAACGTTACTCCCTCTCCCTCAATGGAAACAGAGGTAGGAAAGAAGATAAACGCAGAATTCCCCGGCACGACAGGCTCACTCGGCTGTGCGATTTCCGAAGCAGTTGAATGTGCAACAACGAACGAGGGCTACAGATATGTTCTCGGCTCGGTGCTGTCGCAGGTACTTCTGCACCAGTCGATCATCGGTCTTGAAACAAAGACTGCCTGCGAAAAGTACGGCATAAAGCCCGATATGATCATCGGCTGTGCAGGCGGCGGATCTAACCTCGGCGGTCTTATCTCTCCCTTTATGGGCGAAAAGCTCCGTGGCGAAGCCGACTATGAATTCATCGCCGTTGAGCCTGCGTCCTGCCCCTCGCTCACAAGAGGCGTTTATGCTTACGACTTCTGCGACACAGGCGCAGTTTGCCCGCTCGCTAAGATGTACACGCTCGGCAGTACGTTCATTCCCTCCGCAAACCACGCAGGCGGTCTGCGCTACCACGGCATGAGCAGTGTTCTTTCACAGCTCTACCACGACGGATATATCACAGCACGCTCAGTTGAGCAGACAAGCGTATTCGCCGCCGCCGAACAGTTCGCAAGAACAGAGGGTATCCTCCCCGCTCCCGAGAGCAGCCACGCAATCAGAGTTGCGATAGACGAGGCCATGAAGTGCAAGGAAACCGGCGAAGAAAAGACTATCCTCTTCGGTCTTACAGGCACAGGCTACTTTGATATGGTCGCATACCAGAAGTTCAACGATCACGAAATGAGCGACTACATTCCCACAGACGAGGAGCTTAAGGTCAGCATGGAGCGCATGCCTAAGGTTGACTGAGTGTATAATACTTTCCTTCATAAAACTTGATATATGAAAACACCGCCGGGATGTGATGTTCCGGCGGTGTTTCTTATTTGGTCGGTATTTTAGTCTTTCAGGGCGGTGATCGGGACGACGTATACGCCGTCGGGGCGCTTGTAGGCGGCGTTACGAGAGATTTCGACTTTTCAATCCGAGAGATTTCGAGTTTTCATTACGAGAGATTTTAAGTTTTCAACCCGTGAGATTTCGTGTTTCCATTACGAGAGTTTTTGTTTTTTTGCGATAAAGGCTGACTTTTATATCAGTATGTCACGATACGAGCGACTGCATTCCGGCGGAGTGGGAGATGATATGAAAACACCGCCGCAAAGGAAATGCTCTGCGGCGGTGTTTTCGTGCATCAAATTGAAATATGAGTAAAAGCAAGAATAATATTACAGCTCATATTGAATTTTTTTGCAACTTTAGCACTAAATTTTCAATAGAAAGCAACACCGCCGGGAATCACCGCAAATGCTCCCCGGCGGTGTTTCTTATTCTTCCGTGCCTATCTGCGCCGTGCTATCCTCGCCAACGCTCATAAGCTGTTTGTTTATCGCTCTGGTTCTTACTCCGACAAGCGTTTCAAGATCGCTGTCGACCTGCTGTAAATGCTTCTTAGTCTTTGTCAGCACATCTTCAAAAGTTTCAAATTCTTTCTTTACACTGCTCAGTATCTTCCATACCTCACTGCTTCGCTTCTGCACGGCAAGAGTACGGAAGCCCATATACAGTGAGTTCAGCAATGCGGACATTGTGGTAGGGCCTGCTATGCTCACCCCGTAGTTACGCTGTAGCTCCTCCACCAGCCCGAGCTTTACAACCTCGGCATACAGTCCCTCAAACGGCAGGAACATTACCGCAAAGTTGGTCGTGTACGGAGGACAGATGTACTTATCGTGAATATCCTTCGCACATTTCTTTATCGCTACAACAAGCGCCTTTGACGCTTCTTCGATCATTACCTTATCTCCGCTGTCATAAGCGTTGCAAAGGGCTGTGTAGGTGTCGCCGGGGAATTTTGAGTCAATCGGCAGGTACACCGTGTCATCATTCTTGCCCGGCAGCTTTACCGCAAACTCAACGTGATTACGGCTGTCGGGGACTACAGCGACCTCAGTGTCATACTGTTCGGGAGCGAGAATATCCGCAAGAATCGCTCCAAGCTGCATCTCTCCGAGTATACCTCTGTTCTTTACGTTGGACAGAACTTTTTTAAGGTCGCCTACCCCTGCGGCAAGGCTCTGCATCTCGCCCAGTCCGCTGTACACCTTGTTAAGCTGTTCGCTGACGGTCGCAAATGAACGGCTTATCTTATCATCAAGCGTGGTCTGTAGCTTTTCTCCTACCATTCCACGCATTTCTTCAAGCTGATTTTTGGTATTCGCATTTATGTTTCCAAGCTGTACCGCCATTTCGTTACGCATATTCTGCATATCGGCGGCGTTCCTCTGCTCAATGCTCTGAAGCCGCTGTTCAAACTGCGACAGCAGCCTTGCTGTTCCGTCGGAGTTCTGCTTTTGCGTGTCGGTAAGCGTGTTTCCGAGATTTGTCACAAGGTTCACAAGCTCGGTCCTTAACACCGATTCGCCGCTTACACAGTTTGCCTGCGCCGTATCGAATTTTGCCGAAAGCTGTGCGGTACGCTCTGCAAGCATTTCAAGCTGTTTTGCGGTCTGCTCGTCCGTTATCTTGTTCACGCCGATATTTTCGGCAAGCCTTTTTTGCGTAAGAAGCGTTATTACCGATATTATCACCGATACCACACACGCAACAAGCGTTATTATAATAAGTATTTCCATATTCCTTGCTCCTTTTAAAGTAATCTAATGATATTATAGTAGATTTTCCGCCTTAGGTCAATGCTTTAAAAGCAAGCTGTACTGTTTATAGGACAGAAAAACGGTCATCCGAAGATGACCGTTAAGTAAGCGATATTCTATTCAGCTTGTAGAAAAAGTCCGCTCATAAGACTCAGACGTGCAGCTTCTCGACCTGCTCGTTAAGCAGTCTTGCCTGTGCGGAAAGCTCCTCGCAGGAAGCGGCTGTTTCCTCTGCTGTTGCGGAGTTTGTCGCAATGACACGGGAAATCTGATCTATTCCTGCGGTCACCTGACGAACGGCATTCGCCTGTTCTTCTGCGGCAACAGAAATATCCGCAACGAGCTTTGCGCTTTCCTGAGAAAGCTCCGTTACCTGACGAAGCGTTTCTGCTGTCTGCTTTGCTATATCCGAGCCATTATCCACCGCCTCTATGGTAGAGGCTATCAGATTACGGGTGCTGTTTGCAAATTCTGCCGACTTGGAAGCAAGATTCCGTACCTCGTCCGCTACGACCGCAAATCCCTTGCCTGCCTCGCCTGCCCTGGCGGCCTCGATAGCCGCATTGAGTGCGAGTATGTTGGTCTGGAATGCAATATCCTCAATGGACGTGATAACCTGTGAGATAGCCTCAGATTGCTTCTGTATCTTATCCATAGCTTCAAGCAGACGCTCCATATCCTCACTCTGATGCATCATCTGCTGTGCGCAGTTGTCGGAAAGTCCGCTTGCCCTGCCGGAGTTCTCCGCAGTTTTGCTGATATTATCGGATATTCCCGAAATTGTAGAAGACAGTTTATCTACAGCAGTCGCCTGATGTGTTGTACCCTCCGCCAGTATCTGCGAACCGTCAGCCATCTGCTGTGAGCCTGCCGTAACATTGCTTGCAGAAGAATTCATACTGAGAATAACGTTGCTCAGCGTTTCCTTTATACTGCGGAACGAGCGGTTTATCTCCTCAAAGCTGCCGACATATTCCATTGAAGGCTGTGCAGAAAAGTCGCCTGTACCCATCTGTGACAGCACTCGTGAAATATCGTCAACGTAGCTGCTCAGCGTGTGCTTTGCTTCAGTAAGATTTTCGGCAATATCACCCATTTCATCGCCGCTGAATCTGAAAGCGGAATCCGGAGCGTCAAGCTCGCCTGAGCGGAGCTGTCCGCAGATATTTACGACTTCTGCTACAGGCTTACGCACCAGCTTCTTCATTACTCTAAACAACAGCGCCGCTATACCGCCGCATACAATAATAAGCACTCCCAGCGAAACCAGTATAGACTTTATCAGCTCTCCGTCCGCCTTGGCTGTGGTATAGCCTGCAAAATAAGCACCTACCACCTCGCCGCTGTAATCGACCATCGGTGTATAGTTGACATAATAGTTCGTGCCGCCGATAACCGTTTTTCCGATATATGTATTATTGCCCTGTACCTGCTGCCAGATACCGCCGTCCATCTGAGTTCCTATGTTTCGTTCACCGGAGGAATTTATCAGCGTAGTATTGTAACGTGTGTCGCCGCAGAACAGCGTAAGCTCTGCACCGGTCTTTGCCTTGACGGAATCGACATATTCCGAGCCGTTCAGATCTATGCAAACAACCAGCGCACCGTTCTCTACCTTAAGCCCGTATACCGTATACAGCTTGTCGCCGTCAGCCATAATGCCCTTTATCTCACCGTTCGTAATGCGCTCTACAGCGCTTTCGCCGAGCGGAAAGCCCTCACTGCTCCATACCACAGCTCCGCCGTTTATATAAGCCGCATAGCTGTTGGCATTAGGCTTGTTGGCAGCCCAGAAGCTGTCATAGTCCGTATTGCTTGTCTGACTGTCAGAGCTTGCAACGAACAGCTCAGCCACATCGCCCATTTCGTCTATGTCGCCCTCGACCTCAGCGGCAAGTACGTTTATACCTGTTGCCGTTTCGTCCTCCTGTATGGTTTTGACAAATGACAAAAACACGATTATAGTGACCAGCGCCATGGATATTGCGGCCATAACGGCGGCAAAACACGAGATAATCGTTATTTTTGTTCCGATCCTCATTGATCTTTTCAATGTAAAAATGCATCCTTTCATGTATATAATAATATCAAGTCTGCGGTACGCCGCCGACCGTGCTTTTGCACGGCAAGATCCGCTATCGGCGGATTTTGTGTCTGAGGTTATTATAACATAAAAACAAGTCGGCGTAAGCCGACACAGCGGTACGCCGTCTTTTGCCTTTCGGCAAAAGCTTTTATGTTAAAATGTTCTCAGACCGGCGGTGCGCCGCCGACCGTGCTTTTGCACGGCAAGATCCGCTATCAGCGGATTTTGTGTCTGAGGTTATTATAACATAAAAAAGATCACTTTGCTACCTTTTTTTCAGGAAATATACCGTCTTTTCTCAAAAATGTTTTCACTGCATCTGCAAATTTCCTCTGAAAAAACCATAATTCACTGTTTTTTGTAACAGAAGTGTCTTATTTCAAACCAAATCAGTCGCCGGACGCTGACCGTATAAGCGTTATTGTTTGTTGTCGACTGTATTCTTGCAACTTATAGTTATATGACATATTGCGAACACGACCGAAAGTACAATAAGCGGGATATTCAGCGTCAATATGCCGCTTTCAAGGAAAAGCACAGACGGCAGGATTGACAGTGTCAGTGCCTTTGCCACGCTGTTTCCCTTGCGGAATACTATCCAGCCGCCGCAGTAGAGTGCAAGCAGAACTATGCCGAGTATAAGGTACAGTGTCTGCGCGCCGTCATATATATACCCGAGCGTTACAAACGGAAGCTGTATGAACATCAATATAAAACAGCCGAAACGACCTATCTGCTCACCTGTTTCGACAAGCTTGTTGTGAAATTCACCCGCAAAGCCGTCCTTGTTTGTCACAGCATAGATCATATTAGGTATCAACAGGACAACAACAAATATCAGCCCTGTGAGATTAAACCATTCCATCTTGCCGCACTCTTACGCAACACCGAAGCCGAGAATCTCAACGTATGTTAATTTATCCTCGCCGCTCTGTGTAACAGGCTTTATGCTGACCTTATGCGTTCCCTCCGCACCGGAATATGCAAGAGTTGCAACGGGATTGCTCCAGCCGTCGGTTGCGCTTGTTGCGACCGTTGTATAAACCTCTCCGTCAACTGTAAACTGCAAAGAGCCGAACACGGCGCTGTTGTTGCATTTATAGACAAGCATAAGATTCTTACCCGTAAATTCAAATTCCATAGGTTCACAGCCGGACGGCTTGCCCTTATAGCTCCAGCCGTCAGGGAAGCTCGTCAGCGTTTCCTTTTCAGTGTCAAACGTACCTGTCGATGATATTTTCAGCTTGTCGGAAGAATGAGTTCTGTCGATGAATGTCATATCAGCAAATCTGTCGGAATATACCCATGTATCCGGCAGGGGAGAGATAGTTACATCTCCCATTGTCTTTATCTTCTCGGTCGCCTTGTCAAACATATTCATAATAAGGTCGGCTGTCATCTTGTGACCCCACTCGTTCGGGTGGGATTCGTCGTCGGAATAATCCTCCCACTTCATTCTGCCCGTTTCAAACTCGTGGGAAAGAACATTGTTCAGCGACACCATAGGCAGACCGTAAGCCTTTCCGACCTGCGACATATATTCCTCGCAGGTGTGACCGCTCTTTATAACGGTGAAATACAGTGCAACGGCAGGCTGATTTTCCTGCGAGAGAATTTTTCTTACCATTGCGTCATAGCTGTCCTTGTATATCTGATCGTTTCCGTCATTTACCGCAAACTCGACAAACACCATATCCGGCTTATGATCAAGCACATCACGCTGAAGACGGATGTTTCCGAGTACACTCGGCGTTCCGCTGAGTCCTGCGTTTACATAGTTTATCTTTGTATCGGGATATTTTTCGCAAAGGCGGTCATACGTCAGCTTTGCCCAGCACTTTTCGGGTCCTGCCGTAAGGCCCTCGGTGATGCTTCCGCCGATGAAGGCTATAGTTACCTCCTGCTTGCTTTCGAGCTTTCCGATAAACTTCGACATTCTTTCAAGGTTTCCGAGATCCATAAGCGACCTTTCGACCATATTGTCATATATTTGCTCCTCAGTGAGCTTACTTTCGTCTATACTGCTTGTTTCAGATGATGTATCCGAACTGCTGTCGGTCGATTCCGATACAGATGATGTTGTCTGTGTATCGGACGAGCTGTCCGATGATACGGCAGAACCGCCGCTTGTGCTGTTATCCGCACAGCCTGCAAGCATTGACGCACACAGCACCGCACACAGTGTTATCTTGAATTTTTTATTCATATTTACCTCCGTCAGAAAAGTATGTTTATATCATTATACAATAGTCCCGACCGATAATCAACAGTTTTTCGCAAAACGAGCAATTTCACCAAAATCCGACTGTAATAATATACTATATAAACCGACCGCTTTACAAACGGTCAGTTGCTGTATAATTCCGTGCAGACGGTTAAAAATAACCGTGTACATCAGATACGTTCAAAGCATCGCATACGAACAGAAAGGAAGAAAACCATGTTTGTAAAAAGAGGAGAGATATACTACGCAGATCTGAGCCCCGTGGTCGGAAGTGAGCAGGGCGGTATGCGCCCCGTACTTATAGTCCAGAACGATGTCGGAAACCGCCACAGCCCTACAGTTATCGCCGCCGCAATAACAAGTCAGAAGGATAAATCACGGCTTCCGACCCACATTTCGATAAATGCCGACCGCTGCGGTCTTGCGAAGGATTCGATAGTCCTGCTCGAACAGGTAAGAACGCTTGATAAGCAAAGGCTCAAGGAACGTATGGGCGAGCTTGACGAGGGAGCGATGAACAAGGTCGATAATGCGCTGTCGGTCAGCTTCGGGCTTTCGGGAAACAATTAATGAATATTACCTTAACGTTATGTAACGCCGTTACACAACACCTCATATTTCGGACTATGTAAAGGTTATCATCGACAGCCTCTTTAGCTAAAGCTACAAAATTCAAGCCGTTTTCGGTTTACCGGTTGTAAAATCGTCATTATAATGGTACAATAATCACCGGAAATCTTGCGGTAATGCAAAAGACGAAACGGAGAAAAGATAATGAATATAGCTATTGCACAGTCGGGCGGTCCTACGGCGGCGATAAATTCATCGCTTTGCGGAGTTTTTGACGAGGCGGAGAAGTATAACGAGATTGGCAGAATATACGGCTCGCTCAACGGTATAGAGGGTATACTGAACGATAACCTTATCGACCTCAAGGAAGTGCTTATCACAGAAAACGACAAGCAGTTACTGAAACGCACTCCCTCGACGGTGCTTGGCTCGTGCCGTTTCAAGCTGAAAAACAGCAGTGACAATGACAGCGACTACAAGCGTATCACGCAGACCTTCGCAAAGTATGATATAAAGGCTTTTTTCTATATAGGCGGCAACGATTCGATGGATACAGTAATGAAGCTGGACGCTTATTTCAGAGAAAACCACATTGATATAAAGGTTGTCGGCGTGCCGAAAACGATAGACAACGATTTACCGCTTACCGACCATACTCCCGGTTTCGGCTCTGCGGCAAAATACGTTGCGACAACACTGCAGGAAATCATCCGTGACAGCAGGGTATACTCCATTCCGTCCGTTACGATAGTAGAAATAATGGGACGTGACGCAGGCTGGCTCACAGCATCGTCCTGCGTACTGCGTGCAAACGGCGAACCCGCTCCCCACCTTATCTACCTTCCCGAAAGCGACTTTTCGCAGGAGCGTTATCTTGAGGATGTGAAAAGAATATTCGAAAGATACAAGGCTGTTATCGTAGCCGTTTCGGAGGGCATAGACTGCCTTGCGAGCCGCTCGGAAGCCACCGACGCATTCGGTCATAAATATCTGTCGGGTGTCGGTAAATATCTTGAAGAGCTTACCCGTGACCATATGGGCTGCAAGGTGCGTTCGATAGAGCTTAATGTAATGCAGAGGTGCGGCTCGCATATAGCCTCTCTCACCGACCTTGACGAAGCGTGGAGAATAGGTGCGGCGGCTGTGAACGAGGCACTGAAATACGGCGGCAGCGGCGTGATGATGGGATTCAGACGAATCAGCAACAATCCTTACCGTGTAGGGATCACTCCGCTTGACGTAAGAGAATGCGCAAACAAGGCTAAATATTTCCCGAAGGAATGGATAACCCCCGAGGGAAACAATGTTACGATAGACGCACTGAATTACTTCCTGCCTCTTATACAGGGCGAGCCGAAGATAGATTACCGAAACGGCATACCCGTGCATTTCAGGCTTGACCAGTAGAAGATATAAACAAAACAGGCATCGGTCATAAGCGGCCGATGCCCGTTTCAGACTGTCGATAAACCCACGCACCGCAAAAATGCAGAAAAGTAAACCGGCGCAAACTAAAAATCAGATAAATAAAAAGAATTTCACACAGCCGTAAAAACGGCTGTGTGAAAGCATTTTTGCTTACAGCGTCAACCGCTCCTCAACGTACCTTTGTACGCCTGTCGGAGCGGTTTCCTTGTCTGCGTGTGTTTCTCAACGTCTGCATCGTGTCGAAAAATACTTTTTCGACACGATGCAACGGGCATCAGTCACAATCGGCCGATGCCCGTTTTTTCTTTTTGAACTCAATCAAACTTCGTTATCTGCGGATTCCTGCAGTGCTGTAATAGATACAGCACCTCCTCGCTCTTTACAAAATAAGACTGTGAATAAGTATCATCAACATAGAAATCAAGCAGGAATTTATCCTCCCATTCATGAAGCGACACTTTGAGCTTTTCCTTTATCTCGTCATACTTATCGCCGAATAAAGCTCTCAGACCTTTTCCTCTGCGTAAAAAGCCGTAAACGAACATTGCTCCTCGAAAGCACGGTAAAAGCTGCGAGTAGATCGGAGAGTCACGGCGGAACTCGATAACTACCTTCTGCTCTGTAAGGCCTCCGGGTGCGTCCCTGTCCTCAGGGAGTACCGTTCTGAACTTTTCGGGCGGCATTATCGTGCCAAGTTCGATGAATTCTGCATTTTCATAGGGTGCTGTCATAATATATCCTTCCTTTCGTCCTCATATAAAACTGTCGGTGTCTTTATTATATATGCGTCATACGGCTACTTCAATGAGCCGCCGCACAATATACTTAAACTACGGCACAGCTTATAAAAACTCCTTTATAAAAAATGAAAGCATAAGCCTTAGCTTGTCATCATAATTCAGTTCACAGCCCAGTATTTCCTTTATCCTTCTCAGCTTGTAGTTTACTGTATTGCGGTGAACGAATGTAATCCTTGCGACCTCCTGCACACTGCTGTCATTTTCAAGATAGCACTTGAGCGTTTCCATATAATCCGTGCCGTTTGCGCTGTCGAATTCTTCAAGCGTACCCAGCGTTTCGTCATATATCTCGTGCAGTACCGATGTATCTTTTATATGTACAAGCAGCTTGTATATGCCCATATCGCTGTAGCCTACGCAGTTTTCGCCGTGCAGGGTAGCCACCTTGAGCGCCATTACCGCCTTGCGGTAACCGTCCGAGACAGCCGCATACCCTTGCTTTGACGGGCTTATGCCGCAGGTGAGCGTCGCTCCCTCCCCGCCTGAATTGAAAATGGTATCAAATGTCGAAAGAATCTTCCGTACATCCTCCTCTTTACAGTCGGGGCATACTGTCACAAGATTTTTATCCTGAAAGAAGAAGCTGAATTGCCTTCCGCTTGTATTCAGCACCTTCTGCATGGCGCTTGTGGCGGCTTTTTTCAGCTCATCGTCACCAAGCTCGGTTTCAGAAAAGCCACATACGCCTACGCAATAGTCGGATGACGGAAAATAACTGCGCCGTTCAAGCGTCGATTTATATCCTGCCTCGTTCTCCGGCGAAAATATAAGGTTTCTGAGGGCGGTGGCAAGCGCCGTTTCTATCTCCTCGCCGGTTACTATCCTATGGCAGAAGTCGTAGGTTATATCTATCAGCTTTACCTCCCACGGAACAGTAAACAACGGCAGGGAATTAATATCACAGCAGTCCTTGACGCTTTGCGGTATACTTTTTATATATTTACCTGTGTTGATAACAAGCGCACTGCAGCGTTTTTCTATCAGCTCCTCGACAAACCTCAGCAGGTGACCTTCATCGTTTATTCCGACCCCTGTCATAAAGACCATTTCGTTTCCGTGAAGAAAAGGTGACACATCAGCGTTTTCAACCAGATGCACCCAGCGGACGTAGTTCCCCAGTCCCTCTTTTCCCGCAACGAGCTTCATAACGTAATTTGCCTGTGCATTTGCACATAGCTTTGATACTGTAATTGACATATTCTCACCTCTTTTTCTTTTAGGATAGCAAAAACCGCCAAAGCTCCCTTGTTTCCCGACAGCTCCGGCGGTGTTCATCTCGTTTATTGATATAGAGTATAGCACGGTTTTGCATAATTGTCAAGAGAATATTGCAAAATTCAACTACAGCACAAACAAATCGTCTTTCTTTAGGCTCTCTGCACAATTCAGCACAAATGCTATTGCAATGCGATTTTAAGCGTGATATAATGCAGTTAAACCGAAAGGAAACAGTGAAATAAAACAAAAAGAAACTTGCAACGGCGCAGAAAGTGATTTCTGTGCCGTTTTGTTTTGCAGGAATAAAAAGATAAGACTTGCAAAACAGGAAAGAAAGGAGTGCTTAGAAATGAGTGAAAAGGTAAATGCACCGGAGATTTCGGTAAAGAACGTCAGTATGGTGTTCTCGGACAGCAAAGGAAATCCGGTACAGGCACTTAAGAATGTAAGCATTGATATTCAGAAAGGTGAGTTCATATCGCTTCTCGGCCCTTCGGGCTGCGGTAAGTCCACACTTCTTCGTATAGTATCGGATCTGCTGACCCCCACCTCAGGCGAGGTTACGGTCTGCGGCAAGACACCGAGAGAAACAAGACTTGAGCAGAAGTTCGGTATCGTGTTCCAGAACCCCGTGCTTCTCGACTGGAGAACGGTAAGAAAGAACATAAGACTTCCGCTTGAGATGATGAAGGTTCCGAAAGAGGAGCAGGCGAGCCGTATCGAACAGGTACTGGAGCTTGTCGGACTCAAGGAATTCGGAAACAGCTACCCCGGCCAGCTTTCGGGCGGCATGCAGCAGAGAGTAGGCATAGCAAGAGCGCTTGCGATACAGCCCGACATACTGCTGATGGACGAACCGTTCTCGGCACTTGACGAGTTCACAAGAGAAAAGCTCAACGACGATGTGCTTTCAATATGGAGAAAGACAAACAAGACGGTGCTTTTCGTAACTCACAACATAGCCGAGTCGGTATATATGTCCGACAGGATCTGCGTTTTATCACCGCATCCCGGCAGACTTTCGGCAATAGTTGATGTAAATCTTCCCAGACCGAGAGTTCCGGATATGAGAGGTACTCCCGAGTTTGCCGCTCTTGTTGAGAAGGTAAGAAACAGCTTCGAGGGTATATAAAACCGAAAGGAGCGTTAAGAAATGATAAAAAGGATAACTTCCTCCAAAGGCATAGTAACTGCCGTATGGGTGCTGGGTCTTGTAGTGATATGGGAGATATGTGCATTCATAGTAGGAGCGACACAGCGTACACCCGTAAACGTACTTCCGCATCTGTACCAGATAATCGGCTCGTTCTTTGATACAAAGTCGATAACCGGTTCGGGCGATACGATAGCAACACTGGTTTTCTCCAGTGCCGCAGAAACGCTTTCAAGAGCACTTATCGGTTTTATAATCGGTATGGTGCTGGGCTACATACTGGCTTTGCTGATGCACCTGTCGCACATAGTCGAAAAGATAGCGTTCCCGTATCTTATGATAATCCAGATGATACCCATTCTCGGTATGGCGCCTATTGTACTTTCGATAACGGGCGATATATCAAGCGCACGAATCATAATCGCCGCAATTCTCACATTCTACCCCGTTTCGACAAATACACTGGCAGGCTTCAAGTCGGTCGGACGTGAAAGACACGAGCTGATGAGATCCTACGGCGCAAGCAAGTTTCAGCTTTACGCAAAGATGCTTATCCCGTCGGCAATGTCCTACTTCTTCACGGGTCTTAAAATCTCGGCACCTATGGCGATAACAGCATCTATCCTTGTAGATACGCTTCAGGGCGGCAACGGTCTTGGCTGTATGCTCTCCCAGTCGCTGAAAGGCTCGATGACAAGATTCGTATTCTGGGATATAGTAATATTCAGCGCAGTTATAGGCGTGCTGAGCTTCTATCTTATGGGCGTTATCGAAAGAGCGATAACACCGGCGAAAAGAAAGGCAAAGAAAAAAGCACAGTAAGGAAAGGACTGATCGTACTTGAAAGGCAAGGTAATCAAAAACATAATAACAACAGTCGGTCTGCCCGTACTGTTCGGAGCATTGATATTCACACTGTGGCAGACAAAGGTTCTGCACGCACTGTTCGGAACGGATGAGATAATCCTTCCGCTCCCGACAAGAATAGGCTCAATCATAGGCGATAACTTCACAAATATGCTACCGCAGATAGCGTCAACTCTTATAGTGGCGCTCGGAGGACTTGTACTCGGCTCGATACTCGGTTACTTCATCGGCGTTGCCGGTGCGGTATTCAAGAAGTGGGGCATGGGCGGTCTGACCATAGTGTCCACATTCAACGCAATCCCGCTTGTAGCACTCGCTCCGGTTATCAACAACTGGACAAGGGATTTGTCGGGCGTGGTAGATATAAGAAGTACGGTGGCTAAGATAATCACTGTTACAATATTCTGCACAGCTTCAATGAGCGTAAACGCATACAGAGGTCTGACGGAGGTAAAACCGTTCTCGGAGGATCTGTTCGCATCATACGGTTCAGGCAAGCTGAAAATATTCTTCAAGCTGAGGCTCCCGAACTCACTGCCCTATGTATTCACGGCTTTAAGAGTAAGCGTTCCGTCCTGTATAATCGGTGCGGTAGTAAGCGAATACTTCGCAGAGCAGGTAATCGGTGTCGGCAGACAGATAAGAGAGAACATAGTCAAGGGTCAGTTCCCGACAGCGTGGGCATATATAACGATAGCCTGCGTAATGGGTATACTGATGTACATCATACTCCTCACAGTTGAGGCGATCGTGCTGAAAAACCGCCGTGCAAGATAAGCAAAAGAGCGGTTTCAGATAAACTAAAACCTATTTTAAAAGACGAGAAAGGATGAAACATTATGAAAAACAAAAGAGTGTTAGCAGCATTACTCGCAGCAAGCTGTCTTGCAGCATCGTTCACCGCTTGTTCCGGTGACGCCTCATCGAGCAGCACAGCAGGAAGCTCAGCCGCATCGGCAGACGCTTCTTCAAGCGCCGCAGAGGGTTCTTCGGAAAGCACAGGTCTTATGAGCGATGAAGAGATCATCAAGAAGGCTTCAAGCGAAAACAAGGTCGGCAACTGGGGTCTCGGCAACGAGTACGAGATTCAGGCTCTGCTTTCAAAGTACGGTCTGCCCACAGATTATATCACAATGGACTTCACAATGGATCAGATAGATAAGGATACTATCACACTGGCATCGGCAATGACATTCAACGAGCTTGGTCTTATCAAGAACAGCTACGACGGCGGTTATAACTACGGCGATGAGATCGGTGTCATCGATATGAACGACGAGGGTGTTGCGATGCTTGAGGATAACCTGTTCTGCACAAAGGAATTCGCAAAGAACAACCCCAACACAGTAAAGGCATTCGTTGCCGCATCAATGAAGGGCTGGACATATGCGTGCGAGCATCCCGATGAAGCCGCAGAAATCGTATTCAAGTACGGCTCATCGGTATCGGCTGACCACCAGAAATATATGGCTTCAGAGGTTGCAAAGCTTGTAACGACAGATACAAAGGGCAATGCGGTTTCAGCTTCGGATGTAGGTAAGATGGACGAAGAGGCAATGCAGCAGACACTTGACCTTGCTAAGCAGTACATCAAGCTTGATGACGCTACAGCGGCAGATAAGCTCGCTAAGCTGACGCTTGATGACATCCGTTCTTCCGACTATCTGACATATGACGGCGGAGCAGTTGAGAAGTCTGACCTCAAGGTTCAGCTTAAATGGTTACCGCAGGCTCAGTTCATGGGCTATTATGTAGCACTTGACAAGGGCTACTACAAGGATAACGGCCTTAATGTAGAGATTGTAAGCGGCGGCGGTGACGTTTCTGAGACAGTTGCAGTAAGCAACGGTACAGTTGACTTCGGCGTAACGTGGGTTTCTAACCTTATCAACGCCAACGCAGGCGGTATGGAGCTTCTCGAAGTAGCTCAGGTATATCAGAGATCGGGTCTTGTACTTTGCTACAAGAAGAGCCAGTTTACTAAGTAATTCACGGTTTCGGATTACTCCGGAAGCTGAAAGGCGGTATATATGAGCGAAAAGAAAATACTTGTAAGCGGTTGCCTTTTCGGCTGGCATTGCCGCTATGATGACGGCGATACGCCGTGTCTGCACCCACAGTTCCTTAAATGGAAAGAAGAGGGCAGACTGATACCGGTATGTCCCGAAGTGTTCGGCGGTCTTCCGACCCCACGCCCCGATTGTCAGCGTACAGGCGATAAGGTGATGAGCTGCGTAGGCGGCGACTGCACCGAGCAGTACACAAAAGGCGCAAACGAGGCGTTAAGACTTGCAAAGGAAAACGATGTTGCCCTTTGCATAATGAAAGAAGACAGCCCCTCCTGCGGAAGCACCCACATATATGACGGTACCTTCACAGATACGATTATCGAGGGACAGGGGCTTGCGGTCGAATATCTCACAAACGCAGGCTACAAGGTATTCAGCGAGAATATGATCGAAGAAGTCATAAAGGCACTCGCAAAGTAAGCACTACAGTGACTTATACAGTGAGTTCAGTATCGCACGAGCAGTTAAATACCGTTCGTGCGATCGGGAAAGACGTCAGGGCGGACGTATCACGGCACAGCGATCGTTTCGCTCCGACGTTTTTCCCGATAAAAATACAAACTTTATCAAGAGCAGAAGGAAAGAGGGTATAACAGTGGTATTCAGATCACCACCAACGATTATTTACGGCAAGGGTACAGTTACCTCAGTCGGAGAGCAGGCGGCTCGCTTCGGAAAAAAGGCGGTGCTTGTCTGCGGAAAAGGCTCGCTGAGAAAAAGCGGAGTGCTTGATATTATAGTATCGAGCCTCGAAAAAGCTGGCGTTTCCTGTGCGGTATACGACCGTGTGGGCTCAGACCCGACAACATCAGACGTTGACGAGGGTGCGGCTTTTGCAAAGGAAAACGGTTGCGATGTTATAGTAGCGGCAGGCGGAGGAAGTCCTCTTGATGCGGCGAAGGGAATCGGAATGCTGCTCACAAACGGCGACAAGGTGACCGATTACGAAAAGACCGCTCCCGAAAAGGAGTCGCTCCCCATTATTGCAATACCGACTACCGCAGGCACAGGCAGTGAAGCGACAAGATACTCGGTAATCACAGATACCGACAGAAACATAAAGATGCTGTTATCGACAGACGGAATAATTCCGAAGGTAGCGATTCTTGACTTTGCAATAACAAAATCATTGCCGCCGTTTATGACAGCGGCAACCGGAATGGACGCTCTGACCCACGCAATAGAGAGCTACATAAACGTCAACGCATCGCCTATGACAAAGATGTATTCGCTTGAAGCGATAAGGCTAATATCAAAGAGTCTTATACCGGCTGTCCTTGACGGCAGGAACGAGCAGGCAAGAGAGGATATGCTTCTTGCCGCATTATATGCCGGAATCGCAATATGCAGTGCGCCGACAGCGCTTGTTCACTCAATGTCAAGGCCGCTCGGAGCGTGGTTCCATATTCCGCACGGCCTCGCAAACGCAATGCTTCTAAGCACGGTTATGGAATATAACCGCCCGTCCTGCCCCGAAAAGTTCCGTGACATCGCAATAGCGATGGGCGAGAATGTCGAGGGCTTATCGGTAAGAGAGGCAAGCATTGTAGCTGTTGAAGCTATCGCCGCAATAGCGGACGAAACGGGACTTCCGAAGCTGCTTTCATCACAGGGAGTAACAGAGGACAAGATACCGACTCTTGCAAAGGACGCATTCGCCGCAGGAAGCACGGCAAACAACCCCAGAGTTCCCACAGCAGAAGAAATCGAAACGATATATAAAAGCATTTTCTGATAAAAGAAAGGAAGAAACAGTATGAGATACGGATTCAAAAACGCAGAAGAGGTAAAGGAAACCTCCCTTAAGTACAACCTTCATTCGTGGAGCGTTCAGGGCAAGCTGAACCCCGCAGTAGTAGAAAAGGCGGAGGGTATTTATTACTACACCGCAGACGGCAAGAAGATGGCAGATATGTCAAGCCAGCTTGTAAACCTGAATGTCGGCTACGGCAACAAGGATATTATCGACGCTATCAAGGAGCAGGCAGAAAAGCTCGCATACATCAGCCCGGCTTACGCTATCGACTGCCGTTCAAAGCTCGCAGAGATGGTCGTAAAGGTAGCTCCGAAGAATATGGGCAAGGTATTCTTCACCTTAGGCGGCGCAGACGCTAACGAGAATGCAATAAAGATTGCAAAGCTGGTTACGGGCAGATACAAGATATTCTCAAGATACCGTGCATATCACGGAAGCTCATTCGGCGCAGGTAACCTGACAGGCGAACCCAGAAGATATACTCTTGAACCCGGTATCCCCGGCTTCGTAAAGTTCACAGATCCTTATCTGTATCACGCTCCGTTCCCCTTTGAGAGCGAAGAACAGGCTACAGAGTATTATCTCGGACAGCTCCGTGACCAGATCATATACGAAAACCCCGATGCGGTTGCCGCTATCGTAATGGAATCGGTAACAGGCTCCAACGGTATCATCATTCCGCCCAAAGGCTACTTACAGGGTGTACGCAAGATATGCGACGAGTTCGGCATTATGATGGTCTGCGATGAGGTAATGGCAGGCTGGGGCAGAACAGGCGAATACTTCGCTTGCGAAAACTGGGGCATCGAGCCTGATATGATAACCTTCGCAAAGGGCGTTACCTGCGGATACGCTCCTCTCGGCGGCGTTATCGTAAGCAAGAAGATTGCAGAATTCTTCGATACGCACAAGCTTGACTGCGGTCTTACATATTCAGCTCATCCTCTGGGCTGTGCCGCAGGTGTTGCGTGCCTTAACTTCTATGAAAAAGAACACATTATGGATAAGGTAAAGGAACGTGGCAAGCAGTTAGGCGCACTCCTTGAGGATATAAAGGCAAAGCACAAGAGCGTCGGCGATGTACGTTATATCGGACTGTTCTCCTGCGTAGAGCTTACAAAGGATAAGGCAACACACGAGCCTCTCGTTCCTTTCGGCAAGGACCCTGAGGGCATTATGGGCAAGATAGTCGGAATGTTAAAGGCAAAAGGCTTCAACACATATTCACACGAGGCTTGCATATTCGTCTGCCCGCCTCTCATTATCACAGAAGAAGAGCTTGCAGAGAATATGGCGATACTCGACGAAGTTCTGACAGAAGTAGACAAGATGGTCTGATAAGCAACAGTTATTACGGGAAAGGACGGTAAGTTATGGATCTCATAATCAAAAACGGTACGATAGTTTCACCAACGGCTACATTCAAAGCCGATGTGTGCGTGGATAACGGCAAGATAGTTGCAATAACGGCAGATGCCGGCACAGATGCCGACAAGGTGGTAGACGCAAGCGGCAAGATGGTGCTCCCCGGTGCCATTGACGCACATACCCACCTTGCAATGCCCTTCGGCGGCACAATTTCGTCCGATGACTACTACGCAGGCACAAGAGCAGCTGCCTGCGGCGGTACGACAACGGTATTCGACTTCATTTTACAGGATTTCGGTGAAACGATGGTCGATGCCATCAAGCGCCGTGACGCATTGTGCGCTCCCGATGCGGCTGTCGATTACGCATTCCACGTTGCCGTAAAGGACGTTTCAAACGGACTTATCGACACTATAGAGGACGCTGTAAACTACGGTGTATCTTCGTTCAAGGTATTTATGGTCTACGATTTCGGCGTAACAGACGGCGTATTCTACAAGGTACTTGAAAAGGCAAAATCCTGCGGCGCTATGATTTCGGTACACGCCGAGAACAAGCAGCTCATAGATGTTCTGACAGAGCGTTATCTGTCAGAGGGCAAGACAAGCGCATGGTATCACTATATGAGCCGTCCTGAATTTGTCGAGGGCGAGGCTGATATAAGAGCAATCCAGCTTGCAAAGAGCCTTGACTCCAAGCTGTACATCGTACACCTTGCAAATAAGGAAGGTGTGCAGGCGGTTGAAAGAGCAAGGAACGAGGGCTATCAGATATATGCGGAAACCTGTCCGCAGTATCTTGAATTTACCTCCGAGGTATACAAGAGAGCAGACGGCAGAAACTTTGTATGCTCACCTCCGATGAAGGGCGAGGAAAGCAGACTTGCTCTGTGGGAGGCTATAAAGAAAGGCCTTATCACAACGATAGCTACCGACCACTGCCCGTTCCAGTCATACGAAAAGGACTGGGGCAAGGACGATTTCACAAAGATTCCCAACGGCTGTGCAGGTATCGAGAATATGTACCCCTATATGCTGTCAGCCGCTAACGAGGGCAAGATAACATTCAACAAGGCAGTTGAGCTTTGCTCATATAACCCCGCCAAGATTTTCGGCTGTGACGCAAAGGGTGCTATCGAAGTCGGCAAGGACGCAGATATTGTTATCTACGATCCCACGAAGGACTTCACTATTACAAATGACAAGATGCACAGCGACTGCGACCACACAATCTGGGAAGGCATCAAGGTCAAGGGCTATCCCGAGGCTACCTACTCAAGAGGCAAGCTCGTATTCAAGGACGGCGAGTTCTTGGGCGAGCGTGGCTGGGGCAAGTTCATAAAGAGAAGCTCAAGCGGTAACTTATAATAAACAAAAGCCGATACATAACAGGGGAGAGCAATATCTCCCCTGTATCTGTAACAGCACAAAGGAAAAGGAGAGATACTTATGCCATTCGTAAAAAATACAGCTATAGAAGAAAGCGCCCGTTGCCTTTTATGCCTCGACGCTCCCTGTACAAAAGCCTGTCCGTGCGGCGCACAGCCCGACAGATTTATCCGCTCACTGCGTTTCGATAATTTAAACGGTGCAAAAGCCTTTGTGAAAAACTGTGCCGAATGCTCCGCTCCCTGTATGACTGCCTGCACAAGAGCAAAGATAGACAGACCCGTTGAAATAAGGCAGACAGCGGAGTATATCGCTTCTGCCGCAAAGGATGAAGAGCCGAAAGCCGATTTATCAATGACCTTCTGCGGTCTTAAGTGTGAAAACCCGTTCTTCTTATCTTCATCCGTAGTAGCAAGCGGCTATGATATGTGTGCAAAGGCGCTCGATATGGGCTGGGCAGGTATCGTATACAAGACGATAGGCTTTGCAAAGATGAACGAGGTATCTCCCCGTTTCGATATTCTGAACAAGGAAACGACACCCTATATAGGCTTCAAGAACCTTGAACAGATTTCCGACCACCCTCTTGAAGAAAACCTTGCTATACTCAAAAAGCTGAAGGAAAACTATCCCTCAAAGATAATCGTATCTTCCATAATGGGCGAAAGCGAGGACGAGTGGACAGCGCTTGCAAGACTGTCTGAGGAAGCCGGTGTCGATATGATAGAGTGCAACTTCTCCTGCCCGCAGATGACAAGTCACAGTATGGGCAGTGACGTGGGTACAAATCCTGAGCTTGTCGCAAAGTATACCGCCGCAGTAAGACGTGGCACAAAGCTCCCTGTGCTTGCAAAAATGACGCCCAATATAACCAATATGGAAATACCGGCTATTGCGGCTGTAAACGCAGGATCGGACGGCATTGCAGCAATAAACACCGTCAAAAGCATAACAAACGTCGATCTTGACAGCTTCGTTCCTACCCCCGACATTAACGGCAAGTCCGCTGTCGGCGGATATTCGGGCAAGGCGGTAAAGCCTATCGCTCTGCGTTTCATCTCGGATATGAAAAGAAACGAAACGCTTGAAAATGTCGAGATCAGCGGTATGGGCGGCATAGAAACGTGGCGTGACGGTCTGGAGTTTATCCTTATGGGCTGTACGAATCTACAGGTAACAACGTCTGTAATGCAGTACGGCTACAGAATAATAGACGATATGCTTGACGGATTATCACGCTGGCTCACTGCCGCAGGCTACAGCAGTGTGTCGGAGGTAGTCGGTCTTGCAAATAAGAATATGACCGATGCCGGCAGCCTTGACCGTGACACCGTTACATATCCTATATTCGACAAAAACAAGTGTATCGGCTGCGGCAGATGCTACATCGCCTGCTATGATGCGGGACATCAGGCTCTCGACTTTGACGCTGAAGCAAGAAAGCCCGTCTTCCTCGGCTCAAAGTGCGTAGGCTGTCATCTCTGCGCTACCGTCTGCCCCGTAAATTGCATTTCAAAGGCTAAGAGAGTAGCCAAAAAGCACTAAGCTCCCTGCGGTTGCAAAGAAATACGGCTGTTCATAAATACCGGTAAGAATAGCGAAAAGTATCAAAAGCATTTTTGATATGTCGCCGACAATGAAAAATACGCACAAACAAGAAAACCGTCCCTGCAAACGTACAAAGGTACGTCAAGGGACGGTTTAACACTGTAAAAAAGAAATTTAAACCTTTACATAGAACGGAACTTTTTCTTTTGTCGCCTGTTTTGCGGCAGGCTGATTGAAGTTCATTATCATAAACGGCGCTTTTTCGTCGTTTATATCCTTCAGTACCTTTTCGGTAAAGTCCTTGGTAAAGTCGTCGAATTTGTCGTCCTCACCCTCGAAATCCACGATTATAAGGCGGTTGAGCTGATTTATCTTGCGCATATTCATAATATACGCCTTCTTGATATCCTTACGGCTGTCAAAATAGCTCGTTATAGGCTTGGTAACAGTGTCAGGCACGCCCGTAACCTCGTTTATGACAGTAAGCTCACCGTTGTTGAATTTTTTCTGCCTTATATAATTTCCGATGACCTCTGCCTGCTGAGGACCGCAGATAATGTTCTCGGTGAAGGGGTTTATAACAAAGCCCTTCATAGCACACTTCGGCTGTGACAGCATAGCGGAAAGATCCTTATATGTAACGGCGATCACGCAGATCTTGCTTATATCATTGATGTTCTTCTGCATTGTTTCCATATCGGTGAACACCATAAAATATTTCTCGTTCTGAGGATTTGTAAGGTGCGAGAACTGTACCTTCATCTGATTTTCGTTCTCCCCCGACATATCCGTCACGGTTACAGGCGCAAGAAGTCTTGCCTCCATCAGATTGTCGATATAATCCACCTGATACTGAGGCTCGGGATTTGTTTTCTCTTCAGCGCATTTTTTCAGCGTTCTCATCACTTCGAGCAGTTTCGGGTTGGTTATTTTCTTTGTCTGTTCCTGTATCGTGTTCAACTGTTCCTGTGTCATTTATCATATTCCTTTCTCGAAGAAAATTATATTTCGTTACGGTTTTCAAGCGCCCTCTGGAGCGTAACATCGTCCGCATATTCAAGCGATGCGCCCGCAGGCAGACCATACGCAAGACGGGTCACCTTTACTCCCAGCTGCTTTATCATTCTTGAAAGATATGTTGCCGTAGCCTCTCCCTCGATAGTCGGACTTGTAGCCATTATGACCTCGTCCGTATCCGACAGCCTTGCCATAAGCTCCTTTATTTTAAGCTGCTGAGGACCTATCGAATTCATCGGTGACAACAGCCCGTGAAGTACATGATACACTCCGTCAAAGCCGCCGCTTCGTTCTATGGCGGAAACGTCCTTGGGGCTTTCCACAACGCATATGACCTTGTGGTTCCTGCGGCTGTCCGAGCATATATCGCACTTGTCCGTATTGCAGATATTCTGACATACACTGCACAGCTTCATACTGCGTCTTGCCCGTAGAATTCCGGATGCAAACTGCTCCACTTCTTCCTCCGGGGCGTTCAGTATATAATATGCCAGCCTCTGCGCCGTTTTAAGACCGATGCCGGGGAGCTTGGCGAATTCCTGCGCCGCCGTTATAAGCGGCTGAGAATTATATTCAGCCATTAAACAAGTCCCGGAATGTTAACTCCGCCTGTTACCTTTTCCATCTCTGCGGCACTTACTTCTTCAATCTGTGTGATAACGGCATTTACACCTGCTACGATAACGTCCTGAAGATCCTCGATAGCGTCCTTGTCAACTACCTCGGGGTTGAGCTTAACCTCCTTGAGTACCTTTGCACCGCTCATCGTAACTTCAATCATACCGCCTGCGGCAGAAGCCGTGAAATCTCTTGCCTCAAGCTCAGCCTGTACACGCTCGATGTCTTCCTGCATCTTCTGAGCCTGCTTTATCATGCTGTTCATGTTGTTTGCGCCCCTGTTCTGGTATTCCTTAGGTAATCTTGCTTTCATTGTGATTTTTCCTTTCGTATCTTTAAGTCAACGACTTAATTTTTTGGTTTTTTGTATTTTATTTTTACGCCCATTTTTTCCGCTCTTGATAAGAAATCGGAAACAGGGTCGCTTTTATCCTTGCTTTCGGCTGTATCGCCGTTATTGTCAAAGGTCATTACAAGCCTTCTGCCTGTTACCTCTTCTGCGGCTTTCTCAAGCCGTTCCTTCGAGTCGCCTGTTGTCAGGAAATCATACTGGAATTTCTGATAACCGCTGATATTCACCGTATCCCGACCGAGCGTCACCTGCACCTGTCCCAGTATAGCCTGCAGTATAACGGGAAGTCTGTCGAGTATCTCGGTTACCTGCGGATCGGCATTGCCGGTACTTTGCACACTGCCTGCCGACAGATTATTTTTATGCTGTTTGGGAAGATTATTCCCGGTCTTTACTGCCTGTTCCTGCTCCGTCGGAGCAACGCTTGCCTGCGGTTCGTCAAGGTCAAACGGAGGAGCATCTTCGTTTCCTGCACTTGCGTTTTCATCAGCACCGCCCGTACCCTCAAACAGCCAATCAGGCTTGTCGCCGTTGCCGCCTGTATTGCTTGCCTGTTCCTGCGGAGCGGGCTCAGGCGGAGCAACGCTTGCCAGCGGTTCGTCAAGGTCAAACGGAGGAGCGTCTTCGTTTCCTGCGCTTGCGTTATTATCAGCACCGCCCGTACCCTCAAACAGCCAGTCAGGCTTGTTGCCGTCACCGCTTGTATTGCCTGCCTGTTCCTGCGGAGCGGGCTCAGGCGGAGCAACGCTTACCTGCGGTTCGTCAAGGTCAAACGGAGGAGCATCTTCGTTTGCTGCACTTGCGTTATCGTCAATACCGCCCGTACCCTCAAACAGCCAGTCCGGCTTGCTGTCTGCGGCATTCCGCTCTGTACCGCTCTGCTGTACCGAAGCGGTCGGAGCCGTCACGTCCTTCTGCTTATCATCAGCGGATGTGATTTTATTTTCTATCCTGTTCAGCGTATCTGCAATAATATTCTGCGGTCTGTCGCCGGTTACGCTTACGGGCTTTGCGGATTGCGCCGGTATATGCTTTTCTGTGCTTTCAACGGTTTGCATTGCGGCTCTCGGCTGAATGCTTATCTCGCCGTCACACAGCTTGTCGAGCCTGTTCTCTAACTTTTCAAGCCTTAACGACAATGCCGATGTGTCGCTGTCAAGACGTGGCGTACACAGCCTTATAAGGCACATTTCGGCAACCGTCTTACGCTTTGCCGTTTTCGGAGTTCTCGCAATGCAGTCCTGCAGTATATCCATACACCGCATTATTTCTCCGAGAGTAAACTCCTTTGTCTGCCTTGCAAGATCGTTTCTTGTTCCGCTTCCTGCAGGGATAAGCGAAAAGTCGGAGTTTGTTGCCGACAGTATGCACAGATTTCTGAAATGCGACAACAGCTCGTCAAGAAGAAGCATAAGATCCTTCGACTGATTGTGAAGCTCGTCGAGAATTTTCAGTGCCTCGGGCGCATTCTGCTCGTGTATGCACTGTGCAAGCGTGAACAGATGCTCCGTTCCTGCGATGCCTGCGGTAGTCCTTACGGTTTCCTCGTCAATGTCGGCGCTCACGCTTATACACTGGTCGAGTAGCGAAACCGCATCTCTCATACCGCCGTCGGACAATCTTGAAATAAGTCTTGCCGCATCCTCGGTTATATTTACGTTTTCTTTTTTTGCTATCTCACACAGCCGCTTTGTGCTTTCTTCTACGTCAATTCTTGAAAAGCGGAACTGCTGACATCTTGATGCGATAGTCGCAGGCACCTTGTGTATCTCGGTAGTCGCAAGTATGAATATAACGTGCGGCGGCGGTTCTTCTATGGTTTTCAGAAGTGCATTGAATGCCTGTGAGGACAGCATATGCACCTCGTCTATTATATAAACTTTATAACGGCAGACAGTCGGAGCGTACATAACCTCGTCACGCAATGCCCTTACATCGTCAACGCCGTTGTTTGAGGCTGCGTCCATCTCGATTATATCCGGACAGCCTGCGGCTATTGCCTTACAGCTTTCACATTCTCCGCAGGGGTTGCCGTCAACGGGAGATAAGCAGTTTACCGCCTTTGCCATCAGCTTTGCGCAGGTGGTCTTACCCGTACCTCTCGAACCTGTGAACAGATAAGCGTGAGCCGGAGTGCCGGCCTTTATCTGATTTTTCAGCGTGGTGGTTATATGTTCCTGCGAAATTACTTCGTCAAAGGTGGCAGAACGATACTTACGATAAAGAGCAAGATGCATAACTAACCTCCCGTGACAAAGTACATAATAATCGGTAAATAAAACGATACGCAAAAATAGAACCCATGATTATGAGTGTAAACTTGCTGCGGCACAGGTCATAACTGCTTAATGCTGCTCGGTTCCCCGCCTGACATGGTTCACAGGACTCCCTTGCACAGGGCTTACACCCATAATCACGGGTTCTATTTCTGATACTGTATTATTGTACCATAGTTTAAACAAAAAATCAAGCCTTATTATTCTATTTTTAATTACTGTCCGTAATGAACCCCGACCGCAAAAAAATCACCCGCCGAAAAAGCGGGTGAAAGTAAATCAGATAAAGCAAAATCAGTCAGGAAATATACCAAAAAAAGAAGTGGTTGTCAAATTTACAACTATCAGAAGAAGTCTGTTTTTATAAAAAGGTGCTCGTTTGCAATCCCTATCCCCAAACCCCTTTCCCCGGGAAAGGGGCTGAGTGTGGGGCTGCCGCCCTCACCCCGCTTGGGGCTACGCCCCAAACCCCATTTTAAATAGTCATATAGGTTTTTCGACAGACTGCTTAATCATTATCTGCCTTGAGAACAGCATTCAGCATAACCGTTGCGCCCTCAGTGCAATGCTCGGGGCTTGAATATTCCGGTTCGCAGTGTGAAAGACCGTCCTTCGACTGTACGAATATCATAGTTGTCGGGAGCATATATGCGGCAAACTGTGCGTCGTGACCTGCACCTGAGTGGATATACTGGTGCTTGATACCGCATTCCTCTGCGGATGCCTTTACATAGCTTACCAGCTTCTTATCCCAGTAGACAGTATCACGGTTCCAAGCCTTTTCTACCTTGCAGGTACAGCCTGCCCACGTTTTTTCCTCGCAGGATTTTACGATAGCCAGTACCTTTTCAAGTACCTTGGGATCCTCGTGACGTGAGTCGAATGAGAAGTCGAAGAAGTCGGGTACGCAGGTATGTACGCAGGGGTGGCATACGACCTCGCCCGTTGTGTAAACAAGGTCGCTGTAGCCGAGCTTGTCGATCTCCTCATGCAGATAGCACAGTGCCTGCGATGCGGCAAAGAATGCGTCACGGCGTTTGGGCATCGGGAATGTGCCTGCGTGGGTCGTCTGTCCGTAGAACTTCAGCCTGTAGTTGAACATACCAAGTACACAGTCAACAACGCCTATATCGTTTCCTGCATCTTCAAGGATAGGACCTTGCTCGATGTGAGTTTCAAACATATACATATATCTGTCGGGTGACAGGCGGTACTTCTTGTCGCCCTTGAAGCCCGACTTGTCAAGTGCTTCACCGAATGTCGATGTATTGTCAAGGATACTCTTTGAATTCATCATATCCTCATATTTGAACTTGCATCTTATGTCCTCAGGCAGATAATCGTAACATACGATACCCGAACACATCATAGCAGGCGGATACAGCGAGCCTTCCTCGTTTGTCCATATCATAGCGGTGAGAGGATGCTTATGGGGGATGTTCTTCTCGTGTACTGTTTCAAGTACCTCCATAGCCGACATAACACCGAGTATACCGTCATAGTTACCGCCGTTCTTTACCGAGTCACAGTGGGAAGCCATTACGATACGCTTTGCGTCAGGGTCTGAGCCGGGGAGCGTTGCGTAGATATTCGCAACATCATCTATCTCGATCTCTGCGCCGATAGCCTTCATACGCTTGATGAACTCGTTACGGGCCATAATAGCCTCGGGCGAGAGCGAGTAACGTGTGATACCGCCGTGGCCGGCATCACCGAATTTGCTGAAAGTGGAGATCTTATCCTTCATTCTGTCTAAACTGCATTCATACATTTGTACGTCATCCTTTCCTTTGTAAACAAAACGGCGCAGAACTTTCATCGTCCTGCGCCGTTGCGGTACTTGTTTTTCTTTACCTGTATTGTACTACCGAAAGTCTGAGAGGTCAACCGGTTTTACAGGGTTTTGTGCTATAGCACAAGCACGTTTGTGCAAGTTTAGAATTGATAACTTGCAAAATGCGGTTATAAGATAACGTTGTGATGCGGATTTTCAGCAATTATTTGAAGTTACTTTATAATCAAAATGCAAAAAACTGTCCATCAAGACAGCTTTTGCAATGGCTATATAAAATTGGGTATAGAAATTTCTGAATTATTCTGCGAACATAGGTGTTGAGAGGTAACGGTCGCCTGTATCGGGGAGAAGAACAACAATGTTCTTGCCCTTATTCTCGGGGCGCTTAGCAAGCTGTGTAGCCGCAAATACTGCCGCACCGGATGAGATGCCGACAAGTAAGCCCTCTTTTCTTGCAAGCGTTCTGCCTGTAGCGAATGCGTCCTCGTTCTCGACTGCGATTATTTCGTCATAAATCTTGGTATCAAGCGTTTCGGGAACAAAGCCTGCGCCGATACCCTGTATCTTATGAGGTCCTGCCACGCCCTTTGAAAGCACGGGTGAGCCTGCGGGTTCAACTGCAACTACCTTTACGTTCGGGTTCTTGCTCTTGAGGTACTTACCGACACCGGAAACCGTACCGCCTGTGCCTACGCCGGCTACGAAGATGTCAACCTTTCCGTCTGTATCTTCCCATATCTCAGGACCGGTTGTATTGAAGTGAGCGGTGGGGTTTGCGCTGTTTGTGAACTGGCTGGGAATGAATCCGCCCTCAATCTGCTGTGCAAGCTCCTCTGCCTTTGCGATTGCGCCCTTCATACCCTTTGCACCGTCTGTAAGTACAAGCTCCGCACCGTATGCCTTGAGCAGATTACGGCGCTCAACGCTCATGGTTTCGGGCATTGTGAGGATTATTCTGTAGCCCTTTGAAGCGGCTACAGCGGCAAGCCCTATACCTGTGTTACCGCTTGTAGGCTCGATTATAACTGCGCCGGGCTTGAGTGCGCCCTTAGCTTCGGCATCGTCTATCATAGCCTTTGCGATTCTGTCCTTTACGCTTCCTGCGGGGTTGAAGTATTCAAGCTTTGCGTAAATGTTTGCGGGAAGCTCGTTCAGAGCTATGTAGTTGTTGAGCTTTAATATGGGTGTGCCGCCTATAAGGTCTGTGATCTTGTCAAATGTTCTCATTGTGATTTTCTCCTTTTCGATTCATAATCTGCTATACGTTAAGTTTAATTTTCGTTTGTTATTCCGTCGGTATAAAACCGTGTGTTGCATTTACAACAAAAGTATATCTGTCTTACTTTGAAGATGCCGCTAAAATCAACATCGGAAACCGCTGATATATCTTGTCATGTCCTTGTTCATATCCTTACCTCGTTTTCGGTTCGGTTTAATCTCTAAAAGCCTATCGACTTTGTAGGCTTTATTATATCACTGCTTTTGCAATTTGTCAAGGGGGTTTTGAAAAATTTTTCAAAAATATGCAAAATGAGTGGAGCTGGGTTTGGGGGGAGCTTGCGGAATTGGCGGTGTCGGCAAGAGCGATAAGGTTATAACGGGAGGGGCAAGCAAGGCATTACCGGAGCGATGTAAACAAAAAAATCCGCCGTTTAAAAAACAGCGGATCCGACATATCTTTACATATTCAGAAAATACTCGTGTACTCTTGTATCACCGTCAAGCTCCGGGTGGAAGGCTGTCACAAGCTGATTTTTCTGTCTTGCGGCTACTATTTTTCCGTCCACCTCCGAGAGAACCTGCACATCGTCATAAACCTTGTCGATATACGGCGCACGGATAAACGTCATAGGAATTTCTCCGATACCCTCAAACTGCGCTTCGGTATGGAAGCTGCCGAGTTGTCTGCCATAAGCGTTGCGGTTGGCAACAATGGACATTGTCTGCAGGTGCTGTGCGCTGTCGTTTGAGATAGATTTTGCAAGCAGGATAAGACCTGCGCAGGTGCCGTAGACAGGCATACCGCCTTCGATACGGCTCTTTATGCCGTCAAAAAGATCAAGCTCACGGAGCAGCTTTCCCTGCACCGTGCTTTCACCGCCGGGAATTATAAGGCGGTCGAAGCTGCGATCAAGGTCCTTTTTCTGACGTATCTCAAAGCTGTCGGCACCGAGCTTTGAGAGAATTTTTTCGTGTTCCGCAAATGCGCCCTGAAGCGCAAGAACTGCTACTGTCATTAGTTGTGTCCTTTCGGCTGAGCGGTTTATTACAGCCATCTTCTTTTTGCTCAGCACTTTTTATAAATCCGCCGTTTTGCAAGCTTTTACTTATTTCTAATGTTTATAAAGGCGGAATTTGAAGCGGCACATCGCCGCAAATCGCAATAAGTGGGAATATCGTTTATCCCCGACCGTTTCGATGGCGTTAGCAACGCACCGACCTTTAAAAAAGGTCGGAATTTGAGGCGGCACATTGCCGCAAAGGTCGGAACAGTCAGCGGCGACCCGCCGCAAATCGCAATAAGCCCAAATATCGTTTATTCCCGACCGTCCCACTAATCTTAGCTACGTTCCAACCTTTAAAAAGGTCGGAATTTGAAGCGGCACATTGCCGCTTATTTGCCTCGTTCTGCCATGAGGAGAGCGATTTCCTGTTCGTTTATGCCGACCATAGCTTCACCGAGATCCTCCGACAGTTCTGCAATCATCTTAGCGTCAGTGTAGTTTGTAACAGCCTTTACGATAGCGGCGGCTCTCTTTGCAGGGTTGCCCGACTTGAAGATACCGCTTCCTACGAATACGCCCTCAGCGCCGAGTTGCATCATCAGAGCGGCATCGGCAGGAGTTGCGACACCGCCTGCGGCGAAGTTTACAACGGGGAGCTTGCCATTTTCCGCAACATACTTTACAAGCTCATAGTCGACCTGAAGATCCTTTGCGGCTTGGTAAAGTTCGTCCTTTGACATAGATGTCAGCCTGCGGATCTCCTGCTGCATCATTCTCATATGCCTTACAGCCTGTACAACGTCGCCTGTACCGGGTTCGCCCTTTGTCCTTATCATAGAAGCACCTTCTGAGATACGGCGGAGCGCCTCACCTAAGTCCTTTGCACCGCATACGAAAGGCACGTTGAACTTTGTCTTGTCGATGTGGTACTTGTCATCTGCGGGAGAAAGAACCTCGCTCTCGTCTATATAATCTATCTCGATAGCCTCAAGTATCTGCGCTTCGGCGAAATGACCGATACGGCACTTAGCCATAACGGGAATTGTAACTGCGTTCTGAATGCCCTTTATCATAGCAGGGTCGCTCATTCTTGCAACACCGCCTGCGGCTCTTATATCTGCAGGGATACGCTCAAGCGCCATAACTGCGCAAGCGCCTGCCTCCTGTGCTATTCTTGCCTGCTCAGGCGTTGTAACGTCCATTATTACACCGCCCTTTAACATCTGGGCGAGGTTTTTGTTAAGTTCGTATCTTTCGTTTGACATAGTTGAAAACTTCCTTTCCTGTCGGTAGATTTTTTCTTTGTACCTATTGTATATCCCGACAGCCCCCATTGCAATTCAACAGTTTCAACCGAGTTTTCAACATTTTTTGTTTATTATAATCTTTTTACATAAACCATACATACGTTTTTTGTTGACTTTTCACAAACACTTTCGAACGACAAATTTACAGTATCTAACATCGCCGTCAAAATGCAGAGAAAAAAGCCTACAGAACTTATCGGTTTTGGTGATTGTGTAGAAAAGAAAGAATCTATGCACCTATCTGATAATTATAAACGGAAATGAAGGTTCAAGTGGTGGCAAATGCTACGGGAGAGGCTTGCCCCTCCCAAATCGGTTTTGGTGATTATGCGCATATCCGATCGTTCTGTCACAGATATCCGCCGATAACGTAATCTCGACAAAGCAGAGGCAAAAAGAACGGCGAATTGTCAGCGGCAACCTGCCGCATCAACACAATAACTGCTTCCTCAATCCCTCCAGTATCTTCTTCTCTCTGCGTGACACCTGCACCTGCGTCATTCCCAGTATTTCTGCCGTTCTGCTCTGCGTACATTCCTCGCTGTAACGCAGTATTATTAGCCTGCGGTCAAGCGGCTCAAGACGGGAAACAAGCTGCCGCAGTGCCATCCTGTCAAGCGCTTTCGGCTGTTCAGGCTCAACGGGCAGGTCAAAACTGCCCTCGTCGTTTTCTTCATCGTCATAACTGCTTAATGAAACAGGCGGAAGCGAAGCCCCAAGCGCAAGCGATGCTTCTTCGGGCGTTATCCCGAGTTTTTCCGCCAGCACCGAAATATGCGGCTCTTCGCCGTTTTTGATAAGTTCGTCACGGAGCCTGCAAATTTTCAGCGACAACTCTTTTAAACTGCGGCTCACCTTTACCGTACCGCCGTCACGGAAAAGCTGTTTTATTTCCCCCATGATGACCGGTACCGCATACGTTGAAAACTTCAGCCCCCTGCTTTCGTCAAAATTGTTGCCTGCCTTTACAAGACCGACACAGCCTGCCGAAAACAGTTCGTCATATTCTATCCCCCGATTTCTGAATCTGCCTGCTATCGAATGCACCAGTGCGAAATGCTCCGTGATGAACGAATTGTCCTTGTCGGCGCTCATTTAAGCACCCTTTTTTCAAAGCGGAATGTGAGCGTGACCGTTGTGCCTTTTCCCACCTTTGACGATACCTTTACCTTATCGCAACAGCTTTCCATAACCGCAAAGCCAAGTCCGCTCCGCTCAAGCTCCGGCTTTGTTGTAAACAGCGGTTCCATCGCCTTTTTCACATCTTCTATACCACAGCCCTTGTCGGTTATCTTTATGTATACTTCTTCATCTTTTATACGAGCGGTTATATTTATGATGCCCACCGTTTCACATTCCGAATAAGCGTGTACCACACAGTTCGTCACCGCCTCGGAAACCGCCGCCTTGACGCTCCCCAGTTCGTCAACTGTCGGGTCAAGCTGGGAAACGAACGCCCCTACAGCCGCCCTTGCATAGCTTTCGTTTCGTGACAGGGCAGGGAACGAAAGCTTAACATAATTTTCGCACTTCATTTTTTATCCTCCGTATTTTTACCGCTTATTATAAGTCGTGACAAGCCTGCCACCTGTATTATCCTGCGTACCGACGGCGACGGATTTTTTACCGCCACACCGCCGCCGAACGATTCCATAATGCGTTGCCTGCCGAGTATAAGCCCTATACCCGAGCTGTCCATAAATGATACGCCGGACATATCCAGAATAAGCATAGACGGCATAAGCCGCTCAAGCTCTGCGTCGATTCTTATTCTTATTCCCGATGCTTCAAAATGCCCGATTTCTCCGCTTATGACAGCGGTTATTCCGCCGTTTCGCTTTATTATCTCAACTCCGGCACCCGTAAAAACTCCCCCTTTTTCTTGTTGCGTTATGCTTACAGCTTGTATTTTATACCTATGCTTGTGAAAAACGTGTCGTAACAAGGGCGGAGATCGGCACTTTAATTTGACAACGGCAAGTTAAATATGTTATAATAATCGTAATTGTAAAACAAAATGGGGTATAAGACGCAAAAAAGCGTAACACAGCCCATAAGACATAGATATGAGGAGATTTTATGCAGACAAAAACAGTATGCAGATTTGCACGCATTCCCAGGACCGTATGCCTTATAGCCTTATCTGCGGTGATATTTACCGGCATACTTGTCCTTATGGTATTTGCGCTTGCACTTACCGCAAACGGCATGATAACACTGCCGTCCGCATTTATACGCATAATAGGAAAGGGCAGTATTTTCGTATCCGACCTGTCGGAATATACGATGCTGTTTTTCGGAGCGGCAAGCCTTTTCTTCGGGCTTGGGCTGATACTTCTGAGCGTAGCGAGAATATGCCCCTTTGCCGCATCTTTTGTCTACAGACTTTTTTCAAAGACTAAAGAATGAAGCTGAAAGATCATATCCGTTTCCGCCATATCCGTGTGCAGAAGCTGACGGCGGTTCAGGTGCTTATCCGTATATTTTTCCTGTGCGGAGCGATATGCCTTATCGCTATGCTTATGTTTGCGCTGATAATCGACAAGGACTACCGCAGTAATGTGAAGCACGGGAGCGGGAGCTTCCCGTTTACGCAGTTCCTTACTGTCGAAACAACGGATATTCCGGTATATATAACACGTTCTGCGGACGAACTGATACACGTTTCGTATGTCAGCGATACGGAAGTTGATATTTACGAGGACGGCGGACGGCTTATAGTCGAGCAGGTACCGAGCCTTGTGATAACGCTGTTCACCCGTGAGCAGTTCAGCTACAGGATCGAAATACAGCTTCCCGACAAGCCCTTTTCAAGCCTTAATCTGTACACTGCGTCATCCGACCTGCATTGCTGTGCGGTGAGCGGATATATGATAAATATAAAATGCAAGAGCGGAAGCGCCGATATAGAAAGGCTGTCCTGCTCGGGAACGCTCGGCATCGACTGCGACAGCGGTAAAATAAATATGTATATAGACGAATTTTCGGGCGGAAGCCTTGTCAATTCCACAGGCACAGTGAATATTGATTTTGCGGCAGACGCAGACACGGTCATTTCGCAGGGAACACGTTGCTATATAAACGGCCTTGCGGCAGTGAGCGACGGCAGAGCCGCCGAGGATGACGATTTAGCCGTAACCTCGCCTTCGGGCAGAGTAAGAATAAATACAAACGTAAAACGTTAAATTAAAAGCGGCAGTGCCGCAATATGAAAGGATAAGCCTTATGAATAACGTAAAACAGACATTCACCATCACCATCCCCTCAAAGACAGGCTATATGGATCTTACCGAGGATGTAATGGAGTGCGTACGCAGATCCAATATCAGAAACGGCATCATATCAATTTCTTCAATGCACACCACTGCGTCGGTATTTACCGCAACAAATGATATTGAAGCGCTGAACGGTTATCTCAAATATTACGAAAAGGTATCCACCCTTGCGGAAGAGCCGCTCAGAGCGGCTATCTGCCATCAGCTTGCAGGCGGCTCGGTAGTTACCGCTATCTGTGACGGCGAGATTTCACTCGGCCTCACGCAGTACATAATATATATGGATTTTGACGGTGAACGTGAAAAGACAGTAGAAATAAACATAATCGGAGAATAAGATGATCTCAGTAGTTATACCTGCCTTCAACGAGCAGGAAAATATACCTGCCGCTGCAGAAAGGCTCGGCGGTATATTAGCGCCGCTGTCCGACTATGAGCTGATATTCGTTGATGACGGCTCAAAGGACGGAACGTGGGAGCTTATAAAACAGCTCGGAGAAACGGACGAGCATATAAGAGGACTTCATTTTTCGAGAAATTTCGGCAAAGAGGGAGCCGTTTTTGCGGGACTTAAAGCCGCAGACGGCGATTGCGTTGCGGTGATTGACTGCGACTTACAGCATCCGCCGGAGCTTCTTGAAAAAATGTATGCCGCATGGAAAAACGGTGCGGAGGTCGTAGAGGCGGTCAAAGCGTCAAGAGGCAAGGAAGGCATAATATACAAGCTCTTTGCAAAGACCTTCTACCGTATGATGAAGAACAGCTCGGCTATAGACCTTGACGGCGCAAGCGATTATAAGCTGATGGACCGCAAGGTAGTCAACGCACTTAACGAAATGCCCGAAAGGCTGACCTTCTTCCGTGCGCTTTCAAGCTGGGTAGGCTTCAGGACAGAGCGTGTCGAATTTGACGTTGCACCAAGAAACGCAGGCAAGACAAAGTGGTCGTTCAGAAAGCTGTTCAGATACGCTATAAGTTCGATAACCAGCTTTACAAACGTGCCTATGCAGATAATCACCTGGTCGGGAGTGCTGTTCTTTATATTTGCCGTGATACTGGCTATACAGACCCTTGTCAACTTCTGTACAGGAAAGGCGGCAGACGGCTTTTCGACCGTAATACTTCTTCTGCTTATAATAGGCAGTATACTTATGCTCGGTATCGGCATTATGGGATATTATCTCAGCAAGATATACGAGGAGATAAAGCAGCGTCCGAGATATATAGTCAGTGAAGAATCAGGACGCAGACAAAGATGCGAGGGCAATAAATAATGGCAAATTTCAGAGAAAAAATGCTGTCATTCAGACACCTGTGCTATAAGAACGGTTATCTGTTTGCGGCGTTTCTTATCCCTGTTATACTGATGGGTATAGCTTATATATCGTTCGGAATATATCCGTTTGGCGAAAAGTCGGTGCTGTCGCTCGACCTTAACGCACAGTATGTTTTCTATTTTGACTATGTGCATGACGTAATAGGCAACGGCGAGAGCCTTATGTACTCGTGGAGCAGAAACCTGTCGGGCGAGTTTATGGGTATAATCGGCTATTATCTGGCAAGCCCGTTCAATATACTTGTATGGATATTCCCACGCAGTATGATAACCGAAGGCCTGCTTACAATGATGCTCGCAAAGTTCGGTGCGTGCGGTGTTACCTTTGCACTTTTTGCACATAAGTCGCAGAAGCTGTCAAAGACAACGGCGGCCTTATTCGCCCCGATGTATGCCTTGTGCGCATATATGATAGTGCAGACAATGGACCCTATGTGGCTTGACTGCGTTATCGCACTTCCGCTTATTAGCTGGGGTATAGATTCGCTTATAAAGGAAAACCGCTTCAGACTGCTCATAGGCTCGCTTGTCTATGCGTTCGTATCAAACTTCTACATAGGCTTTATGGCGGCGATCTTCTCGGTGCTGTATTTTATCTGCCGTTATTTTTCGCTTGAAACCTATACTGGCAACACAGGAATTAACATCGCAAAAAAATTTGTTACAAAAGGTGCGTTTTTCGGAATATGCGGAATAGTTTCCGCTATGATGAGCGCATTTATGATACTGCCTGTATATAATTCGCTTCAGAACGGCAAATTCAGCTTCACAGAGCCGGATTATTCACTTGTTAATAATTTTAACCTTATAGATATAGCAAGAAAGCTGTTCCCCAATACCTACGATACGGTAAGAATGGAGGGTCTGCCGGCACTGTTCTGCTGTTCGCTTGCGCTTGTGCTTGCGGCAGGATTTTTCTGCTCCGGAGCATTTAAATTCAAGCAGAAAATTGCGGCAGGTGCGCTTATAGGCTTGCTTGTTGTAAGTATGTATATCCGTCCGGTCGATATGATATGGCACGGCGGACAGATGCCTAACTGGCTTCCCTACCGCTACTCGTTTATGCTTTCGTTTATCATAGTCGCTCTTGCGGCGCATTGCTTTGAACAGCTTAAAGCGGTCAGAGCGAGAACGGTCGGAGCAATTACGCTAAGTTATATTGCTCTCATAATATACACAGAGGCACAAGATACCTTCATAACCACGCTTGACAGCGGCGGACGTGAGGTGTTTGACGGCATAACCGTTGCACTTCCTGCCATAGTATTCATGGCGGTCGCAGGCATTACCGTATATGCGGCAAGGCACTATATGAAAAAGAGTGAGCTGTCAAAGACAGGCGTGATACTTGTAACCGCAGTGATATGTGCGGAGCTTTGCTTCAACGCAACAAATACGCTGACAAAAATGCACAAGGATATTACCTTCTCGACAAGGGACAGCTATTTAAGCGTAATACTTCCGCTTCGTGAAAAGGTGGAGGAGATAAAAGAGCAGGATGACGGCTTCTACAGAATAGAGAAAAATTTCTTCCGCTCGATAAACGACCCTATGGCTGTAAATATGTACGGCCTGTCGCACTCAAGCAGTACGCTGAATGCGAGAGCTATTGATATGCTCGGATTTTTCGGCTTCACGTCAAACGGTCACTATTCAAGGTTTTCGGGCAACACTCCGCTGACCTGCGATATTTTCGGCGTTAAATATATCCTTGATTGTGCAGGCGAATCCACAGCCAACATAAAATCAGCAGACGATATAAAAGTCACTGAAAACAAGGACGCACTGCCGATAGGCTATCTTGCAAACAGCAAGCTGTCCAAGCTTGAGCTGTCAAAGTATGACGTATTTGAAAACCAGAACGCTCTGCTTAACGCAATGACCGAAGGAAACAGAGAATTCTTCACGGTATTTTCCGCAGACGGCGAGCCTTATGCCGAAAACTGCAAAAAAGGCTCGTTTGAAAATCAGCATATAGGCTTTACGGATGTAACGGGCGAAGCAAGCGTAACATATACGATAACTGCGCCAAAGAGCGGAGAGATCTATATGTTCATACCTACAGACTATCAGCGTGAGGTTTCGCTTTATGTAAACGGCTCGTACAAGGGCGTATGCTTCGAGAGCGACAATCATAATATAAAGGATCTCGGCAAGTTTGAAAAGGGCGAGGAAGTAACGGTAAAGCTCGTGCTGAAAAAGAGCGACCTTTATTTCAGAGAGCCGCAGTTCGCCGTATACAATGAGGAAGCGGAAGCAGCGGCGATAGCTCAGATGCACGAAAAGAATGCCGATACAAAGGTCGAAAAGGTAAGTCAGACCGATATACGCTTTACGGTAAACGCAAAAAGCAACGATATACTGTTTACCACTATCCCTGCCGAAAAGGGCTGGACGGTATATGTTGACGGTGTAAAGACGGACTATGATACTGCACTGAATGACGCACTGATGACAGTAAAGCTGTCTGAGGGCGAACACGTTGTCGAATTTAAATTCTTTGCCGCAGGACTTGGCACAGGGCTTATACTGATGGTTATCGGCATTGCGGTATTTGTCGGAATGATTCTGATTTATCTTAAGATAAAGAAACCCGTAAAGCTGTCAAAGGCGGTAAATAATGACGGGAATATTGACAAAGACAAAACAGATGCTATAATAGAAAGCGATATATCCGAAGAATCGGAGGGCAAAGAATGATACTTGCAGTAGATGTCGGCAATACTAACATTGTATTCGGCGGTTTTGACAATAACGGTGAACTGCGCTTTATATCAAGGCTCAACACACAGGTTTCAAGAATGGAAGATCAGTATGCGATAAAGCTGAAGGATATATTATCCCTTTACGGCTTTGAAAATGCGGCTATAACCGGCTGTATCATTTCCTCTGTCGTATCACCGATAACTCCCATACTCGAAAAAGGAATAGAAAAGCTCTGTAATGTAAAGCCTATTATCGTTTCACCCGGTATCAAAACAGGACTTAATATAAAGATTGACGATCCTTCCGTACTCGGAAGCGATCTTGTATGCGGCGGCGTAGCGGCGAAAAGCAAGTACCCCACACCCTGCATATTCATAGATGTAGGCACCTGCCTTAAAATATTTGCGCTCGACAGGAGCGGAGCGATGCTCGGCGGAGCGATAGCTCCCGGTCCGAGATTATCATTCGAGGCTCTGTCGGGTAAAACAGCATCTCTTCCTCTCATAGGCGCTGAGCCTGTCGGAAAAATGATAGGCACAAACAGCCCCGATAGTATGCGTGCCGGTGTCATCGGCGGTATCGCCTGCATGATAGACGGTATGATAGAGCGATATGAGGAGGAGCTTGGGGAAAAGGCTACAATAGTTGCGACAGGAGGCTACGCAAGCCTTATAGCTCCGCTTTGCAGACGTGAGCTTATTGTCGATCCCGATCTTGTATTAGAGGGTCTGCATATTATCTACAAGAAAAATCAGAAGAAGTAAGCGGCATTGTGGACGGAACCGACAGATGCTATTTCTGCGGTTACCGGCTGTGAACATTTTCTGAACGGCGGATGATATGTAAAATATACAACCCTGCGAGGTACCTGCTGACAACAGGACTTCAGCAAAGGAGATTTTTATGTCAAATACAAACAACTCATTAAAAGGCAAAATCAACACAAACACTATTATAGGTCTTGGTCTTCTGACCGCTATAGTTGTGGTTATGCAGTTCATATCAATGGGACTGCGTTTCGGAACATTCAGCATTACGCTGACGCTTATACCTATCGTAGTAGGCTCTGCACTTTACGGCTGGGGCTCGGGCGCATGGCTCGGCTTTGTTTTCGGTGTGACCGTACTGCTGACGGGTGACGCAAATCTGTTCCTTGCGGTAAACGTACCCGGAACGATAATTACGGTAATTTTAAAGGGCGCACTCGCAGGTGCCGCCGCAGGTTTTGTGTATAAGCTGATAAGCAAGAAAAATCAGATAGCAGCCGTTATAGTATCGGCTGTAGTCGCACCTGTTGTTAACACAGGAATATTTGTACTCGGAAGCTATGTGTTCTTCTTTGATTATTTATCTGGACTTGCAGAGGGTACAAACTTATTCGTATTTATTCTGGTAGGCTTAGTAGGCATCAATTTCTTTATAGAGCTTGGTATAAATCTGGTGCTTAACCCTGCTATACTTCAGATAATCCGCATAGGCAAAAAGAACTTCGGCGGAAAAAACCAAATTATCAAGACAAAATAAAAAACGAAGGGCGAAAAAATGGACAACAATTATTTAGCCGAGCTTCTGTTCGGTGACATCAAGACAACACCTGAGGATATGTTTGCAAAATATCCCGCAAGAACACTTCCCGACAAGGCGGCTGTGACAAGATTTGCACCCAGCCCCACAGGCTTTATGCACATAGGCGGTCTGTATGCCGCACTTATTTCAATGTGTATGGCAAGGCAGTCGGACGGTGTATTCTACCTGCGTCTTGAGGATACCGACAAAAAGCGTGAGATCGAACACGGAGCAGACGAGATAATCACATCTCTTGCACAGTACGGAGTATGCTTTGACGAAGGTGCGGCGGCAGACGGAGAAGCCGAAAAGGGCAGCTACGGACCGTACAGACAGAGTATGAGAAAAGAGATATACCAGACCTTTGCAAAGGATCTTGTTAAGCGTGGTCTTGCATATCCTTGCTTCTGCTCGGCAGAGGAGCTTGACGAAATAAGAAAGGCACAGGAGGTAGAAAAAGCCGATATTGGCTATTACGGCAGCTATGCGAAGTGCAGAAATCTGTCCATTGAAGAAATAGAAGCCAATATAAAGGCAGGCAAGGAATACGTTCTGCGCTTACGCTCAGACGGCAACGCAGAAAACAAGATAACCTGCCGTGACCTTATAAGAGGCAATATCGAAATGCCCGAGAACATAATGGACGTTGTGCTTTTAAAGTCGGACGGTATCCCTACATACCACTTTGCACACGTTGTAGACGATTTTCTGATGGGTACTACCCACGTTATAAGAGGCGATGAGTGGATAAGCTCATATCCTCTGCATGAACAGCTTTTCAGAGCGAGCGGCCTTAAAATGCCGAAGTATGCTCACATTGCCCCGATAATGAAGCTGGACGGCGGCGAGAATAAAAAGAGAAAGCTCAGCAAGAGAAAAGACCCCGAGGCAAGCGTTTCGTTCTATTCAAAAGCCGGTTTCCCTGTTCAGTCGGTGCTTGAATACCTTATGACTATCGCAAACTCAAACTATGAGGAGTGGAGAATGAAGAACCCCGATGCCGATATGTCGCAGTTCAAGTTCAAGCTTGAAAAGATGCCCGTCAGCGGTGCATTGTTCGATATGGATAAGCTGGCAAGCGTAAGCCGTGACGTTATATCGAAGATGAGCGAGGAAACGCTCTTTGACGAGATAAGCGTATGGGCAAAGGATAACGATGAAAAGCTGAACGCTTATATCACAGCTTCGCCCGACAAGTTCAGAGAAAGCATAAAGCTGTGGAAATATAACGGCAAGAAGGTACGCAAGGATATAGCAAAGTGGAGCGATCTGTCCGAGATGTTCCCGTATCTCTACGGCGACGGTGTTGACGGCTATGAGTTTGACGAAAAGCTGACAGCCGACGAGCGCAAGGAATTTTTATCGGCATATATTTCGGCTTATGACCACAAGGTTGACAGCAGTGCCTGGTTTGACGGTGTAAAGGTTGTCGGCGAGCCTTTAGGCTTCTGCCCCAACATCAAGGAATACAAGGCAAACCCCGACGCTTACAAAGGCTCGGTTGCCGATGCCTGCGGAATACTCAGAGTAGCGATAACCGGCAGAAAAAATTCCCCCGACCTGTATACCATAATGCAGCTTCTCGGTGAAGAAGAAACACTGAAACGCTTGAAAGCGGCAATGTAAAAGTGAATATAAAACAATACGCACCTCGTTTTGAGGTGCGTATTTCAGACTGTCGATAAACCCACGCACCACATCAACCCCTTCCAAAACCGCACTATTCCTCGAAAAGCACTATATCCTTGCCCGCCCTCGAAAAAGAGTGAGGTGCTGTTGCTCAGGCAAGCCGAGCCAACTATGGTGAGGCTTGTAATTGCTTAGAAGTTGTTTTACTAAGCACTTTGGTTCTTTCCCTCGTTCATATTGACAAGTGTACCCACTCGAATAGCGAACCCGAGAAGTGCTATCTCGCAAAAAGAACTATCGTTAGCTTGCTATCATAGATAAATACTAAAAGATATAGTAGAAGCACATCAACTACAAGACTTTTTCTACAAGCTGATACGGCTGTTTCACAAGACAGCCGTATTTTTTACATCTCGTAAACCCGCATAAATACTCACTTTGCCTCACTTTTTAAAAACTTTTTAAAAATTTTTTAAAATTTCTGAAACTTTTTCACCCCTGCCGCCGACTACCGATATGTAAGCAGTTGATAAAGAGATATTCAAAAAAACTTTTGAATTTTTTAAAAAACTTGAAACTTTTCGAGAAAACCTCGTGACTGCATATATGAAAAAACTAAAACGTGCTTAACAAGCACAGAATACATGGAGGACAAAGAAATGAAAAAGATTTTAGCAACAGTAGCTTCAATTGCAATGGTAGCAGCTTGCTCAACAGCAGCTTTCGCAGCAGGTGACATCGGTAAGTCAGAGACAGTTACTCCCGGTGCTTCTTCAGGCAACACAAACACAGGTGTTGTACTTACAGTAGTTCCCGTAGCTCTCGCTGCAGGTGCTCTTACAGTAAGCGGTATCGTATTAAAGAAGAAGAACAAGTAATTTAATTACTTGATAGATTCGATATTAATCGCATTTGGCGGTTAAGAAGGACAATGTTCGGATTTATAACCCCGTTATCTTCGGATAACGGGGTTTTCGTTTTATATAACTGTTTTGCAGATTTTTTATCCGCACATAAAAAATCTGCAATTTTTCATATAAAATCCCCCATAAAAATAAACTTTAACGTAAAACTGCCGATAAAATAAGTGTAAAAGAATTTTTTAGGCTAAGTTTGCCCGAAGGGAGCTGAAAATAAATGGAAATAAAGAATATCAGCGGCATTGTCAATGTCTACAACAAGATTAAACTGAACAGCGGTAAAACAAAGGTCGCTCCCGCAGAGAAGAAGACAGATAAGATAGAATTCAATTTCGCACGCAGCGTAGAGGCGGCAAAGGCCGACCTTGCCGCAGCGGTAAACGAAAATACATCGGCGGAGCGTATCGAGGCACTTTCAGACAGCGTTGCAAGCGGCAGCTATGATGTAAGCCCCGAGATGATCGCAGACTCGATACTGATGTTCTGATGAACACGGCAGAAAGGAACGGTACCGATGACTATAGAAACAGCCGATAGAATTATCGGATTTCTTGAAAAATACAACGGCGTATATCGTGATATGGTAGCATTTCTTACCGAAAAGCAGGCGAAGGTCATGGCGGACGATCTGCTCTGGCTGCTCGATTCTGTTGAGGACGAACAGGCGCTGGTTATGAAGATACAGTCGGAAGAATCCGCAAGGTCGGCTCTTTTCGAAGAGCTTGGACTCGGTGAAATAAAAGCAAAACAGCTTATAGAAGCTGCGCCCGACGAAAGAAAATCAAAGCTTACTCTGCTTTATGATGAGCTTACGGGATATGTGGCAAGGATAAAGCAGTTAAACAACATTATCGTTGAAACGGTAGAAAAGAAACTGTCAGTTCAGGAGGAACTGATGCGGAAGACAGGGATGACACTCACAGAAACCTATAACGGCTACGGTGCTAAGATAAAGCACACCTCAGCGCCGAAGGGTTTTCTCGGTAACATATAATTTCGGAGGATAAATGAGAGCTTCATTTTTAGGATTAGAGATCCAGAAAAGATCGGTACAGATGGCGCAGAAGGCGCTCGATGTAACCGGCAACAACCTGTCGAACCGTGACACAGTAGGCTATACAAGACAGCGCCTTGACGTATATTCCAGCTATATGAATATGAACGGGATATACACCACAAAGCTTGCCCGTCTGGGACTTTCGAGCCAGGGCGTATTCGCAAGCGGCGTAAGTCAGACAAGAGATGATTATCTCGACAAGCGTTACAGGGACAACAACTGTTTCGTTGCCGAATATAATCAGCAGGCATCTATAATGAGCGAGATTGAAACTGCGCTGACGAACTTCTCCGATACATACGAGAATGTCGGTATGGCATATCAGTTCGACCAGTTCAAATCCGCTCTGCGTAAATATGCGGAGGACAGTGCCGACAGAGAGGAGCTTGCGAGCGTTGTAAGAAATCAGGCATACAATATATGCAAGCTGTTCACTCAGCAGAGTATGGATCTTAAAAACCTTGAAAATCAGACCTTATACGATCTGCACTCAACGCTCGAGGACGCAAACCGTATAATCGAGGAGATAGTTGAATATAACAAGCAGATAGTAAACGAATATGCGATAACAGGCGCAGACCTTATATATAACGGCTTATCCGTTACAGGCGGATACGGCCCCAACGAAATGCTTGACGCAAGGAACAATCTTATCGACCAGCTAAGCGAGTTCGGCGATATTCACGTTGACGATAACTTTGACGGCTCGGTAAAGATTACAATGGGCGGTCTTACGATTATAGACGGAAAAAAGAGCAACCTTTTTGTTACCGGCAAGGATTTTGACGCATACAACGCAAAGTACGAGGAAAACGGCGCAGTTGTGCTGAAGCTGACCGACGGCAACGATATGGTGCTTGAAAGCGGCTCGATAAAGGCATACACCGATATGATAAACGGTAACGGCGCATACGCATCGGGCAAGCAGACCACCGACTACGGTATAAAATATTATCAGTCGGCAGTGGACGAATTCGCAAAGCAGTTCGCAGGGCTTATGAACAAGCTCAACGGCGGCGATGAGTCCGACGACAGACTTATGTTCACAAGTGCGGATGGCTCACCGATAAACGCAGGAAACATAAGAATATCGGATGCGTGGCTTAAGGACGCTACGATGATAGCGAAGATATACAACGAAAAGACAGGTACTTACGATTATCCCGTAAACCTTGACGGCAATGCGGTAAACAAGCTGCTTCTCGGTATGGATGACAGCGTTCAGATAGGCAAGGGCGACTATGAAGGCTCAAGCTACGACTTCATTCTCTTCCTCAACAACCGCCTTGCACAGAATATCGAATTTGCCGAAAAGCAGTGCGATATGTATACCGATACGGCAACCTCATTACTTGACAGCAGAGATGCGATAATGGGCGTTTCCGAAACGGAGGAGGGCGTTAATATGCTGAACTATTCCAAGTGGTTCAACGCTTCTTCAAGAATGCTCACAACGCTCGACGAGGCGCTTGATACTATAATAGAAAAAATGGGACTTGTCGGCAGATAAGCGGAAAGGATAGATTAACATGAGAATAACACAGAGCATGACCAACAGACGCTATATGTCACAGCTTAATGCCGCTCTCGAAAGAAAGAACGCCTCCGAGCGAAAGATAAATTCGAAAAAGAGATACAACAGAGCGAGCGAGGATCCGATAAGCGCCGCAAAAGCGCTGAGAACAAGGAAGGCTATTTCAAATACAAACGATTATCTTGCTAACCTTGAAACCGCAGAGCAGATATATAACGGCGCAGACAGCGTTCTGATGAACGTAAACGACATTCTCGACAATATAATCGAAAAGGTTACATACGCCGCAAACGGTACTCAGCACGATGAGGACGAGGAAATACTCGCCCAGACTGTTGAAACTTTCGCAGATGAGATAGTAAGACTTTTCAACACCGATATAGCCGAAAGAAGAATTTTCGGCGGTGTAAACAATGACACCACCGTATTCAAGATTGAAAATGCCGGCGGCAAAAAGACTATCACCTACAACGGAGTTGATATAAACTCCATTGACGATCCCGATAAATTCCCCTACTCTGAGTCGAGCTTTACCGACATCGGTACAGGAATGGTGATAGACCCCGCAACAGGCAGGGTAGATCCTCAGTCGGCACTTCCCGTAACCTTCAACGGCGCAAAGATAACAGGCTGCGGCAAGGATGATGAAGGCGACTCCAAGAATATAATCCAGATAACCCTTGATGCCGCACAGGCGGTAAGAGAAGGCGACAAGATAAAGGCTATGGACTATATTGACAAGCTGAGAGCGGCTCAGACAAGCGTCAGCGTTGCTCACGCCGACATAGGTAACAAGCAGGAATATATCGAATATAACACAAACCGTCTCACAAACAATATGGAAACTCTGCTTGAACAGCAGAACAACCTTGAAGGCACTGATATGGGTGCGGAAACAACCAACTGGAAAACGCTTGAAGCAATTTACAACGTTTCACTCCAGTTGGCTTCATCGGTAATTCCGATGAGCATATTCCAGTTTATTTCATAAGCTGTCGCTCTTTATGGGAGGAGCGAAAAATTAAAATGGGGAGGAAGATACAATGAATCCGAATTTGCTTAAGATTACGAGCATACCGATAAGCATCGAGGTAAATGTCACAAACGGTTCGTTAAAGGCACCGGAGGACAAGGAGCCGCTCAAGATCGACATAAACCGCACACCCGGCGGATATAAGATGGAGAGCAGACCTGCAAAGATAAACATTGATACTTATGCGGCACGTTCAAGCATGGGCTACGGCGAATACAATGCCTCCGACTTCAATCAAAGGGAAGCCGACAGAGGTTTCAAGATAGCCTATCAGGGAGTAGCAAGAATAGTAAACGAGGGCGACCAGCTTGCAAGAGGTGTTTCGCCGTCGGAGATTGCCGCACAGCAGATGCGTGCAGGTGCAACTATAGAAACGGCAATAGATTTTCTGCCTAAGGGCGGAGCGGACGTATCCTTTGATAAGGGTACGCTCAGCATAAACTACACTCCTACCGATATAAATATCGACTGGGAGAACATAAATTCCTCCGTTGTCGAGTTTGTTCCCGGCAATATAGAATTTATAGTAAAAGAACATCCCAGAGTGGAAATAGAATATGTGGGCGAGCCTATATACGTTCCGCCGAGTGCAAATCCGGCTTACGTTGCGCCCAAAAAGCTCAACACCAAGGGCTGATAAATCAGAAATCTGAAAGGAAACGGTAAAGATCAATGGAGATAATGACCAGAGATTTCGGCAAAGTAAATGTAGACGAAAGCAAGATATTCAACTTCCCGTCCGGGCTTTTTGCATTTGAAGAATGCAGGCAGTTTGCCCTGCTCAGCCCGCTCGGAGATGGCGTATACCCTATGTGGCTGCAGTCTACCGAAAATGTTACGCCGTGTTTTATCGTTTTCGACCCGGCAATAATAGACGGAGCATATAAGATAACGCTTAACAGCTCCGAAAAGAAACTGCTGAAGATAGACGACAGTTCAAATGTCAGATGCTTATCCATAGCAGTCGTACCGGAGGACTACAAAAAGACTACGGTGAATATGAAATGCCCCATAGTTATAAACTCAGACGAAAATCTCGCCGCACAGGTCATACTCCCCGAAAAGTATGAGATACGTCTGCCGATATATGTGGATAAGGGGGCAAAGTAATGCTTGTAGTAACACGAAAAACAGACGAAAGTCTTACAATATCCGACAACATTGAGATAACCGTCCTTGAAATAGGCAAGGACAGAGTCAAGATAGGAATCTCCGCACCGAAGGATGTAAAGATAATCCGCAATGAGCTGAGAGATGCGCAGGATATGAATAAAGAATCATCGCAGGCACTGCCCAAGGCGGCTATGGAAGCCCTGCTCGGTATGAAAAAAGACTGAAAGGAAGAGATAAGATATGGCAACAACAAACAGCAGCAGCGTATTAAGATTCAGCGGTATGAACTCAGGTCTTGATACCGAATCTATCGTAAACGCTATGACAGCGGCTACAAAGCTGAAAATCACAAAACAGAACCGTAAGGCGATAACGCTCAAATGGAAACAGGAAGCGTATCAAGGCATAACAACAAAGCTCACAGACTTCCAGAACAAATATCTTGATATGCTCAATTCCAAGGTCAACCTGAAAAGTAAATCCACCTTTACAAAATACGGCGCAACGGTTTCCACGTTAAACGCAGACGGCATACTCAAGGAGGGTACTCCTGCCGGCGTATCTGTACGCTCAGGCACAAACGCAGTACCCGGTACATATAAAGTAAAGGTTCTCCAGACCGCTACACAGGCAAAATATCAGGGCAGTGCGATGGACGCAAGCTCGCTTGACTTATCGCAGTACAGCGACGCTTCACAGAACTATTCGTTCAACATAACAGTAGGCAAAAAGTCAACCGTTATAAACTTCAACGGCGGCAGTGCCGACAGTGTACGCTCGCAGATAAACAGCCAGCTCAAAGACGCATACGGTTCTTCGAATACAAGCGGTCAGGGTCTTGTTTATGTAAATGACAGCGGTAAGATTATATCCTCCGACAGACAGGCAATGTCGCTTACCGGTGTTGCGAATATGTACGGCAACTTCACGTTTGATTTAAACACAAGCATAAGCGCAGGCACAAACAAATTCAATATAACCGTCGGTGACGAAACAGTAAGCGTTTCGTTTGACAGCTACACGGCCGACTATTTCAACCAGACAGACAGCACAACGCTCGGCGCTCAGAAAAGGGAAGAATTCCAGGGCATTTATTTTGACGAGCAGGCTGAAAAGCTGTATAATGCGGCAAAGGCAGACGGTTCTGTAGATTTTGACGCATTGAAGGCGCAGGCTTACGATAAGGCAAAGCAGGCGGATTACGACAAAAAGTTCGAAAGCGAAAAGACAAAGGCAATGGCCGAGTATGACGAAGAGCTTAAGACCAACTATGACAACGGCATAGCAGACGGCTCTATAGCAGAAGGCACGAGCTTTGAGGACTGGAAAAAAACGCAGGCTGAATTTGACGAGAACGCTTTCAAGACAGCGTTTGACGAGCAGTACGCAAAGGACTTTGACGAAACCGCATTCAGAGCGCAGTTTGACAAGGATTATGACGAGCTTTCCGCATATAAGGATACGCTTAATGCCGATGATTTCAAGCTGTCTAACGAGGATCTTGCCGCTTATGCAAACAAGCACGAGCTGAACAAGGCCATAGGCAAGGTAAAGCTGTCGGACGGAACCGGACTTAACATAGACGAAAACGGCACCGTAACAGCCGCAAACGGCAAGAAGCTCTCTGTAGCCGCAGACCCCGCAACGAAGAACACATTCGGTGCGTCTACAGCCAGAACGACTACGGCACAGGTAACAACAGCCACAACGCTTAAGGATTTAGGTGTTGAGGACAGTGCGACCTTCACTATAAACGGCACGAAGTTCACCTTCACATCCGACTACACGGTAGCAAAGATGATGAGCGAAATTAACGCCAGCAAGAACGCCCGTGCAACTATGACGTTCAGCACGCTTACAAACAGCTTTGCTCTCAGCTCATCGGGCTACGGCACATCCGCATCTATTGAATTCTCCGCAGAAAACGGAAGTGCAGGCGCAGAGCTTCTCAGCACACTCGGTCTTACATCGGGTACGCTGACGCAGGGACGCAACCTGCAGCTTGAAGTAAACGGCGAAACGATAGAAACCGCGTCAAACAGCTTCACTGCGGACGGCACAACAATGACCTTCACATCTGCCGCACAGGGCGCAGAGTTCTCTTATGAGGTAAAGAAGGACAACAGCAGTGCGATAGACGCTATAAAGTCATTCGTTGAAGATTACAACAAGATTATCGAAGAAGTTTACGGTCAGCTTGACCAGAAGCCGGACTCCGACTACTACGCACTTACCGATGACGATATTGAGGATATGGACTTATCCGAAAAACAGCAAGAGAAGTGGGAAGAAAGGGCTAAGAAAGGTCTGCTTTACAACGACAGCACAGTTTCGACAGTAATGCAGAAGATGCGTTCTGTTCTTTATTCAACGGTAAAGACAGCGGACGGACAGACATTCAGCCTGTTCAGCATGGGCATTACGACAAGCGATGACTGGGGCGACCACGGCAAGCTCAAGCTGGATGAAACAAAGCTTGAGGCGGCATTTGAGCAGTATGCCGACCAGATAGCAGACCTGTTCGCAGGTACAACAGTCGATGAAAACGGCAATACCGTAAAGACAGGCATAATGCACAAGCTTGACGATGTGCTTACAGGTGCGGTAAAGACGACCGGCGCAAGAAAAGACAAGGGTACTCTTGTACAGCTTGCAGGTACAAAGACAGGTACATCGGCTACCGACAACTCTATATATGATCAGTTAAAGAGCATTTCAACGCTTATCTCGTCACTTGAAACAAGATATGAGAAACAGCAGGACAGATACTGGAAGCAGTTCTCTAATCTTGAAACAATGATGGGCTCGCTCAACAGCCAGACCAGCTACATTCAGCAGCTGATGCAGTTCTGATAAACCCTAAATAACACAAAGCGTAAGGAATACGATATGAATAACGCATTTTCTGCATATAAAAAACAGTCTGTTACAACGCTCACACCCGGTGACGTTGTGGTAAAGCTGTATATGGAGGCGGAACGTCAGCTCAACAGGGCATCCTACTACATTCCGCTCAAGAATTACGAGGAAACAAACAAGGCACTTATAAAGGCGCAGGACGTAATAAACGCTCTGCGTTCCTGCCTTGATATGAAAATACCCGTTTCCAAAAATCTCGACTCGCTGTATGAATATTTCAACCGTGAAATAGTTGAGGCGAACATTAAAAAGGATAAAGCCAAGGTAGATGCGCTCCTTCCTATGATAGCCGAGTTGCGTGAAGCATTCGCAGAAATCAACAGCATGAGCAGAGAACAGATGGAAGCGCAGGAAAAAGCGGCGCAATCCGCAATGCAGGAGCAGGCTTAAATCACACGGTGCTTGACCCCCACCGGAAAGGAATCCGATATAATGAAAAAGGCAGATGCACAAACACTGCTTACGCTCATGGATGAGCTGACGGAGCTTATGACCGAGTATGACCGCCGTACAGACAGAATGGTTACAAATGACCTTGAAGTCATTCAGCAGGTGCTTTTATCCCGTAATGAGCTTATGGATAAAATGCGTCAGGTAAAGCAATCCATAATGGATATGGCAAACGCTCAGGTTCCTGCCGAGCGTGAGCTTATCCGTGATATACTGAACAATAAACCCGTCACCGAAAACCTCTCGTATGAGTTAAGACAGTTACAGTCAAAAATGCGCCATCTTCACGATATAAAAAGTGGAATTGACGAAAAGGATAAAAAGGTGACCGCTGTTGTCCGCCAGAGCTATGAGGATGTAAAGGCAGAGCTTGAATCACTGAAGGTCGATAAAAAGAAAATCGACTACTACAGCAGTGTGAAGCTGGGCGGAAAGGGCAGAACCTTCAACGGCAACTACTAAGCGTGCGGGCGGCTGTGAGCCGCTTCACATTCGCCGTGCGGCGGGTCGCCGCTGACAATTCGCCGTACTGACGGTTGGCGATTTGCGAAGGTTACGTTACCGGCGGTGGATAAACGTTGAAATGGGGAATTAAAAGTTTCGATTGACCCTTTTCAAAGGGTCACAGTTTCCAAAGACAGCGTCTTTGGTCGCTTTCCGCAGAAAGCGAAATCTTTTGACAAAGCGAATTTTTGAAGGGTCAGGGAAACTTTTTGCAAGATAAAAAGTTTCCCTGAACTTATAGATTATTGCTTTCTATCCTCAAAAAAGGTGCCAGTGGCACGTTTTTTGACGGCGGCTGTGAGCCGCTCCAAATTCCGACCTTTTTAAAAGTTGGTGCGTTATTGAGGTTAGCGAAACGGTCAGGAATAAATAAAGCGATGATTAGTAGATAGGCGGGCGGCGGGTCGCCGCTGCGGCAATGCGCTGCTTCAAATTCGCCGTTCTGACGGTTGGCGGTTTGCGTAACCTCCGTTATCGGCGGGTTCCTTACGGAACACCTTATTTACGTCAATGCAGATTTATTTTTATACGAAACATTAAACGGTCTGAGAATTTTGTGCTTCTCAGACCGTTTTTTCTGTATGAAAACTCCGAATATTATTCCACCTCAATTATAGTCCCACCGCCAACCACAGTATCCCCGTCATACAGCACCAGTGCCTGACCGCAGGTGACCGCTCTCTGCGGCTCATCAAAAACAGCCGTTATTGTATCGCCGTTTTGCGTTACGGTCGCCCACTGCTCTGTGTGGCGGTAGCGCACCTTGGCTTTAACACGCATCTCGCCCTTTATTTCGGGGACGGATATAAGATTTATATCTCCTGCCTTTACAATACTGCTGTACAGCCCGTCGTTATATGACAGCGTTACAGTGTTGCTTACAGGGTTCACTGCCTTTACATAAAGCGGTTCGGGAGCAGAAATACCAAGACCCTTACGCTGACCTACGGTATAGCGGATAACGCCCTTGTGCCTGCCGATAATGTTGCCGTCTTTGTCAAGAAAATCGCCGTCCGGGTAATTCTTGCCTGTGTAATGCTCTATAAAGTCGGCATAGCTGCCGTTTTGTACAAAGCATATATCCTGGCTGTCGGCTTTACGGGCATTTATAAATCCCTGCGATTCGGCAATTTCTCTAGCCTGCGATTTTCTCATCTCACCGAGCGGAAATATCGTATGGCTTAATTGCTCCTGTGTAAGACAGTAGAGAACATAGCTCTGGTCTTTGGTATCATCGAGCGCTTTTTTCAGCAGAAATCTGCCGTTTCCGTCCTTTTCCACCCTTGCATAATGACCTGTTACCACATAGTCACGGTCAAGCTCTTTTGCTCTCATATACAGCTTGTCGAACTTGAGATACCTGTTGCAGTCTATGCAAGGGTTCGGAGTTATGCCGTTCTCGTATGCGTGTATAAAGCGGTCAATCACATCGGTTTCAAATCTGTCGGAGAAATTGAAAACGTAATACGGCATATCAAGCGAGTAAGCAACGCTCCTTGCGTCCTCTACATCGTCAAGCGAGCAACAGCTATGCTCTCTTGAAATGCCTATATCATCGTTTGCGAATAATTTCATCGTAACGCCGATGCAATCAAATCCACGCTGTTTCATAAGGTAAGCCGCCACGCTTGAATCAACGCCGCCGCTCATTGCGATTACTGCCTTATTGTTCATTTTAATCCTTTCTGAATATCAACGAAAGCCGACAGCATTTTAACTGTCGGCTCGTTATTCGGAATATCACACATGCGGCAATGTGCCGCTTCAAATTCGCCGTTCTGACGGTTGGCGGATTGCGTAAGTTGCGTTACCGGCGGTGGCAATATGCCACTTTTACTGAATTGAAAGTTTAATTTAGGGAGGAACGATTCTTTCAAATCATAATTAATCTTGATAAATCATGGTTTCTTTAATCCCGCCGTTTCGCCATGCTACGCATATCAGAAACTGTATCAAAGGCGGAATTTGCCGTGCCGCATCGGCACTTAGACTTTGTCAAATGCTTGGGAGAGATCGGCGATTATGTCGTCTATATGCTCTGTACCGATCGAAAGACGGATAGTATTTCTGCCTATACCCTGGTCTGCCAGCTCCTCATCTGTCAGCTGTGAGTGAGTTGTTGTAGCGGGGTGAATTACAAGGCTCTTTACATCTGCAACGTTTGCGAGCAGAGAGAATATCTGTAAGCTGTCGATAAACTTGTGAGCTTCTTCCTGTCCGCCCTTGATGTTGAATGTGAAGATAGATGCACCGCCGTTTTTGAAATACTTTGTATAAAGTGCGTGGTCGGGGTGGTCGGGCAGTGAGGGGTGATTTACCTTTTCAACCTTGGGGTGATTAGCAAGGAATTCTACTACCTTCTTTGTGTTCTCGATATGACGGTCAAGTCTTAATGAGAGTGTTTCTGTACCCTGTAAGAGAAGAAATGCATTGAACGGTGAAATTGTAGCGCCTGTATCACGCAGAAGTATAGCTCTTATATATGTAACGAATGCGGCAGGACCTACAGCATCTACAAATGATACGCCGTGATAGCTGGGGTTAGGCTCTGCGATGGGAGCGTACTTACCGCTCTTCTTCCAGTCGAACTTGCCGGAGTCAACAATAACACCGCCGAGCGTTGTTCCGTGACCGCCGATGAACTTTGTAGCCGAGTGTACAACAACGTCTGCGCCGTGCTCGATAGGACGGATAAGGTAAGGAGTACCAAATGTATTGTCTATTACGAGCGGAAGTCCGTGCTTGTGTGCTATCTCTGCGATAGCGTCAATGTCGGGAATGTCGCTGTTGGGGTTGCCGAGTGTTTCAAGGTAGATAGCCTTTGTGTTATCCTGAATTGCGTTTTCAACTTCTTCAAGGTTATGTGCGTCTACGAATGTAGTGCTGATACCGTACTGGGGAAGCGTATGCGCAAGCAGGTTGTAGCTGCCGCCGTAGATCGTCTTCTGTGCTACGATATGCTCGCCTGCGTAAGCGAGAGCCTGAATAGCGTAAGTTATAGCGGCTGCGCCCGATGCTGTAGCGAGTGCGGCAACACCGCCCTCAAGAGCGGCAATTCTTGTTTCAAAAGCACCCTGTGTTGAGTTTGTAAGTCTGCCGTAGATGTTGCCTGCGTCAGCAAGACCGAAACGTGCGGCAGCGTGTGCGCTGTTCTTGAAAACGTATGATGTTGTCTGATATATCGGAACTGCTCTTGCGTCTGATGCTGGGTCGGGAGTTTCCTGTCCTGCGTGAAGCTGGATTGTCTCAAATCTGTAGTTGTTATCGTATGTATAGCTCATTGTAAATACCTCTTTCTTTTAATCGGCTTATAGCCTGTCAAATTCTTGTTTTTGTTTTGTTCTTAAGGGTGTGCTTTAAGCACGGTTTACGTTATGCTATACAGCGGCACATTCGTCCGTTTCTGAAATTGTGCCTGATGGCTTTTGCGATGATATTCATCAAATGTGCCTCCTTTCTTTTATTCACACTTGGATAGGTTTCCTTACTCTCAAAACCTATCTGTTTGGTATGTTTGTATTATACACTAAACTTATAGGTTTTGTCAATAGGGAAAATGAAAAAAATTAAAAAATTTTTTGGGCGGTGTGGAGCAGCATTGCAAAAGGAAAAACGAATAATAAACAGCTTGTAGAAAAAGTCTGTTTTTGAAATAAACTTCTGATTTATTATCCCTATCCCCAAACCCCTTTCCCCCGGAAAGGGGCTATATTACTGGGGCTACCGCCCCTAGTCCCTGTTGGGGGCTACGCCCCTCAACCCCATTTTTAACAACGATAGAGGTTTTTCGACAGTCTGTAATAAATAAAGGGGAAACTTTTCGTTTTACAAAAAGTTTCCCCCAAATATTCAAGATCCGCTTTGTCAGTTGATATAAGCCTTATTCTTCCGTTAATATGACGTGACGCACGCCGCAGATCTTATTTCTGTTTACTTGTTGGTTCTTACAGCAAGCGTATTGCTCCACGAGCCGTACTGCTTTGTACTGCCGTAAGTCTTGTACGCTCTTATTCTGAAACTGTAGCTTGTGTTTGCTTTAAGACTTTTTACCGTATAACTTGTAGTTGCGGCCCTGTTAGGTGTGGTTATTGTGACCCACTTACCGTTCTCGTACTGCTGAAGCTCATAGCCGCTTGCAGTTGTACCCTTATTCCACTGTAAAGTTATACTCGATGCTGTCTTTGATTTTACCTTGAAGCCGCCTACACCGTAGGGGTTTGTATTGACTGAAACTTCATTGCTCCACGAGCCGTACTGCTTTGTACTGCCGTAAGTCTTATACGCTCTGATACGGAATCTGTATCCTGCCGTACCTGCGGCAAGACCTTTTACGGTATAGTTTACGGTAGATGCACTGCCTAAAGTTGCTATAGTTGTCCACTGACCGTTCTTATACTGCTGTAACTGGTATCCGCTTGCTGTCGTACCCTTGTTCCACTGTAAAGTTATGTTCGTGCTCGACTTTGACTTTACCTTGAAGCCTCCTACGCCGTAGGGGTTTGTATTGACTGAAACTTCATTGCTCCATGAGCCGTACTGCTTTGTACTGCCGTAATTCTTATACGCTCTGATACGGAATCTGTATCCTGCCGTACCTGCTTTAAGACCTCTTACCGTATAAGTTGTCGCAGATGCGGTATCGGCTGTATATATAGTCGCCCACTTACCGTCCTTTACCTGCTGAAGCTCATAGCCGCTTGCTGTTGTACCCTTGTTCCACTGTAATGTCACATTTGTGCTTGTTATTGTTTTGACCTTGAATCCGCCAACGCCGTAAGGGTTCGTGTTGACTGTCAGCGTTGCCGAATATTCGCTGTAAGCACTGCCGTTATATGCCCTTATTCTGAACTTGTAACCTGCCGTGCCTGCGGCAAGACCTCTGACTGTATATTCCGTAACAGAACCGCCTGTTATTTTTGCCGCCGTTGTCCAACTGCCGTTCTTATATATATCAAGCACATAGCCCGACGCACCGGAAACACTGCTCCACTGTAAAGTCACATTTGTGCTTGATCTTGCTTTAACCTTGAAATTTTGTACCGTTTCAAGATTTTTTATCTCAAAAAATACTGTTTTCGTTCCCGTGTATATGCCTTTACCGGTAAGCTTTGCAACAGCAATTCCGACTTCTACATTATCCGAGAACTCAACGGTATAGTCACGGTCTTTTTTCAGTGCGGTAACATCGTTTATCATAACAGTAGGAGTAGGCGTTATCTCATTACCGGTATAATACTGATTTTTTATAGTGACCTTTGCGGCGGAAATATTCTTCTTTATACGTCTGTCCGCCGTTGTCGTTCCGCTGTCTACCACATTTACAACACAGTATGCCTCCGTGCCGTTTGAAGCGGTACACTTTATGGCAACCGTGCCTGTCATCTTACCTGTAATAATGCCTCTGCTGTCTACTGTTGCGATATTTTCGTTTCCCGACTCCCACGAGAACAAGTTTGTTGTGTTCGCAGGAGTAACATCAGGATAGAACATAAACGAATCGCCTTTGCGAAGCGTATATGTCTGACGCTGGAACGAAACATTGCTTACAGGAACAGACTTAAGCGTATTGACATACGAAATACCGTAGTCTTTCGCAAACTGTTCGGCTTTTGTACCTTTTATACAGTATATCGTTACATTGCCCGAACCGTAGAACAAACGGAACGGTAAAAACTGCTCACCGACCACCACTTTCTTAAGATTAGGACAGTTGCCGAAGGCTTCACTGCAATTCATATAGCCAAGATCGCTGAAATACTCTTCGCAAACTCCCCAGGACGTCATTCCCGCAGGGATGATCACACTTGTAAGTTTTGTGTTGTAAAAAGCCTGGTATCCTATATGATAAAGCGTTTGGGGCAGTTCTATATTCTTTATGCCGGTATTTGAAAAAGAATACCAGCCTATGCTGTCAAGATAAGAGTTTAACTGTACATCAACAAGTTTTGAACAATCATTAAAAGCAAAGTGACCTATCGTTTTTGCATAATTGATAGTAGCTTTATTGAGTATATCACAGCCCTCGAAAATTCCGTTGGGTACTTCCTTTGCATTGAATGTTACGGCTGTCAGCTTATCGCAGTCGGCAAATGCGTAACTGCAATTTGCAAAACCTAAATCGTCGAAATATTCGCTTACAACTCCCCACGATGTAACCGATGACGGTACTGTAACACTCACAAGATCAGTGTTGCTGAACGCTCTGTAGCCTATTGTGGTTATAGAATTTGGAAGTGTTATTTTTTTCAGTGAAGAGTTTTCAAAAGCATACCAGCCTATACTTGTCGGTCTGGAATTTATTTCTGCTACAGTCAGCTTAGGACACTTATTAAAAGCAAAGTGACCTATCGTTTTTGCATAATTGATAGTAGCTTTATTGAGTATATCACAGTCCTCGAAAATTCCATCGGGTACTTCCTTTGCGTTGAATGTTACGGTCGTCAGCTTATCACAGTCGGCAAATGCGTAACTGCAATTTGCATAACCTAAATCGCTGAAATATTTGCTTACAACTCCCCACGATGTGACTGATGACGGTACTGTAACGCTTGCAAGATCCGTGTTGCTGAACGCTCTGTAACCTATTGTGGTTATCGAATTGGGAAGTGTTATTTTTTTCAGTGAAGTGTTTTCAAAAGCATACCAGCCTATACTTGTCGGTCTGGAATTGATCTCCGCAGCAGTAAGCTTCTTACACTCGTTAAAAGCAAAGTGACCTATCGTTTTTGCATAATTGAGCGTAACTTTATTGAGTATATCACAGTCCTCAAATATTCCATCGGGTACTTCCTTTGCGTTGAATGTTACGGTCGTCAGCTTATCGCAATTGGCAAATGCGTAACTGCAATTTGCATAATCTAAATCGCTGAAATATTTGCTTACAACTCCCCACGATGTGACCGATGAAGGAACGGTAACGCTTTCAAGTGCGCTGTTATAAAATGCCCTGTAGCCTATGTACTTTACAGTGCTTGGTATGGTAACGTTTTTAACAGTGCTGTTCTCAAAAGCACTTTCTTTTATACCTGTTATAGTGTAGCTGCCGAGTTTTGACGGAATAGCAAGACTTTTGTTGAATCCGGAATAGGCAGTGATATATGCCTCGCTTGAATTAACCGGTTCATATCGCCAAAGTCCCGATGTGTATTCCTCTGCGCCGGCACATACGGCACAGATAATTGTCATTGCCGCAAACGCAAGCAGTGCGGGCAACAGCTTTTTTAGTTTCATTATGCTCTCTCCTCTGGTTCAAATTATAAAACGCCTCAGCGTATATATATTTAATAATGAACCTTTATACAGAAAAAGTCAACGAAACCTGCAAAAACAGCATATTTCGAGCAAAAATAACCCACTCCGTCCGTGATTACAGAAACAGCCTCCGTAACAGACGTATACAAGCAGTCAAACAAAGTCAGGCAGAACGTACCGACACAAAGCGTTTTTATCTGAACAGCAAATAACACTTTTCTAAAAAAGCAGACTTTTTCTACAAGCTGAAAAGAGGGTTTCACTTCTTTTTTGTTTATTCTGCGGAAATTTTCGTTATTTTTTTGCATTTACTTGACGAAAAAGCGGTTATGATATATCATTATACTGTATAAATAGGTCTACGGACCGGACGGGAGAAATCATGAAAAACATTATCTCTGCTTCAATGCTTGCGAGCGACCTTACAAATATAGAAAAAGAGATCCACCGTACCGAAAACGCACAGGTCGAGTGGCTTCATATAGATGTTATGGACGGAGTTTTCGTTGACAATATAACCTATGGGAACAACGTTGTTGCCGCTATGCGTAAAGTGAGCGATATATATTTCGACACGCACCTTATGGTGACCGATCCCACAAAGCTTATACCGCTTTTTGCAAAGGCAGGAAGTAATATGCTTACTATCCACCTTGAAAGCAAGGGCAATACGGAAGAAAACCTCAGAGCGATAAGAGAAAACGGTATGAACGCAGGACTTGCCATAAAGCCCGCTACAGACTGGAAAGAAGTAATACCTTATCTGCCGCTGTGCGATATGGTGCTTGTAATGACCGTTGAACCCGGCTACGGCGGACAGGGATTTATTCCGCAGTGTGCCGACAAGGTGGCAATGCTCCGTAAATACTGCAACGAAAACGGATTTGACAAAATGAATATACAGGTTGACGGCGGTATCAACACAGCAACCGCCGCAACAGTTAAAGATGCCGGTGCAAATGTACTTGTAGCAGGAACATATCTGTTCAGGGCAGAGAATATGAAGGCGGCGGCAGACGCTATACGCTAAAAGCAGTCGGGCAACAGCTCAGTTGCTTTGTCTGTAAGCAGAGTATAGTATTCCTCTGTGTCGCTCATACGGTTGAGATCCGTATATAACGGGAGGCGGTACTCCGACACGATGTGCCGTATAATGCCGATGCGGCTTTCGGACGATCTGCTCTGCGGCAGATGAATGGCGAGGCGGTAATCTTTCCCGTCACGGTCTGCGTATAAGGATACACGGTCTGCGACAGCCTTGAGTGCCTTGCAGAGCCTTGCGAGAACGCAAAGCTCTCCCTCGCAGATGACCGCCGTAAGCGGCGGTCGGCAGGAAGTGTTTTTTCCGGACGGAGCGCCTTTAATGCAGGAGATATATAAGGTACAGCCTCCGTCACTTTTCGGGAAAGCCTCGACAAGCAGACGTTCTCCGCAAAGCCCGAGATTGTGATCTTCGCTGAGGCAGGATATAAGTCTTGACAAGGCAAGCCCCGAGGTACGGGAATCGCCCGAAATATCTTCGCATTTAATGCGGTATCCGTCCATATCCGACGGATTGAGCGTAATCTTTACGGTATTTCCTGCAAGCTCATCTATCTGCATGGGACACCTCCTGTTAAACCGATTAAACAGCTTATAGTCTGAAAGGACAAAAAGATATAATGAATACAACCACAAATGAAGCTCTTCTTAAGAAGATAGACGAAGCTCCTTTGCTTATGTCAAAGGAGGCGGCTAAGAAAAAACTGCGTAAGCCGAGAAGCATATACGGCGATCAGATACTTTTTATGCTGGCGATAATCGTCATTGCCACCTGCTTTTACGGCATGAGGGTAGTAGCGGTGTGCGCCTGCTCGGTGCTTGCCTGTATACTGACCGATATGGTCGGCTGTTTCCTTTCAAAGAAGGAATACGGTGTAAAAGACCTGTCAACCATAGCCTACGGTATGGCTCTTGCTCTTATGCTCCCTGCAAGCGTTGAATATTATGTAGTGATAATCGGCGCAGTGCTTGCAATTACCGTAAAGCATATATTCGGCGGCAAGGATAACTATATTTTCAATCCTGCGGCGGTTGCGATAGCGTTTCTTATAATCTGCTATCCGACACAGGTGCTGATGTATCCCCAGCTTGACGCTCATCCGGAAATATTCGGAGATGCGGGAACTCTTGTAAACGGAATCGAGAGCAGTTTTATAAAGAACGGCGCAATGCCCTCGCTTACTCCGCTTGAGATACTTATGGGAAGATTCCCCGGTCCTATGGGAACTACTCATATACTCGTGCTGATAGTAAGCGGTATCTGCCTTATCTGCAGAAGAAGCGTGTCGCTTTCCGCTACTGTGGGCGGAATAGCCGTAATGGGCGTGCTTTCCTATCTCACTAGCAGTGTTGAGCCTGCTATGGACGGCGTTGTGTTCAGGTTCATAAGCGGATTCGTACTGTTCGGCTTTATCTTCCTTGCGAGCGATCCACAGACGTTGCCGTTTACAAACGGCGGAAGGGTGCTGTACGGCATAGCGCTCGGCGTAATTACGGTCATATTCAGAAATTCCGCAAATATCGAGGGAATATTCGTGTTCTCCCTGCTGATAGTAAACGCTCTGTCGCTGTATCTTGACAAGCTGGCATTCGTAATAGGCACACAGACAAAACAGCTTATGAGATATCTTAAACATAATTTGGGTTCTTTTGAGCGTATGACGAAAGACGTTAAGCAGGGTAAAACTCCCGCACTTTCTGATACTCAGGAAATTATGATTGAACCTGTTAATTATAATATGCCCCCTATAGACAATAAGGTCACAAAGGTAAAACGTCATAAAAAGTCGGTAATGGAGAATCTTTCCGACAAAATATCGGATACGGTAAAGAAGAAGAAATCATCGGCGAAATCCACCGGTGAAAACGAAAAGGAGAAGGAGGCTCAGCATGGCTCAGGCAAAACAGATGAAGCCGGAAAAGACACGGAAAAGTGACTTTAAGTTCACCCGTGATCTTATAGACGGACTGGCAAAGCAGAATGTTGTGCTGATGACAGGCATTGTAAACGCACCTGTTATAATCGCCGCTACGACCTTCAAGAAGGGCGTGGTAATCGCTCTTGCTTTTGCGATAATATCGTTTCTGACGATAGTTACCTGTTCGTTTGTACCGAAAAAAATAGTTTATACCCTCAGAGTAATTATATATGCGCTGGTAGGCTCGGTCTATTATATCCCGACCGTACTTCTTTTAGAGCAGATCTTTCCGCTTACGGTCGAGCTTATCGGTATCTATATGCCGCTTATAATCACAAACGCTCTTATCTTCTCGAAAACGGAAAGCCGTTTCTATCTTGAGGACAAGCTGAAAATGATAATCGACGTAATTTTCTTCATAGCGGGCTTCGGCGCAGTGTGCGTCCTTACCGGAGGCTTCAGGGAACTGATATGCTTCGGCACATTTGCCGGAATAAAGCTGTTTGATTTCAAGATTGCGGCTTTTGAATCTCCTTTCGGCGGATTTATACTTGTCGGAATAATGGCAGGTATGTTCAGGGCGCTTTACAACTATCTGCGTAACCGCAGAATAAGGCTTAACAGCGAGGAGCATAACAAGGCGGCGGCTCACACCTACCATTCAAGCACCGAAAGCAAGCCTGCTGCACCACATCTGCTTTCCTCGCAGGACGACAACGTAAAGGAGCGCAGTGATGGATAAATTAGCACTTTTTATCAATACGGCTATGCTCGCTATGTTTGTCGAGAATGCGATATTCTCCCGTGCGCTCGGCACAAGCGTGGCGTTCTACGCATCAAGAAAAAAAGAAAGCATATTCGGACTCGGGCTCGGCATAACATACGTTATCGTGGTTTCAAGCTGTATCACGTTCTTTATAGACGGGTGGCTTGCCGACTGGCAGTATTTTTATGTTGTCATGCCGCTTATATACACGCTGACGGTGAGCATAGTATATACGGGCAGTCTGCTCCTCCTGTGGAGATTCCTGCCAAAGATATTCAGAAACATCAAGAAATACGTTCATCTTTCGGTGTTCAATGCGGCAGTGCTGGGAGCATTGTTCCTGAACACGACATACCACGCTGATTTCTTTTCGTATATGGGATTCGGTGTCGGAATAGCGGCAGGCTTCTTCATTGCGGTATTCTTCCTTCATATCGCAAACGAAAGGCTCAATTCTCCGCTTATTCCCGAGGCATTCAGAGGAATGCCGATAATGATGGTTTTTGTCGGCATTATGTCACTTGCATTCTATGCGCTGACAGGATATAACACAGGCGCTATCTGATAATTTCTAAAATGGAGATACTGATATGAGCAGAAAAAAAGGATTCAAGGTAAAACGTTCAAGAAGAAATCTGTATAAAAAACGTAAAAGCACCGGCAGAAAGATATTTGACGGGGTTCTTTTCGTTGTGATACTGGGCGCACTTGTCTTTGTGGGATACTCGGTCGCTTCTCCGCTGATAAAGTTTTTCGGCGGAAACGGGGGCAATTCCTCTGTGAGCGAGCCTGCGTGGACACCGCCCGAATCGCTCCCCGAAACATCGGACAGCAATTCGCAGGCGAACACTTCGGACAACACGTCAGGCAACTCAGGCGGCAGTGACACAACAAAGGATAACACCTCCTCAGCGCCAAGCGAGGTAACATCTGCTTTTGCGACGGTCGCTCCCGACTCCGCACTGAAAAGCGATGCCGCACTGAATAAGTTCCTTGCCTCAGCAAAAGACAGCGGTTATAATACCGCCGTATTTACGCTTAAAAACACCACAGGCGAGCTGTTATACAAATCATCGCTTAAGGCTGTAAAGGACAACACAGACGTAAATAAGGGCAGTCTGACGGCGGCTCAGATAGTAAAGGCGTGCAAAACGGCAGGAATCACTCCCGTTGCGGCTGTAACAACGCTTTACGACAGAAAGACACCGTATCTTTTCGACAATGCGGGATATATAATTACAGACGGAAACTGGAGCTGGCTGGATGCCGCCGCCGATAACGGCGGTAAACCGTGGACTACTCCCTATTCCGCAGATGCGGTAAATTATTATGCGGATATATGCGGAGAGCTTGCAAAGGCAGGATTTGCCGATATTGAGCTTGAAAACACCGTCTTCCCGAACTTCCAGTCCTATGACTACTCGCTGTTGTCAAAGGAACTGCAGAATGCAAACAGAAGCGAGAAATTAGCCGCACTTGCGGCATCGTGCGCAAAGAAAGCAAAGGAAGGCAACGCAACCGCAACGGTTGAAATAAAGGCTGACGCACTGCTTACAATGTCGGCTACGGCTTATGACGGTACGGCTGAAATATGGTCTGCGAAGGATAAGCTGGGTGACAGCAGGGTGCTTGTCACAATGGATATGTCGTTGCTTGGCACAAAGCTGCAGACCTCGGCAGATAAGACGGTAACGGTCGAAAAGGATAAGGTCAAGGCGGTAAATCAGATATTCACGCTTGTAAAGAAGGCTGTCGGCGACAAGGAAATATCGGTCGGAATAACAGGCAGTGCAAATTTATCGGCAGACGAAATCAAAAATTGTAAAACGGCACTCGAAAAGCTCGGATTTACCGATATAAGATTCGAATAAATACACAAAAGTGCTTGCATTTGCGACACTTTTAAGGTATAATTAGAGAATAACGTAAGAGCGAATATCGCACGGAAAAGAAAGGAATACAAAATGACAGAATTACTGACATTATTATCAAGCGGACAGACAGCAACAACCACAGGACAGGGTGGAAACGATATAGTGAGCATTCTCACAATGCTTATCCCCCTTGCACTTATGGTAGTTATATTCTACTTCCTTATCATAAGACCCGAAAAGAAGCGCGGCAAGAAGATGCAGGAAATGCTCAACAACCTTGAGGTTGCTGACGAAGTAGTAACAACAGGCGGTATTGTAGGCAGAGTATTAAGAGTTACAGATGATACTGTACTTATCGAAACAGGCTCTGACAGAACAAAGATCCGTGTATTAAAGAGCAGTATTGCCGAGAACAGAACTGTTCACGATGACGCAGAGTCCAAGTAACAGATAATCGGATAAAACGTTCAATGCCCTCACAGCAAAAGCTGTGAGGGCATTTTTATTATATCTGAATATACAGTAACGAACTGCCGCCGCCGGTAACGTAAGTTACGCAACCCACCAACCATCAGAACGGCAAATTTGAAGCGGGTCACACCCGCACGGCGAATTGGGAGCGGCGACCCGCCGGCAGCCGTGACCGCCACTCCGCACTATCCCTCGCCTTGCACTATCACTCTTGGCATATGAACGCTCTGTTGGTTTCGCATCCTTGCGAAACTCCGGGCGTTCAACTTCGGGCATCCATGCCCGTCCCTTGTCAAAGGGAGCTGGCTTGCGACAAGGCTATTTCTTATTTAAATTGCAACATTTTGCGATTTCATCAACGTTAATATCCGCTCAACACTATCTGTCGCAAGACTGAGGGATTGCCGCACCACTCCTCGCCCCGCACTAACCCTTACCATACCCGCAAACAACAGTACTCAAATACACCGATATACAACCAAAAGATTGAGCGTCAAAAAACGTGCCACCGGCACCTTTTTTGAGGATAATAAAGCAATACAAAATAAGTTCAGGGAAACTTTTTATCTTGCAAAAAGTTTCCCTGACCCTTCAAAAATTCGCTTTATATTAAGAAATTTCGCTTTCTGCGGAAAGCGATTTAAGGCTCCGCCTTAAAAATCTGCGCCCCTTTGAAAAGGGGCGACCGAAACTTTTAATATCCCTCTTTTAACGTTAAAATGGTGTTCCGTAAGGAACCCGCCGGTAACGTAACCTCCGCAAATCACCAACAATCAGAACGGCGAACAGTCAGTGGCGACTCGCCACCCGCCGCTCCATCTGGGTTTCACGGACGAACATTCCCATCTTTTCATAAAAATGACGTGCGCTGTCGTTTCCCTCCCAGACGTTCAGAGTAACTGTGTAACAACCGGTCTGCTTTGCAAAATCCATTACATAGTCAAAAAGCGTAGTTCCTATATGCCGACCTCTTGCGTTGCTTTCAACACATAAGTCATCTATATACAGCGTTTTAATATCTGTCATATTTGTTGCAAAAGCAGGCTCTTTGAGTATACAGAACGCATATCCCTGCACCGTGTCGCTGTCATCAACAGCCACAAATACAGGTGTTTTTTCATCAGCGAATATATCCGACAGCTGATTTTCCGTGTACTTTGTCGTACCGTGTATAAATAAGTCGGGTCTTAAATCGGCGTGAAGCTCCAGCACCTGAGCGAGCAGTTCCGTAACACGCTTAATATCCTTGTCCTGCGCTCTTCTTACTCTTATCATCTTATGCCTTTACTATCTTACAGTAGCTCTTTTTACCCTTCTTGATTACGGCAAATTCGCCTATCTCTATCATAGCCGCAGGGTCGGTCACCTTTTCATCGTTTACACTGATACCGCCGCCTGTTACGTTTGTTCTTGCCTCTCTCTTTGACGGGCAGAGCTTTGATGCAACAAGAGCGTCAAGAATACCGATCTTACCGTCGTTTACAAGCTCGGCAGGCATAACCGCAGTAGGCATATCGCCGCTGACACCCTTACCGCCGAACAGTTCCTTTGCGGCGGCTAAAGCCTTTTCAGCCTCTTCCTCTCCGTGTACCAGCTTAGTAAGCTCGTAAGCGAGTATTTCCTTAGCCTTGTTGAGCTGTGCGCCCTCCCAGCTTTCCATCTCTCTTATCTGTTCAAGCGGCAGGAATGTAAGCATCTTTATGCACTTCATAACATCTGCGTCAGCAACGTTTCTCCAGTACTGGAAGAATTCAAACGGGCTTGTCTTTTCAGGGTCGAGCCATACAGCACCCTTTTCGGTCTTGCCCATCTTCTTGCCCTCTGAATTTAAGAGCAGGGTAATGGTCATTGCGTGTGCGTCCTTGCCGAGCTTCTTTCTGATAAGCTCCGTACCGCCGAGCATATTGCTCCACTGGTCGTCACCGCCGAACTGCATATTACAGCCGTAATCCTTGTACAGCTTGTAAAAGTCATAGCTCTGCATTATCATATAGTTGAATTCGAGGAACGAAAGACCTCTTTCCATTCTCTGCTTGTAGCACTCAGCGCTCAGCATCTTGTTTACCGAGAAGCAAGCGCCCACCTCACGCAGTACGTCTACATAGTTAAGGCTCAGCAGCCAGTCTGCATTGTTTACAAGCAGTGCCTTGCCGTCCGAGAAATCTATAAAACGGCTCATCTGCTTTTTGAAGCAGGCAATATTATGCTCAATATCTTCCTTTGTGAGCATCTTTCTCATATCCGTCTTGCCGGAGGGGTCGCCTATCATACCTGTACCGCCGCCGAGAAGCGCAATAGGCTTGTTGCCTGCCATCTGCAGACGCTTCATAAGGCACAGCGCCATAAAGTGACCGACGTGCAGAGAATCGGCTGTCGGGTCAAAGCCGATATAGAACGTAGCCTTGCCCTCATTTATCATCTTGCTTATCTCTTCCTCGTTCGTAACCTGAGCGATAAGCCCTCTTTCAATAAGTTCTTCGTAAAGTGTCATTTTCTTCTTCCTTTCGGTTTATTTTATTATTTTCAAGACAAACGTCTGTGTGTCCCTACACGGTTTTGCATCTGAACTATCACACTCGCTTTTTGTAGGGGTAAGTGTCTGTGCGTGCTTGTACAGTCTGGCATTTGCAATATTATATGGAATCTTTCGTAGGGGAGAGGTCTTGCCTCTCCCGTTTGCACCAAACTTTTGATTTCCGAAACCAACGCAAAAGAATAATTATCCTTTGCCAAAAATGCATTCTTGTCTTTTGATATGCAACACTATCTGTTCATTTGCACCATCGCTAAACCCCGACCGTTCCGCTATCCTGCGAAAATCCGCAACGTTATTAAAGGTCGGAATTTGCTGCGCCCCACGGGCGCTTAGAGTTGTTCGGCTAAGCTGTAGATGAGCTTTTCTGTCTTTTCCCAGCCAAGACACGGGTCGGTTATCGACTTGCCGTAAACCGCATCGTCTGTGCTTTGGCTTCCGTCCTCGATGTAGCTTTCAATCATAAGACCCTTGACAAAGCCCTCAAGATCCTTGCTGTGACGACGGCTGTGGAGAATCTCGTTTGCTATTCTTACCTGCTCAAGATACTTCTTACCTGAATTTGAGTGGTTGGTGTCAACTATAACCGCCTTGTTCTGAAGGTCCTGCTTGCAGTAAAGCTCATAGAGCAGTGACAGATCCTCGTAGTGATAATTCGGTATGGTTTCACCGTGCTTGTTTACAGCACCACGCAGGATAGCGTGTGCAAGCGGATTTCCGCTTGTGTGCGTTTCCCAGCCTCTGTATATAAAAGTATGGCTTGCCTGCGCCGCACGGATAGAATTGAGCATTACCGACATAGTTCCGCTCGTGGGATTCTTCATTCCTACAGGAATATCAAGTCCGCTTGCGGTAAGCCTGTGCTGCTGATCCTCTACAGAGCGTGCGCCGACCGCAACATAAGACAGGAGATCTGACAGATAGCGGTCATTTTCGGGGTACAGCATTTCGTCAGCACAGGTAAAGCCGGTCTGCTCTATGGCGTGAAGATGAAGCTGTCTTACCTTGATAAGTCCCTCGAGCATATCTTCGTGCTTTGTGGGGTCGGGCTGATGTATCATACCCTTATATCCTTCTCCTGTGGTACGGGGCTTGTTCGTGTAAATTCTCGGTATAATCAGTATCTTGTCCTTTACCTGCTCCTGAACGGGCACAAGCCTTGAAATATAATCAATGACCGGCTCTTCCTTGTCAGCGGAGCAAGGTCCGATTATAAGCAGAAACTTATTGCTCTTTCCCGTGAATACATCGGCTATTTCCTTATCCCTCTGCGCCTTTATTCCCTTTACCTTTTCGCTTGCAGGATACTTTTTCTTGATCTCCTCAGGATCGGGCAGACGTACCAATAGATCCATACTCATTGTCTTTCGACCTCCAAAAATAAATTTTGGTCTTAATCTAACGGGTGGAAAATAAAAAAGCCCTCCGTGCAAAAATGCACAGAGGGCGAATTATCGCGGTACCACCTCAGTTTATCCGTGCGTTTAGACCATTTCACACGAACCTCAAAAGCTATAACGTAGCTACCGTTCCCGAAGGACAGCTCAGGGGTGTATCTTCACATTAAAACGTCTGCCGTTTCACACCGACCAACGACTCTCTGAAAGCACGTTTCACGCTACTTTTTCCCTTCAAAGCCTTTAATATATCGCTTTAAACCGATTGTAGCATATCCTTGCTGTTTTGTCAAGAGAAAATTTCGTTTTAATTTTTTGCTTATAATCCCTTACGCAACCTTTGAGTAATCAATAATCGAAACTTCCTGCATCATCTTTCTACAATGTTCTATGATTTCTTCAATCTTTTTTACCACATCACCTGTATAGGTCACTTCATTACACTGAGTACATTTATAACACGGAACATTTCTTATAATTATAAGGCAATTGCCTAAATCGGTAACACTGGTTGTAAAACCTTTTTCGGCTCTTGAGCCACAATTTGCACATAACATAATCAGTTCCTCCTTGTTTTGAAATTATCTTGCCAATGCTGTTCATCAGGATAATAAGCAGTAATGAGATATATATAATCTTCATTGCAACTTACAACCACATGAATATATTTGCCTTTAAGCTCTACTCCTAAAATCAGGCAACTTGGAAACGGTTTATCATTTTCATATTGTTCAATAATTTTGCCGTTTTCTACACAGCAAATAACATCATCAATTGTTATTTTACGCTCAAATAACCTTATTCTTGCGTGTTCGGTTATCATATAATGATTAGCCGTGTTCAGTTGTCGGAGTTTATCTATACTTATCATTAGATCAATCCTTATGCAAGATTCTTTATCTTTATTATACCACCGATATACTAAAAATTCAAGCAGTCACCCGCCGGTAACGTAACCCTCGCCATTCTCCAACAATCAGAACGGCGAATTTGATGCGGCTCACAGCCGCCCGCCACCCACCGTTTATAAATCACCGCTTCGTGTAACTCCGCCGTTTTGCCATCTTTTGCTGTATTGCAACAGCATTAAAGGCGGAACTTGAAGCGGGTCACACCCGCAAAAAAGGATACCGCAAGCTTAAACCGGTCGCAGTATCCTTTAATTATACTTGAATCTGTATTAACGTCAATAGGGTGTGACCTCAGTCACCCGCCGGTAACGTAACCCTCGCCATTCTCCAACAATCAGAACGGCGAATTTGAAGCGGCACATTGCCGCACCGCCGGTAACGTAACCCTCGCCAACCGCCAACCGTCAGAACGGCGAATTTGTAGCGGCTCACAGCCGCCCGTTTATCTACTAATCATCGCTTTGTTTGTTCCCGACCGTTTTGCTAACCTCAATAATGCGCCAACCTTTAAAAAGGTCGGAATTTGAAGCGGCTCACAGCCGCACGGCGAATTTGAAGAGGCTCACAGCCGCCGCCGCAAAAAAGCGGTCACAGCACCTCGCTATGACCGCCACATATTAAATTATCACTTTGTGTAACCCCGCCGTTCCACCATCTTCAGCAAATTGCCATCATTTCCAAAGGCGGAATTGTCAGCGGCGACCCGCCGTTAGTTCATGTATTCGCCGTTGTATTCGAGAAGCGTTACACTGTCAACACCGTCGATAGCCTTGAATCTTGAAAGCTGTGTTGTGTCATTATTTACAGTCTTTATCTCAATAGTCAGCTCAATGCGGTCGTTTATCTGCGTCTTGTTCTTCAGCTTGTACTTGAGCGTTCCGAGAAGTGCGTTGACATTGCTCTCAGCGTCCGTACCATAGCGTACAACAAGAAGATAGCAACGGCGCTCCTTCTTCACCATAGTAAGAATTATGTACAGTGCCGCAACAAAAACAGTACCTATTATTGCAACAAAGTAAAGTCCTGCGCCTGCCGTAATACCTGCGCCTACTCCCCAGAATAAGAAGCCCACATCGAGCGGATCCTTTATCGCCGAGCGGAATCGCACGATAGACAACGCACCGACCATACCGAGCGACAGTACAAGGTTTGCACTGATAGTCATTATGATAAATGCCGTAACTACCGTGATGAGCAGTACAAGTATGTTGAAATTGTCGCTGTAGACAACTCCTCTGTAGAACATACGGTAAACAAGATAAATTATAGCTCCGCACAGTGTAGCTGTGAGCAGTGCGAGCAGTATTCTCGGCAGTGACAGGCTCTCAAGCTGTGCCGTAATATCAAAGCTCTGTCCTATAAGGGATAATAAGTCGTCCCCCGTGCTTTCCGCAAGTGCGGTCAGATGTTGTAACATTTTTAATTTTCCTCCGATCAGTTTTCCATGTTGCTGTTTATGTCCGCATTTTAAGGCTTGTCAGCTTGTCATGGCACAATATAAATTTAGATACCGAGTCCTGCCTCAGTTCGATACCGCCGAGCAGATCCATTAGATAAGACGGCAGATAATCGTCATACTTTATCTCTATAACCGCCGTGAAATCCTCAACAGGCAGGTATCTGACGCTTTGCGACAGCATATCATCCGAAAAAGCTCCCGCTTTGAATCCGCTGTCAATGGTGAATCGCACATTGCCCTCGGGATTTATAAACGCCTGCCTCTTATAATCCACTATAACAGACGGGCGGAGCAGAGCCAGCGAATTGCTGTAAGATGCGTCCTCAAGGATAGTCCCCTCATATTCGCCGCTCCATACAAAAGAATAATCTCCTCTTAATATAGAGTAATACTGCTCCGGGCTTATCCATATCCCACGCTTTGACGTCATATCCCTGTCCTTGTACTTGCATTCAAAATGCAGCAGCTTGTCCGACAGGTCATAGGTCCTTATACGGTATTTCTTACGGGTATCCGCACCTATCAGCTTATCGTTATAAGCCGTCCGGTACACATCGTCAAGATATACGCTCGTTATGCGATAACAACCGTTCTCTCCGTGTGCGTCAGGCGTCATAACCGCAGAGAAACGCTCCCTCAGTATTTCACACTGTACCGCTGTCGCAGGAAACTTGTATTCGTGCCGCAATGCACGCTCTCTGTATATCATTACGTCCCTCCCCGCAATCAAAATCGTATAATCGCATTCATCTTAAATAAACGCAGTATCAGTATAGCATATCCGCCCGTAAATTTCAACATATTTTTCTCATATTCAGTCTTATTTTTTGTTGTAATTTTATGTAATGTAAAATCTGCTATCGGGTTTTCATAAAATCGCTTTACCTGTTGAAATGGTAATTGTAAAATTTCATTCGGAGTTTTTTCACCGCCTGTTAAAAATAGTTTTTCTTCTTATTAACACCCGTACAAGCTCATTTTAAGCGGAGTTATTCACATATTCAACGGAGTTTTCAACTAAAAAAACAAAAAACTGACCAAAGAGCAGTTGAAAACGCTTAATTTTCAACATTTTCAACCGTCACATCTGTTGAAAAGTGGGTAAATCGGTTCATTATACCCTTTGTAAACAGCTTACAGCTTATGTAGACTTGTTACAATATACACGCTGACAACATGATAACTCTCTGTTTTTTTGAAAATAAAAACAATTATCGTTTATTTTCCTTTTTATGCCACCATATAACATTATTTGTAAATCACGTTTTTCAATTTCAACCGCCGGCGAAAAAATCGTATTTTTAGTTTTTATCGGAAGTTTAAACAGTTTCAACGGAGTTTTCAACAGTTTCTGACCGATTTTCACCAAGACAAGTTGAAATCACGGTAGTTTTCCACACTTTTCTGTTGAAAACTAATATCCGTAGCGTATAATTTAACATATTTTTCCTATAATACATTTTGTAATCTTGAAATGTTGAAAAAAGGAGCGAATATAATTGGTAAAAGCGGTTAACAAGCTGGTGCTTGAAATAAACAACACCGAAAACGAGTATTTTGAAAAGGCAATTTTCTACATCCGCCCCGAAATGTCGTGCAACAGCAAGCTGAGAAGTCAGGCACAGCTTTACCTGAACGGAATAAGCCTTGAAAAACCGGGAAAATTCCGCAGTAACGGCAAGCTCCCTTATATAATAGGTGTAACTGCCGGCATTTCGGCGGCGCTCATAATTTCCGCCGTACTGCTTTTGGCAGGCATTATATAACAGCCTCCCGTACTGATATTCCTTATGTAAAGTTATTGTAAAATCCGTCACCGGATTCTTTTTTCTGTTGACTTGCAAAGTAAAAAAATGTTATACTGATTATGACTGTTTTTAATATACAGACGGTATGAAAAATGTATTGACTGCTTTAACGGAAGAAAGGATATTTATGAAAAAGACAAAGATAGTATGCACCTTAGGCCCTGCAACAGATGACGACAACGTTCTGCGTGAACTTATAAAGAGCGGTATGGACTGCGCACGTTTCAATTTCTCGCACGGTACCCACGAGGACCACAAAAAGCGTTACGAGCAGGTTGAAAGAATAAGAAATGAACTCAGACTTCCTATACCGGCTATTCTTGACACAAAAGGTCCCGAGGTAAGAATAAAGAGCTTCAAGGACGATAAGCCCGTAGAGCTTAAGACGGGCAGTGAATATACCCTCACGACCGAAGATGTTATCGGTGACGAAAAGAGAGCCGCCATAAACTATCCCAATCTTGCAAGCGACATTGAAACAGGTGTTACTATCCTTATAGACGACGGCCTTCTTGAACTTAAAGTAACAGAGATTGACCGCAAGGAGAGCGGCGACGATATTCGCTGTAAGGTTATCCACGGCGGTATGTTAAAGCCCAACAAAAGCTGTAACTTTCCCGGCATACATCTTTCAATGCCCTATCTCAGCGAGCGTGACAAGAGCGATCTGCTTTTCGGCATAAAGACAGGCTTTGATATAGTTGCGGCAAGCTTTGTGACCCGTGACGAAGATATAATACAGATAAGAAAGCTACTTGACGAGAACGGCGGCAAGGATATAAGCATAATCGCAAAGATTGAAAATCAGGACGGTGTTGACAATATCGACGATATTCTCCGTGTTGCAGACGGTATAATGGTGGCAAGAGGAGATATGGGCGTAGAGATTCCGTTTGTTGAGATACCGAGAATCCAGAAAGAGCTTATCCATAAGGGCTACAACGCAGGCAAGCAGGTAATAACCGCTACCCAGATGCTTGACTCGATGATAAAGAATCCCCGCCCGACAAGAGCGGAAACGACAGACGTTGCAAATGCCATCTATGACGGCACAAGCGCAATTATGCTTTCGGGCGAAACCGCCGCAGGCGCATATCCCATTGATGCGGTAAAAACAATGAAAGCTATTGCTGTAAAGACAGAACAGGATATAGACTACCGCAAGCGTTTCTTCTCAAGAGAAAACGAGGGTGTACCGAACGTTACAAACGCAATAGCGCACGCAACGGTAACAACCTCAATTGACCTCGGCGCAACCGCTATACTTACTGTAACAAAGGGCGGACGCACAGCAAGAACATTATCGAAGTTCCGTCCCACCTGCCCGATAATTGCGGCTACCACAAGTGAAAGAGCACAGCGCCAGCTTAATCTTTCATGGGGAGTTATCCCGATAAAGTCGGAAGAGATGAGCGACAGCGACTCGCTTTTTGACCACGCTGTAACAAGAGCTATGGAAGAAGGACTTTTAAAGGACGGAGATCTTATAGTTATCACCGCAGGACTTCCGCTCGGAGTTTCCGGTACAACGAATATGATGAAGGTGCATATTGTCGGAGATGTTCTGCTTAAAGGCAAGGGTGCGACCGCAAAAGCAGCGACCGCCCCCGTCTGCGTATGCAAGAACGAGGAGGACGCAATAAAGCTCTGCCATTCCGGAGATATTCTTGTTATCCCCAAGACGAGCAATAATATAATGTCTGTTCTGAAGAGTGCGGCAGGAATTGTAGTAGAGGATACAAACCCCGACTGCCATGCGGCTGTTGTAGGTCAGGCTCTTGATATTCCCGTGATTTACGGCGCAGAAAATGCCTCAAACGTTTTAAAGAGCGGTGTCACAGTTACAATTGATGCCGAAAAAGGCCTGATCTGCTCCTCCAACAACTAGCGGCAATGTGCCGCTTCAAATTCCGCCTTTAGAATTGTTTGAGCTATCCGCAGGATAGTGAAACGGCGGGATTACACAAAGCAATAAAGTTAAGCGGTTACAGTACAATGCTGTGACCGCTTTTTGTATTATTATATTTTAACTGTCATCTCTCCTCACCAACCCTACCAAAACCGCACTATCCCTCAAAAATCGCCAACACCCTTGCCTCCCCTCGAAAAAGGGGAGGTGGATTGACGGCAAGGCACAAGCCTAAATTTTACAGCGTTTTTATGCGATATATCCGACTTTTATAATTACTAAGTCGGTCTGCCGTCAAGACGGTGGGGATTGAAGTTGATAGAACTTCTATCCCTAAAACTTCTAATCACTCTCAATCACTGCCACCACTCGCCACACATTAACCCTCCCAAAAAACGCACTATAACATTTTCTCCACCCTGCATAACCCACAAATTCATAAAATTTCTGAAAACAAGTAAAAATTTTAATCTATTGACAAAACGCAATATAAATGTTACAATCAAAATAATATGTAATCTAAAGCTTTATTTAAGAAAGAGGGATATATTATGAAGAAAAAACATATTGCAATTTCATTGGCTGTCTTAGCGGCAGTTTTGCTTGTCGGCGGTTGTTCCGCAGACGGCGGCAACAGCTCTTCTATAGCTGAAACAACCCCTGTTTCTACCACAAAGACACCTGAAACAACCACAACAATAACTCCTAATGAAACAAAGAAGCCTGAAACAACTACTTCTACAGTTACTACAAAAGCTCCTGAAACAACTGTAGTTACAACAACTACTACAAAGGGTCCTGAATGGACTGAAGAAAAGGTTTCTGGAACAAAGTATATAGCTGAAACATGCTATAGCCGTAAGAAAGCTGTTATAGGATCAGATGCTATAAAGCAGTATTTTATGGGTGATTCTGTTAAGGTAACCGCTAAGACAAATACTGGTTATTTTAAGCTTGATAATGGTGAATTTATTCATGGAGATTATTTAAGCGATACTAAGGTTGAACCTCCTAAGCAGATGACTCCTGAAGAATTTGATGCTTCTCTTAATTCAAAGGATGAAACGACTCCTCCTTCAACTAAAGCTCCTGATATTAATTATGGCTACACCAATAGTGGCGACAAGATTCTTGGTTATGATGGTGACGGTTATGCTATTATAGGTTATACTCCTGATGGTCAATCTTATATTGGCGAAGGCAAAAATGAATTTGGCGAATATTGGATAATAGGATATGCTGATGGAAAACCAATGAAACAGTATAAGGAATCAGATGTAGATTATGGTGGAGCAGACCTTGATTTTGAATAATTTTAAAGAAAGGAATTAATAAATTATGATTGTAAAAAAAATTATTTCTGCCATATCGTCATTATTTGCTGTTGTTGTACTCTAAATTGATTAATATAAATAACCGGAAAACCCTCATTGTCTGAAAATGACAATGAGGGTTTTTATACTGTAGAGAAACCGCCACACTTGCTTTGCACTATTCCTCTCGCTTTTCGTAGGGCGAGGGGCTTGCCCCTCCCGTTGCATCAACCCTTGCCATTCCCGCAATCATTGTAAAAGGACAATAATCCCATTGCTCCGCACCATCACACTTGCCTCCCTTGTCAAAGGTGAGGTGGATTGACGGCAAGGCACAAACTGTTCCTTTGTTGCGTTTTACTTGCGATATATCTGTCTTTTTTTATTTACCAAACTTTTCTGCCGTCAAGACGGAGGGATTGCTTTCCTACCCCACCATCAATGAGATTTTCCGCACTATCCCTCTCGCTTTTCGTAGGGTGAGGGTCTGTGTGTGCTTTATTTGTTCCGCATCCTTGCGAAACTTTGGGCACACACGCTAAGGCATCCTTGCCTTGCTTGCCCCTCCCGTTGCATCAATGTTTGTAATTTTCTAAATGTTTTAAAATTATCAAGTATCAAGGGTAAATTATAATTTATTTTTACATAATAATTCTATTAAATTGTTTTTGATAATTACAATGATATTTCGGGAGGGGCAAGCCCACTCCCCTACGAATATTTTTACAATTCATCACAACCACACATAAACTGCAAACACTAAACTTTCCTCTTTATGAACGCTTTGCCGGTTTCATAAAATGTAGCTAATTGCCAACACCCTTGCCTCCCTTGTCAAAGGTGAGGTGCTGTCGCCCGAAAAAATTTGGGCGACTACCGGAGGAATTGCTTTGCTACCTCACCATAATTTTTCATTTTTAATTCTTCATTTTTCATTTTTCATTAATCATCTCTCCCCTTGACACTTCCCAAATAATATGGTATTATAATCTTAATTATTCTTTTAAGAAAAATCGCAGTTTTTCGCCGTTTTTTTACACATATTTTAATGTATTTGTTGACATTTTATAGAATTATTCGGATTTTATTGTGGTTTTTTTAAAACAGAGGTGTGATGATGAGCTTTTATAATTCCTTCGAGGAAATTTTTCAGGAGATGAAAAAGAGACTTACTCTTACTCCTACCGCCATGAAATTGTGGATTGAGCCGTTAAAGCCGCTCAAACTCAATAACAATCACGTTATGCTCTATGTTGAGAGCCAGTTCTCTAAAGACATGACTATGGCTAATTTCAAAACCGTAATGGAAGAAGCGTTCAGCGATCTTTTAGGCTTTGACGTTGAAGTAGAGATTCTTTGCTCTGAGGATCTTACAGTAGAGCAGAAGCTGAAATACGGTATTGAATCCTATGCCGATTCATCACCGAAAGAGCTTCAGAAAGAGCTTGACGATGACGATATTGTAAAGACACGCCTTAAGAACAGCGAGCTTGCAAGCAATTATCAGCATACCTTTGACACTTTTATAGTTGGCGATAACAATAAGCTTGCGTATGCAGCCTGCAAGGCGGTAGTACAGGAGCCCAGCACTCGCTATAACCCTCTTTATATCTACAGTGAGCCGGGACTCGGAAAAACACACCTTCTTTCCGCCGTTAAAAGCGAAATGGAAAAGCTCCACCCCGATATGAATATCATATATACCACAGCCGACACCTTCACAGATGACTATGTAAGCAATCTGCGTACAAAGAGCAATCTTGAAGCGTTCAAGCAGAAGTACCGCAGCTGCGACCTTCTTCTTATAGACGATATTCAGTTTATGGCAAATAAAAGCGAAACTCAGCAGGAGCTGTTCCACACATTCAACAGCCTTTATAATCAGAACAAGCAGATCATATTCACCTCGGATAGACCTCCCAAGGAGCTGAACGGTATCGAACAGAGATTGATAAGCCGTTTCGAGCAGGGCTTGCTTGCGGACATCGCACCGCCGGAATATGAAACAAGAATTGCAATAATCAAGCGTAAGGCTGAACTTTACGGAATGAATCTTCCCGACAGCATTGTGGATTTTCTTGCGGACAAGCTCAAGACAAACATAAGACAGCTTGAAGGAGCAATTACCAAGATAAACGCACTGACGCTTGTTACAGGCTCTACGCCCACGCTCAATATGGCTCAGCAGGTAGTCCGTGATATACAGTCAAACCACGAGCCTATTCCGCTGACAGTAGAAAAGATAATCGCCGAGGTAGGAAAGATATACAGCGTTACCCCCGAGGATATGCGTTCTCAGAAACGTTCTTCGCAGATAAGCACCGCAAGACAGGTAGCTATCTATGTGGTAAACAGAATCACCGGACTTTCCTATTCAAATATAGGAGTAGAATTCGGCAACAGAGATCATTCCACAATTGTTTATGCTATAAATAAAGTAAAATCCACCATTAAAAAGGACCCGACGTTTAAAGGTATGGTGGACGATATGATAAAAAATCTCGGTAACAATGCGTGAAGTGATTTTTAATTTTGACAGTAATATTTAAATGTGACGGAGCTTAAAACCGTTGCTTTAATTTAAAATTTCACCGCTTTCACCCCTGCGGTGATTTTTTACACAATAAAAATCATTCAACAAGTTGTTAGTTTTAAACGGTGAAAGCGAGTTTAAAGTGTTAAATGTTGAAAGCCTGTTAAAACTGTTGAAAACTTATAACAATCTTTCAAACATTACCTGTCCGACATTCAACAAACGTAAAAATGCCCTGAACATAGGTTTTATCGGCACTCACCGAACATTCAACACATTAAACGCCCCCCACCGCCACCACCAAAATTAATAATATTATTTAATTTATTTATCGCCTGCGGCGATAGCTTCGCTGATAATCTTCAGTGTTAAAAATCTGAAAGTCGGCGAGATAAACAAAACGTTGATTTTGTTTAAATTTCCTATACGAAAGTAAAGTGCGTATCATGCTATGATAAGAAAGGATATCGTATGATAAAATTCAGTGTACAGAAAAATGACATCTTAGATGCTCTGACCACAACAGCCAAGGCAGCCTCGACAAAATCAGTCATATCGGCTCTTGAAGGAATTCATCTGAGCCTTACTGGAAATCAGCTTACAGTTACAGGTTACGATCTGGAGCTGGGTATTAAATCCACTATTGATGTAGAAGGAGAATCGGACGGAGTTCTTGTACTTAATTCACGTCTTATCTGTGATATAGTAAGAAAAATGCCCAGCGGAGTTATCCGTTTTGACGAATACGAGCCGCTTAAGTTAAATCTTATGTGCGAGGATATCACCTATTCCATAATGGGTATCAACAGTGAAGAATATCCCGTACTGCCCGAGCTTTCAAGAGGAGAGAGCTTTGAAATAAGCGAGCCTCTTTTAAAAAGCGTAATAGGACAGACTCTTTATGCCGTTGCCACTATAGACACAAAGCCCGTTCTTATGGGATCAAAATTTGAGATTAAGAATAATGAGCTTAATGTAATATCCGTTGACGGTATAAGAATAGCTATAAGAAAAGAAAGCCTTTTACACGAAGATTTCGACTTTGTAGTACCGGCTAAGACCTTATCCGAACTTTTACGACTGCTCAGCGATGATGAAAGCAAGATAGCAACCGTTTCAGTAGACAGAAACCAGGGTATATTCAGCATAGATAAATATACCGTTTTCTCACGTCTGCTTGAAGGCGATTTCTTCGATTATACAAAGATAATAGGAATGCCTTCAAATATCGAGGCTGTAGTAAATGTAAGAGAGCTTATGGAATGTGTTGACAGAACACTTCTGCTTCTTAATGATAAGATAAAATCACCTGTTGACTTCACATTCAGCGACAATACGCTGAGAGTATTCTGTGAAACCGCTATAGGAAAGCTGGATCAGAAGATAAAGTGTGATTACAGCGGCGAGGAGTTCAGAATCTCGTTCAACAGCAGATATATACTTGACGCTCTGAAGAATACCTATTGTGATAAGGTAAAATTCCTGTTCGTACAGAATACGGCGCTTAAAATAGTTCCGCTTGAGGGCGATAGCTTCACATTTATTGTAAGCCCTGTAAGACGTCGATAATATGTCTGTCTTTAAAAAACAGCGGAAGTGGATCTATATTGCCTTTGTGATAATTACCGTTATCATAATCGCAATTATTATAGTCCCGAAGCTGACAGGAAATTTTCTTATAGGCTCGTGGGAAACCTCCGACGGTCTGAGAAGATATACGTTTGACGAAAATACACTTACCGTAAGTTCTAAAATCAATTCTTACAGTAAGCTATACGGATATTCATATAAAAATAATACATTGGCATTACAAGACAGCGGTAATACTAAATATTATACTGTTACTATAAAAGGCAGTGAGATAGTAATATCTTCAGCCGACAGCGACAGCCCCGAAATACTTCACAGGGTGGAATGATTATGGATAAAACTGTAAATAATAATAATATCGCAAACCCGACAATTGATGATTTAAACGCAGAAAAACCGGCTGAAAATACCGATAATTCTACAAAAAACATCAACATGGAGTCTATAAGATGCGACAATAATTCTGCGGTTTTTCAGCAGAATGAACAGAAAAGCGACTTTGATATTGTGGATTTTATTATAAGCCACAGTGACGGACGCTCGGTTCGCAAAAAAAGCAAGCTGCCAAGAATATTACTCTGTGTAATATTGGGAGTGCTGATTATCGGAATCTGCGTGCTGTCTGCTATATGGTCGGTTTCTTCCAAACAGAACCGTCTGTTCGGCACATGGTCTGCCTCCGGCGGTGTTACAATGACCATCAATGATAAAAACATAACGATAAACGGCAAAACAAGCGAATATATAATCGAAGAAAAGAACGTCATAGCAATCAAGATGAACAACGAATATTATAAGATCATCTATAAGCTGGACGGTGACAGTCTTACGCTCACAATTCCCGATGAAAGCGGAGTTTCGGAGCTTAAATATACCAGAAAGAGTGATTAAAATGTGTATAAATGTAAATGTTAAACCTCCTTTTATAAAGCTGGAACAGTTTCTTAAGTTCAGCGGAGCCTGTGAAACAGGCGGAGAAGCCAAAAATGCCATTCAGGGCAGATATGTTCATGTAAACGGTGAAATATGTACAATGCGTGGCAAGAAGATAGCAGACGGTGATATTGTAGAGCTTGACGAACAGCAGTATAAGTGCTGTATGAGATAACGACAAAATGAGATAAAATGCAGATAAAACGACTTTATGTAAAGAATTTCAGGAATATAAGAGAGCAGGAATTTTGCTTTCACGAGAATGTAAACGTTCTTTGCGGAAACAACGCACAGGGCAAGACTAATCTCTGTGAGGCTATTTCTCTTTGTATGGGACCGTCGTTCCGTACCTCAAGGCAAAGCTCTTATATTCCTTTTTCTTTGGATAATTCAAAGGAAAAGTGCGTTATCAAAATGTGGTTTACCACTTCGTTTAATACAGATAGTGAAAATCTGATAGAATTTACTATTTGTAATAATAAAAAAGAGATAAAATACAACGGGCTTGCTATAAAATCTGCTTTAGAATTATACGGCGTGTTAAAATATGTGGTTTTTATACCGGAACACTTAAATCTCATCAAGGGTGTACCCGAATGCAGACGTGAATATCTCGACAGCGTAGCTATGATGCAGACTCCCGTACATTTAAAAAAGCTGTCACGATATAACAAAGCGTTAAAAAATAAAAATAATTTACTGTTTGGAATAAATTTTGGCGATGATTTATCTGTGATAAGACCGCAGATAGAAAGCTGGAACAGCGTTTTAGCGGCTGAAGGGCTCAATGTCACCTACGGCAGACTCAAGTATTTCTCACTGCTTGAAACTATAGCTTCACAGCTTTACAATGAGCTTTCCGGCAGAGAAAAACTCACGCTTAAGTATTATTCAAGCATATTTGACAGTACTGAACTTAAATGTGAGGAGATAAACAGTCTTTATAACGAATATCTGGAGCGGCTCAACAACAGCTTTCAGCGTGAGTTGAAGATGCGTTATACGGTGCTTGGCGTACATCGTGACGATATGAATCTTTATATTGACAATAACGATGTAAAGGAGTTCGGAAGTCAGGGACAGCAGAGAAGCACCGCTCTTGCGTTAAAACTTGCCGAAGCGGAAATAATCAGACAAAAGGACGAAACCCCGATAATGATACTTGACGATGTTTTAAGCGAGCTTGACGCAGGCAGACAGCGTTTTGTACTCAATCATATCATTAATTCACAGGTTTTTATTACTTGTTGTAATATAAATGACGTTAAAGAATTAAAAAACGGAAAAGTCTGGAAAGTAGAAAACGGCATTTTTACGGAGGAATGATATATATGTATATTCATATCGGTGGCGATATAACCTTACCGTCAGATAAAATAATAGGCATATTTGACATTGAAAAGACCTCTGTAAACAAAGACGTAAACGACTATCTTATGAAACTGCAAAAGCAGGGCAGGATCTATTATGTTTCCTACGATATGCCGAAGAGTTTTATTGTGACAAAGGACTATGTATATATCTCAAATGTGTCTGTTTTTACGCTGAAAAGGCGGTTTGCAGATGATGAAATAAAGTCGGAAATATAAAAGGGGGCAGATTTTGTATCCGCTCCTTTTTAGCTTTGTTATCGTGTTTTTAGCAATACAAAATCGGTATTTTTAAACATATTTACAATCTGTTACATTATTATCTGTTTTAACTGTCTGTAAAGATTTTTTTATGTTCGGCATTCGATAAAGCACAGCTGTTACAGCAGTAATTCAGCGGCGTAAAGTTTAATATCCGAATAGCGTTGAAATGCCGTTTTTAAAAGCGTTTATGAGTGATTCAAGTTGACTTTGAAGCTGAAATGTGATATAATTATATATAGTATCGTGAGAAATTGCGGAAATGATGAAAGGAAAGAGCATGGCAGAAGAAATTCTTGATAAAAACGTCAATACCGTAGAGGTTGACGAGCCTGAAATCGACGGCGAAATAAAGGATATAGAGGATAATACACAGGTTGAACACGCTTACGGTGCAGATGATATTCAGATACTTGAAGGTCTTGAAGCGGTAAGAAAAAGACCGGGTATGTATATCGGCTCTACAGGTGAAAGCGGTCTGCATCACCTTGTATACGAGATAGTGGACAATGCCATAGACGAAGCCCTTGCAGGCTATTGTACCGAAATAAACGTTAAGATACTTCCCGGAGATGTTATTGAAGTAACCGATAACGGACGTGGTATACCTACAGGCATTCATCCTAAGGAAAAGATAAGTGCGGCTACTGTCGTATATACGATACTTCACGCAGGCGGTAAGTTCGGCGGAGGCGGATATAAGGTTTCAGGCGGTTTGCACGGCGTAGGTGCGTCTGTTGTAAATGCACTTTCAGAATGGCTTGAACTTACTGTATATGACGGCAAGGAGATACATTTCCAGCGTTTTGAAAATGGCGGTCATTACAAGGAGCAGATGAAGGTTATCGGCACAACCGATAAGACAGGTACACAAGTACGCTTTAAGCCCGACTCGACTATATTCCACAGCACAGAGTTCAAATATGATATACTGCTTGACAGACTCAGAGAACAGGCTTTTCTGAATGCCGGACTTAAAATCGTTTTAAGCGACCTCAGAGATGAGGACAAGCCTAAGCAGGAGGTCCTTCAGTATGAGGGCGGTATTATCAGCTATGTAGAATGGCTGCAGAAGAAAAGAGGAGCAGAAGCGCTTCATCCCGATGTTGTATATATTGAGGGACTTCTTGATAATATATCCGTTGAGATTGCATTCCAGTACAACACAGACTTCAACAGTGAAACGTTCAGATCGTTTGCAAATAATATTCATACGGTTGACGGCGGTACGCACGAGATTGCATTCAAAAATGCACTGAACAAGGTTATAAACGACTTTGTAAAGCAGTATAAGGAACAGCAGGCTAATAACAATAAGAAGTCCAAGAAGAAGCAGGACGAGGTTAAGGAGTTTGTTCCGCTGAGCGGTGAAGCTATAAGAGAGGCTATAAATGCGGTCATCTCCGTAAAGCTCCCCGAATGTGAATTTGAAGGACAGACAAAGGGTAAGCTCGGCAATCCTGAGGTTCGTCCCGTTGTTTATAAAATAACTGTAGAGAAGCTGACATATTACTTTGAGGAGCATCCCGATACAATAGCCACGATAGCTCAGAAATGTATCAATGCTCAGGCTGCAAGAGATGCGGCTAAGAAGGCTATGGAGGCAAAGAGAAAGTCTGTTACGGACGGTGCAAGTCTGCCCGGAAAGCTGGCTGACTGCTCGGATACCGATCCCGAAAAGACAGAAGTATACATCGTCGAGGGAGATTCTGCGGGCGGTTCTGCAAAGCAGGGACGTGACAGACGTTTCCAGGCTATACTTCCTCTCTGGGGCAAGATGCTGAACGTTGAGAAGGCAAGAGCAGACAAGGTTTATAACAATGATAAGCTGCAGCCTGTCGTAAAGGCACTCGGTACGGGTATAGGAGAAGATTTTGATATAACCAAGCTCAGATACGGCAGAGTAGTTGTAATGGCCGATGCCGATGTCGACGGCTCGCATATCAGAACGCTTCTGCTGACATTCTTCTTCCGCTTTATGCGTCCTCTGATAGAAGAAGGTCATGTTTATCTTGCTCAGCCTCCGCTGTTCAAGGTATTCAGAGGTAAAAAGGTTAGATATGCGTTCAGCGACGAGGAGAGAGATGCCTATATTGCCGAGCTTGCAGGCGAAAGCAACGCAAAGGTTGACGTTCAGCGTTATAAAGGTCTTGGTGAGATGGATCCCGAACAGTTATGGGAAACGACAATGGACCCTGCCGCAAGAACAATGATAAAGGTTAATCTTGAGGATGCTGCAAAGGCTGACGAGATATTCTCAATACTTATGGGCGACAAGGTTGAACCCAGACGTGAATTTATAGAGCAGAATGCAAGATACGCAAAGGATCTTGATATATAATCTTTTTATTCGGGCGAGGAAAAATAAAATTCGTGAATGATTAAGGGTGTTACTATGAATGATGAAATTTTAAATAATAACGAGGAGCAGCCCGATGAAAAGGAGCTGTTAAGACAGCGCAGGGAAGAACAGATAGAGCGTGTCAAGGCTCAGTATGAAACCGATGTAAAGGAAAAGGCTGAAGCTAAAGTAAGAATGGAAAAGGAGCAGGAGCTTGAAAAGGAGCTTGCACCGTTTATCACCGTCAGAAAAGGTCTTATGGCCTTATGCGGTCTTATGTGGGCGTTTGCGGCATTCTGTCTGCTTACAGGCACGCTTGAAATGAAAATTTTCCTGCCAATGTGTATGTTTGCACTTGCGGCTCTTGCAGGTGTTAATGTACCGGTATTTGTAAAGAAAAAGAAAATATTTGACGGCATTATAGCCGGAATATGTACCGTGATCTGTTTTGTTACAGGTGTAATTATATTGATGTTCGGATAAAACGAAAGGAAAATATGGAAGAATTACTGTTAAAAATTAAATACAGCATGACGCTTGACGAGATAGGCGAGGGATTCAAGCTGTTTCAGAAAAAATATCAGTTTAAGAAATCGCTGGTTTTCACGATTGTTTATCTTATAGCGCTGGGACTTGGCATTGATTTTCTGATAAGAGATAATACCGGTATCTACGGCTATATTCTGGTTGGTCTGTCGCTAGGTATGATATTCTATACCTGGTACAAGCCTGTGCTTATAAGAAAAAAGCTGATTGCGACTATAAGCTCACTTGCCGAAGAAACATATACGGCTGAGTTTTACCGTGACAGGATACAGATAACGACCGTAATAGAAGAACCGGTTATAGCGGAAAATGAAACCAAAACGGAGGAAGAAACCGATTCTCCCGCAAAGGACGAACCTCACGAGGAGGAAGAACAGGAAGAAGTAGTTACAAATCTTTATTTTGGCTCTGATTATTTAGACGCTATGGAAAATGAGCAGATGTTTTTACTGTTTGTAAACAGACAGAATATTTATATTTTCTCAAAGAAATGTCTTTCCGAAGAAGAACAGAACAAGCTGAGAGAAATATTTACCGAAAAATCAATACTCTGATTGATATAAAAGAATCGGAAAGGAAATCGGAATGGAAAAAGACGTTAAAGAATTCAGCACAGCCACTGAAAAACTGATACAGGTAGACATAGAAAAAGAAATGCGTGAGAGCTTTCTTCAGTATTCTATGGCGGTGCTGGTATCAAGAGCTTTACCTGATGTAAGGGACGGCATGAAGCCTGTACACAGAAGAATAATATACACGATGAACGAGGCTGACAATACATCAAGCAAGCCGTACAGAAAATGTGCCTATACGGTAGGTGAGGTTCTCGGTAAATACCACCCTCACGGTGACGCATCGGTATATGACGCACTGGTAAGACTTGCACAGGATTTCTCAATGAGATATCCTCTTATCGACGGTCATGGAAACTTCGGTTCGGTAGACGGCGACCCGCCTGCTGCTTACCGTTATACAGAAGCGAGAATGGCAAAGATAGCATCCGAACTTCTGAAGGATATAAAGAAAGACACTATCGACTGGGGAAAGAACTACGATGATAAGCTGGACGAGCCTACTGTTCTTCCGGTAAAATTTCCGAATCTTCTCGTAAACGGTTCTGTAGGTATAGCTGTAGGTATGGCTACAAATATACCTCCTCACAACCTTAACGAAGTATGTGACGCTATAGTTGCACGAATGGATAATCCTGAATGCGGTATCGAAGAAATACTTCAGTATATAAAGGGACCCGACTTTCCTACCGGCGGTATAATCATGGGATACAGCGGAATACGCTCCGCATATTATACAGGTCGTGGTAAGATTACCTTAAGAGGTAAAGCCGAGATAGTTGAAGAAGGTAACCATTCAAGAATTATCGTTACCGAGATTCCTTATATGGTAAACAAATCAAAGCTGCTTGAAACTACCGGACAGCTTATGCGTGACAAGCGTATCGAAGGCATTTCAAATCTCCGTGATGAGAGTGACAAGGACGGTATGCGCATTGTCTATGAGCTTAAGAGAGATGTAAACGCACAGGTGGTTCTTAATAAGCTGTATTCATTCACACAGCTGCAGGATACTGTCGGCGTTATTATGATTGCACTTGTAAACGGCGAGCCTAAGCAGCTGACACTTCTTGAGATACTGGATAACTATATAGCGTTCCAGAAGCAGATAATTACAAGAAGAACAGCATTTGATTTAAAGAAAGCAAGAGAAAGGGCACATATTTTACAGGGCTTCCTGCTTGCTATTGATAACATTGACGAGGTAATTTCCATCCTGCGTTCAAGTAAGTCTGTACAGGAAGGTAAAGAGCGTCTGATGGAGCGATTCAAGGAAGATGACCTTGCAAAGCTGTTACAGAGGGCTATGGGAGAGAACTATAAGGATGTTCATTTTGAACACGAGATAGGACTTTCCGAAGAACAGGCGGATGCTATTGTTCAGATGAGATTAGGACAGCTGACAGGACTTGAACGTGACAAGGTTATTTCCGAGCTTGCCGAAATTATGGAAAAAATAAATGACTTCCTTGATATACTTTCCAGCGATGAGAGAGTTAAGGAGATAATCAAGGAAGAAATCACGGCTATCAAGGAAAAATACGGCGATGAGAGAAGAACCGCCATTGAGCCGGTAAGCGGAGAAGTGGATATAGAGGACCTTATTCCCGAAGAAGAATGTGTACTTACCTATACTAATATCGGATATATCAAGCGTCAGCCTGTAGATGTATACAATCTGCAGAAGCGTGGCGGTAAGGGTGTATCGGGTATGAAGCAGAGAGAAGAGGACTTCGTTGAGGATATGTTCATAAGCTCTACGCATGACAATATCTTATTTATTACAAATTATGGTAATATATATAAACTGAAGTGCTATGAAGTACCTGAGGGTTCCAAGCAGAGCAGAGGCACAAACATAGTAAATCTGTTACAGCTTGACGAAGGTGAACGTATTGCGGCAATGATGAAAACGAGTGATTTTGCCGAGAATAAGTATTTTATATGTGTTACAAAGTACGGAAAAATCAAGAGAACGCCGCTTTATGATTTCAGAAACGTGAGAAAGAACGGTCTGAGAGCGATTACGCTTGCAGAGGGCGATGAAATAGCAGCCGCACATCTTACTGAGGGTGACAGCTCGATTATAATTGCTACACATCTTGGTATGGCAATACATTTCAGTGAAGATAAGATAAGAAGTATGGGAAGACTTGCCGCAGGTGTAAGAGCAATAAAACTGCGTGAGGACGACTATATTGTTGGTGCTGCCAAGGTATACAGTGATGATATGAGAATACTTACCGTAACCGATAAGGGATACGGCAGACTCAGTGCACTGAGTGATTACCGTATGCAGAACAGAGGCGGTAACGGTCTTAAGAACTACAAGATAAGGGATGACAGAGGATATGTCTGCGGTATACGTTCTATACAGGCTGACGATGATGTTATACTTATCAGCACTGACGGCGTTATTATCCGTATCCGTGCAAACGATCTCAGAGTGATGAGAAGAACAGGTTTAGGCGTAAGAGTTATGAAGCTGTCTGATGAGGACAGAGTTGTAACATTTACAAGAACCGAGCATGATGAAACTGCGGATATTGAAGAAGTAGAGCAGGCGAGTGATGAAGAAATAGCTGCGGCTGAAGCAGAGGCAGAAGCTGAAGTTATTGAGGACGAGCCTGAAACAAACGAAGAAGAATAAGTATATCAGCCTGTCGGCAGAAATTCTGTGACAGGCTGATTTTCTGAAAAAATACCTATTGTTCCACATAGAACATTTTTATGATCGGGGTTAATTATGTACGAACTTGATTATTATGACGTTATAGTTGTAGGTGCAGGTCATGCCGGTTGTGAGGCGGCTCTCGCCGCCGCAAGACTTGGATGTAAGACTGCCGTTTTTACTTTAAGTCTTGATGCTATTGCAAATATGCCTTGTAATCCGTGTATAGGAGGTTCTGCCAAAGGTCAGCTTGTAAGAGAGCTTGACTCGCTCGGTGGTGAAATGGGAAGAGCTGCAGACGCTACTTTTATTCAGTCAAGAATGCTCAATAAAGGTAAAGGTCCTGCCGTTCATTCTCTCAGAGTACAAAGCGACAGGGTAAAGTATCATACCTTTATGAAGTCGGTGCTTGAGCATACCGAAAATCTTGATATAAAACAGGCTGAGGTTACAGAAGTGTGTGCCGAAAACGGAAAAATTACCGGTATAAAAACAAGGCTTGGTGCTTTCTATCCTGCCGGCTGTGTCATCATCACCACAGGAACTTATCTCGGCGGTAAGATTCATATCGGTGAGCTGAATTATCAGAGCGGACCTGATAACGTATCTGCGGCTTTACAGCTGACAGAGAGCCTTAGAAATCTCGGTCTTTCTATGAGAAGATTCAAGACCGGTACTCCTGCCAGAGTTCATAAAAGATCTATAGACTTTTCTGTGATGGAAGAACAGGACGGCGATGAATATATTACTCCGTTCTGCTTTGACAACACATTCAAACTCGAAAACAAAATCAAGTGCTACGTTACTTATACTAATGCCGAAACACATAGAATTATACTCGATAATCTCGACAGGTCGCCTCTTTATGCAGGAAGAATACAGGGTGTAGGTCCGAGATATTGTCCAAGCATCGAAGATAAGATCGTAAGATTTTCAGATAAGCCAAGGCATCAGCTTTTTGTTGAACCGATGGGTCTTGATACCGATGAATATTATCTTCAGGGAATGTCAAGTTCACTGCCGGAAGATGTTCAGATAAAGTTTTTAAGAACTATCAAAGGTCTTGAACACGTTGAGATTATGCGACCGGCTTATGCGATAGAGTATGACTGCTGTGATCCTCTTGAATTATACCCTACTCTCGAATTCAAAAAAATCTCCGGATTATTCGGTGCAGGTCAATTCAACTGTACAAGCGGATATGAGGAAGCCGCCGCACAGGGTGTAATTGCCGGTATGAATGCGGCAATGAAGATAAAAGGCAGAGAACAGTATATACCTGACAGAACGACTTCTTTTATCGGTACGCTTATAGACGATCTTGTTACAAAGGGCTGTGTTGAGCCGTACAGAATGATGACCAGCAGAAGTGAGTACAGGCTTCTATTGCGGCAGGACAACGCTAATGACAGACTTGTGCCGATAGGACACAAATTCGGTCTTATATCGGACGAGCGCTATCAGAGATTTTTAGAGCGGAAGAATATACTTGATAATGAAACTAGCAGAATAAAGAAAGCTACCATTTATCCTTGCGAGGAACTTAATAAAATGCTTGAAAGTAAAGGTACCTCGCCTATTACGCAAGGAGTCAAGTTTATAGAACTTTTAAAACGTCCTCAGATTGATTACAGAGATCTGGCTCAGTTTGATGAGAATGCACCTGAGCTTGAACACGATATAATAGATAAGCTTGAAATTAATATTAAGTATGAGGGTTATATCAAAACCCAGACCGAAAAAATCGAACAGATGAAACGTCTTGAAGAAAAGCAGCTTCCTACTGATATTGATTATAAGACTATATCGGGCTTAAGACTTGAGGCACAGGAAAAGCTGAATAAATACAGACCGCTGAATATAGGTCAGGCAGGAAGAATTTCCGGTGTCAATCCTGCCGATGTATCTGTACTTCTGATATGGCTTTCAGGGAGAAAACATGGAGAGAATTGAATTTATAATCAGTGAATTTCAAAAATGCAATATAGAATTATTGCAGGATAAAGCCGATAAGCTGTTAAAGCTGTATGAATTTCTTGTTGAGTATAATCAGAATGTCAATTTGACAGCTATAACCGACTTTGAAGAAGTAGTGGTGAAGCATTTTATAGACAGCGTGTTGCCGTTCAATATGATTGACATTAAAGAAAACAGCAGTTTTATTGATGTAGGTACAGGAGCGGGATTCCCGTCCATTCCGCTTATGATAGTAAGACCGGATCTTAAAGGCACACTGCTTGAGGCACTTAATAAAAGATGTGTATTCCTTGAAAAAGCGTGCGAGCTTACCGGTGTTGATGCAAAGGTGATTCACGGCAGAGCAGAGGACTACGCAAAAGAAAAGCGTGAAGCGTTTGATTTTGCAACAGCAAGGGCTGTTGCGGCTATGCCGGTACTTTGTGAGTATTGTATTCCTTATGTAAAAACTGGCGGCATGTTCATTGCTCTTAAGTCTGTAAATGAGGATGAAACCCGGTGTGAAAAAGCAGTCAACGTGCTTGGAGGAAAGATAGCAGAGATAAAAGATTACACAATAACAAATGGCGACAACAGACGACTATTTATTATAGATAAAGTAAGCCAGACTCCGACAAAATATCCGAGAAATCCTTCGATGATTAAGAAAAAACCGCTGTAATACAGTGAAAATATAAAACATTCCGTCGTTTTTAGCAGATAAACGGCGGATTTTTTTTATTGCCCGAGTAATAAGTTTGATATAAAATTAGATTGGGGGTGAAATAATGGGGTTATTTACTAAGGATAAGAAAATAACGGGACAAGTTATTACAGTGAATGTCAGAGAAATAGACTTAAACCCGAATCAGCCGAGAAAGTATTTTGATAAAGCAGAATTAGTAAGCCTTGCGATAAGCATAAAAGAGAACGGTCTGTTACAGCCACTTACAGTGAGAAAAAAATCTGACGGCAGATATGAGCTTATAGCTGGAGAAAGGCGGCTAAGAGCGTGTATACTTGCCGGTATAAATGATGTCAGGGTAATTATTGAGGACAGAACCGAAGAAGAATCTTCGGTGCTGGCAATAATAGAAAACATACAAAGGTGCGATCTTAATTGTATAGAGGAAGCTGTTGCAATGCAAAGGCTTATGAATCATTACGGGTATACTCAGGAAGAACTGGCAAGAAAGCTCGGAAAAGCGCAGAGTACAATTGCAAATAAATTAAGAATTTTGAAATTATCAGGAGATGTATTAAGAAAAGCTATTGAATACGGATTCTGTGAAAGACAAATAAGAGCATTATTGCGATTAGCAGACGATAAAAGAAAAAATGCAGTAGACCATATATATAAATATCAATTAAATGTGGACGGCACTGAAAAATACATTGAGAAAGTATTAAGAGAAGAAAATAAACCTCCAAAATTCAAATGGTCATTTAAAGAAAAAAGACTTTATATTAATAATATTAACAAAACTCTCGAAACTATGAAAAGATCAGGAATAGAATTCAGCTCGGAAAAAAAGGAGGAAAACGGTTATCTTGAGTATATAATCCGAATTCCTCACGATTGATGTTCATAATGAAGAACGTTCATAAAAATGTTCCATGTGGAACAATTATGAACGTTTTTTTGTAAAAAGGCTTTATTTTTCTCCCGTAGTGTGATATAATGATAGAAGTAACGTTTGAAGGAGGTACTATGGGAGTAATTATTTCTATTGTAAACCAGAAAGGCGGAGTCGGCAAGACAACATCGGCTGTAAATATCAGTGCAGCTCTCGGTGCAAAAGGAAAAAAAGTGCTTTTGGTAGACTTTGATCCGCAGGGAAATGCAACCTCCGGCTACGGAATCTCAAAGAAAAATCTTAAAACAACCTCTTACGATGTCGTAATGTCCAATGTGCGTCCGCAGGAAGCTGTTCTCGCTACAAATTGTAAAAATGTAAGCCTTATACCCGCAAACGCTCAGCTTGCAGAGGCTGAAATGCATCTGCTGCAGATTGAACAGAGAAATCACCAGCTTAAAAAAGCTCTGATACAGCTTAAGGATGATTATGATATTATAATCGTTGACTGCCTGCCGTCACTCGGAATACTGGCAATAAACGCCCTCATTGCAAGCGATAAATTTATTGTGCCAATGCAGTGCGAACATTATAGCCTTGAGGGTCTGGCACAGCTGCTTTCAACGGTGAAAAAGGTTAAAAGAACCTCCAACAAGAATCTCTCCCTTATGGGAATAGTATTCACTATGCTGGATAAGCGTCTGTTACAATCAAATGAAATTATGAGGGATATTAAAAGAAACTTCCCGCCGTCATCTATATTCAATACGGTTATACCGAGAAATGTGCGTATCTCCGAAGCACCAAGCCACGGTATGCCCGTTATATATTATGATAAAAGCTCAAAAGGCGCAGAAAGCTATATGAAGCTTGCCGGTGAGATAATAAAGAAACTGAATGATTAAGGAGGGTGTATGGCAAAACGTGGTGTTTTAAATCAAAGGTTTAACAGTATTTTTGATGATAACAGCTTCGATGAAGACGATGAAGGCGTAAGCACACTTAAACTTACCGATATCGAGCCTAATAAATCTCAGCCAAGAAAAAATTTTGATATAACCGCTCTTAATACACTGGCTGACTCGATAAGACAGAACGGCGTCATTCAGCCTCTGCTTGTACGCTCAATGCCCGACGGCACTTATCAGATAGTGGCAGGTGAGCGACGATGGCGTGCCGCAAAAATGGCAGGCCTTACAGAAGTACCCGTTCTTGTCAAGGAGCTTACCGACCTTCAGGCTCAGCAGATTGCCCTCATCGAAAATCTGCAACGTGAAAATCTGAATCCTATCGAAGAAGCAAACGGTTACAAAGAACTTATGGATAAGTTCGGTATGACGCAGGAGGAAGTCGCCAGAGTAGTAGGAAAGGCAAGATCGTCTATAGCAAACTCTCTGCGTCTGCTTAATCTGCCTCCTATAATAGCCGAGATGGTTTCAAATAACGAGCTTTCAACAGGTCACTGCAAGGTCCTTCTGGGAGTGAGTGAAACCAAGGATATGGTCGAGCTTGCTCATAAAGCGGCAGGTAAGGACGTTTCGGTGCGTGAAATGGAACGTATGGTAAAGGCTCTTGATAAAAAAGAAAAGCCCGAAAAGAAAAAGGATACATTCTATACGGAGGCAGAAATAAGTCTTGCCAAGGCACTTGAAACTAACGTAAGTATAGTACCCGGCAAGAAAAAAAGCACAATTCAGATAGAATTCTATACCGATGAAGATCTGACCGATATTGTAAATCGGCTTGCAAACAGTAAATAATTTTAAAAGAAAGGCATATCAAATGATAGACATTAAGTTTTTAAGAGAAAATCCCGAGGCTGTAAAGGAAAATATCAAAAAGAAGTTTCAGGATGAAAAAATCGTACTCGTTAACGAGGTTATCGAGCTTGACAAAGAATTAAGAGCCGCTCAGCTGAAGGCTGATAATCTGCGTGGCGACAGAAATAAGCTGTCAAAGCAGATCGGCGGACTTATGGCACAGGGTAAAAAGGATGAGGCTGAGCAGATAAAGGCTCAGGTAAAGCAGTTCTCCGATGAGCTTGAAGAGCTTGAGAAGAAGGAAGAAGAGCTGGGCGAAGAAGTTAAGAAAAGAATGATGATAATCCCCAATATCATCGATCCTTCTGTTCCGATAGGTAAGGATGACAGCGAAAACGTTGAGATAAAGAGATACGGAGAGCCTGTAGTACCCGACTTTGAAGTACCTTATCATTCCGAGATAATGGAAAGATTCAACGGTATAGATCTTGACAGCGCAAGAAGAGTAGCAGGAAACGGCTTCTATTATCTTATGGGAGATATAGCACGCCTTCATTCCGCAGTTTTAGCATATGCCCGTGACTTTATGATTGACAGAGGATTTACCTATTGCATTCCTCCTTATATGATTCGCAGTAACGTTGTTACAGGCGTTATGTCGTTTGCCGAGATGGATGCAATGATGTACAAGATTGAAGGCGAAGATCTTTATCTTATCGGTACAAGCGAACATTCTATGATAGGTAAGTTCATAGATACAATAAACGAGGAGGAAAAGCTCCCCTATACTCTTACAAGCTACTCACCCTGCTTCCGTAAGGAAAAGGGCGCTCACGGCATAGAAGAAAGAGGCGTTTATAGAATACACCAGTTTGAAAAGCAGGAAATGATAGTTGTCTGCAAGCCCGAAGACAGTGCTATGTGGTTCGATAAGCTGTGGCAGAATACAGTTGACCTGTTCAGATCGATGGATATTCCCGTAAGAACCATTGAGTGCTGCTCAGGCGACCTTGCCGACCTTAAGGTCAAGTCTTACGACGTCGAAGCATGGTCACCCAGACAGAAGAAGTATTTTGAAGTGGGCAGCTGTTCAAACTTAGGCGATGCACAGGCTCGCCGTCTTAAGATAAGAGTAAAGAGCAAGAATAAGGGAAACTACTATGCACATACACTCAACAACACCGTTGTTGCTCCCCCCAGAATGCTTATTGCGTTCCTTGAAAATAACCTTTGCGCCGACGGCAGCGTAAAGATACCCGAGGTTCTCAGAAAGTATATGGGCGGTATCGACAGAATAGTTCCCAAGGATAACAAGTAAGCTACAGAGCCACGGATACTCAGGTATTTGTGGCTCGTTTTGTTAACAGAAAGGTCATTATGGATAGCAGAAAGTATACCGTTGAATATATTCCCGAATTTGCCGACTGCGATAAAAAGTATGACATAAAACCGCAGGTGCTTCTTGCGTGGTGTGCCGAGCTGGCCGGAAATCATCTTCGTAGCAGAAATATAACACGGGAGCAGATGTGGAAGGACGGTCAGGTTTTTCTTCTCACCCGTGCCGCAGTTAATTTTGAAAAAGTACCACAGTATAACAATAAATTGTATATGACAACGTGGGAGGGCGGAACCAAAGGCTCTCAGTTTACAAGAAAATTCGTTGTCAAAGACACGGACGGAAATATTCTGTGCGATGTCGATACTATGTGGGCGCTTGTAAATCCCCATTCGCATAAAATATGCAGACCGTCCGAATATATATACGAGCAGATTCCCTGCGAAGATGAAGTAGAAGCAAAAGTCATAAAATTCAAGGCGGAAGTTCCTGAGAAAATAAAGGATTATACATTCGTCTACAGCGATATTGATGCCAACGGCCATGTAAATAACGGAGTTTATTTAAGGCTTATGAGCGATATAATACCGCAGAAACTGATAGACACACATATGAAAACGCTGAGGATAAATTTTATACACGAGTGCAGGCAGGGAGAAACTGTCGGACTTTATCTTGAAATAAACGATAAAATTTGCACTGCGGAGGGAAGATTCCCCGACGGCAAGGTCAGCTTTGAGGCACAGGCAGAATTTGTTTGACAAAATTTAGTTAATATGCTATAATTAATATCAAGGTAAATTTGATTTACCTTTAAAAAACAGGGAAAGGGCAGAAAAAATGCTTCACATCAAAAATTTGCATAAGAGTTACGGTGCTTTTGAAGTACTGAGAGGCCTTGAAATGAATGTAAATACCGGTGATATTTACGGATTTCTCGGTAAAAACGGTTGTGGAAAAACCACAACAATGAACATAGTTTCAAATATTATCCCCAAAGACAGTGGCGAGATAAATTTCGGAAAAGAAAACTGCAAGATAGGCTATCTGCCTGAAACACCGTCAATGTTTACATATATGAACGGCTATGAATATCTTGATTATATTGCTTCGTGCTCCTCCTATAAGGACGACAAGAAAAAACGTATAGATGAAGTTATCAATATAGTAGGAATGGCTGAGGGCGGAAAACGCAGAATAAAAGGCTATTCCAGAGGTATGAATCAAAGGCTCGGCATAGCGGCGGCAATATTTGACCATCCCGACCTGCTTATTCTTGATGAGCCGACCTCCGCACTTGATCCGCAGGGTAGAGCAGAGGTAATGAGCATAATCAAAAATCTTGCTGATATGGGCACTACCATAATTCTTTGCACACATATATTGTCCGATGTTGAAAGAACAGCAAACAGAATAGGAATTGTCCGTGACGGCAGAATGGCTGTCGAAGGAACGATTGCCGAAATCAAGGAGCAGTACGACAAAGCGGGCAAGAAAATAGTAATGGGCATATTCGGCGACCCCACAGCCGCAATTCAGCCCGTAAGCACCCTTACCGGCGGCAATTTCTATTTTGACAGGCAAAGAGCCGTTTTTGAGATACCTCTTGCCTCCGATATAAACGAGCAGGAAACCGCTCATCGTTTATTTGATTTATTGAATTCTGCCGGGCTTACCGTTTCACTTTTCGTAATCGAAAATAAGACGCTTGAACAGATTTATATGGAAACTATAGGTTAAGGAGGAAACAGAAAATGATAAAAGCCGGTATAAAAAAAGAGCTGATGCTTTTTACAAGAGGATTCAAGCTGTTAGGCGTTATTATTACTATCGTAGCAATATCGCTTCTGTATCCGTTTACCTATAAGTCAATGGAACATATGGCAAATCAGATTTCGGATATGGGTCAGCAGATGGGCGGCGAAACACAGGGACAGGTCGAGAATGCGGCAGCTTCAATAAACAATATGCTGGGCTCAATCTCCGAAATGTACGGCGGAAGTATGGCGGCGGTAGGCTTCAAAACCGGAGTAAGCTCGCTCACGTCAACAGGTTCTCTTGTAATAATGTTACTGCTTATGTCAGCCGCAGGAGGAGAACAGAAAAAACGTTCTGTAATAATGCCTACCTGTGCCGGACTGTCACCCTCCGGCTATGTAATGCCTAAATTTATAGTCTATCCGCTGGTAATAGGGCTTATGTCTTTCATCGGCGGAATGATAACGGGAGGTATAAGTAATCTTATTTATAACAACGAGTTGATTATAAGCGATATTGTATTCTCCTCGGTGTGCGGTGCGATATATATGTTCTTTATTACTGCGGTGTACTTTCTCACAGGACTTTCCACAGGAAGACCCGGTATATCGGTAATAATAGTGTATGCCGGATCTACGGTAGTTCCGCTGATTTTGCAGGCACTTGATATAGATAAGTATAATCCATTTACCCTGCAGACGCTTCTTATGAGTTCATATAGTGAGGCGGATATGAACAATTTCATTCTCAGCACGGTTGTTTCCATTGTTTTATCGGTAATATCCTGCCTGCTGACGCTTATGATAACCACACTCAGAAAGATAGATAACTCTGTCGGAGAAGCAAATCTATAAACAAACTGTAAATAAAACCGTATATATAACTATATGTAAAGGAGAAGCGTTGCTTCTCCTTTTTTATGTGCAGAAATAATGTTGTCCGATAACCTTCTGTACAGGCCTGCTCATCATAAACTGGTTGCTTGTCTTTTTTGGATTATAATAGTAAATACACCCGCCGGTAGGATCCCACCCAGATAAAGCGTCACGAGCGGCATCATATGCGGAATCAGCGACAGGCTCATTGAACTGCCCGTCGACTATGGCGGTAAAAGCACCGTTTTCATAGATAATACCCGCAAGCGTATCCGGGAATGACGGATGCTCGATCCTGTTCATAATAACAGCTCCAATCGCCACCTGACCGATATAAGGCTCGCCTCTGCCCTCAGCGGAGATGATCCTTGCCAGAAGATTTATATTTGCAGTGGTGGCAGGAGGGATAGAACCTATAGATATACCAAGCCGTTTCAGCGTTGCATTATCGGCAACTCCCGTCTGCGCAAGCCCCTGCTGCTTCTGGAATCTGAGAATAGCTTCTTCTGTCTTTTCTCCGAAATATCCTGTGACCTCGGCGTTAAACAATCCTCTGTCCTTAAGCGTCTGCTGTACAGCCTCAACTTCAGAGCCCTGCGAGCCTTTCTGAGAATAAGCCGTGACAGTTTCGTTATTCCCGTTTCCCGCAAAAGCCGAAAAAATACCGCTTATAAGAAAGATGATAACAGTTACCGACATCATTTTATAAAACGGATTCAATTGTCTGATGTATTCCATACTAAACACTAAACTTCCTTTCAGAATTTACCTTTATATAGAGTATCTGCAATAAGCAAAAGAAAATACATAAAATGTGTAACTGAAATAAGAAAACTACATATAGTAATAAAGAGCCTATCGTTATCAAGATGTACCCCTATTTACAGGAAATAAATAGCAAATAGCAAAAATGCAAAAAAATTCGCAAAAAAATTCAAAAAATGCTTGACAAACGTTATTTTCCGTGATATAATAGACAAGCACTCAAACGAGAGGGCACAAAAACAGAGGGTGCTTGAGAAAGCCTGAAACCGCTTGAACAGTGAGAAAGATGGCAGTCAAGGGTACGAAGAAGAGCTGAAAAAACCGGAAGGAAGAAACGGCGGAAGCACGGTGACCGATTGGTAAAAAGTTCAAAACTCTGAAAAAAGAAATTTAAAAAATTTCAAAAAAGTGCTTGACAAACTCGAATGAATGTGATATAATAAATAAGCTGTCGCAAGAGCGGCACAAAGTTCCTTGAAAATTGAACAGTACAGAATTAAAAACATTACCTTGAGATTCTTATGAGAATAACAAGAAATTCTGGATGAACACAAAATAACGTGCTAATAGATAGCAAGTTAGCGTTCAGCAGAGCAATCAAACTTTGATATTTAAAGCGAGAGCTTGAATATACCATTTAACAAAGAGTTTGATCCTGGCTCAGGACGAACGCTGGCGGCGCGCCTAACACATGCAAGTCGAACGGTGAAGAGGAGCTTGCTCCTCGGATCAGTGGCGGACGGGTGAGTAACACGTGAGCAACCTGGCTCTAAGAGGGGGACAACAGTTGGAAACGACTGCTAATACCGCATAACGTATCGGGATGGCATCTTCCTGATACCAAAGATTTTATCGCTTAGAGATGGGCTCGCGTCTGATTAGATAGTTGGCGGGGTAACGGCCCACCAAGTCGACGATCAGTAGCCGGACTGAGAGGTTGAACGGCCACATTGGGACTGAGACACGGCCCAGACTCCTACGGGAGGCAGCAGTGGGGGATATTGGACAATGGGGGCAACCCTGATCCAGCGACGCCGCGTGAGGGAAGAAGGTTTTCGGATTGTAAACCTCTGTTGACGGAGAAAAAAATGATGGTATCCGTTTAGAAAGCCACGGCTAACTACGTGCCAGCAGCCGCGGTAATACGTAGGTGGCAAGCGTT